>ERZ507033.304-NODE-304-length-21688-cov-8.164610_pt1 | contig 21688 bp, 19 predicted proteins | sample MGYA00512874_ERZ507033 | MGnify/ENA metagenome assembly ERZ507033
CCAAACAGCCGGCTGACCAAAAAACAGCGGCGGGACCATCCGGTCCCGCCGCTTTGGGTGGTTGGGTGTACTTACTGGACGATGAAGTTGACAGACTCGTCGCCCTGCTTGTCTTCGCCGTAGACGTAGTCCTTGCCGGGCATGACGGCGTTGAGGACGATGCCGACGATGGAGCCGACAGCCAGACCAGACAGGCCGATGGGCCCAAGCTGGAGAGTGCCAGCGCCGGAATACTTGATGCCGATGGACAGGACCAGGATCAGGGCCGCAACCAGAACGTTGCGGGACTTGGTGAAGTCGACCTTGTTCTCGACGACATTGCGCACGCCGACCGCGGAGATCATGCCGTAGAGCACGAGGCTGACGCCGCCGATGGTGCCCTTGGGCATGGAGGAGATGATGGCCGCGAACTTCGGGCTGACGGAGAAAATCATGGCGAGGACTGCCGCGATACGGATGACGCGCGGGTCATAGATGCGGCTGAGGGCCAGAACGCCGGTGTTTTCGCCGTAGGTCGTGTTGGCGGGCGCGCCGAAGAGGGCGGCGAGGGTCGTTGCCAGACCGTCGCCCATCAGCGTGCGGTGCAGGCCGGGATCTTCAATGTAGTTGCGGTCACAGGTGGAGGAGATGGCGGACACGTCGCCGATGTGCTCGACCATGGTAGCCAGGCTCAGAGGGACGATGGTGATGGCGGCAGTCAGCAGCTTGTGCGCGTCGACGTTGCCGGAGGCAAAGAGGCCGAAGACGGTCTGCTCCATCTTGATGGGCAGGGCGAACCACTCGGCTTCGGAGACGTTCTGAACAAGGTTGTCACGGACGGCCGGGTCAGCGATGACCGCGATGACGTAGGAACCGATAACGCCGAGGAGGATCGGGATGATCTTGATCATGCCCTTGCCCCAGATGTTGGCGGCGACGATGATAGCGATAGCAACAATGGCGATCCACCAGTTGCCAGTGCAGTTATCGATGGCGGAGGAGGACAGGGTCAAGCCGATGGCGATGATGATGGGGCCGGTGACGATGGGCGGGAAGAAGCGCATGACCTTCTTGGCGCCAAAAACCTTAAACAGATACGCAAGGATGACGTACACAAGACCTGCGCACGCGACGCCGAAACAGGCGTAGGGCAGCATTTCGAGGTTGGGGATGTCCTGATGCTCACCGAGCATCGGGGCGATGGTGGCGTAGCCGCCGAGGAAGGCGAAGGACGAGCCGAGGAAGGCCGGGACCTTGCCGCCGGTGATGAGGTGGAACAGCAGCGTGCCGAGGCCCGCGAACAGAAGCGTGTTCGAAACGTCGAGGCCCGTCAGGATGGGCACGAGGATCGTCGCGCCGAACATGGCGAACATGTGCTGGAAGCCGAGCAGCAGCATTCTGCCCGTGCCGAGCTGTCTGGCGTCATAGATGCCGGTTTCCGGAATTTTGCTTTTTCCCATGGTGTTCTCCTTTCTCTTCTCGCTGTTTCTGCCGGAGCGGCCGCCGCAGGCGCATAAAAAAAGAATTGTGAAACCTGAAAAATACGAGGTTCACAATTCTTCTTTCAAAAACGAATACGGCACCGGAGAAACGGGTTCCCCGGCAAAAACAAAACAGGAAATGCAGCGTCTGACGGGCGTTTTCCATGCAGTCATCGGTCGCACTTCCTTTCATAAACTCACTGCAGGACATTATACCGACGGGCCGGAGAAAAAACAACTGTGAGTTCTGTGCGAATTTCGGCGCTTTTTCGTCCGGAATTTGACCGATCCGTCAAAACCTACTCCAGCTCGTCCAGCGTAAGCTGGAAGCTGTCGAGGAAGTGGGCCATGAAGTAGTCGAGGCACGGCAGCTGCATGTCGCACAGCGCCTGGCGCGTCTGGCGGGCGGCTGCCTCAAACTCCGAGTTGCCGGCCTTCAGCTCCTCGACGCATTTGATGTAGGCCGAGAGCTTGTCGGCGGCCTTGACGATCTTCGCGGTCCCGGGGTCGGATTCGAACAGCAGCGGGCGGTAGCCCGCCTGCAGCTCCGGCGGCAGCAGCGCCAGCAGCTTTTCGCAGCTGACGGCCTCGATCTGCTTGTAGGCGGATTTGATCTCGGGGTTATAATACTTGATCGGCGTCGGCAGATCGCCGGTCAGGATCTCCGACGCGTCGTGGAACAGCGCGGCGGCCGCGCAGCGGTCAGGGTCGGCGGGCTCGCCGAGGATGTCCCGCTGGATCATGGCCAGCCCGTGCGCCAGCACGGCGACCATGTGGCTGTGCTCCTGGATATTTTCTTCAAACGTGTTGCGCATGAGCCCCCAGCGGCCGATATAGCGCATACGGGAGATCAGCGCGAAAAAGCGGTGCTGCATAGCGGATCCTCCTTCAGGAAATCAGGGATTTGTCCTTCCACTTGCCGCGGAAGAAATGCACGTAGCAGACGACGAGCGTGATCGTCCACGACATGGCCTGGCTCCACCAGATCGCCGTATAGCCGAACAGGCTCGTTTTGTGCAGCGCGTATGCGAACACCACGCGCAGCCCCAGCGCCAGCAGCGCGTAGAACGTAGCGTGGAAGCCCTCGCCCACGCCCTGGCACATGCCGTTGGCGGGGAAATAGACCGCGAAAATGGGGATGGCGACGGCGGAGCTGAACAGGTGCAGGCGGCAGATGTCCGCCGCGCCCGCATCAAGCTGGAAGGCCCGGATGATGAGCGGAATGCCCGCGATCTGCGCCAGACACAGGATCAGCGTCATGCCCAGCGAGACGAGCACGCCCTGCCCCAGGCCCTTCGACACGCGGTCGGGGCGCTGCGCGCCCATGTTCTGCCCGGCGAAGGTGGCCATGGTGTTCTGGATGCCGATGATGGGGATCATGAGGATGTTTTCCATCCGGCTGGCGACGGTGTAGGAGGCGATCATGCTCTCGCCGTAGTAGTTGACCAGCCGCTGCAGGAACAAAAAGCCGCACGAGACGATCGACTGCTGGATAGCCATCGGCGCGCCGACCTGCAGGATGCGTCCCGCGGTCTTGAGGTCCATCCGCAGTTCCCGCAGTGAAAAGCGCAGAAGGGCGTATCTGCGGTGCATGTAGGCAAAGCCGATGCCGCACGAGGCGATCTGCGAGAGGACCGTCGCTATGGCCGCGCCGGCCACGCCCATTCCGAGCCCAGCCACAAAGGCGAGGTCAAGCACGACGTTCAAAACCGAGGAGACGAGCAGGAAATAGAGCGTGGCCTTGCTGTCGCCCAGCGCGCGCAGCAGCGCGGCCGCGATATTATACCCGAACTGGAACACGAGGCCCGCGGCGTAGATGCGGAAATACAGCAGCGTCAGCGGCAGCAGCGCCTCCGGCGTGCCGAGCGCACGCGCAAGCAGGAATCTCGCGCTGCAGACGCCGATGAGCGACATCAGAAGGCCCATCGCCAGCATCAGCACGATGGCCGTCGCGGCATACTGCCGCAGCTCCTGCTCGCGCGAAGCGCCGAAATACTGCGAGATCAGCACGCCCGCGCCGATGGAAAAGCCGATGGCAAGCGCGGTAAACAAAACCGTCAGCGACGCACAGGCGCCCACGGCGGACAGCGCCTGCTGGCCGTTGAAATTGCCGACGATGATGGTGTCAGCGGTGTTATACAGCTGCTGCAGCAGATTCCCCGCCATGATCGGCAGGGCAAACTGCACAATGAGCTTCCAGGGCGTTCCCCGGGTCAGGTCCTTGGTCATGACGCGTTCTTCTCCGGAATGATAAATGATACTCTTAATACTATAGCACAAAAAGAAATCCTTGTAAATTGCAGGTTTCGGCTTGATAAACCTCTAACCTTGTAGTATAGTAGGTTATCAGAAAAGGAGGGACCGCACGATGATGATTTCCAGCAAGGGCCGCTACGCCCTGCGCGTGATGATCGATCTGGCTGAGCATGCGGAGGAGGGCTATATCCCGCTGCAGACCATCGCGGCGCGGCAGGGGATCTCCGAAAAGTATCTGGAAAGCATTCTGGCCGTGCTGAGCAAGGCGAAGCTGCTCGACGCCGTGCGCGGCAAGGGCGGCGGCTACCGTCTGGCAAGGCCCGCGGCCGGCTATACGGCCTTCGAGATCCTGTCTCTGACCGAGGGCACGCTGGCCCCCGTCACCTGCCTCGAGACCGGGCAGCAGTGCGAAAACGCGAAAAACTGCCGGACGCTGCCCTTGTGGCAGGGGCTCGACCGGACGATCGCCGATTACCTCGGCCGCTATACGCTCGCCGACCTGGCGCGGATGGAAAAGGAACCGTAACCATACAAAAAGGGTGCAGCCCATCGGGCTGCACCCTTTATCTTTTTTAATACGCGATGCCCCAGTAGATCATCTTCTTGGCGGGCTTGCCGCAGATCGGGCAGGTATCGCCGAGATGCTCCTGCTTGAGCGGCATGCAGCGGGAGGACATACCGCCCTCCTCCTTCATCTTCAGCTCGCACTCCAGCTCGCCGCACCACATCGTCTTGATGAAGCCGCCATGCTCGGCCTGCAGCTGCTTGGCCTCTTCGAGCGAATGGGCTTCGTAGATATGGTTATCGAGATTCTGCTTCGCCTTTTCAAACATGCCCTTCTGCACGAGCTCGAGCTGTTCGGCGACAGCGGCTTCGAGGTTTTCCAGGGCGACGACGGTCTTCTCACCGTCGTTGCGGCGGACAAGGACGCACTGCCCGGCCTCGATGTCGCGCGGGCCGATCTCGACGCGCACGGGCACGCCCTTCATCTCATACTGCGCGCACTTCCAGCCCATGGAGTTGTCGGAATCGTCAAGCTTGACGCGCAGGCCCGCCTTCACCAGACGATCTTTCAGCTCCGCGGCCTTTTCCAGCACGCCCGCCTTGTGCATGGCGACGGGCAGGACGATGACCTGGATGGGCGCGATCTTGGGCGGCAGGACGAGGCCGTTGTTGTCGCCGTGGGCCATGATGACCGCGCCGATCATGCGCGTGGTGGAGCCCCAGGAGGTCTGGAACGGATACTGCAGCTTGTTGTCGCGGCCGGTAAAGGTCACGTTGTAGGCGCGGGAGAACTTATCGCCGAAGTAGTGGCTGGTTGCGCCCTGCAGCGCCTTGTGGTCCTTCATGAGGCACTCGACGGTGTAGGTCGCTTCCGCACCGGCGAACTTTTCCTTCTCGGTCTTCTGGCCGGGAACGACGGGGATGGCGAGGACGTTCTCAAAGAAATCGGCATAGCACTTCAGCTGCTGCTCGGTCTCGTGGATGGCTTCCTCGGCGGTCTCGTGGATGGTGTGGCCCTCCTGCCACCAGAACTCGCGGCTGCGCAGGAACGGACGGGTCGTCTTCTCCCAGCGGATGACGGAGCACCACTGGTTGTAGAGCATCGGCAGCTCGCGGTAGGTCTGCAGAACGCGGGACCAGTGGTCGCAGAACATGGTCTCGGACGTCGGGCGGAAGGCCAGACGCTCCTCGAGCTTTTCGCTGCCGCCCATCGTGACCCAGGCGACCTCAGGCGCGAAGCCGTTGACGAGCTCGCCTTCTTTTTTCAGCAGGCTTTCGGGGATCAGGACGGGCATCGCCACGTTCTCATGGCCGGTCTTTTTGAACTCGGCGTCCATGATGCGCTGGATGTTCTCCCAGATCGCGTAGCCGTACGGGCGCAGGATCGTAAAGCCCTTGACCGACGCATACTCGACCAGCTCGGCCTTGCGGCAGATATCGGTGTACCACTGGGCAAAATCGACCTCCATATCGGTGATCTGCTCCACTTTCTTCTCTTTCGCCATATCGGTTCATCCTTTCGGAAATACTTTTTCAGTCAATAGCTTTATTCTATCACACTTGTCAAGCGTCTGTACATAAGATGAACTACCTGAACGCAGGTTTATTGGAGGGTCTGAAGCCATGATCTATTGTATCCCGCTCGACGAGGCGACGGAGGAGTTCTACGCCTCCGTCGCCCGCGCGGCCGGCCTGCCGATCGAGCAGGTGCTGCGCGATACGCTGTTCAAGCTCGCGGGCGAGCTGGCGCTGGAGGCGCTGGCCCGGCGGAGCTCAAATTCCAAATAAAAGGGGATCTACGGGGTTGTAATTTCCGGCGGCCTCTGCTATCATGCAGATACATTACGATACCGGAGGCACATATCATGAAATCCATTCGTGATCTTTATAAAATCGGCAAGGGCCCGTCCAGCTCCCACACCATGGGGCCGGAGCGCGCGGCCCGCATCTTCAAGCAGGAGCATCCCGACGCGGAGCGGTATGAGGTCACGCTCTACGGCTCGCTGGCCCTGACCGGCGTCGGCCACGGCACCGACCGCGTGCTGAGCGAGGTCCTGTCCCCCACCCCGACGGAGATCATCTTCTCCGACAAGGACCCCGACGATCTCAAGCACCCGAACACGCTCGATTTTGCCGCCTACAAGGGCGAAGAAAAGATCGCGTCGATGCGCGTGGAGTCCATCGGCGGCGGCGATATCGTCATCGAGGGCCGCGAAGCGGCCGGCGCGGAGGAGATCTACCCCGAAAACTCCTTCGCGGAGATCGCGCAGTACTGCCGCTGGCGCTATATCTCGCTGCGCGAGTACGTCGAGCTGAACGAGGGCCCGGAGATCTGGGACTTTCTGCAGCAGATCTGGCGCGCCATGCGCAGCGAGGTCGAGGAGGGGCTGGAGGCGACCGGCATCCTGCCCGGCGGGCTGGGTGTGCAGCGCAAGGCCAAATATCTCTACGAACGGCAGCACGCGCAGGAGATCCCGCAGGTGCGCGAGCTGCAGCTCGTCTGCGCCTACGCCTTCGCCGCGGCGGAGCAGAACGCCGCCAACGGCACCATCGTCACCGCGCCCACCTGCGGCAGCTGCGGCGTGCTGCCCGCGGTCCTCATGTATCTGCAGGGCAAATACCACTATTCCGACCTGCGCATGGCGCACGCGCTCGGCGTGGCGGGCATCATCGGCAATCTGATCCGGCGCAACGCGTCCATCTCCGGCGCCGAATGCGGCTGTCAGGCGGAGGTCGGCTCGGCATGTTCCATGGCGGCCGCCGCCATGTGTGAGCTGATGGAGTTCCCGATCGAGCAGGTCGAGTACGCGGCGGAGATCGCCATGGAGCATCATCTTGGCCTCACCTGCGACCCCATCTGCGGTCTTGTGCAGATCCCCTGCATCGAGCGCAACGCCGTCGCCGCCAAGCGCGCCATCGACTCGGCGAACCTCGCGCACATGCTGGTCGGCACGCGAACGATCTCGTTCGATATGGTCGTGCGCACGATGTATGAGACCGGCATCAGCATGAACCGCGCCTTCCGCGAGACGAGCGAAGGCGGTCTCGCCCGCCTCTACAGCCGCCGCGCCGGCACCGCCCCCACCCGCAAATAACCCCCAAAAGTCCGGCTCCGCCGGACTTTTTCGTTTCCCTGTTGAAAAATCTGCCCCGCTGCTTTATAATCTACCTATCACGATCGAACCGGGCCTGATCGCCCGGGCAAGGAGACGAAGGATATGAAATTAGGTATCGTCGGGCTGCCGAATGTGGGCAAGTCCACGCTGTTCAACGCCATTACGAACGCGGGCGTCGCGGCGGATAATTATGCGTTCTGCACCATCGACCCGAACGTCGGCGTCGTGTCCGTGCCGGATGCGCGGCTCGAGTGGCTGCGCGACCAGCATAACCCCAAAAAGTTCACCCCCGCCGTCATCGAGTTCGTCGACATCGCGGGTCTGGTCAAGGGCGCGTCGAAGGGCGAGGGTCTGGGCAACAAGTTCCTGTCCAACATCCGCGGCTGCGACGCGATCGTCCACGTCGTGCGCTGCTTCGACGATTCCAACGTCACCCACGTCGAGGGCTCGACCGACCCGCTGCGCGACATCGACATCATCAACACCGAGCTCATCATGGCCGACCTCGAGATGATCGACCGCCGCATCGACAAGGCGCAGAAAAACGCCAAGGGCGGCGACAAGCGCTTCAACCACGAGGTCGAGGTCTTCACGGCCCTGCGCGACTATATGAACGAGGGCAATCTCGCCCGCACGTTCGAATGCTCCGAGGATGACGCCGCCATGATCGCCACGAGCGACCTGCTGACGCTCCGCAAGACGATCTACGCCGCGAATCTCAGCGAGACCGACGTCAATGCCCCCGAGAGCTGCAGCTATTTCACCCAGGTGCAGGCGCTGGCCGCGAAGGAGGGCAGCGAGGTGCTGCCGATCTGCGCGAAGCTCGAGGCCGACATCGCCGAGCTCGACGATCCGGACGAAAAGGCCATGTTCATGGAAGAGCTGGGGCTGAAGCAGTCGGGTCTGGACCGGCTGATCCAGTGCAGCTACGAGCTGCTAGGCCTCATCTCCTTCCTGACCGCGGGCAGCGACGAATGCCGCGCCTGGACCATCAAGAAGGGCACCAAGGCCCCGCAGGCCGCGGGCAAGATCCACTCCGATTTTGAGCGCGGCTTCATCCGCGCCGAGGTCATCGCCTTTGACGATCTCAAGGCCTGCGGCACGCTGGCCAACGCCAAGGCGAAGGGTCTGCTGCGCAGCGAGGGCAAGGAGTACGTCATGCACGACGGCGACGTGGTCAACTTCCTGTTCAACGTGTAAGCGGACTTGACATATTTTACAGCTCTGCTATCATAAAAATAACCGAAGGCCCCTCGACAAGCGGTTTAGCCTCGGTTAAAGCTCAGATTTCATAACATTTCGAAACCGTCACTTGGCCGAGTGGCGGTTTCGGCCGTTGATAAAGAAAACCGCTCTGCCATATTGGCGAACACGCATAAGGACAACAACGAGATACCGCTCAGAGCAAGAGAAGTCCTTCCGGGAAACCGGAAGGACTTCTCCAACTATTGGAATCTACTTTTCTATAGTCACGGCAGTCTAAGTTCAGGCATGCGTAGATGTCACCGATGCGATTTCACCACATTTCCCATTCGCCGCAAACCCATTTATCTGGGCATCGAAATATTATTAGATCAACACAACAGAGGAAACTGTAAGGTCCGCGAAGAACCCCACAAGAGCTATTTCAGATTAGTGGATGACTTTCAAAAGTGCTTCTTTGATTGCGTCTGTCAATTCCAATTGCTGCGTTCCAGTCAATGCATTTGATGTACGAATAAGAACCGTTCCTATGATATAGTGTCCTCCAGAAGACAAGATACCTCCATCAAACCCAGCAAGATATGTATCTCTGTTTTTGACATCATTCTCGTTTGCAAAAATTTCGATGCACCCGCCAGCGTCTGTGCCGATGTCAAGAAGCCCCTCAAACCCCGGTTCAATATATACCTTATCGAGATCAACAAGCGTGTTTCGGAAGTATATAGCACTTGTATATCCGCCCTGTTTGTTGAGATGTCCATTTAAGTCCGTCTCTTCTGTAACAGCTTCAATTTCAGTGATCGTATCAATCATCTGAAGTCGGTCTATTACAAAATCCTGATCGGGGTTTGTAACTTGCTTTAGACTCTGAATACTGTCTTGATAGACAGATAATGCATCTTTTATTGCAGTCTCGTTCTTTGAATAATCAGGAATACTTGAAGTAGAAGGGATTGTCAAAGAATTGACTTCAGCTAATTTGGCTTCTGCAGTAGTCTTTAATTCCTTCAGTTGGGCAGTTTTGGCTTCAGGGTCTATTGTCAGTAAAGGTAATGGTTCGATGATTGTCGGCGGGGTAACTTTCACATTTTGCGCCTCAGAAATTTCGACTTTCAGGCTGTCCAGTGCACTTGGATCGTATGGTTCCTCGCCTGCATTGATTACAGTTTGCGCTTCATCAATTACCGCATCTAAGTTGGATACCACCTGCTCGATTTGACTGCATGCTTCATTATACGGCATAATGTCAGCATTATATGATTCCGCTGCATCGTTATATGCCGCGACAGCTACTGTTGCCTCTTCGAGAGCCTTATCATGGCAGCCTGTTAGGGATAAAATCATAAGACCCACAAAAAGTCCAATAAACAACTTTTTCATAGGATTGCCCCCTTCACCGGAGGGATAACAGCACCCAAAACTGACTTCAGATCATCAACATTTTCAACCGCAGACCAGCCAGCCATGCCATCTTTCCATACGAGACTGAGCCGCGTGAGTTGACCGTTCTGCATCATCTCTCGAAGTGAAGCAACCGTATAAGGACCAGTCGGCTGACCATTGACTGCCACATAATACTTCGATTCGGGAATGGGTGGAGGAACCAGAGCGCTGCTTACACCATTCATCGTGCCAGCAAGATTCTGTCCGATCGCACCGCCAAGTGTCATTCCAGCCATCATAGCTGCAGGATTAAACCCACCAGCATCAGCATTACCGCCGCCATTCGCACCCATCTGTCCAAGCGCATTTGCGCCGGCAACACCAACATCGCGCTGTGCTTCGACCTGATATGCTGCAAAATGAGCCGTTTCTGTCTGCTTGCGCTGCGCATACTGGCCTTCTTCCCGTGCAATCCGAAGACGTTCCTTATAATCCTCCGTCTCAGCCTCTACACGAGCCGTAGTGACATTTTTTGTAACTTTTACAAGTTCCCGATAACCGTCGCTATCCTTGTCAATTTCGACCGCTCCAACGTCCACACCAGATACCAGAACACCGAAATTATCATTGAGTCGTTCACTGACAACAGCCTCTAGCCTCTCGCTGATCAAATCTGTTTTTCGATCCAACTGAACAACCGGGATGTTTTCCGCAGTCGGGAGGTTCGCCACAATATCCTTTGTATAGCGGCTGACTGCATCACGAATCTGCTTCTGGAAATCCTCCAGCGTGAACTCAGCCAAACGATGCAGCTTGATGAACTGCCGGTAGTCCTTGATCTTGAAACCAATTGTTCCTCGCACTGCAACCGGAACACTGAAATCCGGGAATCTTGGATCGGCAACTTCGAAGTATGGAACTGCAAACCGTGTCTGAATGATGCTAGCAAGATTGATGAAATAAATCTCCGCTTGGAACGGAGTCCCGCTGTCATAGGCAAGTCCAATCAGATCAGCCAGAATCGGAAGGTTCTTTGTATCTGCAATGCCGTCGAACGGACCTTCAATAAAGTCCTGCAGCGTCCCGTCGCCATGCTTGTAGACAAATACTGCAACCTCACCGTCTTTGACACGGAGGGAAGAACCCCAGCGGATGGCGTTTTCCCGTTTACCGTTTCCGCCTGCTGGACGCCACTTCCAAATCAGATATGAAGGTTCGTCACAGCGGATCTCATTCATCAATCCACCGGATGTGAGCTTTGAAAAGAGCCCCATGTGAATCTCTCCTTATTTCTTTTTGATGACTGCATATGGATTAGGCTTGAATAGCAGGATGAATATGTCAACGATCCAACCGATTCCACATAGACCTACAGTAAATAAGTACAAGAAGCCTTCTCCAGTTTTGCCTTCGTAAAACTTATGGGCACCCAGAAAACCGAAGAATAAGCACAGAATCCACGATACCCACTTATTTTTCCAAAGTTGTGTTCTAACGCTTACCGGTTCCTGATAGACCACCAGGGGCGGCTGCTTTGCAAAAATATGCTCCTGACGGCGTTGATGCCTCTCTTCTTTTTTGCCGGCTTTTGCAAGCTCCATTTTCCATCTCGAATTCGCTGTTCGATAGTTTGAATTTGCTTCAGTGCACAGCTTTCGAACACGTTCCAATTCAGCATCGTCCTTGAATAGCAGAGACGCTTTCTGGTAGCATTGGTGCAGCTTACTATACCATGCTGCGGCAACGTCCATTTGTTCTTTTGCCCCATCTCCAGATTGGATAGATACGCCAAGCGTCAGGGCGTTTAGATTACCGGCAGTCAATACAAGGAAGTCATAAACGTCCTCCTTTGTATTTGGAATCGGAAAGCTTTGAATAAGACTGATTTTCTGCTCACTTGAGGTAAGCACACTCAGTTTCTCGGAAAATTCCTTTGAGGCAGTTGAGGCTTTTGTGTTCCGAATCTCGTACCCGCAAGCCGGACACACGGCCGTCATCGATTCCAGCACTTCTCCGCAGTTCGGACACTTATAGATCGTCCCGGCCTGTTCCACTCGTCTTTTGGACGATGCTTCTTCGGTTGGTGTTCCGCAATCTACACAGAATTTTGCATCATCTGACAGTTGCTTACCGCAATTCTTACAGTATTTCATACATGCGCCTCTAATTTCTATAAGGTCGTTTGAATAAAATAAAAAAGTGCGCCTCCAATGACGGAAGCGCACCGAAAAAGCACGTTCCCTCATTGTTGCCACACAATCTCTCCGTACCGCAGGGTATGAGAACGAGGGAAAGCACCTTTTACCAAGATGCTTCCCTACAATACGGAAAAATCAATTGTGTGGCACTTGGATCATACCACAAATAATGTCAGTCCGCAACAGAATCCGTTATTTCTTTTTCCCATTCTTCCAGATTAACACCATAATCCGTCAGTTTGGAAGTGTAATGCCTTTTTCTTTTTGCAACTTAAGAAAAATACAATCCGGAAAAGTTTCTATTTTTCAAAAGTACCATTGACAAACGTTTGTTCTAATGCTATCATGTGAATCGTGACAGGAAATCCTGCCGACAACAAAATATTCCGAAGCGCACCATGAAAAAGAAATGAAGGAGCGCTGCGACCGAGAAATGGCCGCAGCGCTCCTTTTGGTGCTCTTTAGGAGAAATATGGGGGTGGGACCACAATCCCAAACAACTGAATAACCAGCAACGCGGATAACACCGCAGGTTGGGAAACGCGCACGGTGCGCGCGAAGACCCGGAAGCAGTGAGCTTCCGGTGAGCGAGAAACGCACCGTGGGCAGCCTTGGCAGGCTGCATCATGCCGCCCAACCTGTTTGGACACACAACGTCTAGCCTGCACGTAAGACAGGCTGCCATGCGCTGGGGTTGAAAGCAGTAAAGACCCCAGTTACAGGCTGTGAGAGCTGCCAAGCTCTGTCTGCGCTGTTCCCCATCGCCGGGGCGCGAGCTGCAAATACGGCGTAAGAAAGCCATAGCGACTATACTAGCGACTACACAGGGCGGAAATTCATATTTCAAACTTGCATAGCGACTATTGTAGCGACTACAAAATCCAACGTGCAGAAAGGCAGAATTTCAGGTCTGGTACAAAAGAAAAAATGGAATTTTTTTCTGATAATTCCGGGGACGGGGAGTACCTCGGGCTTTTCTTGCTGCGCAAGAAAAGCGCAAGCATCGCGTTTTGGTACCAAAACGCAGCTTGCAGGGAAAACCCTGACCCCAATGCCGCCTGCAGGCGGAGGACTAACGGTTGAACTATGGCACAAGTCGGAAACGCACATCGGCGCAGCCGTTTGCTCCACGGCGTGGGGCGCGTCGTGCCGACGTGTGCGGTTTTATGGGCCAACCGCGCATCCGTGCAGGTCTGCGCCACACAAACGCCACGTCCGCCCACCGTGCAGCGCAAAAAAACGAGGGCTGGCATCAAGCCAGCCCTCGCCTTGCAAATCGAATGAGGGAGATGATCCATGACAGCGTCACGCAGCCCAACATCACCAGAAATATTCCATCCGCCAGTGTCGCGTGCACACGATACCACGGTCGAAACGCTGTGAGCATCAACACCAGGTACACCAGCGGATATGGATAATCTCAATTTCATTGCAATACGAATCAGCAAGAGCAGCAGTTGAATCATCACGGAAAAACAGGCAGTTAACATCGGCAATCCTCCTCAAACGGTTTGTCGGATGTTAACTCTCCTGCTGCTTTTTGCAAGTACATTTTTTGAAAATCAAATCAGGGAGGTCGTCATGAACCAAACTACAAAACCAGCGGCCTGCCCTGATTCCGTCCGTGTTGAGCGCATTCAGATCTCGCACGGGCGAGCCATCCGCGTCGTCTCCGTTTTTCCGAAAAACGCGAGTCAGACAGCGGAAGAAAAACTCAGGGTTTTGGCCGCGTTGGAACTTCAGCGAAAAAGCCGGCATAAGGGCTAGACTTCTCGCTCCGCTTGGAGTATTGTGTGCTCACAATGCTCTGAGCGGTTTGACAAGAAGGAGGAAAGACAAATGTCAAACCAGAAGAAAACCGCCCTCTACTGCCGGCTCAGTCAGGATGACGGCTTAGATGGCGATTCCAACAGCATCCAGAATCAAAAAAGTATCCTGCAAAAGTTTGCAGAAGATCATCATTTTCCAAATCCGTGTTTCTATGTGGACGACGGTTTTTCAGGCGGTAACTTCCAAAGACCTGCATTTCAGCAGATGATCGCGGATATGGAAAACGGCAAGATTGGAATCATTGTGACCAAGGATCTCAGCCGCCTTGGCAGAAATCAGCTTCACACCGGTCTCTACATTGAGGAACGCTTTCCGATGTTCGGTGTTCGGTACATTGCAATCAACGACAATGTGGACACGGAAAACGCAGAGAGCAAGGATCTCATGCCGTTCAAAAATTTGTTCAAGAACATCTCCCATTCGGGAAAGGTAAGTAATGATTTCTCCCTTTTCAGACGGTTTTGCTGTATCAATCGCTGTTTTCGTTGTTCCTGCGGTAAGTTTTCCATAGTTCATGGAGTGTAAGTTGCCATTGGATTCCCGGCGGCAGCCATAGGTGAAAAAAGGGATTTACCCGAAACGCATCCGGTTCAGCAGCGGACTGAATCCAGACGCCCTTGCCGCTCAACTCGCGCAAAGCCTGCATCCAAAGGATTGGGTCGCGCGCTATCCGTGTAAGATCGGCAACAAGGAGGATGTCCGCCTTTTGCTCCACCGCCTCCTGACAAGCCCTTTTCCAGCCGTCGCGGTCAAGTGTAGTTCCTTTTTCATACTCGCTGACTTCTCCCACGATTTCATAACCCAGCCGCTCGGCCTGCTCATGCAGTCGGGCGCTTTGTGCTTCCAGCGTATGGTCGTCGGCAAGCTGCGTCTGCGTTGCTACCCGGCAATATAATACCACACGCTTGCTTTTGTTGCTATCCATGATCTGACCTCCATTCAGATATTCCCGACAAAGCGGTAATAGATTTTGATATCACGGACATTTTTCCCATCAACGACGGTCTTTTCTCCGACCTCAATGCGGTCGATCAGCTCGTCCACCGTTTCACGGTCAATCTCCCGTATGTGCAGGTGCTTTCGGACGACTGCCGCCCAGCTTTGGATGTCTGCGGCACTCTGCTCATACTGCCTGACTTCCGCAAGAAGCGTATCCAGCCGGTCGCTTCGCTGGCGGCGCTCCTGCTCGGCCTTTTCAAGCAGCACGGCGAAGGACGCTGCGCTGATGCTGCCGCAAACCTTGTCCTCATAGAGCTTTGCGGTCATTTGCTCCAGCTCATAGACGCGGCGGCGCAGCTTCCCAATCTCCTGCCGGACGCTTTCCTGACGCTCTGCGTCTGCGGCGGTGCGCTGCGCTTGCAGCCTGTCCAGCATGGCAGCTTCGTCCAGTTCCAGCGCCTCGGCATGGGAGCGGATCTCACCCATCACAAGCTCCGCGAGCGTCATTTCATAGATTGTGTGCCGTGAGCACGCACCATGGCCGGAGCTCGTATAGCGGGAGCAGAAATAGGAAACATAGCGTTTGGACGTGCCGTTCTTGCGGCGCTGCGTCTCCCGGTTGCCCTGAAGGGGGGCTTTGCAGTCGGCGCAGACGAGCTTGCCGGTGAACAGGAAGGGCTTCGGCGGGGCGTTGTCCGCCGAGAGCCGCGTCCTTTCCCGGTTGATGGCCTGCACTTCATTCCATACCTCCGGGGAGATGATGGCTTCATGCAGAGCCTCATGCCGTATCCATTCGGATTCCGGCTTATAGATCATGGTGTCGTCCTTATAGGAGCGCGAGCCGGTCTGATTCTGAATAAGATTTCCGGTGTAGACTTCGTTTGTCAGTATGTTCTTCACCGTGGCGTACATCCAAAGGTTCGCGTACTTGCAGGAGCCGTTGCCGTACCGTTTCGCCCAATACCAGCGTGGGGACAAAATGCCCTCGCTGTTCAGCACGGCGGCGATCTTGCCATAGGCCATGCCGCCGCGCCGTAGCTCGAACATCCGGCGCACCACGGCGGCTGCTTCCTCGTCGATCACCAGCCGGTGCCTGTCCTCCTCGCTCTTGCGGTAGCCGTAGGGCGCGTAGGCGGCGATATACTGGCCGCTGCGCATTTTGGTGTGAAGGACGGATTTTACCTTATTGGAGAGGTCTTTCAAGTGGTAGTCGTTCATCAGACTGCGGAAGTGCAGCATATCCGTGTTGTCGCCCTCGGTGTCGAGGCAGTCAAGAACGGATACGAAGCGGCAGCCCAACGAGGGGAAAATAACGTCGGTATAGCGCCCGACCTCCACAAAATCACGGCCCAGCCGTGATAGGTCTTTCACAAGGATCAGGTTGATAAGACCGTGCCGCGCATCCTCCAGCATCTCCAGAAATCCGGGACGCTGAAAATTTCCACCGCTATAACCGTCGTCCCGGTAGGACTTGACCTCCGTCCAGCCGTTGAGCATTACGAATTTGGAAAGCAGTTCATATTGATTCTCGATGCTGACGGATTCATCAGCGGGGATATAGTTTTTCGCCTTGGTGGAGTTGGAGGCGTCGTCCACGCTCAACCGGCAGTAAATGCCGGCCTTATATAGCTTTTTCATACGCTTCCTGCCTCTCCTGCGCCAGCGCGTCGTCCACGCTGCCGACGTAGCGGTAGACCACCTTGACGTCGCAGATGCGCTGTCCGTTGACCTTCTGCGCCTCGCCCACCTCGATGCGGTCCACCAGCTCAAAGAGGATGCTTTCGTCCAGCGCCGTGATCTCGGTGTAGCGGCGGATGGCCTCCATCCAGCGGTTTGCGTCCTGCCGGTTTTCAAGCTGCGCCCTGACCTTCTGCTCCAGCTCCGGGATGGCGGCGGCTTTTTCCGCCCGTTCGGTTTCGTATTTCCGCATGAGCGTCTGAAAGACCGTCTGGGGGATGGTGCCGGTGCATTTGTCCTCATAGAGATTCTGCATCAGCCGTTCCAGCTCCGTCATACGCGCCGCTGCCGCTTTCAGCTCCTGCTCATAGGAGATAACGCGGCTGCGGCTTTCCTTTTCCTTCATGCGGCTGATCTGCTCGGCAAGGCGCTCGCCGTCGCACTCGACGAAGCGCGCCTTTTCACGGATGTCCGTCAGCACCAGCTCCTCCAGCACATTCTCATAGATGGAGTGGATGGTGCAGGCGCTTTTGCCGCTTCTGGCATAGTTGCCGCAGATAAAGGAGCTGTACCGCCCCGGCGTTCCGTCCTTATAGGTGAAGCGCTCAATGTGGTTGCGCATCTTGAAGCCGCAGTCTGCGCAGTAGACAAGGCCGGTGAAGATGCTGCGGATGCCGTCCGTGGGCGGCGTCTTGCGCACCTTCTTTTTGTCGATGCTGACCACGGTATCCCATATCTCGCGGGAAATAATGGGCTCGTGGGTTCCCTCCACCCGTATCCATTCCTCCTCCGGCTTGTTGATGAGCTTTCTGGACTTGTAGGACAGCGTGCCGGTTTTGCCCTGCACCATGTTCCCGATGTAGACCTCGCTGCGGATGAGAGCTTTGACGGTGGTTTCCGCCCACTTGTGGTTGACGTTGCGCGGGTCGCTGCGCCCCTTGCGCTGATAGTAGAGCGCACCGGGCGGCAGAACGCCCTCCTCGTTGAGCGTGACGGCGATGGCACGGAAGCCCATGCCGGAGGCGCGCATGGAAAAAATGCGGCGCACGGTAGGGGCGGTTTCCTCGTCGATGACAAGGTGGTGCTTATCCTCCGGGTCGCGCTTGTAGCCGTAGGCGGGGTAGGTTCCCATGAACTTGCCGCTTTCCGCGCAGGCTCTTTTGACCGCCTTGACCTTCTTGGAGGTGTCCCGGCTGTAAAACTCGTTAAATAAATTCAAAAAGCACATGACGTCGGTGCTGCCGTTGTCACTCATGGTGTCGATGCCGTTGTTCAGCGCGATAAAACGGCAGCCCAGCGAGGGGAACAGGTAGTCCGTGTACTGTCCGAACTCGATGTAGTTACGCCCAAAGCGCGATAGGTCTTTTACCAGAATGAGGTTGATTTTCTTGGCTTTTGCATCTTCGATGAGGCGTTTGACGCCGGGTCTGTCGAAATTCGTACCTGAGTACCCGTCGTCGCAGTACACCGCGATCTCGTTCCAGCCCCGCTGACGCACATAGCTTTGCAGCAGGAGCTTCTGATTTTCAATGGATACGGACTCCCCGTCGCGCTCATCGTCGTTGCTGAGCCTGCAATAGATGCCTACGTTGTATGTCTTTTCGATCATCTGTATTTTACCTCCCGATTCTCTGCGATTCATACATCCGTGCGGCGTGATGGCTCTCGCAGGTTTTCCCTGCAAGAATATGATACCGGGGATACCATCTTCGCGCAAGGATGCCGCCGCAGGGAGGCTGATTGTCTGTTACGATGCGTGACAGGGCTGCGCGGCCGCGGGAGCGTCCAGCTCCGTCATGGCGCGGCGCACCGCAAGCTGCTCCAGCGTCCTGCCAAGGTCCTTTTCGCCGGAAAACACGCTTGTCACGCGATAGAGGGTCTTGCCGATCCTGACCTCCTTATAAGAGGCGACCGGCTCTTTGGGGATGGCTTGCTTCTGCATAAACGCACCTCCGATTTATCCTATAAGTCCCGCTGCCACGATATGACAGCGGGGCTTGTTCGTATTCGTTCCGGCAGAGCAGCCGCGCCGGGAGGGTTGCCGTCATGCTGCATGATACTGCACCGGCGCGGCTGTCTGCGTATGTTGTGTCATGTAGTTTTGTTCCGCCGTATTTGTCACCGCCCCCGGCGCGAGGCGTATATCGCCTCTGGGACCGGCAGCAGCCGCCTTTGGCAAGGCTGTCCCATTCCCGCAGCGCCGTGGCTTGTAAGGCTCACGAGCGCCGCAGGAATCCCCCTCAAGTCAGTGGGAGGCCGTAGCTGGGGTTGCATATCGCCCGCGCTGTCATCGCGCCCGATGCTGCCATGCATCGGGTCAAAGGCCGCGTAGATCGCTCGGACAGCCGCCCGTCCCGAAGGGTGGGAGGTCTGTCGTCATGGCGGCGCGCCTTTTGTCGCTTGGCTTTTCAGCCGCGCGGGGTCTGTGCTGATACCGGTGTCTATGCGGTTGTCAAGGAGCAGAGGCGAGCGAGAATAATATCCCTCTCATATACCTCAAGAAAAATCGGGCAAAAGTTCGGGGTGTTAGCGAAACTTTTTGAGAAAATTCCTGAGATTTTTCCGTCCGCGTGAAATCGCTTCCGAAACTGTGCTTTTAACAACACCTTCGCTGGCCGCAATTTCAAGCTGGGATCGTCCTTCAACGAAATGAGCAAGAACACGCCGCCGCTGTGCGGGCGTGAGCTGTGCCATTGCTTCTTTCAGCAGCCGTTCCAGTTCCATGCGCTCCAGCGCCTCATCCGGCTGTTCCGGCAGATTCAGAGCCTCCGCCTCAATGCCGTCGCCGGCGTCCAGTGAATAGAACGCCTTGTTGTCGCGGATGTACTGCGCGTAGTTGATCTGAAGCCGCTTATCTTCTTCAAGAAACGCGGCAACTTCATCGGAAACCTCGATAAAGGTATCCTCGGTGTACCACGGATAAAGCTCTCGCAGGTTGATCGTTGTCATGTTGTATTCCTCCGTTTGGATGTTTTTGTTCGGTGTTGCGGTCGAATCCAAACGGAGAGCGGCGGGGAGCGGCAGCCCACGGCGAAGAAGTGCCGTGGATGACAAAAAGCACCTATAAAGGCTTCAAAACCTTCATAGGTGCTCAATAGGCGCAATGAAACAGCAGAAAGGGCAGGCGGGTGCAGAAAACTGCTTTCATTCCGTATTAGTCCGGTTATGCGATTTGTGCGGCGGCAAGCCGCATCAGCGACACCTCCCGTACTCTTTTGTCATAGACTGATTTCCTTTCTGCTCAAATCGGATAGAAATGGCGAAAGGCGGTTGTTCAAAAGAGCAACCGCCTTTCCTGACGAATGAAACCGAAAAGGGGCGCGGGGCTATTTGCCCGTGCCCCTAAAGGTGAACCTGTTTACTTTTCGATGATTTGCAGCGCTTCTTCCTCACGCCGCCGCCTGATCTGCCATGTGGTCAGCGCAAGGCATCCGGCAAGAGATGTACAGAGGGAGAATCCCCACAAGCCTAACACGCTGTTGTCGCCGGTCTTTGGGATTTGCAGCCGCTTCGGGTCGATCCAGCCCATCAGGCCGCCGGGAGCCTTGCCCTGCACCAGCTCATACTTCTCAATGAAGCGGTGGAGCATGGCGGCGATCTCAGCGCGGGTCGCCGTGCCCTGCGGGTCAAGCAGATTGCCGGATTTTCCCTTCATCAATCCACTGCCGACCGCCCATTGCATCGCCGTCTTTGCGTAATCCGTGATCTTGTCCGCGTCCTTGAACTTGTCCAGATTTCCCTTGACGGTCAGATCGTAGCCCTTGTAGTCTGCGTAGCGGTAGAAGATGGCTGCAAGCTGTTCGCGGGTGATGGGATCGTCCGGGCCAAATTTGTCTTTGCCGTAGCCCGCAAAAATGCCGTTCTCCGCTGTCCATGTGATCGCGTCAGCGTACCACTTTCCGACCTCCACATCGGTAAAGCTGTTTTTGCCCTTCGGCGCGGGGCTGCCCTCCATGCGCCAGAGAATGGTCGCCATCATGCCGCGCGTTGCCGTCCCATGCGGACTGAACAGTGTCTTGCTCGTGCCGAGCATCAGGCCATTTTCGTAGACGAACATCACATCGCTGTAGAACCAGTCCTTTTCAGAAACATCGGTAAAGGGATTCGCGCCTGTGTTCGGATTTTCGTCCACGCGCCAGCCTGCATACACGGTCATATCCTTCGTCAGATAAACACCGGAAACCTTGTTTGTCAGGCTGCGTTCGCTGTACCAGCCGATAAAGGTATGCCCGCGCCAGGTCGGGACGTACTTTGTCAGGTCAATGTAGGTATTGTACGCTTCCCGCACGCTGGGAATATCACTGCCGCTGCCGGTTTCAAAGCGCAGCGTGTAGTAGGTGACGGGCGGATTGTAGCCGCCGCCACCGCCGGCGGGGTAGGTCCAGTGAGCGTAGACGGTGGTATTTGCATGGAATACGGTATCCGTCGTGATCTTTGTGCCGCCGCTCTTTTCGGTGTACCAGCCGTTGAAGCTGTGCTTGCTGCGGGAAGCATCGGGCAAAGAGGTCAGCTTCTGCTTGGTGGTGGTCATGCTGCCGACAGAAGGCGTACCGTCGTTGCCGTCAAAGGTGACGGTGTACTCTGTGGGCGTAGGCGGCGCATCCTCCTCGAAGATGGCCTTGACCTCCACATCGCTGCCGGGCATAGTGAACTTATCGTCCCTTACCGTCACGTCGCCGCTCATAACCTGCCACTCCTTAAAATGGTAGCCCGCGTTTGGCGTAGCGGTCAGGGTGATCTCCGTTCCGGCCGTCGCCGAGGCGGGGTCCGCGCTGCCTGTGCCGTGACCGTCGTCCCTGACGGTAACGGCGTATTCCGCCTCGGGAGCCTTGACTATCGTGATGGAAAGCTCCTTAATATCCTCACCCAAATCGTTGACCGCCATAACGGTAAAGACCTCGGTCCCTTCCCCGGCGGGCGTGCCGCTTATCTCTCCTGTGTCCTCGTTTAGGCTAAGTCCCCCGGGCAGGACGCCGCTCACAATGCTCCATGTGATAGGCGCGGTACCCTTGGCGGTCAAGCGGTTGCTGTAAGCCTCGCCTTCCATGCCGTCGGGCAGGCTTTCCGCGACGATTGTCGGCGGCATAGGGGGTCGGTTATCGATAAGCAGATCGGAAGAGCG
>ERZ507033.335-NODE-335-length-20727-cov-5.355070_pt1 | contig 20727 bp, 16 predicted proteins | sample MGYA00512874_ERZ507033 | MGnify/ENA metagenome assembly ERZ507033
CTGATCAGCGGCATCATCATCTACCTGTGCGCATTCTCCATGCTGTTCCGCGGCAAGATCCAGAGCCTGCTGTTCCGGAATGCCGAAAAGACCAACGTGAACGCAGAGCCTGCGCCTGCCGCAGAAAAGACCAAAAAGGAGGGCAAGTAATATGCTGCTTCTGATCAAATATACCCTGCTGTACGGCATCGTGCTGATGCTGGTGGCACTGGGCGGTATGTTCAGCGAACATTCCGGCATCATCAACATTGCGCTGGAGGGCATCATGGTCATCGGCGGTGTGGCCGGTGTGCTTACCCTGACCATGCTGCCTGCAAGCCTGTCGCCCTTCCTTGTGGTGCTGATCTCCATTCTGGTGGCGGCACTGGCGGGCGTGGTTTACAGTCTGCTTCTGGCCTTTGCCTCCATCAACCTGAAGGCAGACCAGACCATCGGCGGCACGGCACTGAACCTGCTGGCCACCGCCATTGCCGTGGTCATCTCCAAGTACTTCAGCGAGAGCGGCAGCGCCAAGCTGAACTACTCCAACAAGCCCTTCCTGTTCAGCATCGGCGGGCTGGAGCTCAGCGTGTTCGTGCCGTTGGGGCTGATTTTGCTGGTGGTCAGCTACATCGTGCTGTATAAGACCCGCTTTGGCCTGCGCCTGCGTGCCTGCGGCGAGCATCCGCAGGCTGCGGACTCGGTGGGCATCAACGTCTACAAAATGCGCTACGCCGGTGTGATCCTTTCCGGTGCACTGGGCGCGATCGGCGGTCTGGCCTATATCGTGCCCCCGGTGCAGACCTGGAACTTTGAAGTCGGCGTGGCCGGTGCAGGCTTTCTGGCACTGGCAGTTATGATCTTTGGCCAGTGGAAGCCCTTCCACATCTTTGGTGCAGCAATGTTCTTTGCCGTGTTCAAGAGCCTTGCCAACATCGCAGACTCCACCTTCCTTGCACAGCTGCACTGGTCCAGCAACATCTATAATATGATGCCCTTCGTGGCCTCCATGGTCATTCTGGCCTTTACCTCAAAGAACAGCATGGCACCCAAGGCCGAGGGTATCCCCTACGACAAGGGCTCCCGTTAAGCGCTTTTGCTAAAAATCCATAAAATTAGGGCATCCGCAGCCATCAACGTGCTGCGGATGCCTTTTTTGTACGGGAGATGGCACATTTTATCCATGTATTTGCCGGTAGAAAATGGCATTTTTGCTTGTAAAATACAACGAGATATGTTATCATTAAAGAACGAATGTGTATCTATAGGAACCCGGTGTACATTTCTTGCACTGCGGAAAAACAAGAAAGGTGAGTTTCTCTATTATGGACGAAAAAACAACTATGGGACAGTCGCTCCGGAACATGGAGGACGAAGAGACCATTGATCTGATGGAACTGGCGCGCCTGCTGTGGGCGCATATTGTGCAGATCGTGGCGGCAGCTGTTGCGGCAGCGCTGATCTGCCTGCTGGTGTGTATGTTTGCGCTTACACCCAAGTATCAGGCTTCCATCAACATGATCGTGAACACCCGGCAGGACACGACCACTACTTTCACCAGTGATAACTTCAACTCGGCTAAGAACCTGATCAGCACCTATGCGGTCATCATCAAGGGCAACACCGTGCTGAACGAGGTCATTGATGAGCTGGATCTGGACATGACCTACACCGAGCTGTACGACATGGTGGATGTTGCCGATGTGGACTCTACCCAGATCATGAAGATCACGGTCACCGATACGGATGCAGAGCGTGCGGGTGAGATCGCACAGACCATTGCGGACATCGTGCCCGACGTGCTGGTGGAAAAGGTGGAAGCCGGTTCCTGCAAGACGGTGAGCGATGTGTCTATCAACCCCAACAAGGTGTTCCCCCAGACCAAGAAATACGTTGTAATGGCCGGTCTGCTGGGCGCTGTTCTGGTGTGCGGCGTGCTGGTGCTGGCACATCTGCTGCATGATACCATTGTGGATGACGAAGATATTCAGAAGAAGCTCGGCCTGCCCGTGCTGGGCCTGATCCCGGAGGTGTAAGACGATGTGGAATCTGTTTGGTAAAAAGAAAAAAGAAGGTGAGCACCGCACCCTGCAGCTGATCACCGATAAAAAGATGCCCTTTGGCTATGTGGAGGCTTACAAGTCTCTGCGCACCAATCTGGACTTTATGGCAGGCTCCATGGACGTGCACACGCTGGTCATCACCAGTACCGTGCCGGAGGAATCCAAGAGCAATGTGGCAATCAATCTGGCGCTGACGCTGGCCGAAAGCGGCAAAAAGGTGGCGCTGGTGGATTGCGACCTGCGCAAGCCGGTGCTGCACCGCTATCTGAAGGCCGGTCACAATGTAAAGGGCGTTTCCAACGTGCTGTCCAACCAGTGCACGCTGGACGAGGCTTTGCAGGAGCTGAAGGAAATGAACATGACCTTCCTGCCCGCAGGCACCCCGCCGCCGAACCCCTCCGAGATGCTGAGCCAGCCGCAGATGCAGGCTATGGTGGATACTCTGCGCCAGAAGTTTGATTTTGTCATCTTTGATGCACCCCCGGTGTCGGTGGTCACCGATGCAGCCGTCATCGGCCGCTATGTGGATGGCTCCATCTTTGTAGTGCGCTCCGACTACGCCCCCGCCGATGCAGTGCGCGGCGCAGTGAAAAAGCTGCAGGATGCCGGTGTCCGGGTGCTGGGCAGCGTGCTGACCCGATACGACATGAAGAAGGCACTCAAGGGCTCCAGCTACGCATACAGCTATGCTTACAACTACAACTATGCCTACGGCAAGCAGGATGCCACTGCCGGTAAATAATAAGGAAGCATTGTTATGACCGATCTGCATTGTCACATTCTGCCCGGCATGGATGACGGCGCAAAGGATACGGCAGTCTCGCTGGAGCTGCTGCGCAGGGAATATGAGGATGGTGTGCGCAATATCGCGTTCACCAGCCACTTCAACAGCGAACGCACCACGGTGGATGCCTTTACGGCAAAGCGGCAGGCTGCCTTTGAACAGCTGACCGCCGCACTGGAAGGGCAGCCTATGCAGTTTGACTTCAAGCTGGGTGCAGAGGTGTTCTTCTCTCCCGGTCTGTGCGAGCTGGACACCCGGGCGCTGTGCATGGGGGACACCGCCTATCTGCTGCTGGAGTTTCCCACCACCCACAAGCCGCATTTTATTCGGCAGACCCTGTACAATTTGCAGCAGCAGGGCATCGTGCCGTTGATCGCGCATATCGAGCGCTACCCCTATGTGCTGGAGGATCCCACTCTATTGTACGACTGGGTAGCCGCCGGTGCCTATGCGCAGATCAACGTGGGCGCCCTGCTGGAACCCAAGCTCTGCAAAAAGCTGTGCAAGTTCATCCAGTGGGGGCTGGTTCATGTCATCTCCACCGATACCCATTCCCCGGACAAGCGCCCGCCACACATGGCACAGGGCGTGCAGCAGCTGGAAAAGCTGCTGGGTAAGGAAACTGCTGCCCGCATCGTGCGCAACGGCGATGAGCTGTTCCACGATCAGGAGCTGGACGCTGTGACCCTGCATCAGCCCAAAAAGTTTTTGGGCAGATGGGTCTGATCCTATTACAAGGAGAAAACTGCCCGGGCGGAGGTGTACTCTGCCCGGGCAGCGGATTTTGGTATGAAGAAAAATAAGGTCCTGAAAATCGTGTTGATCGTGCTGGGTGCGCTGGTGGTTCTGCTGGCAGCAGCAGCCCTTGGGGTGCTGTTCTATCTCCACAGTATGGCAGCCGGTCTGCCGGAAACCCTGCCGGATGCCCCGGCGGACAGTACACAGCTCACCTTGACGGATGATGATCTGGATAAGCTGCTCAGCGGCGAGATCACGCTGGAAGAACTGACCGACGAAGCCGCTGCGTCCAACAGTGGGGAACAGGAAGCATCAGCCAGTGCTCCGCAGGAGGGAGCAGGTTCGGCGTCCGCCCCGGCAGGTTCTTCTGCTTCTTCGGGGAGCGCTGACTCCCGGACGGAGAGCGGCAGTACCGCTTCCTCCGGCAAGCAGGAGAATGCCGGTACAGCCAATTCCGGTACAGAAAAACCGGCGTCCTCGTCCAGTAAACAGGAAGCCGCTTATGAAAAAGAGGTCAAGGCGTTGCTGCAGCAGCTGTACAGCGTTAAGGCGCGTGCCGAGGCAGAACTGAACAGCTGCATTGCCGGAGCAAAAGCAGAGTTCAAATCGCTGCCGGAGTCTCAGCAAACACAGGCACGCAAGGTCTCCATCGTACTGGCAAGAAGCGGCAGACTGTACGCGATGCAGGCATCCTACGATAAGGAAGTGGCGAGCATCGTCAGCCAGATGCGCGCCATTCTGACCGCCAACGGCCAGAGCACCGCATTGGCAGATCAGGCCATGGCCTCCTATAAAGCACAGAAGAGCGCCATGTACTCCCAGCTGACCGCAAAACTGTACTCCTGACCCGCAAAACGACCCATGACCACCCGCAACTGTTTCTCCGAGCACTGACTGTACCGGAAAAAGGCTGCGGGTGGCTTTGTTTTGCCGTTTTTGCTGCAATATGGAGAAAAATACTAACGGTATGGATGGATGGTTCCGGGGCAGAGACACTGCTTTTTGCACCGACAGGGGAGGGCAGATTGTACGCACCAACGGAACAATCAACCCAAAAGCCGAAGAAGTAGCACTTTTACCTACAAATATACAGAAAATTTGTATAAAGTATAATATTTCGCTCATGCTTTGCTGAAATGAAGTGAATTTTTTTCATGTAAATTGACAAAATCCGTGGTTATCCTTATAATATATAGAGTGTTTCTCGGGTATGGACGATGGTGTTTATGCGACCGCAAGATGCCATCGTTTTATTATTCGCTTTTTCTGTCCGTGTGCCAAGGACAGACGTCCGCTATGTGTGAGGCTGGCAGACTGCGGGAAAGTATGGCTCGGCCTGAGAGCAAAAATAGTAATTCATTGATAGGATTGGAGTGGCATCAAACGATGGCAAAGTACATCATCAAGCGTGTCGCAATGGGTATCTTCAGTATCTTCATTGTGGCCACGGTTACCTTTTTTGTCATGAACCTGGTCCCCGGTGGCCCGTTCGTGGCAGAAAAGTCCATCAGTGCCGCTGCTCAGCAGGCTCTGGCCGAAAAGTATGGCCTGGATAAGCCGCTGGGTGTGCAGTACGTCAACTACATGGAGAGCCTTCTGCACGGCGATCTGGGTCTGAGCCTGCGTCAGCGCGGACGTACCGTGAACCAGATCATCGCCAGCAAGCTGCCGGTGTCCTGCCGTCTGGCAGGCATTGCAGTGGTTGTGGCTCTGTGCGTGGGCATCCCGCTGGGCTGCATTTCCGCTTACAACCGCGGCAAGTGGCTGGATAACGTTATTATCGTGTTTGCTACCTGTGGCATCGCGATCCCCAGCTTTATTTCCAGCGTGCTGCTATTGTACCAGTTTGGTATGAAAATGAAGGTGCTGCCCACCGTTGGTCTGAACAGCGCAGCCGCCTATATCATGCCGGTCACTGCACTGGCCATCTATCCCTCGGCTTATATCACCCGTCTGATGCGCTCCAGCCTGCTGGACGTTATGGGTCAGGACTATATGCGCACTGCCCGCGCAAAGGGCGTGTCTCAGTTCATGATCCTGTTCAAGCACGCACTGCGCAACGCCATTCTGCCTGTCATCACCTACGTCGGCCCCATGCTGGCCAGCCTGATGACCGGTTCTTTCGTGGTGGAAAAAATCTTCTCCGTGCCCGGTCTGGGCCGCGACTTCGTGTCTGCGATCACCAACCGTGACTACACCATGATCATGGGCACCACCATCCTGCTGTCCAGCATGGTCATCATTGCAAACGTGATCGTGGATATCCTTTATAAGATCATCGACCCGCGCATCAAGCTGCAGTAAGAGAAAGGAGCGATTTTCATGGAAAACATTAAAAAGAATCCGCTCAGCCTGCAGCTCAACGCGGAGGATTTTCTGCCCGCCAGCAATGAGGAAAAGCAGAGTCTGGTGGTCATGCGCGAAAGCGTCAACTTCTGGAAGGACGGTATCCGCCGCCTGAAGAAGAACAAGATCGCCATGGTCAGCTTTGTGTTCATCATTGCCATTGCCATCTTTGCCTACCTGCTGCCCGCCGTCTGGCCTTACAGCTACTCCGAGCAGATGAAGGGCAGCAACAACCTGAAGCCTTTCGAGTACTCTGCCTCCGAGCAGGCACGTATCGACGCGGGCGAAAAGGTGTTCCCGCACATTCTGGGCACCGACCGTATGGGTCGTGACTTCGCTGTGCGTATCATGATGGGCACCCGCGTCAGCCTGTCTGTCGGTCTGATCGCTTCTGTGCTGGTGCTGATCATCGGTGCCACCTACGGTGCGGTCGCGGCTTTTGCCGGCGGCTGGGTGGACAATATCATGATGCGTATTACAGATATCCTGTACACCATCCCCGATATTCTGCTGATTATCCTGCTGGGCATGGCTCTGAAAGATCCGCTGGATGCACTGGCTACCAAGCCCGGCTTCAAGTGGATGCAGACCCTTGGCCCCAACATGATCTCCATCTTCATCATCTTTGCTCTGCTGTACTGGGTCGGCATGGCGCGTATCGTCCGCAGCCAGATCCTGATCCTGAAGGAGAGCGAGTACGTTACCGCTGCCCGCGCACTGGGCGCTTCTAGCGGCCGTATCATCAAAAAGCATCTGCTCACCAACTGCATCGGTACTCTGATCGTTACCACCACTCTGCAGATCCCGGCTTCCATCTTCACCGAGAGCTACCTGAGCTTCATCGGTCTGGGTGTTGCAGCGCCGCTGCCTTCTCTGGGTTCTCTGGCTACCGATGCCGTCAAGGGCATGAACACCTACCCCCATCTGCTGATCGCCCCCGCACTGATGATCAGCGTGATGATCCTTGTGTTCAACCTGTTCGGCGATGGCCTGCGCGATGCCTTTGACCCGAAGCTGAAGAATTGATGAGGTGAACAGAAATGAGCGAGAAAATTCTTGATATCAAAGATGAACGCCTTTCTTTCTTCACCCCTGCGGGCGAAGTAAAGGCACTGAACGGCGTTTCCTTTACCATGAATCAGGGCGACGTTCTGGGCGTTGTGGGTGAGTCCGGCTCCGGTAAGTCGGTCACCGCCTACTCCATTATGGGCCTGACCGCTTACCCCGGCAAGCTGGTGGGCGGCAAGGTGTGGTTCAACGGCCACGAGATCGAGAACATGAAGGAGAAGGACTTCCGCAAGATCCGCGGCAACGAGGTCTCCATCATCTTCCAGGACCCCATGACCAGCCTGAACCCGGTGTACACCATCGGCAACCAGATCGTGGAGGTCATCCGCCTGCACACCGATAAGAACAAGGCCGATGCATGGGCACGCGCCAAGGAGCTGCTGGAGCTGGTTGGCATCAATGAGCCTGAGAAACGTCTGAAGCAATACCCCCACGAGCTGTCCGGCGGTATGCGCCAGCGTGTGATGATCGCCATTGCACTGGCCTGTGAGCCCAAGCTGCTGATCGCCGACGAGCCCACCACCGCACTGGACGTGACCATTCAGGCACAGATCCTTGAGCTGATGCAGGATCTGCGCAAGAAGCTGGGCATGAGCATCATCATGATCACCCACGATCTGGGCGTTGTGGCTTCCATGTGCGAGAAGATCGCCGTGATGTACGCCGGCCACATTGTGGAGTACGGCACCACCGATGAGATTTTCTACCAGCCGGGTCACGAGTACACCAAGGGTCTGATCAACTCTATCCCTAAGCTGAACACCGCAGAGCACGAGCGCCTTGTGCCCATCGAGGGCACCCCTGTGGACCTGCTGAATCCGCCGGCCGGCTGCCCCTTTGCGCCCCGCTGCAAGAACTGCATGAAGATCTGTCTGAGCAAGATGCCCCCGCGCACCGAGCTCAGCGATACCCATTATACCTACTGCTGGCTGCAGCAGAAGGCTGCATTTGAGAAAGGGGAAAAGGCAGAATGAGTGAACACAAGACGCTGGTTGAAGTCCAGCACCTGCAGCAGTATTTCCCCGCCGGCGGTGTGGGCAAGAACCGCAAGTACGTTCAGGCTGTGGATGACGTAAGCTTTGCCATCCGCAAGGGCGAGACCCTTGGTCTGGTAGGCGAGTCCGGCTGTGGCAAGACCACTACCGGCCGCACCCTGCTGCGCCTGTACGAGCCCACCGGCGGCAAGATCTACTATGACGGCAACCTGCTGTTCGATAAGGACAACAAGATCGCAGTGGATATGCTGCCCTACCGCCGTCGGATGCAGATCGTTTTTCAGGATCCCTACGCAAGTCTGGATCCCCGCATGACCATTGGCGACATCGTGGGTGAGGGTATTGATATCCATCATCTGGCAGAGAACGAAAAGGACCGCCACGATAAGATCATCGCCCTGCTGGAGCGCGTTGGCCTGAACAGCGAGCACGCAAACCGCTACTGCCACGAGTTCTCCGGCGGTCAGCGTCAGCGCGTGGGCATTGCCCGTGCACTGGCTGTGAACCCCGAGTTCATCGTTTGTGACGAGCCTGTTTCCGCACTGGACGTTTCCATTCAGGCACAGGTCGTCAATATGTTCGAGGATCTGCAGCAGGAGATGGGTCTGACCTACCTGTTCATCGCCCATGACCTGAGCGTTGTCAAGCACATCTCCAACCGCATCGGTGTGATGTATCTGGGCAAGATGGTGGAGCTGGCTGACAGCTACGAGCTGATCACTCACAGCATCCACCCCTACACCCGCAGCCTGATCTCCGCAATTCCGGTGGCAGACCCCATTACGGCCCGCCAGTCCAAGCGTATCGTGCTGCAGGGCGATGTGCCCAGCCCCCTGAACCCGCCGTCCGGCTGCCGTTTCCGCACCCGCTGCCCCTATGCAGACGAGCAGTGCGCCAACGAGGTGCCCGAGTTCAAGGAGGTCTCCACCGGCCACTGGGCAGCATGCCATCACCTTGACCGCGTGAAGTGAGAACACTTCACACCAGTAAAAGGTGAAAACAATTCAACTTGGTGCTGAAATGTTGTCACAAAATGGTTACAGTCCAGGTTTTGGACTTGTAACCGGCATGAGAACGCATTATAATCATTCGTGTTCCTCCGGTGTACATTTGCACCGGATCGAATATAGAGGCGGCTGGGGGAACCTGGCACACTCAAATTTGATATAAGGGAAGGATATTATTATGAAACGCATTTCTCGTCGTAATTTCCTCAAGGTTGCAGGCGTGGGTGCCGCTGCTCTGGGTCTGGCAGCCTGTGGCGGCAGCAAGTCCGGTTCTACCGCAACCTCCGGCACTGCTTCTTCCGCTGCTGGCTCTTCTACCGGCAGTGTCAACACCGCTGGCTTTACCGTCCAGTACGGCCCCAACCCCGAGACTCTGGATCCCTCTTTGAACAGTGCTGTTGATGGCGCCAACACCATCATCACCATCTTCGAGCCCCTGCTGATCATCAACGAGAACAACGAAGTTATTGGCGGCCAGGCTGAGAGCTGGGAAGAAAGCGAGGACGGCCTGACCTGGACCTTCACCATGCGCGACGGTCTGAAGTGGAGCGATGGCACCGACCTGACCGCTAAGGACTTCGAGTACAGCTTCAAGCGTATGGCTGATCCTGCTACCGCTGCTCCCTATGCAGCGACCTGTCTGGGCATGATCGATGGTTTTGACGCAGCACAGGCCGGTGATACCGATGCTCTGAACGTCAAGGCAAGCGACGACGGCAAGACCCTGACCATCGTGCTGTCCTACCCCTGCTCCTACTTCGACAAGATGGCTGCTTTCGCATCCATGAGCCCTGTGCAGCAGGCTACCGTTGAGGCCAACGGCGATGCATGGTGCACCTCCGCTGAGACCTTCGTCTCCAACGGCCCCTACATGATCACCGAGTGGACTCCCTCCGAGCGTATCGTTCTGACTAAGAACCCCAACTACGTTGGCGGCTGGGATAGCTCCAAGATCGTTTCCGACAGCATCACCCTGCTGCTGCTGGAGGACTCTTCCGCTGCTTTCGCTGCTTACAACAGCGGCGAGGCTGTCCTGATTAAGGACGTGCCCACCGACGAGATCCCCAGCCTGACCAAGGCAGAGGACGGCGGCGACTTCTATGTTGACACCATTCTGGGCACCTACTACGTCAGCATGAATCTGCAGCGTGATGCTTTCCAGGATGTCAAGGTCCGCAAGGCTCTGGCTCTGGCTATCGACCGCGACTACGTTGCCAACACCATCATGCAGGGCACCTACTCTGCTGCTTCCAACATTGTCGGCCCTGCCATCGTGGACGCGCAGGGCTACTTCTACGACAACGCAAACGGCGGTTCTCCCTACATTGCTGATGACTACGAGGCAAATATGGCCGAGGCTAAGAAGCTGCTGGAAGAGGCTGGCTACCCCAATGGCGAGGGCTACCCCACCATCGAGTACAGCACCAACGATTCCGGCTACCATGTGCCTCTGGCAGAGTACCTGCAGCAGACTTGGGGCGATCTGGGCATTACCCTGACCATCAACAAGATGGAGTGGTCCTCCTTCACCCCCGCTCGTCGTGCAGGCGAGTACGATGTTGCCCGTAACGGCTGGGTCATGGACTACAACGATCCTTCCAACATGCTCGAGCTGTTCTGCACCGACAACGGCAACAACGATGGTAAGTACTCCAACGCTGACTTCGATGCTGCAATCGAGGCCTCCAAGGTTGCAGATGTCGCCGAGCACTTTGCACAGCTGCACAAGGCTGAGGACATCCTGATGGAGGATATGGGCTGCATCCCCGTTGCTTACTACAACGAGTTCTGGCTGCAGACCTCTTCTCTGAAGGGCACTTGGCACAGCCCCTACGGCTACTGGTACCTGCAGTACGGCTACATCGAGGAGTGATCTCCTCCCTGTGCTGTGCAGCGTAAGCTGAACCGTATACTATAAGCACCAAGCACCCCGCTGACCGGAAACGGTTGGCGGGGTGCTTTTTTGCTGTTATTTTGTAAAAAAAGACGAGTGCTCGGTTTTGCCGAGCACTCGTCTTTTATATGTAAACCAGATTGAAAAGGTACCATGTACTTACACCGCAGCCATGGCGGCCAGAACGCTCTGCCAGCTCTTGCTGCGTGCGGCAGGCACCGGGGCGGGGCGGGTGCGCCGTGCAGCAGGGGCACTATGACCGGTCGCAGAGGATATTGTCAGGGCAGGGGAGGGGCAGAAGAACACAGCGGTGTCCTTTGCCAGCCACTGCGCAGCCAGTGCAGCGGCCTGCGGGTCAGATTGCAACGCGCGGCGCTCGTTCCCGGCCAGAAAATCAGCCAGCCAGTACAAAATTGCGGCCAGCGGCAGGCAGGGGGAAGCGTCCTGATTCCAATAACTCCAGCGTGCACCGCAGCCAAGGTGACTTTCCACTGTAATCTGTGCACCGGTGCGGGCATTCTGCGGGATGACACCAACATAGTTCGTGCCGGCGCGCTGCCCCAGCTCCTCCACAAGGCGCTGGGTGCGAGCAGCATCCAGCCGATCCTCCCGGCAGTAGGCGCGGAAGTCGGTCTGGCTCAGCAGGCTGTCGGCACTGGACGGAAAACGCCCGGTCAACTGCCCATCCGCATTGTGGCACAGCTGCCAGCCCTTGCGGAACAGCTGGAAATTCAGGCAGCGCCGTCCCATGGTGGAGTAGCACACAAGGGCGCTCTGTTCCCCGGGCAACTGTTTTACTTCAAGATAGGCATCGTTGCCGCAGGTATCCTGCAAACGGACGGTAAGCAGCAACTGTGCACCAGCGTGCTGGGTGGACATGGCGCTGTGCATGGCGTCAAAATAACGGGAAGCGTCCATGATTGATCTCCTTCCTATAGCAATTCAACTTTTTAATGCAACAGCAACAACGTTGAATTGCATATCGCAAATATGCTGTTTGAATGTTGCACTAATTTCTTGCCTTGCGATAAAAGCAAACAGCGAAACGTTGTAAAAGCGCCAGCCGGGTGATCGGGCCGTCAAGCTGCATAAAACTTCTCTGAACGCAGTATAGCATACTTTTGAATAAAAAACAACTGTAAGTTTTCCAAAACGACAAATTTTTGCAAAAGTTTGTGGCGCAGAGCGAACAAAGGTTCAAAGTATGGTTGTGCTTTGATATAAACAGTTGTAAAAAAACGACCCCTGCGGGAAATGCCGACTAAGGCCGGTACTGCTCCCACAGGGGTCGTTTTATTTTACTTCAATCGCCAAGTTCCCGGATCTCGTTCTGGATCAGCCGTCCGGCTGCCCGGGCAAGCTGATCCATGCCGCGGATACGCGCCATATTTTTGCCGTAGATCTGCGCGGCGGCACCGGCGCTGCTGTCCTCGCCCATAAAAACGGCAGACACCCGCACGCCCTGCCGCTGTAAGGTGCGCACCTGCGCGGCGGTATCGACTACACCGGCGGCGTCCTCGTAGGCGCAGCCAAGCGGGTTCTCTGCTGTGGGTGGGATGCGGCGGCTGTCGTTGGGGCTGGCATCGGTCAGCAGGATCATCAGGTGGCGCGGGGCAGGGCCGGGGGCGTACCGGATCAAATCACCTGCTGCCCGCAGCGCCAGACCGTCCCGGTTCCAGCCCGAGGCAAAATAGCGGAAAATGTTCTGCCGGTTTTTATCCGCAAAGCCTTTCAGCACCCGCAGCACCGTGTAGCCCCGCAGACTGCTGAAGGCGCTTACCCGCACCGGTATGCCGCAGTTAGCCAGACTTTCGGCCAAAATGACTCCCTGCGCCGCGATCACTTCCTGACAGTGCAGGCGGGAGGCAGAGGCGTCCAGCAGCAGATCTACCGTAAAGGCGGGACAGTTTTCCTCCTCCGGGCACAAAAACACCCGGTTATCGTTCAGGTAAGGGGCGCGCCACACCCGCCCGGCGCACAGATCACCGCTGCGTGCCACCCGCTGGTCTGGCTGCTGATGCACCAGAATACAGTTGCGGATCTGTTCGGTAAGGCGCAGTACCACGCTGCGATGCAGCTCCTGATTTTTTGCATAGTAGGCGCGGTTGCGTTCGGCCTGCAATTCGGCCTGCTGCGCCAGCTGCCGCGCCTCCGGGGTAGGTGCCTGCGCCGGGCTGGGCACCCCGGCGCTGAACCACAAGTGACAGCCCAGATGCACTCCGGTGCACAGCTCCTGCTCGGCCTTGCGCAGCTGCTCCGGCGGGTAGAAGCAGCGCCCGAAGCAGCTTTCAATATAGGCGCGATCCTGCGCGGCGCGTTGCTTCAGGGTAATGTTTGCCCGGCGCTTGTCCACCGCTAGCCCGCTGCCTGTGGCATCCACCGCACCGGAATGCTCCACCGTCACCCGGTCGGTCTTGATCATCTGGGTGGGCATGGTTTTGGTGGCAAGCTTTGCCCAAAAGCCTTGCAGCCGCAGATGCAGCGCGGGCTTCTGGCGTACTTCGCCGTCAAACAGGGCAAATTTTGCAAACAGCGCCAGCAGGTCGTTTTTGAGCTGTGCTGGTTCCGGTACGGTCTCCGGTTCCAGCGCGGCAGCAAGGCTGCTCTCGTAAGGGGTCATGACCGGGGCGGTGCGTCCCAGAACCTTACGCCAACGCGCAGCCTGCATGGTGTACACCAGTTGGTTTTTCGCCATCCACTCCTGCCGCGAAAGCTTGTACTGGATGGCAAAAAAGTAGTCCGCGTGGGCAAACCGTAGCGCCTCCAGCACCGGGCGGCGGGGCAGCTCCAGCCGATAGGCTGCGTTTTCCAGATACAGCCACGCCATATCGTCCAGCATGGGCTGGCGCACATCGCCCTCCCAAGCAGAAAAAATGTCCCGGATCAGTGCGTCACCGTAGTATTTGTGCACCAGCCCTACGATGCAGTTCATGTAAAAATCAATGGTGCCGTCCGTGTTACGGGCCAGAAACAGCGGCTCAAAGCCGTAGGCTCCGGCAGCGGCCCAGACCTGATTGGCCGCGCGCCGCTCCTGCGCGGTGTAGCTTTGGGCGTCCATCAGACAAACAGCTTTCCGGCATCCAGCTTGGCCGGGATGCGCGCGGCGATCACGTCCCGGATCAGTCCCTGCTCGTAGGAGTCAAAGGCCTTGTTGGTGATGCCCATATCCAGCGCCGCCCCGGCCGGGATGCCCCGCCGAATCAGCCGCAGCGCGTCCAGCATACCGCGCAGATCCAGCGCCTTGGTGGAAATTTCTGCACTGTCGCATTTTTTCTGCAGGTCCAGAAACAGCAGCGCAAACTGATGCACATATTTTGCGGTAAGATCCGGGAACTGCGCCCGCAGCAGCTTTTCCAGATTATCCTGCGTGATGGTGGGCATCTGCACCACCGCAAAGCGAGAGGTCAGCGCCTCGTTTAGTTCCCGGGTGCCCGCGTAGCCGTAGTTCATGGTGGCAATAAAGCGGGTCTCCTCGGCCAGCGGGATGCGGTCGTAACCGGGTACGTCGATGGCGCGGCGGAAGTCCAGCACCGCGTGCAGCACCGCCAGCGCCTCGTTTTTTGCCATGTTGATCTCGTCCAGCACGCCAAAGCCGCCGCATTGTGCGCAGCGGTACACCGGCCCGGGACGGAACACTACCTGCCCGCCCGCAAAAGTATCCATGCCGATGAGAGAGGCGGCGTCCATGTTTACATGAAAGGAGATGTCCCACGCGGGGCGGCCAAAGGCAGCGGCAAGGTTTTCGGCCAGCACGTTTTTGCCGGTGGCCTTGCCGCCGGCCAGCAGCAGGTTTTCGCCGCAGAGGATGGCCGCCAGCGCCTGCTCCCACACCTCTTTGCCGTAGTAGGTAAAGGCAGGGGCGGGGATGCGCGGGCGCAGCGCCTCACTGAGCGGATGGGCGGCGCGGTATTCCTGCACCGCCGCAAGCAGGGCGGGGTCTACCCCTTCCTGCCGTAAGGTATCCAGAATATCCGACATTTGTACAAACACCTCGATTTTGTGACCGGGCGGGAATGAACTGCCCGGTTTTCAGCCTTATCATAGCACAATCGCGGGCATTTGTGTAGGGGGCGTGCGGGGTAAAAAAGCAAAGAGGGGCAACCCCGAATGGGGCTGCCCCTCTTCACATGAAAAAGAAGAAAAGAAGAAACGCTTAGAGTATGCCGGGGAACTGCGCTTTATCAGGCGTTCTCCAGACCTGCCATCTGCTTGACGGATTTGATGGCAAAGGTCAGGGTACGGCCACAAGCGGTGCCGCCCATGACGCAGGGGTAGTTGTTCTGGAAGAAACTACCGGACATATCGCCGGTAATGTACAGGCCGGGAATGGGCTCGTTGTTGCTATCCTTCGCCTGGCAGTTTTCAGTGATGGAAATACCCTGCATACTGCACAGCAGAGAGGCACCCAGCCAGCAGCCGTAGAAGGGCGCGGTGCGGATGGCGCTCAGGCGGCTTGCAGGCTTGCCGAAGTCCTCGTCGTTCTGCTTGTCGTACAGCTCGTTGTAGCGGGCAACGGTGGCTACAAAGTTGTCCTTGTCAGCACCGGTAAAGCCCATCTTGTCGGCAAGCTCTTCAATGGTGTCCGCCTTCATGATCAGGCCCTCACCCTCGTACTGCTCCAGCTGACCTTCCATCATGCCGGGAATGTAACGGGTCAGTGCAGAGCAACCGATGGTGTGGAAGCGATCTACGTCGCTGCGGAAGTTTGCATCGTGGATCATGGCATAAACGTGCCCCGGCTGCTGGAAAGAAGCATGGGAGGCATTGTCGTATTCCTGACTTTCGTTCATAAAACGCTCGCCATGGCGGTTGACCTTCAGGAAGGGCTGGCTGCCGGGGTTGTACTGACCCACAGTGCCGGGGAAGGCCTTGCCGCCAAAGGCAGAGCCATTGTCCACATAACCGGCATCCACACCGGGTGCCACCAGACCGCGGTCGAACAGCACGGGAGCAGGCTCTGCATCCAGATGTGCACCTGCCCAGATAGCGGCGCGGATACCATAGCCCTTGTCAGCAGGGGTATAGGAGCAGGCAGTGGTCACGCTGGTGCCCAGCGGGTCCAGCTGCTCCATCATGTAGGGATTGCCTGCATAGCCGCCACAGGCCAGCAGCACGCCCTTGGCTGCGTTGATGCGGATGAAGTGGTCGTCGGCAGTGCTCTGGGCGATAACGCCGGTGATGCGGCCGTCGGCATCCTTTTCCAGCTTGGCAAGGCCGGTGTTAAAGTCGATGCTGTAGCCCTTGCTCTCGATATACTCCTGAAATACCACGTTGCGGGGCTTTTCGGCGCTGCTGTAGTCGACCTGCTGCACAGGGAACATCAGCTTGCTCTGGCTCACCTGCGTATCATCCGGCCATTTGGCTTCATCGCCGGAGGTCAGGTTGCATACATAGTTGTAGGGCTCGCTTTCCAGAATGCCGGAAACAAAATCGTGCATGGCGGCAGACTCATTGATCCAGGTCTTAACTACGCGCTGGTCGCAGCGACCGCCCATGGAGCGGGAGATCTCGCTCAGCAGCTCGGCGCGGTCAACAGGAGCGATGCCCTTTTTCTTTGCTTCGCTGCTGTCGATAGTGCCGTACCAGTGGCGGGTATCCATAACGGCAGAATTCTGCTCGATGATGCGGAAGTTCAGTCCGTTCTGTGCAGCATAAGCGGCTGCGCACATACCGCCGTTGCCAGCGCCCACAATGACGATATCGGTATCCCATGTCTCGGTGATGGAAGCCTCGTCGATGTCAGGCTCTTTGCCCAGCCAGTCGTTCTCATCGCCGGTGGGCAGCTGCACGCTGGAGACCACGGCCTCGCCCTTTGCCTGTGCGTAGCAGCTCTTGGCGGCCTTCATCACGGCATTGGAGGTGACGGTAGAGCCGGAAACGCCGTCGATCTCGGCAGAACCGGCAGCCATCAGCTGCTCGCGCAGCTCATCGGCAGCGGCAGCGCCGAAAGAAGCGGTCTCGCCGGAGGTGTCCACCACCACGTCGGTGACAGCGCTGTCAGAGAAGGTCATGGTGACCTTGACGGTGGAGGAGATGCCCTCGGCAGTGCCCTCGTAGGTGCCGGGGATGTACTGGCCGGCAGCACCGGAAGTGGAAGCGGAAGCAGAGCCGGAAGCGGCATTGCAGGCAGCCAAAGCACCGGCGGTCACACCGCTCATGGCGGCAGCAGCGGCGATCTTGATAAAGCCCTTACGGGAGATCTTGTTCATAGGTACGCTCTCTTTCTTTTTGTTCCTTCTTATTGTGCAGCAAGGTGAAGGCCACTTTGCTGAATCCTTAACAATTGTAGCGTAGAAGGGTGCTGTTTACAATTCAAGTTTATTATATTATAATTAAGGAAAACATAATGTATTGTAGGAGGAAGGAAAGAATGAACCAGAGCGCGATGGCGGGCTTTGTAAAGATCGTGGAGCTGAACAGCTTTTCTGCGGCGGCAGAGGCGCTGTATCTTTCACAATCGGCACTTTCGCAGCAGATCCGCACGCTGGAAGGGCAATTGCAGTTTGAACTGTTCCAGCATGTGCCGCGCCGTGTGGTGCTGACCCCGGCGGGATGGGATTTTTACCCCAAGGCAAAGCAGCTGCTGGAATTGTACAATGAGGCGGTGCATCATGCGCAGGCAGTAAAGCTGAATGCAAATCCACCCAAACGGCATCTACTGATCGGACATCAGAATATGCCGCTGCAAATGCTGGGCTTTGACCTGTTTGCCGCTACAGGGGAGTTGAGCAACCGCTTTTCTCCTATAATGCACCGCTGTGCCAGCATAAAGGATGTCTGGAGGGCGTTGCTGAATGATGAGATCAATCTTTCATTGCAGATCGAGTGTGCAGAGATTGCGGCGCGAGGCTTGCACTTTTATCCGGCAGTGTATATGCCAGAGATCGGCGTCCCATTTCATACGCCGCCGGAGGTGCCCCGTGGATATATTACGCTGGAACAGGCGGTGCAGTATCGGTGGATGTTTGCAGAAACACCAGAGCAGTCACTGTATGAGACCGCATTGCTGCACGAGGCTGCGAGACAGCAGGCAGAAATCATTCGCAGCGTAAAAAGTGTACAGTATGAACTGCCCAGCCTGATGCTGACCCCGGCAGTGTACTACCGCAGACCGGATCCTTCACAGGTGTTTATTCTAGATTGGAACAAGGGAATGCGGTTTGGTATTGTTACGAAAGCGGAGCCGGACCCGATGGTAATGGCTTATGTCCGCGCGTTGCAGCAACAGCTGCCGTCCCTCTCGGAAAAGCTGTTCGGCTTGAAGCTGGAACCGGTGGAGGAATCATAAAGAAAAGACGAAACCCTCTCAGGCGCATTCGCGCCAGCTCTCCCGAAGGGCGAGCTCTATTGCAGCTGACCGACAGATGCTGAAAAGCTCCCCCTCTCGGGGGAGCTGGCATCGCGCAGCGATGACTGAGAGGGGAATGCAAAGAGCACCTATTGCCCTAAAAAGGCAACAGGTGCTCTTTTTGCAGTTATATTGCGATAACAGGTGCTTTAATCCACAACATCCTCGAACTGGCTGTTGTACAGATCGGCGTAGAAGCCGCCGGCCTCGATCAGCTGGTCGTGGGTGCCCTGCTCCACAATGTCGCCGTCTCGCATGACAAGGATGAGGTCGGCATCGCGGATGGTGGAAAGGCGGTGGGCGATGACAAAGCTGGTGCGGCCCTCCATCAGGCGGTCCATGGCGGTCTGGATGCGCTGCTCGGTGCGGGTATCCACGCTACTGGTAGCCTCGTCCAAAATCAGGATGCGGTTATCTGCCAGAATGGTGCGGGCGATGGTAAGCAGCTGCTTCTGTCCCTGACTGACGTTGGAGGCGTCCTCGTTCAGCTCCATCTGGTAGCCGCCGGGCAGGGTGCGGATAAAGTGGTCGGCGTTGGCTGCCTTTGCGGCGGCGATCACCTCTTCATCGGTGGCGTCCAGTCGGCCGTAGCGGATGTTCTCCATGATGGTGCCCTTGAACAGCCATGTGTCCTGCAACACCATACCAAAGCCTTCGCGCAGGGCGCTGCGGTCAAAGTCCCGCACATCGTGACCGTTCAGGGTGATGGAACCGGCGTCCACATCGTAAAAGCGCATCAGCAGCTTGACCATAGTGGTCTTGCCCGCGCCGGTGGGGCCTACGATGGCTACCTTCTGGCCGGGCTGCACCGTACAGCTGAAGTCGTGGATGACGGTCTTGTCCGGGGTGTAGCCGAAGCGCACATGGTCAAAGGTGACCTGTCCATCAATGTCGGCGGGGTCGGCGCGGCGGACAGGGTCTGCCAGTTGCTCTTCCTCCGGCTCGTTCAAAAACTCGAATACCCGCTCGGCAGCAGCGGCCATGCTTTGCAGCATGTTGGACACCTGCGAAAGCTGCTGGATGGGCTGGGTAAAGTTTTTGACATACTGGATAAAGGCCTGAATATCACCAATGGTGATAACTCCGTTTGCGGCAAAAATGCTGCCCACGATGGCCACTGCCACATAGCCCAGGTTGCCCACAAAGTTCATAATGGGCTGCATCAGGCCGGAGAGGAACTGGCTCTTCCAGGCGGATTCAAACAGCTTGTCGTTGGCGGCGTTGAAGTCCTCCAGCACGGCAGCCTCCCGGTTGAAGGCTTTGATGACGTTGTGACCGGAGTAGACCTCCTCCACCTGACCGTTCACAACGCCCAGGGTGGCCTGCTGGGCCTTGAAGTATTTCTGGCTGAACCTGACCACCAGCATCACCAGTACCAGAGAGACGGGCAGGATGAGCAGTGCGATCAGGGTCATTTTGGGGCTGATGGACAGCATAGTTCACCACCACGCCGTCATCGAGGTCGAAAACTATCTGCTCATCAGCCACCTCATGCAATCGGTCATGATACTCACGGCACTCTGTTATTTGAGCAGTCAAGCGGTCAAGATCACGACGTTCTGAAGCATCTAGATTAGCAGCATTTGCCTCCAATTCGTTTTGCTTTTGTACAAGCCACTCTATATGAGGAAGCAGGTATTTTGTACGAATCTGCTCGGCTGTATATGGTGTCATGCGATGCATATAGGCAAGGCATTGGAAGGCACCTTTCTTTGAACTGAACAGCCAATAGACAGGACGGTTCTGATACATCTTCTTGTGGTATTTCCAAAAGTCCTTCACAAAGTAATCATCAAGTGATTTACCTAATGCTGCCTCAATGAAGTTGAGGTTTTCCACTAGTGTATCTTCTCCAAAGACCACCGACATCCATTTTTTAAAACGGACTGTTGCATTATCAGCAAAGTCTGTCTTGGATGACATCAGTGGTATGATTCCATCATCATCGACGTCAAAACGAGAGTTTGGCACAAGCTTTTCATATTCCACCACACCATCGCTTTGATTGGCAAGAATAAGTCCAGGATGGTCAATTGAATAACGTCCCATCATACAACCTACAGCGTAGCTAATAAGTTGCTTCATCAAAACATCGTCATGCCATACAATTTTGCAGTCTTCTATCGAGATTTCACCCTGCTGGAGGATGGTGATTTCATCGAGAGGCACATCTGGAGTGAGTTCGTCTTGCAAGCCGTAGATATCGATGAATTGCCGATTGAGTTCCTCTTCGTTCTTGTAGAGCTGCCTGAACTTATGCTCCCATTTCTGTTTATACTGCTCCACTCGCCATGCCAAGCTATAGGTATCAGGGAGCGAGGAGTCGATGTCAAGGCATTCACCTGTCTCTTCGTAATGCTGTTCTACAAAGTTATTGATATTTTCCTTGTAGGTCTGCTCGTCGATGGTCAACAGCTCATTGCCTTGGAAGTCCCAACTGGTTTCGTGGGAGTCCCAGTCTTTCTTGGAGATTGCAATGTTTTCAGATGCTTTTTGTTCTATATG
>ERZ507033.337-NODE-337-length-20695-cov-5.447141_pt1 | contig 20695 bp, 20 predicted proteins | sample MGYA00512874_ERZ507033 | MGnify/ENA metagenome assembly ERZ507033
TACTAATCATACTTCTTAATAATTTTATTGATTACTTTTATATACACTATTTACTATTAGTATTAAGATGAGAGCAATGATACCATTTAATATATAGAAAGAGGTGTTGAGTCCTGTATATGCATAAATGGCATTCAATACCAATAGGACAACGAAACCTAAGGCGCAAGTAGCTCTTATTGCTGTTCCTGAGCGAGGGCTTTCGTCATAGGTTACGCCAAACAGTCCCATTCCTAATAGTGCAGTATCTATTCCGATGGCAAAACCTAATGGCTGACCATCTACAGAGTCTTGAGCCAGGGCATAGAAGCCCCATCCTATGAGTGCTCCTATACCAATGGCAACTATTGTTCTGACTAAATCTATTTTCATATCATTAATCATTTATGTGTTCAGCAATATTATTTTCTGTATTTCAGGTACATGCTTGGCTTGCATCCATCCGCTCATACCTGGCTTCCATACCATCGTTTCAGATGTTAGGGTCTTTGCTTTGGCGAGCGTATTGAGTTCTTCTTCAGAGAACGCACCTGCTACAGCATTGTTGGCTAGTATATGATACTGTGGGGTAGGCTTGCCTGATGTAAGCGTGTTGCCTGCTCCTGGTACCTGCATATTGCCAATACAATGATTCATCGTGTTTACCATTTGTTGTGCAATGGCGATTTCCATGCCAAATTCTACGAGATGGTCGATGGTACTAAATGAATTATAATCATCCATAGGCTATTATTGTTTTATGGCATTGGTGGTGGAGGAGGTGGTGGCGTTGTACTTTGGAAGAGGCTTCCCAATTCCGGTACATTGCTTGCCAATTCCCAACCCGTCATACCTTGTTTCCAAACGTATGTTTGTGGGGTAAGTTGTCCCTGCTGAACCAATTGCTGGAGTTGGTTCATATTGAATGGACCGCTTTGCTGTCCATTCACTGCTATATGATATTGCATGCTTGGTGGAGGTGGTGGTGTATTCATCTGACCATTCATGGCATTGCCCATCTGGTTCATCATACCTGCCATTTGCTGTCCCATGGCACCGCCCATAGCCATGCCTGTCATCATGCCAGCCGGATTCATACTGCCGTTTCCGCCCATATCCATGCTTCCCATCTGTCCCAGACTCTGTGCTCCTGTTTTGAGAACTTCTGCCTGCTGGTTAATGGTATGAGCACCAATGAAGTTGGTTTCTGTCTGCAGACGCTGAGCTCGCTGACTCTCTTCACGTTGAATGCGCATGGTTTCTTCCATGTTTTCTGCGTTGATACGCTGGGTATCTTGCATATTCTTGATGTTGATGTTTGTCTGTGCCTCAATCGTCTTGGCTTGCTGGCCAGCTGTCAGTTTGCGAAGCTCTATGTAACCTTCGCTCTCCTTGTCTGGTTCAATACTGGCAAGATCTAAGCGTTTTAATATGACACCAAAGTCTTTTTCGAAGACTGTACCTAACTTTTGCTCTATGAAATCACTGATCTCCATCACCTTTCTTTCTATCTGCAATACAGGTATCTGATTGTCTGACGGAATATTTGTGATGAATCCCTTGACATACTTCTTGACAGCATCCTTTATCTGATCTTTGAATGCGTCCAAATCGAAATCTATCAGGCGGTGGAGCTTTATGAACGCCTTGTAGTCTTCAAGCTGGAATGTAATGGTGCCTCTTGCAGACATAGGTACAGCAAAGTCCAGAAAACGTGGATCGTAAACATCAAAATAAGGTACGGCAAATCTGATTTGTACGATGCCTGCTAAGTTGATGAAATACACCTCTGCCTGGAATGGGGATTCGCCACCAAATGCCAACCCTACAATGCTGGTAAGTACAGGGAAGTTAGCTGTCTTGATAGTGTCATCATAAGGTCCGACAATGAAGTCCTGCATAACTTTGTTGTCTTTCTGCTTATAAACAAATACGGCTACTTCTCCATCCTTCACTCTTAAGCTGCTACCATATCTGATAGAGTTTTCTCTCGATGTAGAGTTGGCTGCCTGTTCTTCTGGTCGCCACTTCCACACCAGATATTCTGGTTTGTCGCAGCGGATGATATTCATCAATCCGCCCGATTTTCCTTTACTTCCAAATCCAAATAGTCCCATAGTTAGTCGAGTTTATTTTGTAATTGGATAATTCTATTTTCTACTCTTTTTGTTTCCAATAATTTTGGTATATTTAAGCCCTTTCTTGCTTCTGATTTAGAAATGCCCAGCTCTCCTTCGAGCCTCTCTTCAACAGCTTTCAGGTTATAGACGCCACTATAAACATCAAGAAGCTCTTTTTGTAGTCGCTTAATTTCTTCTTTGGTTTTGCGTGGGCTATAGCCTAAAATATATGCTGTTACCATGTTGGAAATGCCTGTAATCAGTGCTGCTAAATAAGTTGCCCAGACATCCAGCATATAAACCAGATGTCTAGTATTACAAATATTAAACATCCAATTTGGAATAATCTTCTTTTTATTTTCATATTTCTGACATCCTTATCTATTTGGGCTATAATAGATTGTGCCATAGGATCGTCTTTTAAGATGAAACGAGCTTTTGATGCTACCTGTACGCCTTTTGATAGCCAGGCATTTGAGATTTTTGAACCAAACATTCCGTCACCTGTTTGTGGTACTCCATTGCTTTGGCACATAGCTAGCATCTCTATTAAATCCTCTCTTGTGTTTGGTATAGGAAAAGTCTGGATGAGCTGAACTCTCTTGTTGGTATTACCGCCAAATAATCCACCTGTATTCATTTTATCTAATTGCTCGCATAGATCCTTTGTCATAGAATTTGCCTTAATGTCTGTGAAGACATATCCGCATTCTGGACATTTTGTCTGGAATGATTCTACTATCGCACCACAGGCTGGGCATTTTCTTACATCTCCATACTTGTTAGACTTAGGAGCAGACTTCTGTGCAGCTTTAGCCATCTCCATTTCCAACTGATGCTGTTCAGCCTCTTGAGTTTCTTTCTTCTTAAACTCTACCAAACGGGCATCAAGAACCATCTCGAACTCATCGCGGTCGATTCCCATAGATTCTGCTTTCTTGAAGAGAATCTGCTTCTCTTTTTCGGTTAATACGCCATCAGCCAAAGCTGCACTGATAAGCGCTTCAATTTGTTCGTTATACATTGTTTGTTATTTTTTTTAAGTATGTTACAGTTCATATATTTTGCTATCTCTATGCCAGATGCACTTTCCCTGTTCTCGGGTTGCGTCTGTGTCCAAGTGGAATACACCGACAAATCGGTAAAGCTCTATGCCAAGTGCATCTTTGGTACGGAAGAAAGCGATTCGCTTCTTGTTGTCTTTTATACAATCAGCTACATGCTCCTCTCGCTTTTTGTCATCTTTGTTGTATTCGGTAAAGATTTCACCGTCATCAGAGAGTTCGTTACTCCAACCACTTCGATTGTTGATATTGGGATACCAAATCTCAATATTCTCCTTGCCAGGCACAGGAGTAGTTCCCATTCTTTGAAAACCACGATGCTTTGGAGTAGTATCGAATATGGCACAGATATCATCTATAGTTCTTAGACAATCTTGATCTTCAACATTCAGAATGCCTTTCTCTTTATGGTATTCTACAGTGAGCCATTTGCTCATATTCCAAGGCTTGATGCTGTCTCTAGATTGGGCTATTTTTTCTTTGATACAGGCAACACATTCATCTATCTGTTGGTGAATCTCTTCAAGAGTTCTCCATTCTCCTTTCTTTTCAGGTTTGCCGCATCTTATAATGTAAAGGTCACCATGGGTGAGATTTACGATGTTGGTGTTTCTGTATTCATCCTCTTCAACCTGATTTTCGTGGTAGGGTTCATTTACTTCTACGAAGATGTTGAGTTGGGGTAAATACAGGTCGGCAAGGGCATGCTTTCCATTAGGTAACAAAACTTCCTGTTGCCCTTTGAAGAGTATGCTCGCATCATCTAGCTTGTCCCAGATACGATGGATTACATAGCTTTCGGTCTTCTTGTGTTTAATGCTGAAGAAGAGGTGCTCCATGTACTCCAATTGGTAATCAATAGGTGCTTTCTGTTGTCTCATAAGCTTATCATTTACTTGTTTGTTATTTTGTTCTTAGGCACAAAAAAGGTGCGAACCAATTTCATTCTGTTCTGAAGGTTCTGGACTACCTGTACACAAAGAATGAAAATCAGCTCACACCAATGGGTATATGTTGATACCCATCCCGCCGAAGCGGAATGGATACAATAATACACGATTGGGTGAACAACTTCTGTCTTCGTTCTTGTGTACAATGAATTGTCCAGATTCTCAGTACGAACCAAGCATGGTTGTTTCCTTAATATGTCTGCTGCTTGTTTAGAACAGCACTGCAAATATACCATTTTTTTTTCAAAGTTGTTCATTGTGAGCTGATTTTTTTGCAAAAATAGGTGTTTTTTCTGCTTTTTCAGCGTTCCATTCTGTTCCATATTTAAAATATGGGGCGTTTTTAACGAAAATGTTGACTTTTTGTGTGTTGGTTGGATTTGTTTCAGTATCTTTGCAATATGGAACAGATATTACGTGAAATGATAGAAAGGATGGTAGGGCGCAAGATGGTTGTGCCTCGTGACTTTGCATGGTTAAGCGAAAAGGTGTTGGAGCGTACCCAGCAAAGGGTGAGTGCTTCTACGCTGCGGCGGTTTTGGGGATACGTGAACGAAGGGGTTTCTGCCAGTAAGTTTACCAAGAATGTGCTGGCTAATTTTCTCGGTTATGCAGACTTTGAGGAGTTCGGATTGTCGCAAGGAACGGGAGAGCAGCAGAGCCAGATGGTTATAGGCAAAGAAATCTCATGCGATGATCTTTATGAGGGACAGATGCTCAAACTTTCCTGGCTGCCCGACAGAACCTGCATCATCAGGTATCTGGGAAACGGAAGTTTCAAGGTGGTGTCATCAGAAAATACCAGATTGGCGAAAGATGATACTTTTGAGTGCCGTCATTTTATCAATCATGAGCCTGCTTATCTCCATGCTTGGAAACACGGAGATGATGAACCGGTTACTTACGTCATAGGTAAGAAGAACGGTATCATCGTAGAGCATTATTTGGAAGATTGAAATCTCGACAAGGTGGGCTTTACATATCTTTCAGAGGTATAAGAGGACAGCTCATAGATGATATCTGTCTTCTTGCTGCCGGCGATGTCTTTAGAGAATGTCTGCGGATAAGTGGTCGTGATGAAATCATTGCTCTTATCTATAAACCGATAGAATGCCTCGCTCTTTTTCTCAACAGACCGGATGGTGTCTATGCCGGATTCCTTCCACATCTTGTCGATAGTCTTCTTTCCCTTGGATATGAGTTCGGCGCTTTGTAAATGGGATGCAGAAGATGGCTCAGCAGCTGCTGGCTGCTGGGAATGTTTGCTTTCAGAGAGTGGGGCTGCATCACCCGCTTGCTGGCGGATGACTGTATCCTTCTTGGCTTCGTGATGTGCCGGGGTGATGCTAATGCTCTTTTCCTGCTGATACAGTAAAGGATAACTGATGAAACCTAATAAGATGATACAGACCAAAGCTGCGATTCCGATACGCTTGATACCGGATAGATGCCTATTTCTGTGAGCCATGAAATCGGCTTTGAGTTCATCCACATTGGCATATCGCTGGGTTATGGGAGCCTTGCAACGCTTGATGATTGCTGTATAGGGCTTGCCTGGAAGTATTTTTTCCAGGATGCAGCCGATGCTGAAGATGTCGTTGCGGATGTCTGCCTGTCGGGAGATGATCTGTTCTGGAGAGATGTAGCCCGGTGTGCCGGCTGGTTGTTTGAGAATGGCAAAGTCATCGGTATCTGAAAGCCCGAAATCGATGAGTTTTACATGATTGCCGTTATGGGTAATAATGATATTGGAAGGTTTTAAGTCTCTGTGTACTACCTGCTTGGCGTGGATGTAATGCACGGCATCAAGCAACTGGAGGAAGATGCCTTCTCCCTCAGTCTTCCTACCGCTCCAGTGTTCCAGCGTGATACCATCTATCCATTCCATCACGATACAGGTACCCATTTCCGGTATTTCTTCCATACTGTAGGCTGACACGATGTTGGGATGCTGCAGGGATATGAGGATATCGAACTCTTTGTGCAGCAGGTTCTTGTAGTTTTCGTCTTGACGATATGGCTCCTTCAATCCTTTGAGTACCCACCATCTGCCATAGCGCTTTGCCTTGCAAAGAATGTTGAAACCTTTGCAAGGTATGGGAGTAAAGTCTGAAAATTGCTCCGACCTTCTACTTTCTTCTATGATGATTCCAGAATATGAATCCATGTTACTCAGACTGGGTTGATAATTCGGTTGCAAAATTAACTAAATAGAGATACCCATCCCACAGAAGCGGGATGGATATGAGTATACATATTGGGGCAAACAACTGGAACTGTCATTCTTGTGTACTGCGAACTGTCCAGATTCTCAGTCCGAACTAAGCGTAGTTGCTACCTCTTTATGTCTGCCGCCATTGCTAACGGCATTGCAAATATAGGCATTTTAAAAGAAATTTTCATGCGAAAGAGAATCTTTTAGTATTCTTTAAACTTTTACGATGTTTTTTGTTTGTATTTTAGTTCAAGCTCATATCCTGCAAATTGACACCTTATTATATATATAGGGGAATGCTTGCCGCAATTCCCCTCTCTTTTTCTTATGGAATGTGGAAGCCTATTCCCTTTAATGTCCGTTTTCAAAACTGATACTGTCCCCATGTGATAGGGATGGGAGATACCTTAACTATTCAAAGTTTATCATTTTTGCCAATTGCAAAAAGTACTCGTTGGACCAGATTGTCATTTCTTTAGGATTCTTTATAAACGGCATCACATCTGCTTTTACCTGTTTGATGTCTGCAGATTTTAGTCTTTGCTCCAAGTCGGCAATGAATTCTTCTTTTGATTTCTCGCATCCATTAAATTCTTTGATTCTTTCCTGTAGATGTATGAAATCTAGAGGAATTCTATTTCGGATGTACCATTCGAAATCATACCAATCGCGTCCTTTTAACCGGTTTTTCCATGCTCGATAAACTAAAGCGTGCATTTTGCCGGCAAATAAGTCGGGAAGGGTAAAGCATCTTGTCATGAAAGAACGAGGCTCTATCAGAAGTTTTTGCTCCGTAGTAAAATGGAGAGGTGGATTGGTATCTACTTCAATTTTGATTTTGATGGACTTTTCTGTTTGAAAGGAAATGTCATAAACGTCGGTGGTATCTTTTAAAAAGGCTGATTCTACTTTTCCAAAATTCTTCTTGTCCTTCTTCTGTATGTCCACTTTTCTCCCGATGGCATCAAACTCGTCGATAATTGGTTGGAAGTATTGGGAGAAGTCAAAACTTTCATCTTTGTTCAATAAAGAGAAATCCATATCTTCACTGAAGCGATTTAAACCGTGGAAAATGCGTAGGCAGGTTCCACCATAAAAAGCTGCCTTTTCGAAGAAGCCGCCTTGGTACAAACCGGCAAGAATTATTTGCTGGTTTACCTCAAAAGTAGCATTTCTTTTAGCCTGATCTGTAGAAAGATCATAAGCTGATAACATATTTTGGTATATCTCATTCATGTTGTAAGAGTTTTAATATTGTGCGTATGGATGTTGCCTTTTTCCCTATATTTGCATATTCTTCGAATATCTTGGGATTGAGCTGGTAGAATCTGTCCATATCAAATCTTAGGTTTTCTTCCAGAAACTCTAATGCTTCCTTCTTGTATCTCAGTTTGATACCTGGCTGGTTGGCAATCAAATCACATAATGCCTTTTCTGGAGTAGCCATTATATAGACATTGTTTTCTTCCTTTATCTGCGTAATTCCTATAGGATAGGTGGGTCTTGAAATATGATAGTAGCAAAAGTTGCCTATGGGTGTATTGTATTCCTTTGCTGTCTTAAAAGTCATGGATTGAACTGTATATACAGCTTCGGGTATTAAACCATAATATCTCAATGCCGTCTGCATAGATACATAAGATGGAGACAACAGATGGTTGGCGATAAGTCCGGAAGTGAGTGGTTGTCCCGTTTCTTGTGGGTTTACAACGAACAGATTTCGCCTGAGGCGGATGATTTCACCCGCCTTTTCCAGCTGTGCAACTTTTGCAAACTTGGTCTTTACATCTGGATATAGCGAAGCAATGACCGAAGATGTTACTGGAATATTGCCTAATGTAATTAGAATATTTCTCATTTGGGTACAAAGATAGTCAAATTTTCGATAGAAAACAAACTTTTTCTTAGTTTTCTATCGAAAAATTAGCTTTTTCTAGTCTTTTAATGTAGCCAAAGGTATAACCTTTACTCTGTCTCCCCTTGATATGGCTTTATCGTAAATCATGTTTTCTATAGTTACTTTATATTTTTGCGGCGTTTTACTTTGTATTTTAACGGTAGTTTACTTTGTGTTTTTGCGGTAAATGGTCTCGAATTTTAGCGATAGCACCGCCCTAACTATATAAAAATAGGTAGTTAGGGCGGTGCTATCGCACTTTTTAATGTCCGTTTTCATAACTGATACTGTCCCCATGTGATAGGGGAGGAAGATGGGGGATGAACTCCTTTGAGAAGTGTTAACGAATCTAACTCGTAGTTTCTTGGGTGACAACTCGATGTTTTGTGCCGCATCACTCAATGTTTTCTTATCAATAACACTTCGTTTAAATGATGGAATCACATGGGGGCAGTTTCAGTTTTTCAAATGGACATTAAACTATAGGGTAGAGATAGGTAAGATTTGTTAAGGTTGTTAAAATGTAAAGGTAATAGTCTTTTTGGCTTTCCACTTTCATATATAGGATATATTATATTCTTATAAGTATATAATATATTAATATATAGATATTTATATATATATACTATATTATATATATTATTAATGATATTATCTATATATAATATAGCTTATGTTATGAAGAATGATAGATTGATGTATCTTGAAATAAGTGATACTGTCCCTATGTGAGTAGAAAAAATCTCAATGGGAGTAGAAAGATTCCTGATATGAGTAGAAACTTGCGGAAACGTTTGGTGGTCTTGGATATTTTTCGTAATTTTGTGGTGTGTTGAAAATAACTTCAACCGTCAACTAATAAATACTAAACAAAATGGAAGAAAACAAAGAGAATCAGAAAGATCTTTTGTTTGAAGACGAAGAGGAGGAAGAGGAACTTCCCCCTGCGATGCCGGAAAAACTGCCATCGCTTATCAAGCTCCTAGTGAGTCGTACCCCTGACATCTACAAGCCAGCCGTGGCTCATGCCGTATTCCCATCTCTTGCCGCCCACCTCTATCAGGTAAGCTTCGAGTATGTAGATGGTGTAGAACACGAAGCAACACTGATGAACGTGCTCATGGCCCCCACAGGTGCAGGAAAGAGCTGCGTGAATGCTCCGATTAATCACATCATGGCCGATATCCGCAAGCGGGATGAAGTGAACCTACAGCGAGAGAAAGAGTGGAAGCTGGAGGTGAATACGATGGGTACGCACAAGTATAAGCCGAAGCGTCCTACCGACCTGATGGTGCAGGAAGTGGATCCGGACATGACTTCGGCAGCCTTCGTGCAGCGAATGTATGATGCCAAGGGCCATTTCCTCTACTCCAACATGAACGAGATTGACCAGTGGGATGCCATCGAGGATGGCGGAAAGGGCAAGCAGAGAGGCAGAAAATGGACTATCATGTGCCTCGCCTTTGACCCCGGTAACTCCTTCGGGCAGACCCGCGCCATGCCCGGTTCTGTGAACGAAAGGGTACACATCCTCTATAACTGGAATGCCTGTACCACCATCGGTCACGGTCGTCAATTCTTCAAGAAGGTGGTATCAGACGGTCCGCTCTCCCGTATCAATTTCTGTACCATTCCGCCCCGTGAAATCGGTTCTGATATGCCGGTGTATGGCGATTATGATGAGGCATTCGATGAGGAGCTTCGTCCTTACATCAATCGCCTGTGCAAGGTGCGCGGCAAGATAGACTGTCCTCAGGCCGTCCGTCTCATCAACGAACTCATGGAGGAATGTCGTGATTTCTCTATCTGCAGTCAGGACCGCATCTACGAGAATTTCTCATTCCGTGCTCTCGTGATAGCTTATCTCAAGGCTTGTGTGCTCTATGTGGCAAACGGTTGCAAGTGGGAGGATGAGATAGATGATTTCATCCGCTGGTCGCTGCATTATGATCTGTGGTGCAAGATGCGCTTCTTTTGGGATCTGATAGATGATGAGAGACATCAGCGTTTCACCTCCCGCGGTCCGCAGAATCTTCTCCAGCAATTGCCTGATGATTTTACCTGGGAGGCATTGGAAAAGCTTCGTGACGAGGCCAACCTGAAGCCTGGCGGTACCCGGGAGATGCTGAAGAGCTGGATGAAGCGGGGGTATCTGAAATATGATGTGGTGAGCAGAAAGACGCTTTTCCGCAAGAGTGCTTTCGGAAAAGCATAGTCGAAAAGTAGAATAAGATGCTCTCAGATAGGGGCAGTTTCAGTTGTTTTTTCAGACATTCAACTGAGGCTGCCCCCTCTTTTTTATATGAAGTTTTGGGAAATGCAAATCCCCAACCCGCTAAGAAAAGCGGGTTGGGGAAATTATGATAGATTTTGCTTCCGTCAGAAAATATCCGAATGTGAATTAGAGTGGATACTCCTCGAAAGCATAGAGTACAGTGCTTAAATAACGCTCGCCAGTATCTGGCAAGAGGGCTACAATCTTCTTGCCCTTGTTCTCTGGACGCTTCGCAATCTCGGTGGCTGCAAAGGCGGCGGCACCTGATGAGATTCCTACCAGCAGACCCTCGGTCTGAGCCAGGTCACGACCAGCCTTGATGGCATCATCGTTCTGAATGTCCAATACCTCATCGATGAATTCTGAAGAGTAGGTCTCTGGAATGAAACCGGCACCGATGCCCTGAATCTTGTGAGGACCGCTCTGTCCGCCGTTCAATACAGGCGATGTGGCAGGCTCTACGGCAATCACCTTCACGTTTGGATTCTGCTCCTTCAGGTACTTGGCGATACCCGAAATGGTTCCGCCTGTTCCTACACCGGCTATGAAGATATCAATCTCGCCATCGGTATCAGCCCAGATTTCTGGTCCAGTTGTGGCATAGTGCTTGGCAGGATTGGCTGGGTTGGTAAACTGTCCCAGAATCACGGAACCCGGAATGGAATCGCGGAGTTCCTCGGCAGCCTTGATGGCGCCAGGCATTCCGTCCTTACCGCTGGTCAATCTCACTTCTGCGCCGTAAGCCTTCACCAGGTTTCTGCGCTCCACACTCATGGTTTCAGGCATGGTGAGGATGAGGTGGTAGCCCTTTACGGCTGATACCAGAGCCAGACCTACACCCGTGTTACCGCTGGTTGGTTCGATGATGGTGGCACCTGGTTTCAGGATGCCCTTCTGCTCAGCGTCCTCGATCATCGCAAGGGCGATACGATCCTTTACGCTTCCGCCAGGATTGAAGAATTCTACCTTGGCAATCACAGGAGTCTCCAAACCCTTGGATGCTGAATACTTACCCAATTCTACCAATGGGGTCTTACCGATTAAATCAGTAATCTGCTTATATATCTTTGCCATAACTGTACTCTAATTTAAATCATTCATATTTTTACTTTACGTAGGTAAATGCCTCATCGAGTGCCTCAATCAGGTCGTCGATGTTCTCGATACCGATGCTCAGGCGAACGGTAGAAGGATAGATGTGCTGCTCCTCCAACTCTTCTGGGCTCAACTGAGAGTGAGTGGTTGTAGCTGGGTGGATAACCAGTGACTTCACGTCGGCTACGTTAGCCAGCAAAGAGAAGATGCGCAGGTGGTCGATGAACTCCCATGCCTCTTTCTCGCCGCCCTTGATATCGAAGGTGAAGATAGAACCACCGCCGTTAGGGAAGAGCTTCTTGTAAAGCTCGTGGTCTGGATGAGAAGGAACGGCTGGGTGATTAACCTTAGCCACCTTAGGATTGTTCTCCAGATACTCTACCACCTTCAATGCATTCTGAACGTGACGCTCTACACGGAGGCTCAATGTCTCCAAGCCCTGAAGAAGAATCCAGGCATTGAATGGAGAGATGGTTGCACCGGTATCACGAAGGATGACCGCACGGATTCGGGTTACGAAGGCTGCTGCTCCGGCTACATCTGCGAATACGGCACCATGATAAGATGGGTCTGGCTTGGCGAGAGTAGGGAACTTGTCGGCATTTGCCTTCCAGTCGAACTTACCGCCATCTACGATGACGCCACCGAGAGATGAACCGTGACCGCCGATGAACTTGGTAGCAGAGTGAACCACGATATCTGCTCCGTGCTCGATAGGACGGATGAGGTATGGAGTGCCGAAGGTATTATCGATAATCAATGGGATGTTGTGGCGATGAGCAATCTCTGCCAACTTATCGATATCGGTTACATCTGAGTTAGGATTTCCGAAGGTCTCTGCATAGAGTGCCTTGGTATTGTCCTGAATGGCAGCCTCTACCTGCTCGAAGTTGCGAGGATCCACGATGGTGTAGCTTACACCCTGTGTGGATAATGTATGAGTGATGAGGTTATAAGTACCACCGTAGATGTTGTCGGCAGCTACGATGTGGTCGCCATTCTGAAGGATGTTCTGCAGAGCGTAGGTAACGGCGGCAGCACCAGAAGCGACAGCCAAACCTGCTACACCACCCTCGAGGGCAGCTACACGGTCTTCGAATACACCCTGAGTAGAGTTGGTCAAGCGACCATAGATGTTACCTGCGTCACGGAGTCCGAATCTATCGGCAGCGTGCTGAGAGTTGCGGAACACGTAACTTGTGGTCTGGTAGATAGGCACCGCACGAGCGTCGGTAGCTGGATCTGGATTTTCCTGACCTACATGCAACTGAAGTGTCTCAAAGCGAAGTTTCTTTTCTGTACTCATAATCTATGTCCTTTCTTTAATTTTACGTTAATATTCAATCTTATTCATTTATATAAATTGTCGCCCAGAAATCAGATTGATGTTCTCTCTCTGAAAGACATTCTTCAGAAAGACATTCTGATGTCCTTCTGAAAGTCATCATGCTGTTTGTTCTGATTGACGCTGCAAAGGTACGGCGATTTTTTGGATTCTGAAATAGCATATGAGTAGTATTCCTGCTACCACGTTTGTGGTATTCGGGCATTTTTTAGCAGAAAAATGGGCAAAATTACCTAATTTGGCTGTGATTTGTTACCCAATTTGGCTGTGTTTCACTTCCGAGTTTGGCCGGTAAACAGCAAAAAGTGGCGATAGGTGTGCGTAATCTATGTTTTTTTATGAGATTACGCACACCTATCGCCACTTTTTCCAAAATTCCCGAATTTGGCCGAATATTTTTCCCGAATTTGGCCGTTTTTAATTCCCGAATTTGGCAGAATAAAAAACTGTCCTCATCTGGATGGGTGTTTCAGATGGGGACAGTTTCAGTTATGTTTTGCTACATTACAGCTATATTTCTGCTACATTGCAGCTATGTTACAATCTAAATCCTAAGCCGATGGTCATCGGGTAGCACTCGGGAGCCTTGGTCTTGTTGAGCAGCGGGGTTATTCCGGCACGGGCGTAGAGCATCACTCCTGAGTAGCCGGCACGGGCTTCCAGGTTCAGGCCGATAGGGTTGAGGTTGATGTCGCCCGTTTCGGTATGCTTGTGCTTTCCGATGAAGTAGCGGGAATGCTCGTGCCAGCGGTATTCTACCGATGGACCTAACGCCAGGAATGCATCATGGCATCCTATGCGCTTCTGCCACTCCAGCATGATAGGCAGGCGGAGCACATTGTAGCTGATATAGCTTTTCTTCAGCGTCTCGCCTTCTATCGGAGTCATTGCCGATACCCCGTTTTCGGTACTTAATACATAATTGTCCTTGAAATGGTGGTGTACCTGTCCGATGGAGAGAGAGGAGGTGAGCGCCATTTCGTTGGAAAGGCGGAAGCAGAGACTGGTGAGGGTGATGCCCCATTCCCACGACTTGGAGTCGCGACTGTGCATCTCGTTGTTGCCTCCCATGCTTCCCCTGCTGCCTGGCAACTGGCTGCAGCCGAAGAAGAAGGTTGGATAATGACTCTCCAGACTGCGCTTGCGCTTGCTCAAGGTCTGAGGGATGAATGGTGAGGTGACAAATACCTTTTCTACTTCCTGACCATCTACGAATTGGGTCTCTGAAATCTTGGTCATTTCATTCATCTCGTTGCCGTTCATCTTATATATCTTCACAGAAGTCTGTTCACCATCCTGCTTGATGACGATGTTCTGGTCGTTCACTCTGATTGTGGTGTCGTTAGCCTCTACCGAGGCTGGTGCACAGTTGCTGTTGGTTTCAGCAAGGGCGAAGGCTGGCATCATGGCAGCCATCATCATTACGTTTTTGATATTCATAATACTATATTTTATGTTGTTTCTTATTCTTATTGAGAGGATTCCTGTAGGAAAATGTTGTTTCTATCTTCTGGAATAGCAGAGTTTCATGATATCTTCGGGCGACAGGTCGCCTTCGATATAAATCACGGTTCCCTTGCTTTCACTCGGATTGCTGAAGAGGATAAAGCGGTTGTCTCCATTGCTCAAGGGTGCCATCATGTAATAGCCGCTCACCATCTTGCCATTCTCCACCACCTCTCTGATCTTTTTCGCAGCCTTGCGGTCGGCCTTCAGATAGTGGGCTATTTCCGTGGCATGGTTCTTATATACCAGGCTCTTGTATATCTTGAGTTTGTAACCTTTGAGTTGCGCATTCTGCATCGTAACCATCTTGCATCCCTTGACATGCCCGAAGCGTTGGAATATGCTTTTTACGTACAGCCCCTCCTGGGCATTAGCCGAAATCGAGGCTACCACGATAAGAAGCAGTCCGATGAAGAAGCGTTTTATCAAGTTGCATCGTTTCATATTCTATACCTTATTATATATATTATACTTTATAGTTTGATTGATTGTTTCATCTAAAAGATGAATTTATTGTTTCATCATATCCAGGGCACTGAATGGATCTTCGGAATCTGCCGAAACATCATCCAGGGCATCCAGGGCTTCGTTATGAACGAACTCCTGGTCGGTATAAACCTTTCCATCGATAACCGCATAACATTCAGGCTGAGGCTGGGCTATCTTCTGGATGCCCACAATCAGGAATGCGATGATAGCGGCGGCTGCCACAGAAGTGCCGAAATATTTGAGCCATCTGCTGCGAGAAGCTTCCTTCTTTGGAATTTCTTCCTTCTCGATATCTTTCTTTTCGAAATCCTCCTCCTTCTCTTCTTCTTTTAGAATTTGAGAAAGATTCATTTGTTCGAATCCTATATAGCTGAAGAGGGCGCGATAGGATTCCCATTCTTCCGGAATATCATTGCCATGCTCTTCGAAATATTTTCTGAGCGTTGCCTCTTCCTCATTGGAAGTGGCTCCATCCATATACTTGTCGAGCAAGTTCTGTATCGTCTTGAATTCATCGATACCCTTGAAATCATCAATTTTTTTTATTTCATCGTTCATATTCTTTCCTCCTTCTTTATTTTGTTCTGTTCTGTTTCACGATATTCATATAGGTCTCTCTGATTTTGAGTCGGGCTCTGGAGAGATTCTTTCGGAGATTATCGGCAGTGCATCCCGTTATCTGCATGATTTCATCGGCAGTATAGCCTTCTATCTCCTTCATGCGGAATATCTGCTGCTGCAAGGGCGGGAGCTGTGCCACTATCTGCTTGATGAGGTTTACCTCGTCCCGTTGCTCTGCCCGCCGGTCTTCTATGGGTACTTCCATCACCTTGTCGGTGGTGAAGTTTCGCTCCTCATGTCGGCACTGGTCATAAAACTTGTTGCGCATGATGGTGATGGCGAGCGCCTTGAGGTTATCTTCTGCCTGGATATTCTGGCGTATGTCCCACAGCCTGAGCATGACTTCCTGCACGAGGTCTTCGGCATTGTCGTCACTCTCAGTCAACCTTAGCGCATATGCTTTCAGGTCGCAGCGCATCGGTAGGATGATATGGTTGAATTCTTCTGTTCTCATAACCTTTACATTCTATAGACGTATGAAATTGAAAAATCGGACATCTTATAAAAGATTTTTTCAAAAAATGCTTTCTTTTTTCAAAGAAAAATGTTATTTTTGCAGTCATAAACATAAAATTTAGCAATCGAAAACATTAAAAAACTGAATGGCTTATGGCATCTGTAGTTTCTATTATTCCCATCGTGTTGCTGTTCATCCTGATGCTCGGCTTCAAGATGGCAGGTCATAAAAGCGCCTTGCTGACGCTCGTAATTACCGTTTTGCTCGCTCTCTTCGCTGCTTCGCCGCTGGGCATGATTGCCCCGGAACATGCGGAGGATAGCGTGATCGCCCTGACGGGATGGGCGGTGGTGGAAGGCATCCTGAAGGCGGTGTTCCCGATTCTCATCATCATCCTGATGGCTATCTACAGCTATAATATCCTCGTGGAAAGCAAGCAGATAGAGGTAATCAAAAGGCAGTTTACATCGATTACCGATGATAAGGGACTGCTCGTGCTGCTCCTCGTATGGGGATTCGGCGGACTGCTCGAAGGTATGGCGGGCTTCGGAACGGCGGTGGCGATACCTGCTGCCATCCTCATCGGACTCGGCTTCAAACCGATGTTCTCGGCTCTGGTTTCCTTAATCGGTAATACCGTGGCTACGGGATTTGGTGCCGTGGGCGTGCCGGTTACTACGCTCTGTAACGAGGTGGCGGAAAGCGGATCGGCTTCGGCGGCACAGATTTGCGAGACTTCGGCTTTCGCCATCATCCAGTTGGCACCTCTCTTTATCATCCTGCCTTTCATCATCCTGACGCTTACCGATAAGCACAATCTTATCAAGAATCTCATCATCGCCCTCTGGGTGGGAGTGATTTCCGTGGTAGTGCAGTTTGTATGCGGCTATTATCTCGGTTCGGAGACACCAGCCATCATCGGTTCGCTGGCAGCCATTATTGCCATCATCGCATACGCCAAGGTGTTTGCCAGAAAGAGCAAGGTTCAGGATAAGGAAACCTTTACGCTTGCCGAGAGCCTGAAGGCATGGAGCGTTTACCTCTTTATATTGATATTCATCCTGGTCTCCGGCGCACTCTGTCCTCCGGTCAATGCTTTCCTCAAGAGTCATCTGGTGAGTGCGGTTCATCTGCCAGTGCTCGACAGCACCTTTAAGTTTGGCTGGATTTCCAATGCAGGATTGATGCTCTTCCTGGGTGCTACGATTGGTGGATTGGTTCAGGGGTTGAGCCTCAAGAGATTGATGGTGATTCTTGCCCGTACCACGGTGAATCTGCGAAAGACGGTGGTGACCATCTGTTCGCTGATAGCCCTGGCAAGTGTGATGAACTATTCGGGAATGATTACTTCCATCGCCTCCGGTTTGGTGGCTGTGACGGGCGACTTCTATCCTTTGGTAGCGCCGATGATTGGTGCCATCGGAACCTTCGTTACGGGTTCTGATACCTCTTCGAATATCCTTTTTGCCAAACTCCAGGCTCATGTAGCCAACCAGTTGGGCATGACGGGACAGAGTACATTCTTTGGTATGGAGGGTGGTCAGGAGAACTGGCTGGTTGCTGCCAATACCACGGGAGCCACGGGTGGCAAGATGATCAGTCCGCAGAGCATCGCCATCGCTACTGCAGCCTGCGATATGGAGGGGAAGGATGGAGAGATTCTCCGCTCGGCAATCCCATACGCCCTGCTGTATATCGTATTGGGCGGATTGATGGTTTACTTCGGTTGCTGATCTTCTTTTCTTATATAGCAAAAAAACTGTCCTCATCTGTTATCTCAGATGGGGACAGTTTCAGTTTTATAAATCGACATTAAAGCTATCTAAGCATGTCTTTTCTCGTAAGCCAGACTGTGGTCGTGCTTGTCGATATCATGCTTCGACTTGCTCTTTACCACGAGCCATACACCAGAGAATACGAGGATGGCGGCGATGGCCTGCATGCCCTTGAACACGGCGAGACCCACGATGACACTCACGGTGACTGATACCAGCGGCTGCACATAGTTATATACACTCACCACGGTAGGGCGCAGGGTCTTCTGGCCAATCATCATGCAGATGTAGCCCAGATAAGTGCCGAAGAGAACTACGTAGCCCGTTTCCCACCAGGTGCTCATCGGAACATGGGCAAAGTCGATGCTCATTACGTGACTGATGGTGAAAGGCCATATCAGGACCGTTGCCCAGAGGAACATCCACTTGTTGATGGTGAAGAGCGAATACTTAGACAGCAGGTTCTTGAAGAGCGACAGGTAGAGGGCGAAGGAAAGCTGCGCCGACATACAGAGCAGGTCGCCCCAGATGTTTCCCACCTTGGCATTGCCAGCCGTAGCACTTGTCATGATGATGATGACGGCACCAGCACATCCCATCAGTACGCCGAGCGCCTTCTTCCAGGTGATAGGCTCCTTCAATATCAGGAAGGAGAGAACCATGGCGAAGATAGGCATCGAGGTGGTCATAATGCTGGAATTGCTAGGCGAGGTCATATTCAGACCGATGGTGTAAGAACACTGGTTGAACACGAGGGCGAAGAGCCCGGCAGCAGCAAACTTGAAGATGTCTTTTACTGGAACATGCTCTTTCTTGGTGAAGAGCGAGGTGAGCCAGAAGAGAATGGCGCCACCCAATACGCGGAAGCTCACCAGGTCGATGCCGTCGATGCCGTGAAGCATGGCATCCTTGCCTACGGGAGCCATCAGTCCCCAGAATGCGCCGGAACAGAAGAGGCACAGGTGGGCGATAAGAGGTCGTTTGTTATCCATTTTTCCTTATTTCTATTTAAAACTTCCTATTTTTGAATAAAATCGGGTGCAAAGGTACAAAAATTCGAGGAATTTTGCTATATTTGCGGTATGTTTTTTAGAAGTTAAAGAAGTTAATAAGTTAAAGAAGTTAAGACAATCGTCTTTTTCCGTTCTTGACTATTAAAGATAGGAGATTATTCTTATGCAGAAATATGCTGATTATATCAAACAGATAGAGATAGAATCTCTCTGGAGCGGTACCAAACATATTCTTTGGAACCTCGACCGCCGTGTCAATATCCTGAGTGGTGTAAACGGCGTGGGCAAGAGTACTATATTAAATAAGGTGGTAAAGGGCCTGGCGGCTGGCGGCGAATTCCCTAGTCACATGATCAAGGGCGTACACCTGAAGGTGGAGCCGGAGGAGGCAAAGTGGATTCGCTATGACGTGATCCGATCGGTAGATAGACCATTGATGAATGCCGAGATGATCAACAAGATAGACCTCACTCTGGTTACCGAACTCGACTGGCAGCTCTTCCAGCTGCAGCGCAAGTATCTGGATTATCAGGTGAACATCGGCAACCGCATCATCGCCGTGCTTCAGAGCGGCGAACCGGATGCCGCCTTCAAGGCTCAGCAGCTGAGCGAACCGAAGAAGATGTTCCAGGATATCGTAGATGGTCTTTTCAAGGATACTGGCAAGACCATCATCCGTACTGCCAACGAAATCCGCTTCAACCAGATAGGTGAGCAGCTCTCGCCTTATCAGCTCTCGGCTGGTGAGAAGCAGATTCTCGCCATCCTCCTTACCGTGCTGGTGGAGGACAACCAATCTTATGTCCTCTTTATGGATGAGCCGGAAATCAGCCTTCACTTCGAATGGCAGAAGCAGCTCATCGGTCTGGTGCTGCAGCTTAATCCGAATATCCAGATCATCATGACCACCCACAGTCCTGCTGTGGTCATGGATGGATGGACCGATAGGGTGACGGATGTGAGCGACATCACGATATAAGTGAAAAAGAAGTATTATGGCTAAACGTTTAACAGATAATATCAATTCCCAGTTCTTCGAGGCAGCCAACAGGATGACCTCGAAGAAGGCTCGGCGCAAGATTGTGGCTTACGTCGAGAGCTACGATGATGTCTTCTTCTGGCGTTCTGTACTGGGAAAGTTTGAAAATGAAAAACGCTATTTTGATATCATGCTGCCTACCCGTAACCAGCATTTAGACCGAGGCAAGAAGGCTGCTATCTCCAGTATGCTGAAGGGAGTAGGTAGGGATATGATAGCCTGTGTAGATGCCGATTACGATTATTTGCGTCAGGGCTCAACCGAGTCATCCCAGCAGATGTTGGAGAATCCTTACATCTTCCATACCTATGCCTATGCCATTGAAAACTTCCAATGTTATGCCAGAGGATTGCACGAAACCTGTGTAATGGTGACGCTCAACGACCGTCGCATCTTCGATTTCGAGCGTTTTCTTGAGTCCTATTCCCGTACCATCTGGCCCCTCTTCTTATGGCACATGCTGTTCTATGTGCGTCATCGCAAGATGTCGATGCATTTTGATATGGCAGAGTTTGATAAGGTCATCATGCTGCCTTCTGTCCGAATCCAGGATCCTAAATGGGCGATAGATTATTTGGGAAAGAAGGTGCGGGCAAAGCTGTTCCAGCTGGAGCGCCGCTTCAAGAAGTTTAAGGATGAGTTGGATGAAATGGCTCTTTACCTCAACAATCTGGGTGTAAACGAGAGCAATACCTATTTATATATACAGGGTCATCATCTCTTCGACCTGGTAGTAAGTCCCATCGTCCAGAGTGTTTGCGATGCTTTGCGCAATGATAGGGAGAACGAAATCCGCGACCGTGCCATCCATTCCGAGCAGGCCCGCACCGAGATGGCATGCTACGAGAACAGTCT
>ERZ507033.364-NODE-364-length-19979-cov-6.690223_pt1 | contig 19979 bp, 17 predicted proteins | sample MGYA00512874_ERZ507033 | MGnify/ENA metagenome assembly ERZ507033
TTCCAGCACATCGTGTATGAGAAGCCCGACATGACCCCGGCGGAGCGCAACGCCGCGTGGAAGGAGCTGACCGGCATCTATATGCCCTGGGTGAAGATGGACGGCGAGATCCCCTTCTACACCGAGGGCCGCCGCTGGCAGCGTCAGCACCACATCTATTCCAGCCCCTTCTATTATATCGACTACTGTCTGGCGCAGACCGTGTCTCTGGAGTTCTGGGCGATGATCCAGAAGGATCTGGGCAATGCGTGGAAGCACTATATGGCCTACACCGAGCAGGGCGGCAGCCGTACCTTTACCGAGCTGTTGAAGAACGCCGGTCTGGAGTCCCCCTTCGAGGAGAACTGCCTGCGTACCGTCTGCGCCGCCGCCGAGGAGTGGCTGGACAGCTATGATATGACCGGCATCCTGTAATGGCGGAGGAGAAAAAGCGGCGGGGACGCCGCGCGCATCTCAATGACTTCTACCGCGATGTATCCGGCAACTATATTTACACCGGTACCTGCTATGTCTGCACCGCCGCCCCGCAGGAGCGTACTGCGCTCCTGCGGCGGCTGTGGCTGCTGGCGGCGGTGATGGTGGTTTCGGTGGTGACCGGCGGATGTATCCCCGCGCCGGGCATGGGCGGGAGCTTCTATCTGCTGCTGCCCTACATGGCGGAGGTGGGACTGACCGGCAGCATCGTGTGGGCCATGACCCGGTGGCAGGCGAGGGAGTACCCCATGCGGGCATATGTCTACAAGGCCACGGTCAAGGCCCTGCCGGGCCGGTGCATGGCGGAGGCTGTACTGGCCGGCGCAGGCGCGGCGGCGGAGGTCGTATACCTGCTGCTGTCCGGCGCAGGCGGACACGGCCTCATGGCGGCGCTGTACCTGCTGCTGAAGGCCGTATCCGTTGCGGCAGCACTGTCTGCGCGCCGTTTGGTGCTGCAAAGCCGGTGGGAACCGGAAGAAGGAAATAGCGAAATAACGACAGAATCGTAAAAAAGACTGTACAAGCATCATAGGATTATGGTATAATAGACAAAATAGCTGGCGCCTCTGGGATGACGTCAGTCAAAGAGAACAAGAAGCATCCCCCATTTTCCCGCATACGGTTTGCGCGGGAACCCGAATTGTGCATCATGGGTAAACACCCGTTGAAGCAAAAATATTGAAAAGGAGCTTAGATTCAATGAAAAGAGCACTTGCATTGATCCTGTCTCTCGTCATGTGCGTGGGTCTGTTCACCGCTTGCGGCGAGCAGAAGAACCCCGATGGCAACGGCGACGGCGAGAGCAAGGATACCCCGCTGGTTGTCGGCTATTCCGCGTTCAACCAGAAGTTCTCCCCCTTCTTCTCCGAAACGGAGTATGACCAGGATGTCTGGGTCATGACCTCTCTCGGTATGCTGAACAGCGACCGTCAGGGCCAGATCATCATGAAGGGCATCGAGGGCGAGACCCACAACTACAACGGTACCGACTATACTTACTATGGTCCCGCCGACTGCGAGATCGTCCAGAAGGACGACGGCACTGTCGACTACAACTTCAAGATGCGCGAGGATCTGGTGTTCTCCGACGGTGAGAAGGTCACCATCGACGACGTCATTTTCTCCATGTACGTCCTGTGCGACCCCACCTATGACGGCAACTCCACGCTGTACGCCGCTCCCATCCAGGGCATGGCCGCTTACCGCGCCGGCATGACCACTCTGGCGAAGGCTCTGGCCGCCGCCGGTCGTGACAACGCCGACTTCACCTACTGGACCGAGGAGCAGCAGACCAAGTTCTGGGACAACTTCGACAAGGGTCTGGTTCCCTTCGCTGAGGGCATTGTGGCCGCCTGCGTTGAGGGTGGCATGAACACCGAGGGCGATATCGCCGGCGCCGCTGCCAACTGGGGCTTTGACGGCCTGGCTGCGGATGCCACCATTCAGGACTTCGCTATGGCGATCGGCAACCAGTACGGCTGGGTCTTCTCCGCTATGGAGAAGGAGGTCGGTAACACCGACGCTCTGTCCACGATGATGGACGCTGACGTCTACAACGACTATCCTACCACCGGTGTCAAGACCGGCGAGTCCGCTGACAGCATCACCGGCATCAAGAAGACCGGCGATTACAGCATGACCGTCACCCTGACCCAGGTGGATGCTACCGCCATCTATCAGCTGGGTGTGACCATCGCCCCCATGCACTACTACGGCGACAAGGCCAAGTATGACTACGACAACAACAAGTTCGGCTTTGACAAGGGCGATCTGAGCCATGTCCGCGAAAAGACCACCACCCCCATGGGCGCCGGCCCCTACAAGTTCATCAAGTTCGAGAACGGCACCGTGAACTTCGAGGCCAATGACTCCTACTATCTGGGTGCTCCCAAGACCAAGTATGTCAACTTCCTGCAGACTCAGGAAGACGATAAGCTGAACGGCGTCATCACCGGCACCGTGGATATCTCCGATCCTTCCTTCAGCGCCAACACCGTGGACGCCATCAAGAAGGCCAACGCCAACGATGACGTCAACGGCCCCAAGATTACCACCGATACCGTGGATAACCTGGGTTACGGCTACATCGGCATGAGTGCCAACACCATGAACGTCAACAACGAGCCCGGCTCCGACGCTTCCAAGGCCTATCGTAAGGCTTTCGCCACCGTCCTGGCTGTGTATCGTGACGTTGCCATCGACTCCTACTATGGCGAGCGTGCTTCCGTCATCAACTACCCCATCTCCAACACCTCCTGGGCTGCTCCTCAGGCTTCCGACCCCGGCTACAAGGTCGCTTTCTCTGTGGACGCTGACGGCAAGGACATCTACACCTCCGACATGACCGCCGATCAGAAGTACGAGGCTGCTCTGCAGGCCGCCCTGGGCTTCTTTGAGAAGGCCGGCTGCAAGGTGGAGAACGGCAAGGTCGTTAGCAACCCCGCTGGCGGTAAGGACACCGATGCTTACGCCATCGAGCGTGAGGCCCTGATCCCCGCCGACGGCAAGGGCGATCACCCCTCCTTCATGATCCTGACCGAGGCCTCCAAGGCTCTGGAGAAGATCGGCGTGCACCTGATCGTCACCGACCTGTCCGACAGCACGCAGCTGTGGGATACCATCGAGGCCGATCAGGCTGACATGTTTGCTGCTGCCTGGGGCGCTACCGTTGACCCCGACATGTACCAGATTTACTTCTCCGGCATGGACGGCAAGGCTGCCGGCGGCTCCAACTACATGTACGACATCAATGATGCCGAGCTGAACAAGCTGATCCTGGATGCCCGCGCTTCTCTGGACCAGAGCTATCGTAAGACCATGTACAAGGCTTGCCTGGACATCATTGTTGACTGGGCCGTTGAGGTTCCTGTCTATCAGCGCCAGAACGCCGTCATCTTCTCCACCGAGCGGGTGAACATGGAGACGGTCACTCCCGATATCACCACCTTCTATGGCTGGCTGAACGAGATCCAGAACGTCGAGCTGAACTGACAAGCTTGGACCCAAGACCTGTGCACATAGGTTAAGTCACAAGGTGCTCCCCGGCGGCCTCGGCCGCCGGGGGGTACCCCGACTGCATGTCAAGGAGCGCCCCTGGCGGGGCCGGGGGTGCTGCTTGATGTGCAGTGGGTAGTTTATAGGGAGGGGCGGAACAGACGTGTTCCGCCAATCTGCATCACTGTATCATCAGATCGGAGGGTTATCAGTGCGCAAATACATCATCAAAAGAATTCTAATCTCAATCGTCATCCTATTCTTCGTCGCATTCGTTATCTACGCGCTGATGCGGTGTCTCCCCACGTCCTACGTGGAGGCGATGGCGCGTCAGAAGTCCATGCAGCCCGGTTCCAAGTCCTTTGAGGAGTGGATGGCTCAGCTCACCCGCATGTACAATCTGGACGTGGGCATTGTTCCCGGCTTCTTCAAATGGCTGGGCCAGATGCTGACCTTCCAGTTCGGCGACAGCTGGCTGTGGACCAAGCCTGTTACGGAAGTATTCAACGACAGTGTGTGGATCTCCTTCTTCATGGGCCTCATCGCCTTCGTCCTGGAGATCATCATCGCGATCCCCCTGGGCGTGATTGCTGCCACCAAGCAGTACAGCAAGACGGACTATGTCATCTCTGTGCTGGCGCTGGCCGGTATCTCTCTGCCCACCTTCTTCTTTGCTTCCCTGCTGAAGCTGGTGTTCTCTGTGAAGCTGGGCTGGTTTGACCTGTACGGTCTGACGGGCCGCAGTCACCAGCAGCTGTCCGCCTTCGGGAAGCTCATGGACATGGGACATCATCTGGTTCTGCCCATCGTCACGCTGGTGGTCATCAGCGTCGGCTCCCTCATGCGTTACACCCGCACCAACATGCTGGAGGTGCTGAACGCTGACTTTATCCGCACGGCCCGGGCCAAGGGTCTGTCCGAGCGCAAGGTCATCTATCACCATGCGTTCCGCAACACCCTGATCCCCCTGGTTACCATCATCGGCGGTTCTCTGCCCGGCCTGTTTTCCGGCGCACTGATCACCGAGACGCTGTATTCCATCCCCGGCATCGGCTATATTTCCTACCAGTCCATGGTGGGCGGCGACATTCCGTTCTCCATGTTCTATCTGGTGTTCATGGCCGTGCTGACCCTGTTGGGCAACCTGATTTCTGATATTCTGTACGCCGTGGTCGACCCGCGGGTACGCATCGCTTAAGAAGGGAGGAGGAAAGAAAATGGCAGATCGCAAAGATAACATCAATGAGCAGCAGGCTGAGCAGCAGGCTGAGCAGAAGCTCCGCGAGGAGATTCGCGAGGAGATGAAGAATGCCGACCAGACGCCTGCGGAGGAGCATTATTCTCTGAACGACGACCGCCGCGTTAAGGTTCTTTCTCCCGGTATGCTGGTGGCCAAGCGCTTTATCCGCAACCGTATGGCTGTTACCGGCCTGGTCATCCTGATTTTCATGTTCGTCTTTTCCTTTATCGGCGGCCTGGTTTCCCCCTATGGGCAGGATCAGTTCTTCTATACCGACAAAACCATCCGCAAGAGCTTCGGTGAGGCCAAGGAAAACACCGAGTTCCGCTACGGCAGCAACAGCGATGAGCTGTTTGGGCTCACCGCACAGGCCAAGGCCATGCTGGCCATCCAGCAGGGCAAGGATTCCTTCAATTTCTCCAATCATAACTATACCATGAACAAGGTCAGCGATGAAATGTTCACCATTTCCTGCGACGGCGTTATGGTGGGTTATGCCGCCAAGGACATGGTCAACGCGGATGCCGCGGACCAGAAGCTGTCCTTCGAGTTCAACTATCAGGCCCTGACCGCCTACGCCACCGGTGCTAAGGAATTCACCGCCGACGGCGTGACCTATGCCCTGGCTGAGGACGGCGGCGTCACCCTGGACGGGGCGGACTATGCCTATATCAGCCGCTATCTGGTTCAGGCCATCTCCCCCGACGTGTTCCTGAGCCGCGATTTCAAGGACAAGCTGCTGGCCACCATTGCCACGGCTCAGGACGGCAAGGCTACCTTTACTTACACCGACGAGTCCCTGATCATGAATGAGCCCGAGCAGACTGAGGACGGCGAAAACGCCGACGGTCAGACCTCCGGCATCAATACGGAGGACCCCAATGCTCCCAAGCAGGACGATACGTCCGACACCGCCACTGCGGAGTATGATCTGGAGTTCAAGGCCGCTACCAACAGCTGGCAGATCCTGCAGGAGAAGTCCAGCCGTCAGTACGACCAGTACTCCTTCCCCAATATGAAGCATTGGCTGGGCACCGATATGTACGGTATGGATATGCTGACCCGCTTGATGTACGGCGGCCGCGTGTCCCTGCTGATCGGCTTCATCGTTATCATCATTGAGACCGTCATCGGCGTGATCTTCGGCGGTATCTCCGGCTACTTCGGCGGCTGGGTGGATAACCTGATCATGCGTATCGTCGATATCTTTTACTGCATCCCCTCCATGCCCGTTATCATTATTCTGGGTGCGGCCATGGATGCCTCCCGTGTGGACCCGACGATCCGAATGGTTTACCTGATGCTGATTCTGGGCTTCCTGGGCTGGGCCGGTATTGCCCGTCTGGTCCGCGGCCAGATCCTGTCTCTGCGTGAGCAGGAGTACATGGCTGCCGCTGAGGCCTGCGGCCTCAGCGTGTCCCGCCGGATCTTCAAGCACCTGATCCCCAATGTCGTTCCCCAGCTGATCGTCACCTGCACCATGGGCCTGGGCAGCGTCATCATCATGGAGGCGACCCTGTCCTTCCTGGGCCTGGGCGTTAAGTTCCCCTTCGCTTCCTGGGGCAACATCATCAGCGACGTCAACAACACCCACGTTCTGACCACCTATTGGTTCATCTGGATTCCCGCCGGCGTGCTGCTGCTGCTGACGGTTCTGGCGTTCAACCTGGTTGGCGACGGACTGCGGGATGCCTTTGACCCGAAGATGAAGCGCTGAGGAAGGAGGAGATCACATGGCTAAGAAAAACGAAAACGGCTATCTGTCCGCGAAGGAATCCCGCCGGATTTCCCGGGAGAACCGCAAAATCACGGATCAGTTTGAAAAGCTGCACAAGCGCAAGAACGTGCCCGAGGAGGAATTCCTCACCAAGATGCACGACGAGAACAACTCCCTGGAGATCGAGAATCTGCACACCTACTTCTTCTCTGACGTGGGTACCGTCCGCGCAGTAGACGGCGTCTCCTTTGATGTGCCCATCGGCAAGACCGTGGGCGTGGTGGGTGAGTCCGGCTGCGGCAAGTCCGTTACCAGCCTGTCCATCATGCAGCTGCTTCAGCGGCCCCAGGGCCAGATCGTGGAGGGCGAGATTCGCCTGAATCTGGGCAACGGCAAGGCTTATGACATCACCAAGACTCCTATTGAGCAGATGCAGAAGCTCCGCGGCAACTACATGTCCATGATTTTCCAGGAGCCCATGACCAGCCTGAACCCGGTGTTCCGCATCGGCGCCCAGCTGGATGAGGTCATTGCCCTGCACGACGGTGAAGGCAAGACCGCCGAGGACATCAAGGCCCGCTCCATCCATCTGCTGGAGATGGCCGGTATCGCCAACAGCGAGGGCGTCTACAAGATGTTCCCTCACGAGCTGTCCGGCGGTATGCGCCAGCGTGTCATGATCGCTATGGCTCTGTCCTGCAATCCCCGCCTGATCATCGCCGATGAGCCCACCACGGCTCTGGACGTGACCATCCAGGCCCAGATCCTGGACCTGCTTCGCAACCTGAAGGATAAGATCAATTCCTCCATCATGCTGATCACCCACGACCTGGGTGTTATCGCCGAGATGGCCGACTACGTGGTGGTCATGTACGCCGGCCGCGTGGTGGAGAAGGGCACCGCCCAGGAGATTTTCGCCAATCCCGCGCACCCCTACACCATCGGCCTGATGGCTTCCAAGCCCATGGTCGGTAAGAAGGTGGATAAGCTGTATTCCATCCCCGGTAAGGTCCCCAACCCCATCAACATGCCCAACTACTGCTATTTCAAGGATCGCTGCGAAATGTGCGTGGACGGCTGCCAGGGTGAGTATCCCCACATGATCCAGCTGTCCCCCACGCACATGGTCAGCTGCTATCGTTACTACGGAAAGGAGGACGCTCAGAATGGCTGATGTCAAAAAGACCGCTGAGGAGAAGATCCAGTACGATCCTCAGTACATCCTCCAGGTCAAGGACCTGAAGAAGTACTTTCCCATCAAGGGCGGCATGCTCAACAAGACCGTTGGTTATGTGAAGGCCGTGGACGGCGTCACCTTTAACCTCAAGCGCGGTACCACCATGGGCCTGGTGGGCGAGTCCGGCTGCGGCAAGACCACCACCGGCCGTACCATCCTCCGTCTGTCCGGCGAAAAGACTGGCGGCCAGGTGCTGTTCAACGGTCAGGAGGTCTATGACCTCAATGCCAAGGAAATGCGCGATATGCGCACCAAGATGCAGATCATCTTCCAGGACCCCTTCTCCTCTCTGCAGCCCCGTATGCCCGTGGGCGAGATCATCGGCGAGGCTGTCCGCGAGCACGGTCTGGTGCCCAAGGAAGAATTTGACGACTATATCGATAAGGTCATGGACGACTGCGGCCTGCAGTCCTTCCACAAGGATCGCTATCCCCATGAGTTCTCCGGTGGCCAGCGTCAGCGTATCTGTATCGCCCGGGCCCTGGCTCTGAAGCCTGAGTTCATCGTCTGCGATGAGCCCGTGTCCGCCCTGGACGTGTCCATCCAGGCGCAGATCATCAATCTGCTGAAGGAGCTGCAGGAGCAGTATAAGTTCACCTATCTGTTCATCTCCCACGATCTGTCCGTGGTGGAGCATATCTCCGACACCGTGGGCGTTATGTATCTGGGCAACCTGGTGGAATACGGCGCTACCGAGGACATCTTCAAGAATCCTCTGCACCCCTACACCAAGGCTTTGTTCTCCGCCATTCCCGTGCCGGACCCCACGGCCAAGATGAACCGCATCGTGCTGGAGGGCTCCATTCCTTCCCCGGCCAATCCTCCCGCAGGCTGCAAGTTCCACACCCGCTGCGCCCAGTGCATGGAGCAGTGCAAGACCGAGGTGCCGGAGCAGCGCGAGATCGAGCCCGGCCACTTTGTGGTCTGCCACCTGTACGACCAGAAATAATGGCCGAGAAGGAAAAACACTGGGAGGACGACGACGGCCGCACCATCGCGGATATGTCGCAGGTGAAGCGTCCGTCGCTGTTCGGCAATCTGCCTGGCAGCGTCTATAAACGGGAGGAGAAGCCGGAGGAGCAGGAGCCCAGGAAGGCAGCTCCCTGGGTGGACGACTCTCTGAGCAAGCAGGACCGTCATGCGTTCTTCTTAGGCACCATGAAGGCGTCGCTGCTGATCGGCGCGGCCTACCTGGTGGGATTCGGCGTCTTTATTCTGATCCTGACGCTTCTGTTCCGCTGAGGACAGGAACCAAAATGCCTGAAAGGGCGTCCTCCAAAGGGAGGACGCCCTTTTTTGCGCTGCTACAATAGAAAATGGGAGGACCATCATGATTTCATCCATGCTGCAATACATCCAGAAAAGCCCCGACTGCTTCCACGCGGTGGAAAATCTCCGCCAGCGGCTGGTGGGGGAGGGGTATACCCAGCTGACGGCAGGGGAGTGGAGCCTGACCCCCGGCGGCAAGTATTTTATCACCAAGAACGGCTCGTCACTGCTGGCATTCCGGGTGCCCCAGGGTGCCCCAACCGGGTTTGTGCTGACGGCCAGTCACTCGGATTCTCCCTGCTTCCGGCTGCGGGACCATGCAGAGCTGGCCGGTGAGTTTGTGCGCCTTTCCGCCGAGCGCTACGGCGGCATGATCAACGACTGCTGGCTGGATCGCCCCCTCAGCGCTGCCGGACGGGTGCTGGTGCGCCGGGACAACGGTCTGGAGACACGTTTGGTGGATCTGAAAAAGGACATGGCACTGATCCCTCGTGTGGCCATCCATCTGAACCGGGACGGCAATAATGGCACCAAGTACAATCCCGCTCAGGACCTGGTGGCGCTGTATGCCGGCGGAGAGCAGAAGGGCTGCTTTGACCGGGAGATCGCCGCTGCCGCCGGATGCCAGCCGGAGGACATCGTGGCCCGGGATCTGTTCCTGTACAACAACCAGCCGGGCACCGTGTGGGGGCCTGCGGGAGAATTTCTGTCCGCACCCCGGCTGGACGACCTGGCCTGTGTATTTGCCTGCACCCAGGGCTTCCTGGCTGCCCGGGAGACCACCGCCATCCCGGTGCTGTGCGTATTTGACAACGAGGAGATCGGCTCCGAGACCAAGCAGGGCGCGGCTTCTGCCTTCCTGCCGGAAACCCTTCAGGCCATCGTGGACGCTCTGGGACTTACGGAGGGCGACTATCGGCGGCTGGTGGCCAACAGCTTCCTGCTGTCCTGTGACAACGGTCATGCCCGTCACCCCAACCATCCGGAGCTGGCGGACGCCAACGAGGCCCCGGTGCTCAACGGCGGCGTGGTGGTGAAGCACTCGCCCCGGTATGCCACCGACGCAGTGTCTGCCGCCGCGTTCCAGGAGCTTTGCCGCCGGGCCCAGGTACCCACCCAGCATTATGCCAACCGGCCCGACCAGGCCGGCGGCGCGACACTGGGCAACATCGCCAACACCAAGCTGCCGGTGAACACCGTGGACATCGGCATGGCGCAGCTGGCTATGCACTCCTGCTTCGAGACCATGGGCAGCCGCGACGTGGCCCACTTTGTCCGCGCCGTCACCGCCTGCTACGAGGCTGTGCTGACCTTCACCGACACGGCAGTGGAGATCGGCTGAGACAGGGAAATAAAATCCGCCCCTTGACCTGTGGTCAGGGGGCGGATTTTACATGCACAAAATCAGGTCCGCAGCTTGAAGGTCCTGGGGGCCAGGTGATAGGCCAGCAGCAGAGCCGCAGCCACATACACGGCGGCAAAGAGGACCACACCCACGCCGAAGGCGGTGGAGCCGCAGACATTGGCGGAGATCAGGTAGCACACAACGTAGGTCAGACCGGTGATGATCCGATAGGCATAGCTGGTGTTCTCCAAGCCTGCGGTATAGGGCTGGAGCAGGTAGTACAGCACCAGATAGTGTACCGAGAAGAACACGGACATGGCCAGAATGGACAGGGCCAGCACCGCATAGTCCAATGGCGTGTCCGTGCCGCCGCTGCACAGCAGCAGCAGAGGAAGCCCCAGAGCGATAACGGTGGTGGGCAGCAGATTGATGGCTGTCAGCGATTTCAGCCGGGCCGTGAAGATCCCCAGGATCACCCGGGGCTGCCGGTAAAACCGGTAGCACAGCATGCTGCGGTCGCAGTTGAAGAACAGGGCCCGGGTCACGGTATTGCCGCGATTGATGAAGTACATAAGCAGCAGCATGCCGGGCAGGGCCTGGACCACCAGTCCATTGACAGCGGCCGCCGCGGCAGGGGAGATCAGACACGCGGCGCAGCCTGCCGCCAGCACCACAGCGGCAATGACGGCGGTCCGCCGGGCGGGACGCATCAGCAGCCGCCTGTTCCGGCGCATGAACAGCTCGTTGAACCGGGCACAGCCGGTTTTGCGGCTTTCGGGGCCGCTGTCCAGGGTGAGCTTGCTCCGATACTGAGCCTGGGTTTCCTTGGCGGCAGGATCGGTATCGCCTGTCAGCAGGGCCAGGTTATCCGGTGTGAAGATGCGGCGGTATAGCTGACGGAAGGAGGGGAAGCGCACCAGAACACAGGCGCCCCACGCGCCGCAGAAGGCGAAAAGCCCACAGGCGGCATACGCCGCCCCGCTGGGGATGGCCCAGCCCAACAGCATGGGCGGCAAATACGCCGCCGCCAGCAGGAGCAGGCCGAGGCCCTGGAGCACCGGGAACCATTTTGCCTCCCTGGCCAGCCTGCGCCGGCGGGTAAAGTGCGCCAGCTCCAGCCCGGCGGCGGTGAGCTTCACGGAGCACACCAGCACCGGCGTCAGCAGGCACAGGGCCAGAGGTGCTTGGAGGGCCAACCGCCCCACCACCAGCGCCGCTGTCAGAAAGCCCATAAAATCCTTCAGCAGCGTATACCCGTATGCCGACAGAGCATAGCGCCGGGCATCCATCCGCAGAAGAAACACGGCGTAATAGACGTCCTGCTCCGCGTCCAGGAGCTTGCTGTTGAAAATGCCGCCGATAAGCGTCAGAAACAGCAGCAGGTGGCCGTACAGCCCCGCAGGCGGTTCGGACGGGAACAGCAGCAAGGGGGCGGCAAAGAACGCCGCCATATACAGGAGCTTTCCCAGCAGCAGCCCCAGCAGCTCCCGCAGGATGGCCAGCACCAGGCCCAGGGTCTTGGCGAAGCCGCTTTCATAGGACAGGCTCAGAAAGCGCAGCCGGTACAGAATGCCGTTGACCCGATAGGCCATGTGCAGCCGCAGCTGCAAAACCAGGGTGTCAAACCACATCCGGCTCCTCCTTCAGGGCGGCGATGATGCGGTCCTTATATGCCTCGTCGGCCAGGTCCTCCCGCCGTACCTCCTGCAGGACCCCATGGTGCAGGATGACGATGTCGTCGCACAGGTCCAGGGCCAGGTCCATGATGTGGGTGGACAGCAGGATGATGTGCTGACCCTTGATGCGCCGCAGCAGAGCCTTCATCTCGTCGGCCACCACCACGTCGAAGGACGTCAGCGGCTCATCCAGCAGCAGCACAGTGGGATCTGCCATAATGTTCACCAGCATCTGCATTTTGTTTTTCATGCCGTGGGAGAAGTCCTTCAGCAGCTTTCCCCGGTCGGCCTCATCAATGCACATGTAGTCCAGATACACATCCGGGGCCTTGGGATCGGGAATCCTGTCCCGGTTGATCTCCAGGAAGAATTGCAGAAATTCCCGGGCGGTGAGAAACTCCGGCACCACTGGGGTGGACAGCACATAGCCCATGTCGTCTGCGGTGACGGGACGGGGGTTCCCGTCGTTGTCCACCAGGTGGAAGGAGCCGCCGTCCCGGGGCAGATCCTCGTTGAGACAATTGAAAAACGTGGTCTTTCCCGCGCCGTTGCGGCCGATCAGACCGTAGATCTTTCCCTGTTCAAAGGTGAAGGACGCGCCCCGCAGCACCTCCTGGTCACCGAACCGCTTTTGCAGGTCCTGGACTACCAGCTTCGCGGCCATCAGTCCACGATGCCGGTGAGGTCCAGAGGCTTGCCGTCGCGCCACAGACGCTCCAGGCCGTAAAACTCCCGGGCCTCGGCGTTAAAGACATGGATGGCGATGCAGTCGTAGTCCAGCAGCACCCAGGTGCCGCCGCGATAGCCCTCCCGGTGCAGGGGCTCCTCCTCCGCCTCCTCCCGGAGGACCTTTTCCACATTGTCCACCAGGGCGTTGATCTGGGTATTGGAGGAGCCGGTGGCGATGACGAAATAGTCCGCCAGGGTGGTCAGGTCGCCGATCTCCAGCACCTGGATCTCCCGGCCCTTTTTGTCGGACAGGGCCCGGGCCGCCATAAGGGCCAGTTCCTTCGCAGTTTTCATAGATGTTTACCTCTCAATAGATAGTCTCGGGCGTCCAGTGTGTTGTGGTGGACGGGGTTGCCCCATTGCCGCATGTCCTGGATGCTGTCGTTCAGTGCCGTCAGAAGGCCCCCGTCCAGGTCGGCGTGTACCGCCTGGCGCAGGTCCTCCACGCCGGGAAAATCCCGGCTGGGCTCGATATAGTCCGCCAGATAGATGATCTTTTCCAGCAGGGTCATGTCCGCATGGCCGGTGGTGTGCCAGTAAATGGCCCAATACACGGCATCGTCCACGCCGAACACGTCCCGGGCGATGGCCGCCCCGGTTTTGGCATGCAGCAGCTTCAGGGCGTGCCGCTCCAGGTCGTCCAGCCGGATGTGATATTGGGCGCACAGGGCCAGCTGCCCCTCCATATCCAGCTTCTTGGTGCAGTCGTGGAGCAGGGCGGCCACCCGGGCCTGGGTCTCGTCGGCCCCATACTGCCGGGCCAGGCGGACGGCCTCCTGCTCCGTGCCCAGCACATGGGGCATGCGCTTGGGCTTCAGATAGCTCAGGGCGATGGGCCGCAGCCGGTCCGGGGTCAGGCACCGCAGGTCCGTATGGACGCCGTACAGCCCCCGGCGCTGGATGTAGCCATACACCGGGTCCGTCACCAGCTCCTGCCCGCCGCCCTGGGCCAGGGCCTGACGCACCTGGGTGGAGGACAGGTCCAGAACGTGCTCATTGGGAATGATGGCAATATCCGCCCCATAGGTCTCCTCCAGGCGCCGCTTCTGGGCGGCCAGATCGCCGCCGGGCTGAGGGTGGACCCGGTCAAAGGCCCCGATGTGGGCCAGGGACAGAATGTCCGCCGCATGATACCAGCGCTCCAGAGACAAAAACATATCCGTCCCCATAAGAAGCCACAGCTCATCCTCCGGATACATCTGCCGCAGCTGCCGCAGGGTATCCACCGTATAGCTGGGGCCGGTGCGGTGCAGCTCGATGTCCAGAGCCTGGGCCCCGGGGCCCAGCTGGGCGCAGGCCAGGGCCGTCATCTCCAGCCGGTCGGCGGGCTCGGCGCTGCCCTGGGGCAGGGCCTTGTGGGGCGGAACGCTGGCGGGGATCAGCAGCAGACGGTCCAGCCCCAGGACGTCCATAGCCGCCCGGGCCGCCGTCAGGTGGCCCCGGTGGATGGGATTGAAGGTGCCGCCGTAGATGCCGATCCTCATACGCTGCGCTTCCTGTCTTTTTCCAGCTCGATCTTCCGCTTGTCCTTGTTGTGCTGATAGCGGAAGAGAACGAATTTGCTGCCGATGACCTGCACCACCTCGCAGCGGGCGGCTACCTTCAGCTCCTCCGCCGCTTCCCGGGCGGTGTACATGGAGTTTTCCAGCACCCGGCCCTTGATCAGCTCCCGGGCCTCCAGGGCGTCGTTGACCTGCTTGACCAGGTTTTCGCCGATGCCGTCCTTGCCCACGTGGACGATGGTGTCCAGGTTGGCGGCCATGCCCCGCAGCTGGGCTCTCTGCTTGCTTGTCAGTTCCATAGATGCTCCTCAGTTCTTTTCCAGATAGGTTTTCAGCTCCGCCGCGAAGGCCCGCAGGGCGTTGCCGCGGTGGCTGATGGCGTTTTTCTCCTCCGGCGTCAGCTGGGCAAAGGTCTTGCGCAGCTCCGGCACGAAAAACACCGGGTCATAGCCGAAGCCGTTGTCCCCCTGGGGAGCGTAGGCAATGGTGCCGAAGCAGTCCCCGGCGGCGTCCAGCCGGTCCCCATTGGGGAAGCAGCAGACGATGGCCGTGTGGAAATGGGCGGTGCGGGCCCCGGCGCCCCGGAGATTCTCCAGCAGCAGGCGATACCGGGCCTGGTCGCTGTCCACGCCGCCGTAGCGGGCGGAATAGATGCCCGGTGCGCCGTTCAGCGCGTCCACGCACAGGCCGGAGTCGTCGGCGATGGCGGGCAGGCCGCTGGCCTGCATCACAGCCATGGCCTTAATGGTGGCGTTCTCGGCGAAGGTGGTTCCGTTTTCCTCCGGCTCCAGGTCCAGGCCCACGTCGGACTGGAGGACCACCTCCACCCCCAGCTCACCTAAGATCTCCTGCATTTCCGCCAGCTTCTTGCGGTTGTGGGATGCCAAAACGAATTTCATAGAATTTCCCCCAGTATATTTTTCTCCAGCTCGATGAGCCGTGCGTTGCCCTGGGCGCACAGAGCCACCAGCTCCTGCTGCTCCCGGGGCGTGAAGGCGCGGCCCTCGCCGGTGCCCTGCAGCTCGATGATGCCGCCCTGCTCGTTCATGACGCAGTTCAGATCCACCATGGCCCGGCTGTCCTCGGAGTATTGCAGGTCCAGCATGGCCACGTTGTCCACGATACCGGCAGAGATACCGGCCACATAGTGACGGATGGGCATGGCCTTCACCAGCCCCTGCTCCAGAAGGCCCCGGCAGGCCAGGGCCAGGGCCACGAAGCCCCCGGTAACGGAGGCGGTGCGTGTGCCGCCGTCTCCCTGCAAAACGTCGCAGTCCACGGTGATGGTGCGCTCGCCCAGGCGGCGCATATCCACCGCCGCCCGGAGGCTGCGGCCGATAAGCCGCTGGATCTCCGCGCTGCGGCCGGACAGCTTCAGCTTGTCCACGTCCCGGCGGGACCGCTCCCGGTTGGCCCGGGGCAGCATGGAATACTCCGCCGTCACCCAGCCGCAGCCCGGGCGCACATGGGGCGGCACCCGGTCCTCCACCGAGGCGTTGCACAGCACCACCGTGTCGCCGCAGCGGATCAGGGCGCTGCCCTCGGCAAATTTGATAAAGCCGGTGGTGATCTCCACCGGGCGGCTCTCGCCGCAGGATCTTCCGTCAGCGCGGATCATGGTCGTCCCTCCCATCAGAACAGGTCGCTCACAAATTCCTTGGCGTCAAAGGGGGCCAGGTCGCCGATCCCCTCGCCCAGGCCCACGAACTTCACCGGCACCTGCAGCTCCTGGGCAATGGCGATGACGATGCCGCCCTTGGCGGTGCCGTCCAGCTTCGTCAGCACGATGCCCGTCAGCCCCGCCGTCTCCTTGAACTGCCGGGCCTGGATGAGTCCGTTTTGTCCGGTGGTGGCATCCAGCACCAGCAGGGTCTCCTTGGCGGCGCCGGGCAGCTCCCGGTCGATGATCTTCCGGAGCTTGGCCAGCTCCTTCATGAGGTTCGCCTTGTTGTGCAGGCGTCCGGCGGTATCCACCAGCACCACGTCGCTGCGGCGGGCCTTGGCGGCAGCCAGGGCGTCGAACAGCACGGCGCCGGGGTCCGCGCCCTCGTTCTGGCGGACGATGTCCACCCCGGCCCGGTCCGCCCAGATCTCCAGCTGGTCGGCGGCGGCAGCCCGGAAGGTATCGCCTGCGCACAGCAGCACCTTTTTACCCTGCTTTTTCAGCTGATGGGCCATTTTGCCGATGGACGTGGTCTTGCCCACGCCATTGACGCCGATGACCAGAATGACGCTGGGCTGGGTGGACAGGTCCAGGCGGCTGTCGCCCACCTCCAGCTTTTCCGCCAGGATATCCCGCAGAGCGCCCTTTACCTGGTCCGCCGTCAGCAGACGGTCGTCATAGGCCCGACGGCGCAGCTTCTCCGTGGCATCCAGGGCCACGTCCATGCCCACATCCGCCAGGATCAGGGATTCCTCCAGCCGGTCGTAAAAATCGTCGTCCAGAGAGTCGAAGGACATGGGCGCAAACCATGCGTCCCGGAATTTTTTGAACAGTCCCATAGTCGTATCTCCTTACTTTATATTCAGCTCTTTTGCCATGTCGTTGAGGTTGATGGTGAGGATGCGGCTGACGCCCCGCTCCTGCATGGTCACGCCGTACAGCACGTCGGCCTCCTCCATGGTGCCCCGCCGGTGGGTGATGACGATGAACTGGGTTTTTCCGGCGATGCGCCGCATATAGCGGGCGTAGCGCACCACGTTGGCCTCGTCCAGGGCGGCCTCGATCTCGTCCATCACGCAGAAGGGCGTGGGGTGGACCTTGAGAATGGCAAAGTACAGGGCGATGGCCACGAAGGCCTTTTCGCCGCCGGACAGCAGCGTAATGGTTTTCAGCTGCTTGCCCGGGGGCTGCACCTTGATCTCGATGCCGCAGTTGAGGATGTCCCTTTCGTCCTCCAGCTCCAGCCGGGCCTTGCCGCCGCCGAACAGCTCCAGAAACGTCTCCTGGAAGCTATCGTTCAGGAGCTTGAACTGCCGCGCAAAGATCTCCGTCATCTGCCGGGTCAGCTGGTCGATAACGCCGGTAAGCTCCCCCTTGGCCTGCTCCACGTCTGCCCGCTGGTCGGACAGATAGGTGTAGCGCCCGTTGACCCGGTCATATTCCTCAATGGCCCCGATGTTGGGGGTGCCCAGGGCCTTGATGGCCCGATTCAGCTCGCCGATGCGGCGGGTGGCCTTGGGAACGCTCTCCAGCTCCACCCGCTGGGCCTGGGCCTCGGAATGGCTCAGCTCATACCGCTCCCACAGCTTGTCCAGGATGGTTTTCTCCTCCATGGCGGCGGCGCTGCGCTTCTGCTCCAGACGGGAAAGCTCCCCCTGGGCGGCAAGAACGGCGTCGTTGCGGCTCTGGGTCTCCCGGTTCAGGGCGGTGCGCTGCTGCTCCAGGGTCAGCTTTTCCTGCTGGAGTCCCTGCAGCCGGGCGCGCAGCTCCTCCGCCTGACGGTGCAGGTCCTCTGCCCGGGCCCGGTGGTCCGTGATCTGGGCCTGAGACTGGGCCTGGGCCTCCATCAGCTGGCGGCGCAGGTCCTCCCGGCCGCGGCAGTCGCCGGCCAGGTCCTCCATCAGCTGCCGCAGGTCCTCCAGGCGGCTCTGGGCGCCCTGACGCTCGGCAGCCAGGGCGGCCTGCTGCTCCTTGCGGCGGGCGATCTCGTCGGAGATGCCGCCGGTTTTCGTCTGCAATTCGCTCTGTCCGGCCAGACGCTCCTGGGCCTGCTGCCGCAGCTGTGCGGCCCGGTCCTCCTGGCGCCGGATCTCCTGCTCCGCAGTCTGACGCCGGGCGGCGCAGTCCGCCGTCTGGCGGGTCAGCTGCTGATTTTCCGTATCCAATGCCCGCAGCGTCTCCTCCAGAGACTCCCGCAGACTATCGTAGTGCTGCTCCCGGGTCTCCAGTGCCAGCACCTGCTGCTGTGCGGCCCGGTGCTGATCCTGGGCCACGTCCAGCTCATACTGGGCCTTTTGCAGGTCCCGGCCCAGGTCCTCCGCCCGGCGGGCGGCCTCGGCCAGAGACGATTTCAGGCTCCCCAGCTGCTCCCGCAGCCCCGCCAGTTCACTGGCCCGGGACAGGACGCCCGCGCTGCGGCTGACGCTGCCGCCGGTCATGGAGCCGCCCCGGTTGATGACCTGGCCGTCCAGGGTGACGATGCGGAACCGGTTCTGATACCGCCGCGCCATATTCACGCCGCAGTCCAGATCCTCCACCACCACGGTGCGGCCCAGCAGATTCTGGAAAATGCCGTCGTACTGGGGATCATACGTCACCAGCTGGGACGCGATGCCCACAAAGCCGTACTCCTGGGAGAGCCTGGGCTCCCGGAGCATGTCGCCCCGGATGGCGCTCATGGGCAGGAAGGTGGCCCGGCCTGCGTCCCGGCGCTTTAGGAAGGAGATGGCCTCCTTGGCGTCGGTGTCCCGGTCCACCACAATGTTCTGCAGGGCCGCCCCCAGGGCAATCTCCAGGGCCACGGTGTATTGGGGCTGGGTGCTCATCAGACTGGCCACAGGCCCCCGGATACCGGACAGAGTGCTCCGGTCCGCCGCCTGCATGACGGCCTTCACCGCCCGGGAAAAGCCCTCATATTCCTTCTCCATCTCCGTCAGCAGACGGATGCGGTCCTCCATGGCGTTGGCCTGGCGGCGCAGCTGATCCGCCTGCTGGGCGGCCTCCTGGGCCCGGCGGCGTCTGCCCTCCATCTTCAGGCTGTGGCCCTGGATGATGTTGGCCGCAGCCTGTTGGTCCTCCCGGGCGGCATCCAGGGCGGCGTTATTCTCTGCCGCCTCCCGGCGGCACTGGTCCAATTTCTCGTTGGCGGCGGCGCTGTCGGCGGCGATGGCCGTCTGCCGGGCCTGGGCCTGGGCATCGGTGGCGTCCAGGGCGGCCAGCTCCGTGCGCCCCTGAGCGGCGGCGGCCACGGCCAGGGTCTCCTGGGCCCGCAGAGCCTCCGCCTCCTGCTGGGCGCTTCCGGCGCTCTGGGCCAGCTGCCGGAGACTTTCCATCAGCGCTGACAGCTCACTGCCCAGGTCCTCTGTCTCCCGGTCGATCCGGGCCATGCGGTCCGTCAGGGCGTCGGCCTGCTCCTGGAGATTTCCGGCCCGCTGCTGGGTGTCTGCCAGCTCCCGGTCCAGCCGCTCCAGGGTCTGCCGGTCGTGGGACAGGCTGTTTTCCAGCACGGCGATGGCGGAGCTCTCCTGCTGGGCCTGGGCGTCGATACCGGACGCCTGTCCCCGCAGCTCCTCGGCCCGGACAACACCGGGGCGGCGGGGCTTGTAGTCGGGCGGCGCAAGGCAGATGAGCCGGTCATCGTAGAGCGGCTCAAAATCCAGATCGCGGGCGCTGGAGTTGGACAGAAAGCCCAGTTCCACCGCGCCGGTTTTCAGCCAGCCGGTAATGTCATCATAGGAGCCCTGATAGATCTGCACATCTATGCCGGGGAATGCCGCGCGGAAGCCCGGCACGATCTTCGGCAGCCATGTCACGCAGGCCGAGTTGAACACTCCCAGCCGCAGCGCACCCTTGTGCATACCGTTGATCTGGGCAATGGACTGCTCCAGCGATTCGCTGCTTGCCAGCATCTGCTGGATCGCGGGCATCAGGTTCTCGGCGGCAGCGGTCAGTGTGACGCCGCTTTTTGTGCGGGTGAAAAGCGGAAAGCCGCACTCGGCCTCCACGCCGGATACGGCATGGCTTACGGCGGAGGGGGTAATGTGCAGCCGTTCGGCTGCGGCGGCAAAGGTACCCAGCTGCGCCACGATACTCAGCAGCTGGCAGTCGGTCAGGGTCATGATCACATCTCCTGT
>ERZ507033.373-NODE-373-length-19811-cov-6.086303_pt1 | contig 19811 bp, 19 predicted proteins | sample MGYA00512874_ERZ507033 | MGnify/ENA metagenome assembly ERZ507033
GAACATCGGCGGCTGCGGCGGGTTTTCCGCCCGCAGCGCCGTCAGCTGGATGCGCGGCGCGTTCACCTGTGCCGAGAGATACAGGCGATAGCTGCCCTCTCTGCCGTGAAAGCTCATGAAAAGCTCTTCGCGCGAGGGCTGCGAAATTTTATCCGCGCGCAAGCCCAAAAGCGCTTTTTCGATCTCCCCGCGCAGGCAGGAAAGATACAGTCCGTCCAAAGCCATTGTTTCAACCCTCTGTTACCGTATACGGTGCGGTGTCCGCAAACACCGCCACCGTCAGTGCGGGAAATGCTTCCCGCAGCCATTTTTCCAGTGTATAGATCACCGGCGCCTCGGTCGCATAGTGCCCCGCCGCAACGGCGCAAAGCCCCATCTCCCGTGCCGCCAAAAATTCGTGATGCTTCATTTCGCCCGTGACATAGGCGTCGACCCCCGTCGGCAGCGAAAAAACGCCGTCCCCCGCGCCGCCGCCGCAAACGGCGACCGTTTCGACGGTGCCATCTCCGCAAAACGCGACCGACGCGGAAAGTGCCGCCGCCACATCCTTTGCAAAATCCGCCGCCGTTTTCGCTGTCGGCAGTCTGCCGACGCGCGTCATGCCGTCGGGAAGCGTCGTGACATCGGCAAGTCCCAAAAGCGCCGCCAGCGTGTCGTTGACGCCGCCCGCCGCCTTGTCGAGATTGGTGTGCAGCGACAAGACCGACACGCCCTTTGTCAGTGCCGCGACCGCAGGGGTGTAGGGCGACAGCCACTTTAGCGGGTGAAAAATCACGGGATGGTGCGTGACAAGGAGCTTTGCACCCATCTTCGCGGCAAAGTCGATCGCTGCCGCCGTCGCATCCAGTGCGACGCACACCGTGTCCGTCTCCTTATTTCCCGCGTCCGCCAAAAGCCCGACGTTGTCCCAGGCTTCCGCCGTTCCTGCGGGCGCTTTTTTCTCCAAAAAATCGATGATCTCCAGATCGGAAATGTTGACTGTGGAGCGCAAGATTCCCATCTGCACGGTGACATTCCCTTTGGCATCCGGAAGTGAAGTGACAGATCCGGTCAGGTTCATGCTGAGTACTTTGACAGATTCACCCAACTTGAAATCACTGGCTTTGTAAGTCTTTTTCGGTTTTTTCGCATCCGTCTTCATGGAATTCTGTGTGGCATTCATTTTCTTGCGGAGACGTTCACGTTCTTTTTCCATCTCGGCAACGGAAATATTTGCCTTGCCGAACTTGTGGAAGTTACGCATCGTCTCATCGGCGGTTTCCTTGGCATCGGCCAGAATCTCATGCGCTTTTTCATTGGCTTCACGGATGATGCGGTCGCGCTGTTCTTCTAATTTGTCACGTTTTTGCCGGGTCTCTTCTTCGAGACGTTCCAGCTCACGTTTGTAGTGCTCGATTTCTTCCTGTTCTTTCCGGATAGTACGCTTACTTGTCTCGAGATCGGTCAACAAGTCTTCGAAGGATTCATCCTGTTCGGTCAGATGTGTTCTGGCATCATCGATGATGTAATCAGGAAGGCCAAGCTTTCCTGCGATGGCAAACGCATTACTCTTTCCCGGGATACCGATCAGAAGACGGTAAGTCGGACTGAGCGTCTCGACATCAAATTCACAACAGGCATTCTCAACACCTGGTGTGGAAAGGGCGAAGACTTTCAGCTCACTGTAGTGAGTGGTTGCCATGGTGCGGATACCTCTCTGATGGAGATAGCTTAAGATGGCGATCGCGAGAGCGGCACCTTCAGTAGGGTCGGTTCCTGCGTTCAGCTCATCGAACAGCACCAGAGAATGTTCATCTACATGTTTTAAGAACGAGACGATGTTCGTCATGTGAGAGGAGAAGGTACTGAGGCTCTGCTCAATACTTTGTTCATCCCCGATATCGGCATATACATTTTCAAAAAGAGCCAGCTCCGAACGGTCCAGTGCAGGGATATGAAGTCCCGCCTGTCCCATCAGGGTAAATAATCCGACCGTTTTTAAGGAAACAGTCTTACCGCCGGTGTTCGGTCCGGTTATGATCAGAAGGTCGAAAGTGTCACCGAGAGTGACGGTGATCGGAACGACTTTCTTTTTATCTAACAGAGGATGACGTCCTTCGCGGATATGGATTTTTCCCTTTGTATTGAAGACAGGCTTACTTGCGTTCATAAGAATTGCAAGGTTCCCTCTTGCGAAAATGAAGTCCAGTTCCGTCATGATTTTATAGTCGGTGCGGATGGACTCTGTATATTCTGCGACATCGGCACTTAAGCGTGCAAGGATTATCTGTATCTCTTCCTGCTCTTTGCCGTAAAGTTCTTTCAGGTCATTATTCAGTTTTACAACAGACATTGGTTCGATGAACAGGGTAGAGCCCGTGGCAGACTGATCGTGGATCAGACCGGATACCTGGCTCCGGTATTCGGCTTTGACCGGGATACAATAGCGGTCCCCGCGCATTGTGATGATCGAATCCTGCAGATAGGTGCGGAGTGAACCATTGACCAGAGAAGATAAGGTAGAATGTACTTTATCGTTGATCTGGTTCATGGAGCGGCGGATCTGCTTCAGAGTGCTGCTGGCATCATCGCTGATCTCATCTTCGTCAATGATACATCTGCGTATCTCGGTGCTGATCAGTGTCAGCGGCTCAATCTGCTGGAAAAATATATCCAGACAATCTTCCGCATCGTCTACAGTCTCATGACGGCCGTAGGCTTTGATCTGCCCTGCATTTTCCAAAAGCTTGCAGATGCGCAGGAGTTCCCCGCTTCCAAGAGCTGCACCGACTTCCAGACGCTTTAAAGATTCCCCGACCGGGTTGCAGCTTCCGAAAGAAGGACGTCCCTTCCTGATGATACGGGTAAATGCGGCGGCAGTTTGTTCCTGTGCAGTATTGATATCCGGAAGAGATGTCATGGGTTTCAATCTCTTGCAGCGTTCTTTGCCACCGAAAGAGGTTGCCTGTTCTATTAAGATGTCAATAATTTTATGATATTCTAATTTAGTTAATGTTTTTTTATTCATGTTTTTCACCTGGATCTATTCTATGTTACTGTATGTACAGTAATTCTAGTCAGTAACTATTCTACCTTATTTACGCTATAAAGAAAAGGATAATATTGAACATTCCCATTCCATACGGTATACTATAAAAAGGATTGTAAAGGAGACGGAAGAGCTGATGGATGAGCAGAAACATCTGAAAAATGAACAGGGCGAACCTGGAAATAAAACTGAAAAATCAGAGTATTTATTTATGCAGGAAACAATCAAAGATGAGAACAGCCGCGGGAAAAAGTACCGTAAAGATCTGCTTCGGATCGCAGGACTTGGAGTGGCGTTCGGTGTGTGTGCCTGCATTAGTTTTTCTGCGCTCAGGCCATGGCTTGATGAAAAGTTTCCCGGAGATTCACAGGAAGTTGTAATACCGGAAGAAAAAGAGGAAGAAAAGTCGGATGAAACCACTGCAGATACCGGCAATGACAGTACAGTACAGACGCTTGGCATTGACAGTTACAGAGAACTTCAGAAAGCAATGAATTCAGTAGCATCCGAAGCCGCAAAATCGGTAGTTGAGGTCATCGGTATCTCGGGAGAGCAGGACTGGACGGAAGAATCTTATGATAATAAGAACAGTGTGTCCGGACTGATCATTGCGGATAATGGCCAGGAACTTCTGATATACGGAAAGACTTCTATATTAAGAGATACAAAAGAGATCCATATCAGATTCGCGGATGGGACAACGAAGCAGGCTTCTGTGAAGAAGAAGGATGAAAGTCTTGGATTTGCGATCTATGCTGTAGCCAAAAGCAGCATCGCGCAGTCAACATGGCAGCAGATCAGTATTGCAACTCTTGGCAGTTCCGGTTCGGTACAGAAAGGAGATGCTGCGGTGGTTCTCGGAAAACCGTTCGGTTATGCGGGAGCGGTTGGATTCGGAACAATTGCGAGCAGCAGAAATGAACTGGACGGTGATGACGGAAGTTATCCGCTTCTTTGTACAGACATTGGTGCGGCAGAGGACGGGACAGGTGTGATCATCAACCTGTCGGGCGAAGTGGTTGGAATTATTGACCAGGGCATATCCGGAAACAGCAGCAAAGAACTGGTGACTGGTTATGGGATCTCAGGATTGAAATCAGAGATTGAACTGTTATCCAACGGTCAGGCGGTGCCATATATCGGCATCCGTGGACTGGATGTGACGGCAGAAATCGAAGCGCAGGGAATTCCCGAAGGCGTGTATGTCCGGACCGTAGAGACGGATTCACCGGCAATGGCAGCAGGGATCCAGAGTGGAGATATCATTACGGAGGCAGCAGGGAAGAAGATAACATCACTATCAGCCTACCAGAGTGTACTGCGGGACCAGAAAAGCGGCAGTAAGATCAGACTCAAAGGACAGAGACAGGGATCCGGTGGTTATGTGGACATTTCCTTTGACGTGACAGTCGGAAGTAAGGAGTAGCCTGCCGGACTGGATGTTTTGGTGCCGGGACAGTTGTAAAATAAAGATATAGAATATAGAAAGAGGAAATAAGATGAGATATATCAATACCCTTCACGAAGGGGAAACGATCAGAAATGTATATTTGTGTAAAGGAAAGCGTTCGGCGGAGACCAGAAACGGAAGACCGTATGATAATCTGATCCTTCAGGATAAGACCGGAACACTGGACGGAAAAGTATGGGATCCGAATTCTGGTGGGATCGCAGACTATGACGAGTTGGATTTCATTGAGGTATATGGTGAGATCATCAGCTATAACAATAATCTGCAGATGAATATCAAGCAGATCAGAAAGGTGCAGGAAGGCGAATACATCGCGGCCGATTATATGCCGACAACAGAGAAAAGTACAGATGGCATGTATGAGGAACTGCTTGGATACATTAAGAAAGTAGACAACCAGTATCTGAGACAAGTACTGGATCATTATTTTATAAAAGACGAGACATTTATCCGTAATTTTAAGGGACATTCGGCAGCGAAGACGGTACATCACGGGTTTGCCGGAGGACTTCTGGAACATACACTGAGTGTTGTGAAGTTCTGTGATTACATGGCAGGGGCATATCCGATCCTGAATAAGGATCTGCTTTTCACGGCGGCAATCTGTCACGATATCGGAAAGACGAAGGAACTGTCATCTTTCCCGGAAAATGATTACACAGACGAAGGACAGCTTCTGGGACATATCGTGATCGGTGTGGAGATGATCGGAGATGCAGTCCGCAATATCCCGGATTTTCCGGAGAAACTTGCGAACGAATTAAAACACTGTATCGTTGCACATCATGGAGAACTGGAATACGGTTCCCCGAAGAAACCGGCACTTGCCGAGGCGATGGCTCTGAATCTTGCTGACAATGCAGATGCGAAGATGCAGACCCTGACAGAGTTATTCAAAGATAAAAAAGGTAATGACTGGCTGGGATATAACCGCCTGTTTGAATCAAATATCAGAAAGACAGTTATTTAATGATGCAGAAGAATGAAGTAGTAAAGGTTAAAATTGAAGATATCGGAGTCGGAGGAGAAGGCATCGGCAAGGTGGATGGATACACGTTGTTTATCAAAGATGCCATCATCGGGGATGTTGTAGAGGCGAAAGTAATGAAAGCAAAGAAGAATTACGGCTATGCCCGCCTGATGAATGTCCTGACTCCGTCGGAAGACCGCGTAGAGGAAGTGGTCTGTCCGATGGCGAGAAAATGCGGTGGATGTCAGATACAGGAGATGAAGTACCCGGCACAGCTTGCATTTAAAGAATCTAAGGTACGCGGTAATCTGGAGCGGATCGGAGAAGTTCCGGGTGAACTTCTGGATGAGATTATGCATCCGGTTGTCGGCATGGACGAGGAAGGGATGCAGCCGTTCCGCTACCGTAATAAGGCACAGTTTCCGATTGGGACAGACAAAGACGGCAGAGTGACCGTCGGATTCTATGCCGGCAGAACGCACAGCATTATCGGGAATACAGACTGTGTACTTGGTGTGGAAGTGAATGAAGAGATCTTGAACTGTATCCTGGATTTTATGGAAGAATTTGAAATTCCGGCATACGATGAAGTGAAACATAAGGGACTGGTGCGCCATGTGCTGCTCCGTTACGGATTTAAAACGGATGAGATCATGGTGTGTTTGGTTATCAATGGAAAGACCATTCCGCACTGCCATGATCTGGTCGGACGTCTCCGACAGATTCCGGGCATGACAAGCATCACACTCAGCTCGAATACGGCGAAGACGAATGTGATCATGGGCGATACGATCCGCCTTCTGTGGGGGCAGGAGTTCATCACAGATTATATCGGTGAGATCAAGTATCAGATTTCCCCTCTGTCATTTTACCAGGTGAATCCGGTCCAGACAGAGAAGTTATACGGACTGGCACTGGACTATGCAGGTCTTACAGGCAATGAGACAGTGTGGGATCTGTACTGCGGAATCGGAACCATTTCCCTGTTCCTTGCGAAGAAAGCAAAGCAGGTATACGGTGTAGAGATCGTACCGCAGGCCATTGACGATGCAAGGAATAATGCGAAGATCAATGATATTACGAATGCGGAATTCTATGTAGGCAAGGCAGAAGAAGTTCTGCCGGAATATTATAAAGAATATGAAAAGACACATAACGGAGAGACGGCGCACGCTGATGTAATCGTGGTCGATCCGCCGAGAAAGGGCTGTGAGGAATCCCTGCTTCAGACGATCGTGGATATGCAGCCGGAGAAAGTTGTGTATGTAAGCTGCGACAGTGCAACGCTTGCGCGGGATGTGAAGTTCTTAAGAGCAAAGGGATATGAACTTAAGGATGTGACGCCGGTGGATCAGTTTCCGCATACGGTGCACGTGGAGACTGTTGTTCTTTTGTCCCAACAAAAACCAGATGACACGATAGAGATCGACTTAGACCTGGACGAGCTGGATGCCACCAGTGCCGAGTTGAAAGCAACCTATCAGGAAATCAAAGATTATGTGCTGAAAGAATTTGGCTTGAAGGTTTCAAGTTTATATATTTCTCAGGTAAAACGCAAATGTGGAATTGAAGTGGGAGAAAACTATAATCTTCCAAAATCAGAAAATGCAAGAGTTCCACAATGCCCGAAAGAGAAAGAAGATGCTATCAAGGCTGCCCTGAAATATTTTGCGATGATCTAAGGACATCGCTGATTTCAAGGAGGAATAACACATGAAAAGCACATTTGAAAAAATGGGTGGAACCTACACACTTGGCGCAGACGGAATTTACTATCCGAATCTTGTCAGTACAGATGAAGAACCGCATTATGGGAAATATGGAATGATTCGGTAAACGTATCTGAAAGAGCATCGTCCGGCAATGTATTCACTGTATATGTTGGAAGACAGATTGACAGAACATCTGAATGCGGTGGACGATGAAGCGCAGGAGAGAATGGATATTCTGGTGCGTCAGATGATGGAAAAACAAGCTATTACGGAAGAATTGAAAGCCTATGACCATATGGAATGGGTCAGGGCGGTGAATAATATCCGAAATGCAGCAGAAGAGATTGTGTTGAAAGAATTAGTGTATATTTAAAGCGTGGAAAGCTCCTTCGGGAGCTTTTTGCTGCTTATAAGATAATTTCCGTTGGAGATTGTGATTTAACGGTTTGATTTATAAAACTGGCAATGATACAATTAATATAATTTGAAAGAAAGCAGAGTGAATTGATTGTTGAAGATGACAAAAATTAAATGATGGAATATGTCTGGCTTTAAAGAAAGATGCTTATTTCTTTTATCATTGCAGAAGGCTAGAGAAATCGTGAAAAGGGAAGATATCATATTGATTTTATTAAATGTGGACTTGCCGGATGAAAATGCATTAATTTTGTAAGAGAAATCAGGAAAAATAGTCAGGTAGCGATTATTCTTCTTACTGTAAATAACATGGAAGTAGGTATTGTGCAGGATTGGAAACTGGGCGAATGACTATATTATGAAGCCATTTAGACAATGGTTCTGCGTGCAAGAGTGTCTGTGTAGTTTAGAAATAAAGAACATACTATCAAATTGTCTTAAAAACATCTAATAGGAGGGTAAAGGTTAACCATGATAAATAGAGAAATATTTACAGAAAGTCCAGAAGATGATTTGTGGCGAGAACTACTGCAATACTCATATCGGGCGAACGTTTCAAGATATTTAAAGGAACATTCCTTGGATGAGGATGAAGATACAATAAACACAATTATTGGGTCTTTCCTGCAGGCAAATGAATATTTTAAAGCAAGTAAGAGTGCAAATCTTCAGATATCGCCGTTACTTTTGTATTATGGAGCAACTAATCTGCTATTGGGATTGACTTCATTGATGACAGGTAAGAGACCTGAAATAAAAAATCATGGCATGACAGCAATAGATTCTACTATAAGTACATATATCGCAGAGGCTAATGTTGTTTTTGGAGATCCTAATACTGGAGGTATACATCAATTTGCTAGAATACTAGGGTTCGAAAAGGATTTGACAAAGTGTGGTGAATGGAAGATGATGGATTTCTTATCATCTATTGTTGAAATCGATCAGGATTATAGAAAATGTTATGCACAAGAAAATGGTAATACGCTTCTTCTTGACCTTTTTAATACACCAACGGGAACAATCGAACGATTATATTTAAACAAAAATAAGGTTGAAGCTATTAGTGCAGTTTTAAATAATGTTGAGGGTTTTGAGAAAAATTATCTTCTACCGCAAGTAGGACATGAACGTGAATCAGACAGGGATTATCTTATCTTAAGGAAAAAGATGTCCGGAAAAGACATAAAAAGGATTTCCTTTTCCGGACAGCCTTATTTACAAGCTGGTTTTATAAAGAATGGACAGTTGATTACATTGCCGCCTTTGTTCAATATGTATGCAGCGCTTTTTATTATGGGATCGCTTTGCCGTTATCATCCAGAAAAATGGGGACCATTTGTACTAAATGATGAAACTGGCGAACGACTTCTGTTTGAGAAATTCTTGTATCTATCAAGGAGAATTATACCGAATATCGTTCTTAACCTATTAAATAACGATAATGTGGTTTATGTTACTCAAAAATACTCAATTAATGAAACCATTAAGCATGTGGGTGAACATGAGATAAAAGAACTTATACAGAAAGAACTATATGCTGCAGAAGAAAAACGCAGATTAAAGAGATAATTAAGGTGGTGATAACAGTGGATTTTAGATCTGAAGTATTCAAATTATGCAAAGCAATACAGAAAAGAACAGAAACAAATATTGTCAATGATACATATCTAAGGCTTTTCACTTGCAAATCTGAAGAATATGTGATACCCCAATATTCAATGTTTCATGAGGCGGCAAAACACGGAAATAACCAGTTTTATGGGTATCTTTATGCTAATGAACATACGGATGATTATAAGACGGTATTACAAGGGATTACACCATTACCTGATAAGGACATACAGATATTTGCAAGAGCACATGCCACTATTTACGCTCTTATAAAAGAATGTGTTAAGGAGTTAGAGATTTCAAATCCTAAGATTGCGAAGGCATTGGACCCATATAGTAAATATAGACCTATAACTGCACCAGCAGGAGTACCATTCTTAGCTGAAAAGGAATATGAAAAAGCTGCGGAAGCATTTCGAGAATCTAAACTATACAAAAAACTGATTAATTCATCGATTAATGCTCTCGTGGAAGAACTTAAACCTGAGGACATACATACTATGTTTATGGTTTTCGAGAAGGAGATAGTGGCGTGTCCTTTAGATGTAGTGCCAGAAAGTATTAAACCACTAGAAAAATGTTTGGTAACAAAATTTGAAAAAATAGAAGAAATATTACTGGCTGAAACATTGATGATTTTTGCTCTTCAAAAATCATTGGAAAATGCTTGTAGTCTGTTGTATACAGCTTTAATTGGAGATGATTTACGCGTATTTAATAATGACAACATATTTAGCATTGATAAAAATTATAGTAATTCTCTGAGAAAGATTATACAACTATCTGCCATTGGAATTTTTTTGACTGGAAAATCAAATACGGTAGGAGATATTATGTTGGTTGACTGTGATCCTTCTCCTGAATATCATATGCATGAATTTGGGGTGATACAGTCGTATTCAGCAAGTTTTAATGGTGAAATGGGAGATACAAGTAAAGTTACAATGATGGTTGTTGATGATTTACTTAATCCATATCATCTTCTAACAAATAGAATTATTGATATGGATTTCCCACCGCTGGTTAGAGAAGAACTAGAAGATAGTAAAGATAAAAATATATCTGTAAAAAAGAAAATATCTCGAAACGAGAAGTGCCCATGTGGAAGTGGATTAAAGTATAAATTTTGTTGTGGAAAGAATAAGTAATAGAAATTGGGCTATAGGTATGAGACTGTAACAGCTGTTGTAGACAAGTTTCACATTGGAATATAGAAAGGCGTATGGAGTTGCTGATCCATGCGCCTCTTTTTAAAGAAATTATAATTCTATATCATATGATTTTTTCTTAGTCCGAGCAGGCTGGTTTTGTCGCATCTCCTGTTTCCTCTGATATTCAAGTTCCCATGCACGATGGGAGAAAACATCAGGATCCTCCACATTGAGATAATCCACCTCATTGGCGGCAATATCACGACGGTGATAGTCGTAATATTTACCGAAAGTACCTTTGAGTTGTTCAATCAGCTTATCCCGAAAATCAGGACGTATCTGGATTCTGGTATCCAGCAATTCTGTGTACTGTTCTGGTTCAGGACGAAATTTTTCTTCCCGGAAAGCGGCGGCATCTTTTTCAAGCTGTTTTTTGAGCGAGATGTCCTGAGAATCCAGGATATCAAGATTGTTATTCATCTGGTCATATTTCTTGGATAGATTCGTCATATCTTTATCGGTAGAGCATTCTGCCTGGAAGATTAGCTGCTCTTTCCTTGATTTCAGTTCTTCGATTTCTTCGGTAATAGTGGTAAGCTGCTGATTCAATTTTATATGCTGGATGGGATTCAAAATACTGGTTTTCTCTTTTTTCACATTCAGTTCTTTCCGCTCTGTAACTTTAGCTTTGAGTTTCTTTTTAACGGTGTTGTATTTATTCAGTATTGGATTAAAATGATTCATCCAGTCATGGATCACTTCTTTTTGCATCTCATTGTGGAGCAAATGATATTGTGTAAAAATCATGTGATTTCGGATTGCTTCCAATGTTTCTGCAATTATCGGAATAGACTTTTCTACAGCTTCAGCCAGTTTTGCTACTTTTGCTTTTAATTCTCGGAGCATTTTGTTATCCGCACGAATCTGACGGTTGATTTCACAGCGGTCTGCTATCATGCCTTTCTTTTCCATATTCTGGGCAATGTAGCCTTCATGGATGGTTGGCTGTTCGGTGATTCCCTGATCTGCAAAGCTGCGGTGATCAATGGTAGCATTTATCTGATTACGTGCAAGCATTTTATTTACGGCATCTGCCCAGTTTGCCCGCCAGATGAAGAGTTGTTCATCACTGTTCCATTGTTCGGAAATAGGATTCTGTCTGCCATATCGGCTGCTCTTGGGGTGTTTATCAATCCGTTCATATCCTTTTTCCTGTGCAACAGAGGAAGTCAGATATTCTTTCTTTTTCCCAACTTTATAGCGATATTGCTTTTCCCATCCCTGTTTCTGAGCAGTTTTAAATTCAGAAGCAGTAAATCCTCTTTCTTCCCCATTTTTTATACAGAGATATTCTTTTTCTGTTTTATACTGCCATGTTCCATTTTCATTTAGTGGTCGGACAGTAAGAAGAATGTGTGCATGGGGATTGTGATCATCTGTATCGTGAATGGCAAAATCAGCACACATCCCCATATCTACAAAATTCTTTTGAATAAAATTTTGAAGAAGAGAAATATTGCTGTCTTTATCCAACTCAACGGGGAGTGCGACAACAAATTCTCTTGCAAGTCGGCTGTCTTTGGTCTTTTCGTTTTCTTCCACAGCATTCCAGAGTTGTTCCCGGTCATTCCATTCCAATGGAGCCATTGGAGGAAGCATCACCTCCTGATAGATCAGCCCCTGCTTTCTGGTATAGTCATGCTGGATGCCGTCATAATCATTGTACATGCGGCTACAGCTCATATAAGCAGAAGCAGCAACAGCAGACCGACCGGAACCACGGCTGACGACTTTGGCTTGCATATGATAAATTGCCATATCTGGCACCTCCTTTCGATGTTGCCTGCAACAGCGGATAAAGCCCTCGGCAGAGCGCACGAGCCCCGAAGGGGATACCACTGCCTGATTTATCAGGTGGTGAGTAAGTGCGCCCTTCGGGAGTAGAACTTGTGCGTTTACATTCCCCGTAGCCGGATCATCAGCTCCCGTTTCAGGGAATCTAAATCCATTTCTTTAATATGGGGAACAATACTTTCCAGAATGGCTCCTTCCTGGACTAATCGGTGTGTTCTGGCATCACGTTCTTTTTTGCGATTTCTTGCTTCGGCTTCTTCCTGGCGGTGTCTTGCTTGTAAAAGTGCTTTTTCTTCCGGTGTCATGATTCTTTTATCTGCCATATCTGGCACCTCCTTTTTATGCCCGTATCCGGGCAGTTTTGGTTTTAAAATCTTTTGGTTTGGTACTATGGTTTTAGATAACTGACAGTGGCATATTTCTGGTAATAAATGAGGAAAGAAAGTAGTACCACTGTCAGTGAAAAGTAATCATTGTGTTATACTTCTTCGAGTCAATTCTGGTTCGGAGCATGATTGTTCAACAGGATTTTTTTCGCCTGTTTTAAATTAGCTGTTGCATTGTCCTGACGAATATTCCGGTTATTGATACGGACAGGAATACATCTCTCCAGAATACGGTCATAAATTCGTTTGTGTGCGATATCAGCGGCGTTATTCAGCTCGGATAAAGTGAGATTGGTCGTTATGATCAGAGGCTTTTTACTGCGGTAACGACTGTCGATCACATTGAATACCTGTTCCAGTGCAAAGTCAGAGTTCCGCTCAATTCCGAGATCATCAATAATCAGAAGACTGTAGCGGTTTAAGCTGTTGATGAACTGGTTTCTGTCTTCAAAATGCATTCCGGTAAGGGTATTCAGAATCCGGGAAAAGTTGGTCATCAGTACAGGAACGCCTTTTTCCAGAAGGGCATTGGCAATGCAGCCTGCAAAAAAAGATTTTCCAGTACCGACATCACCCCAGATGAGAAGTCCGGAAGCGTTTGTTTTCATCTCTTCCCAGTTGCTTACATAATTGTGTGCCAGTTTTATTTCCGGATTGATGCCGTTATCCCTGGCAAAAGTGTAGTCATAGAGTGCTTTGTCCTGTAAGCCGCTGGTTTTAAGATGCTCTATTTCCATTTGTTTTTCATGAAGTTTTCTCTGGGCCTCTTCCTGCTCAAAGATTTCCTGCTGGCATTTACAGCGGATGGAAGGAATAAGAACCTTTCCCTGTAATTCATGCCGGCATTGTCTTGGCGTATTGCATTTGGAACAGTAGATCAGGTGGTCTGTTTCGTTAAAATATTCATCAGGCTGAAGTTCTCTGTTTGGTGTTATAGCATTTTCTTTTTCTGTAAATCTTGTCATAGTGTTTCGTATTCCTCACTTTCGTAATTCCTTTGCCGGGAAGCAGGATGATCCTGTCTTGCCCAACTGATGATGGTAGCTGCATGGTTCTGATATTGCTTTCCGGTAGAAGCCATATAACCGGATAAGCGTTCAATATAATCCTGCCAGTCAGGGATTGTCTGCCGGATATCTTCAAGCTCTTTTTCTGACAGAAAAACATTTTGAAATTTTCCATAGGGTGAGAGTGGATCCTTACTCCCTCTTTTTTCTAAATTGTTCTTTTTTATCTCTTTCTTATTACCAGACAGTTTTCTGTCTGTATCAGGGAAAGAATCCTGTCTGTCAATAGGGCAGTTTTCTGTCTGTCTTAGGGAAAGAAATCTGTCTGTATAGTGGATGGTTTCTTTTGGGAGTTTTACATAAATCCGATTAGGCTGTCCGGGTCCCTGCCGTTTTCGGAAGATAAGCTCCTGTTTTTCCAGTACTGCCAGAGCAGTTTTAACAGTCATCTGGCTTTTGTGGAGAACTTCTGCCAGTGCTTCAATCGTAAAGTAAATGAACACATGACCATCTGTATCTGACCAGCCCTCATTTTTCTGGGAAAGCCTTGCCCGGTCGAGCAGGATAATATAAAGCATTTTGGCAGTTTCGTTTATTTCCATGTCCAGAAGGAAACGGGGAAACATCATATAAGATGGCAGGTTGGTGTCTGCTGTCAGAAAGTCAGTCATGTGTTCACCTCCAATCAAAAGGGTTTATTCTCCAAGAAAATCCCAGTCTACATCACTATCTGGCTGTGAATTTTCAGGTGCTGGAAAGGACGCCCTGATTTGGGGCTCCCTTTGCACCATGCCTGCAGTCAGTCCAGAAAGAAAAAGTGGCAATGCCTGTTTCAGACTGTTTTCCACTGCATCTACAATCTGTTTCACAAAAAGTTCTTCCCGTTCTCTTGTTTCCAGATAAGGATCAGCCTGTGTGCGATAGTAGCGGTCAAAATAATCTACCAGTGCAAGAGAGATTACCTGACTGTAAGATTTAAAATCCTGCCTGTCCATCGTCTGTAAATATTCCCAGGCTCTCCGCTGCTGTTCTTTGTCCAGATTAAAGCGCAGGTTTGTGTTGCGGATATTGTTCTGCATGGTTTATCCCCTCCTTTTCAGGCTCATATAAGCCAGAGATTCGTAACCTTTGGCAGTGGCGCAGATGTCATCAATGATTGTGACTCGTGATTTGTCATACGTTCCGAAGTTACGGATCAGGCATCCACCGCCGCCAACCACATACAGGCGCATCAGGTCAGGATTGTATTCATATTTGCGGAGCGTGGAAAAAAGTTCTGCCACATACTGTCTGGCAATAGAACTGATACAATCCAGATATGGTGCTGAAATGTCAGCTGTTCCAAACCGCAGAATCTGTTCTACTGTGGATTCTTCAATTTTCACTCCGAATTTGTCCAGAACAGCGTTCTTTGCGGCAATCATGCACTGGTTTACACCAAGTTTTTCTGTCCAGCATCGGCTCTCCTGCGCTTTCTTATTGTTGACATACAGAATGTTCATGGTTCCGTTTCCGATATCTGCAAGGAGATTGGTTCCCTTGAAATTTCCTAGTTGGTTTACGATAGCCGGATACCCCTGTGGGTAAAGGCTGCATCCCACAAAACGGAGATGATACTCTTTGCCGTTAAAAAGGTAATGGACTTCTGGATTCTGGAGCAGATAGGAACGAAAAGCTTCTCTTTGATTTCTGATCCATGTGAGAGGAAGTCCGGCAGCCAGATGAACATCTGCTTCACGGATGGAAAAGACATTCAGTTCCCTTGCAATAGCCATTAGTGTCAGAAGATAATATTCTTCGTCCATAGCTTTATCCGGGATAAATTCTTTGTGTCCTTCGCCGATCCGGTAGTAAATGCCGTTGTATTCCAGAATATTCCCGGTGAAGATCGGTTCAGTTTCATAGGCTTTGATGCCGGTTGGGGTGACGGTGTTTGCTGTTTTCATATTGCCGTAGCCATGATCTACAGCAATGATTTTTGTGTTTCTGAGTTCTCGCATAAAAAATACCTCCGTTTTCGTATTGATTGATTCAGCAGGTCGTACCGGTGTGGTACTGCTCTGCTGTGGGATAAGCATACGAAAATCGGAGGAAAAAGGCATTGAGGGGAAATTGAGCTGGAATTGAGAAAAAATAAACTTTTTATTGATAAATAAGTTTAGATACTAACTCTTTTGTCGTTTTGGTTGTTAATTATATTAAAAGTAGAAATATTTTGATAATGAAAGTGTGGGAGAGAAAATGAACAAAAGAAGATACAGCAATCGTAGAAGAAAGAATATTTTACGAGTATTCATTCTTTTAATGACTATCATAATAACCGTTGTAATGTGGAGAACAATAAAAATCGATGTGCAGGTTGGAGAATTAACATTACCGAAAATTTTGCAGTCAGAAAAGTCCTTTGCAGACACTTCGGGTGAATGGAATCTTATTTTGGTCAATCGAAATCATTATATTCCAAATAATTATCAAGTAGAATTGACAGAATTATCGAATGGTAAAAAAGTAGATTCACGGATATAACAGGAATTAGTAATGAACCATGGCATTACCGTTATGTTGGAACGACTGTCGCTAAAATAATGAAAGAAGAAAATTTATGTTTGGAAGAATATTTAGAAAAATATAAATAAAAACAAAAGAAAATCCTAACTTTTTTTATAGTAGGATTGTTATATTATTTAGAAAACAGAGGGAGGCAAATTTGCGAATGGAATACAAAACTGATTCTTTGTTAGTACATCTAGCAAGAGCAGGAGATGAAGATGCGTGTGAAAAACTGGTCAAAAAATATTACTCAAGTATATATCAATATTGTTTGCTACATATCTATGATCCCTATGAGGCAGAGGATTTGACACAAGAAGTATTTACACGTTTCTTTTCCAATTTATATAGATATAAAGAATATGGAAAAGTTAAGAATTATCTTTATACAATTGCCGGAAATACCGTTAAAAATTATTACAAAAAGAAAAAAGATATTCCATCAGAGGAACTGCTAAAATCAGAGGACTGTAGTAAAAATCATGTAGAAGAGCTAGGAGTCCGATTAACTATTGAACAGGCAGTGAGAAAGTTACCGGAAGAAATTAGAGAAACGGCAGTTTTATATTTTTTTCAGGAATTGAAGCAAAGAGAAATTGCAGAATTACTTCATATCAAACTTTCTCTTGTAAAATATCGAATCGGAAGAGCAAAAGAACTTTTAATGAAAGAGTTGGAGGTGAAAAAAGATGAAGAATTATAAGCAACAAATAAAGGAATATAAAGAGGAGATTGAAGAAAAGTATGTAAGGGCTGAAGCAGAGAACAAAACAGTAAAAGCATGTCAGAATATTTTGTCAGAGTCGGTTTTATCGAAACAATCGCATAGAACATCTTATTTTGAATTTTTGTATGAGCAGACAAAATTCATAAAAAAAAGATGGTGGATTTTACAAGGTTGTGTTCTTATGTGTCTATGGATATGGTTGAGTAATTATACGTCAGACATAAAAGATATGATGAGGATTATGGGAATATCTGCCACAATATTTGTGGTTCTGATTATCCCGGAAATTTGGAAAAACAGAAGAAATGGTGCGATTGAGATTGAGCAGGCGTCTTATTACACACTGCGTCAGATTTGTACAGCAAGAATGTTAATGTTTGGAGTAGTGGATCTGGTGATCGTTATGGTGTTTTTGGCAATTACATATCAAACAACAATACTCTCGTTAAGTGATTTGGTGGTTAATTTTTTGCTTCCGGTAAATGTTTCATGTTGTATATGTTTTCGTGTATTGTACAGCAGATGGGAAAAATCAGAATATATAGCAGTGCTTTCTTGTCTGGTATGGGTTGGTTTATGGATGATGATTGTTGCAAATGATGTTATTTATCAGAAAATTGTAACTCCGGTATGGGTGGTTATGCTGATATTGACTTTTGTATATTTTATTTTTTGTGTTCAGAAGTCATTGCTATTTGATGAAAAAATTTTGGAGGATTACACGTATGAAATTAGAATTTAAAAATGTAACAAAACAATACGGAGAAGTAAATGCTGTTAATAAAGTGAATTGTGTTATGGAAAAAGGAATTTATGGACTGCTTGGAGTAAATGGAGCAGGAAAGACCACATTAATGCGTATGCTTTGTACGATTGTTCAACCATCAGAAGGACAAATATTATGGAATGGTAAAGATATATGGAAACTAGGAGGTGAATACCGAGAAGTTCTGGGATATTTACCACAGGATTTTGGATATTATCCAGATTTGACCGTATATGATTACATGATGTACATTTCTTCTATAAAAGGGTTAAAAATACCGTTTGCCAGAAAAAAAGTGAAGCAATTATTAAATCAAGTAGGAATGGAAAAATTCAGTAAAAGAAAAATGAAGAATTTGTCTGGAGGAATGGTTAGACGTGTAGGAATAGCACAGGCGATGTTAAACGATCCGCAAATTCTTGTCCTGGACGAACCTACCGCTGGATTAGACCCGAATGAAAGAATACGTTTTCGTAATTTAATTAGTGAATTGTCGGAAGAACGTTTGGTGCTCTTGTCTACACATATTGTATCGGATATTGAGTACATTGCGAATAACATTATGTTAATGAAAGATGGAGAACTTTTTTATGCAGGTACTGCGGAAGATTTAGTATCTTCTATGAAAGAAAAGGTATGGCAATGTAATGTTTCGAGAAGTATGATAGACAAATATATGAATGAATATTTGGTTGGAAATATAAAAACAACAAAAACCGGAGCAGAGCTTAGAATTATTTCAATAGAAAAGCCAACAGAAGATGCTGTGGCTGTAGAAAAAAATCTGGAAGATGCATTTCTATTTTATTTTGGAGAAAAATCGGAGGAAAAACAAGATGCTTAAATTAGAATTAAAACGAATTTTTTCAAAGAAAATTAATGTATTTGCAATCGGATTGGCATTGATACTTGCTGTCATTTTTAGCGGATTTGCAGTTACAAGTAATCGCTATGTGGATGAGAATGGAAATGCTAGTACTGGAATTATGGCAACAAGAAAACTTACAGATAACAGACGAGCATGGAAAGGTACATTGACAGAAGATGAACTTGGAAAAGTTATAGAACAAAATAAAAATGCGATGACACAATCCTCAGAAGAAAATGCGATTTACGGAACGACATTACAACCGATAGATGATATTAGGGGTTTTATAATATCGGTATTAACACCGGATGCAGAATATGATGAAAGTGTTCTGAATCAAATTACAGAAGAAAATATACAAGAGTTCTATGACACTTATCATAAAAATATGGAAAAGATGGCAGAAGAATATGGAAAGACTTCTGTACAGAAAAAATACTTGGAAAAGAAATATAATGAAATAAAATTACCAGTAGAATACGAATCTTATAGTTCATGGGATACTATGATTATGTATGTAGAAACGTATTCTATTATTCTGGCAATCATAGTTGGTTTTATTTGTGCTGGAATATTTGCAGATGATTTTCAGACAAAAGCAGATGCAGTATTTTTCTCTACAAAGTATGGACGTACAAAAGCTGTTAAAACAAAAATACTGGCAGGAATAGCTACGACAGTTATGATTTATTGTATGGGAATTATATTACTTAGTGTGATTTGTTTTGGAATTATGGGAACCAGTGGTATGAATACACCTTATCAAATGTATCAGGCGTATAGTATTTACATTATGTCATATGGACAATACTATTTGTTGACAGTTGTATGTGGATTTATAGCCAGTATGCTGGCGGCTGTAGTGTCTATGTTAGTAGCGGCTAAAATGCATACAATTAGTGTCGCTGTTTGCATTCCGTTCTTTTTATATTGCTTATTGCCATTTATAGGACGGGCACTTTCTGGGTATACAACGCTTTTCAATTTGATACCAACAATTTTGACAAATGTACAGGCAAGTGTAAAAGTCCCACTTATTTATCAGATTGGGAATTGTGTATTTCGACAAATTCCGCTTGTAATGGTAATGTATACAGTGATGGCAATAGCCTTACTGCCTTTTATTTATAAGAGTTTTCGCAGATACGGAAATAAGTAAAAATTGTATTCATACTCATAAAAAACAAAGTAAGTAAAATATTTTCTGGAAAAATCAAAGCATAATTTAAAGATTTACGGCGGGCAAGTTGCCCGCCGTAAATTATGCTTATTTTGTTAAAAGACCGGATA
>ERZ507033.411-NODE-411-length-18524-cov-5.238020_pt1 | contig 18524 bp, 13 predicted proteins | sample MGYA00512874_ERZ507033 | MGnify/ENA metagenome assembly ERZ507033
TGGCGCGGTCTTTGCACGCCGGGTGTTCGGCCCGGCTGAGCAGGCGGCACTGGGCCTGCCTCTGGCAGAAGAAGAGGACACGGCCCGACGCACCGCCCATACCGTGGCCAGCGCGGCGGCGGACTTTGCGGCCAAGGAGGCTTTCCTCAAGGCGGCGGGCACCGGTCTGCGGGAGCCCTTCTCCCTCTGCGAAATCGAAGCCGTCCGCCTGCCCGGCGGGGCACCGGCCTATCACTTTTCCGGCCGGAGCGCCCAGTGGGTGGAAGCACACCGCCTGCGGGCACATCTCTCCCTGAGCCATGAAGACGGCATGGCCATGGCGTACTGCATCCTGGAAACGGAAACCTGAACTTCTCAGCTGCATACAATGGAATAAGCCCGCGCGTGCATAGCGGCCCTGCAGTCGGCTCATACTAAAGGCAGAGCGACTGAGGATGCGCAAAACGCACCACATAGCGGGCGCATCCTCCAAGATCAGGGAGGGAAGATTCCATGGAGGTACACAGAGGAGAAGTTTTTTACGCCGATCTTTCACCGGTGGTGGGCTCGGAACAGGGCGGCATCCGGCCGGTGCTCATCGTCCAGAACGAGATCGGCAACCGGCACAGCCCCACTGTGATCGCAGCGGCCATTACATCCCGGCTGGACAAAGCCCGCCTGCCCACCCATATCAACATCCGGGCGGCAGATACCGGCCTTGCCAAGGACAGTGTGGTGCTGCTGGAACAGATCCGCACACTGGATAAGCACCGCCTGCGCGAGCGGGCCGGGCAGATCACGCCCGAGGATCAGCGCCGGGTGAATCAGGCACTGGATGTCAGCCTTGGGCTGGACAGCTACTGACAAAAAAATGAGACTGCCAAGGCCTGGCAGTCTCATTTTTTTGATGATTCCGGTTATTTTACGCTGTCCTGCGCGTCGTGGAGCAGGGCATATTCGCGGATCTTTTCCAGCGTCTGCTCGCTCAGGATATGCTCTGCCTTGCAGGCATCCTCGGCGGCGACCTCCTCGTCCACGCCCAGCTGCACAAAGAAATGGGTCAGCAGGCGGTGGCGGCTGTAGATGCGCTCTGCGATCTCGCGGCCCGGCTCAAGAAGGGTCAGGTTGCCCTCGCCATCCACCGCGATATAACCGTTCTCCCGCAGCTTCTTCATGGCAATGCTGACGCTGGCCTTGGTATAGCCCAGCTCGTTGACCACATCGATGGAGCGCACACGGCCCATCCGCTGGGTCAGCATAAGGATAGTCTCGAGATAATCTTCTGCGGATTGGTGGATCTGCATGTTATCGGCCTCCTGCCTTGTAAATTCCCTGTCCGGGGCACACAGGCGTTCCGGTCCGGTTTGTTATAGGATACCACATTCCGTACCGTGTTGCAAGCCATTCGCAGTAAGTTTGTCTATTCAAACCAAATTTACCCCGCGCAATTTCGTCACTTTACCGTCTCGAGATAGGCCGCCGGGCCGGAAGTATAGAGGTCACCGCCGTGGGCGTCGAGGATGACCGTCAGGGGCATTTTTTCCACGGTCAGACGGCGGACGGCCTCACAGCCGAGGTCGGGCCAGGCGATGACCTCCAGCGTCTGGACGCTCTTGGCCATCAGGGCACCGGCACCGCCCAGAGCAGCCAGATACACCGCGCCGTTGCGCACCACAGCAGCCTTTACGGCATCGTCCCGCTTGCCCTTGCCGATCATGATCTTGTTGCCAAGATCCAGCAGCCGGGGGCTCATGGCGTCCATGCGCCCGCTGGTGGTGGGTCCTGCCGAGCCGATGACCTCGCCCGGGCGCTCCGGGGTGGGGCCTACATAATAAATGGCGCTGCCTTCCAGATCAAAAGGCAGGGTCTCGCCCTTGTCCAGTGCTTCCATCATCCGCTTGTGTGCCTGATCCCGGGCGGTGTACACCACGCCGGAAAGCAGCACGGTATCCCCCGCCTTCAGCGGGGCCAGCTCCTGCGCGGTGCAGGGGGTAGTCAGTCTGTATTCCATCGTTCTCCCCTCCTTACAGCTCCGCGCTGGCGCGGCGGGTCACATGACAGGAAACGTTCACAGCCACCGGCAGACCCGCCACATGGGTGGGCATCTGCTCAATGGCAAGGCCAAGACAGGTGGTCTTGCCGCCAAAGCCCTGCGGGCCGATGCCCAGTGCATTGATGGCGGTAAGCAGCTCCTGCTCCAGTTGGGCGTAGTAGGGGTCGGGGTTGGGGATATCCAGCGGACGCAGCAGCGCCTTTTTGGCCAGATACGCCACCTTGTCAAAGCTGCCGCCCACACCGATGCCCAGCACGATGGGCGGGCAGGGGTTGGAGCCAGCCAGCTTTACGGTATCCACCACGAACTTTTTAAAGCCCTCCACGCCGTCGGCGGGCTTGAGCATCTGGATGCGGCTCATATTCTCGCTGCCAAAGCCCTTGGGTGCCACCGTGATGCGGCAGCCCTCGCCGTCCACCAGATGCACCGTGATGGCCGCCGGGGTGTTATCGCCGGTGTTGCCCCGGCGCAGCGGGTCGGCCACGATGCTTTTGCGCAGGTAGCCGTCCGTATAGCCCCGGCGCACGCCCTCGTGGATGGCGGCTTCAAAGCTGCCGTCAATGTGCACATCGGTGCCCAGCTCCACGAACACACAGGCCATGCCGGTGTCCTGACAGATGGGCAGGTCTTTCTCCTTTGCAGCGCCAAGGTTCGACCACAGCAGGTCTAACGTGTTCTTTGCCAGCGGCCACGGCTCTTCTTCCCGCGCCTTTTCCAGCGCTGCCTGCACGTCCTGCGGCAGCTGAGTGTTGGCCTTGATGCAGAGCTGCGCCACCGTATCCGTAATGCTCTGTGCGGAGATCGTTCTCATGCCTGTGTCCTCCGCTTACAGCCGTGCAACGCCGGTCTCGCGGGCAGCCTTTGCCACGGCATTTGCCACAGCCTCGGCCACGCGGGGGTCGAACGCGCCGGGGATGATGTTCTCCTCGCTGCGGTCGGCATCGGTGATGAGGTCTGCAATGGCGTAGGCAGCAGCCAGCTTCATCTCATTGTTGATATCCCGGGCACGGACGCTGAGCGCGCCCTTGAACAGGCCGGGGAAGCACAACACGTTGTTGACCTGATTGGGGAAGTCGCTGCGGCCGGTGGCCATCACCCGCACGCCGCCGGCCTTGGCCTCGTCCGGCATGATCTCCGGAGTGGGGTTGGCCATGGCAAAGACGATGGCGTCCTTGTTCATGGTCTTGCACAGCTCAGTGGTCAGGATGCCGGGGCGGGACACGCCGATGAACACATCTGCGCCCTCCAGCGCTTCCTTCAGGCCGCCCTTGATCTGGCGGGGGTTGGTCACCTCGCCCAGCCAGTTCTTGTGGGCCTCGGCGCTGTTGCAGCCCTTGTACAGGGTGCCGAACTGATCCACTGCAATGATGTCCTTTGCGCCTGCGGTCATGAGCATCTTGATGATGGCAGTGCCGGCAGCACCGGGGCCGTTCAGGACGATGTGCACGTCCTCCATCTTCTTATTCACCACGCGCAGGGCGTTGATGAGGGCAGCGGTGACCACGATGGCGGTGCCGTGCTGGTCATCGTGGAACACGGGGATGTCCAGCTCCCGCTCCAAGGTCTCCTCGATCTCAAAGCACTCCGGGCTCTTGATATCCTCCAGATTGATGCCGCCAAAGGTGGGCGCAATAGCCTTGCAGGCTGCAATAACGCTGGCAGCGTCGTGGGCGTCGATGCAGATGGGGAAGGCATCCACGCCGCCGAACTCCTTGAACAGCACCGCCTTGCCCTCCATGACCGGCAGACCGGCTTCCGGGCCGATATCGCCCAGACCCAGCACGGCGGTGCCGTTGGAGACAACGGCTACCATGTTGCCCTTGAAGGTGTACTTATACACATCCTCGGGGTTTTCCTTGATCTTGCGGCAGGGCTCTGCCACACCGGGGGTGTAGGCGGTGGACAGGTCGTCGCGGGTAGCGACCTCCACCTTGCTCACGATGCCCACCTTGCCTTTGTGGGCCTCGTGCATTTCCAGAGCAGCTTTATTGTAATCCATTTAAATTTCCTCCATTGCGGTTCGCATCCTCGCCCTCTCTCAGCGGAAAAGCCTCCCTCATTGAGGGAGGGGCCTTATGTTCCCGGGAAGGCTCACTTATTTTTATTGTAACAGAACCGCCTGCCCATTTCCACCGCTTTTGCCCATTTTTGCGCCCACAGGCAGGCAAAAGTGATACAAACCCGCCGCAGGATTTGTGGAAATTTTGCAAAAAACTTTTCTTTTGCCGTCAGAACGTATATAATGGATGGGAGTCTATCCCGGTTTTACGGCCCGAGCATCCTGCGGGCCGATTTTTATGGAGGTATTTCTTTTGAAAAACAACACCAAAAAGCTCCTGTGCATCCTGCTGGCCCTTGCAGCAGTGGTGTGCGTCATCGTTGCCTGCTTCACGCTGAGCAGGCGCAAGCAGACCGACAGTGCATCTTCCGGCAGTGCATCTTCCACTGCTGCGTCTGTCTCACAGTTTGGTTCTGTGGCCGACTTCGACTACGAGACCTTTGATTACAGCGATGGTCTGGACGAAAACGGCTATTGGAGCGGCATCAAAGCGCTGGACTATGTGACCCTGCCGGAGGACTTCGGCTCCATCGCCCTGAAGGAGAGCGACCTGACCCCCACCGAAGATGAGCTGCAGCAGCAGATGGACAGCCTGCTGAACCAGTACACCTCCTCCCAGCCTGTTACCGGCCGTGCCGCCCAGAGCGGGGATGTTGCCAACATCGATTACACCGGCACCGTGGATGGCGTGGCCTTTACTGGCGGCACTGCCACCGGCTACGACCTGACGCTGGGCAGCGGTTCCTTCATCGATGGCTTTGAGGACCAGATCATCGGCCACAATGTGGGCGACACCTTTGATGTGACCGTCACCTTCCCGGACGGCTACGGCGATTCTACCGACGCCGAGGGCAACACGATCACCCTCAGCGGCAAGGAAGCCGTGTTCAGCGTGACCCTGAACTCCCTTTCCGAGAGCGTGACCCCCGAGCTGACCGATGAATGGGTGGAGTCCAACTTTGGCGTCAGCGACGATTTGCACACCGCCGACCAGCTGCGCAGCTACTTCAGCGATGCCCTGTATGCCAACAACTACGACAATGCCATCGTGGACTACCTGATGGCCAATTCCACCTTCAAGGAGCTGCCTGCCGAGATCACCAGCTACTACATCCGCATGTTCCTGAACCACTACAACCAGTACGCCACCGCCTACAGCATGGATCTGAACGCCTTTGCCCAGACGCAGGGCTACACCAGTGCGGATGCCATGCTGGCCGCTTCGGATGCCTATTTTGAGCATCTGGCAAAGCAGGATCTGATCTTTCAGGCCGTGGCCGAAACCAAGAGCCTTGCTCCCACGCAGGAAGAACTGGACGACGCCAACAGCACCTATGCCGACACCTACGGTGAGAACCGTGCGCACCTGAACGCTCTGCAGACCTGTGTGCTGGACTGGCTGGAAGAGAATGCCACCGTAGCGTAAAAACACAGGAACCATTTAGAATGCCCGCCGCTTCGCTCTGGGCATATTCAGAGGAAAATTTATCTTTAATTTGCAGCTCCGAAAAGCCTGCGGGCTTTTCGGAGCTGCTTTTTTCACAGGAAGGGCCGGAGCTTTCAGATGCTGTTTTTCTTTGCGGCCCCTTCTGGGAAAAATGCAATACCGGACAGACCGCAGTCTGTCCGGTATTGCTCTAATAAAAAATAGTATTTCCGCTATTTATGCCCAGAGCGAAGCGGCGGGTATTTCAAATCGTCAAGCTGTTCTTTCTTCCCGCCATTCAGCTTCCAGAGCAGCCATGCATAGAAGTAATTCATCAGCAGGATGGCGATGCACCACAGCACCGATGCCTGCACGCTCTGGTCATACACCTTCATGAAGGGATACGGCCCATCCACCACGCGCTGGATGTTCAGCCACAAAATGATGCCGCCATACAGCACCGTGGGCAGCAGCGCCCACTTGACCGTGCTGCGGGGCAGGCGCGGTGTGCGCTCCAGCAGCACAAAGGAGAAGATGGCCGCCAGCGGGTTGAGCAGGTGATGGTACAGCATGGAGCTGGTGCACAGCATGATGTACCAGCCGTTGCCGTCCTCATACATGGGACCCAGCACGAACACCACCGTGAGAAAGGTCATGGTCAGGCAGCAGGTGGCGATATACTTGAGGGTGTGCAGCCAGCGCGGCAGTTCCCTGCCGGTAAAGATGCACACCAGCTGGCCCACCGCCACCATGGCGCAGATGCAGGCCGAAAGGATGTTGGAATCCTCCGTGTAGAAAATGAACATCTGCTCTTTGCCCCAATCCCAGCTCATGGGCAGGGCAATGGGCTCCGCCCAGACGATGAACAGGTTCAGCGCAATGGAGAGCAGGCGGCGCACCGTATCAGCAAATTTTTTCATGATATTTTCCTAATAGCAAAACCCTCTCCGTCAGTGCGGACGCATTGCCACCTCTCCTGAAGGGCGAGGTTTTGGCTGCAGAGATAAATTTCTCCGTTTTTGCCAAAGCTCCCCCTTTCGGGGGAGCTGGCAATGCCGCAAGGCATTGACTGAGAGGGTTTAGAGGAAATCTTATGAAAAACGAAGAAATGGCGCGGCTTTTTTCGGAGGCCACCCCTTATATCCAAAAGTACCATGGAAGGACCATGGTCATCAAGTACGGCGGCAACGCCATGATCAACGAGAGCTTGAAAAACGCCGTGATGAACGACCTTGTCACCCTGACGCTGCTGGGCGTGCGGGTGGTGCTGGTGCACGGCGGTGGCCCCGCCATCAACGAGATGCTGAAAAAGGTGGGCGTGGAAAGCCACTTTGCAAATGGTCTGCGGGTGACGGACGATGCCACCATGGAGATCGTGCAGCAGGTGCTGGCAGGTAAGGTGAACAAGGACCTTGTGGCAAAGCTGCGCGGGCGCGGCGTGGGTCTGTGCGGCATGGACGGACAGATGCTCCGCTGCACCGAGTTGGACCCGCAGCTGGGGCATGTGGGCGAGATCGTCCATGTGGATGCAACCCTGATCGAAAGCCTGCTGGACGGCGGCTTTATTCCGGTGATCGCCACCGTGGGCATGGACGACCTTGGGCAGGCGTACAACGTCAACGCCGACACCGCCGCGGCCCAGATCGCCATTGCCCTCAAGGCGGAAAAGCTGGTGTCCATGACCGATATCGCGGGCCTGCTGCGGGATAAGGAGGACGAGACCACCCTCATCCCCGAGGTGGAGGTGACCGAGATCGAGGGCTACAAGTCCGCCGGTATCATTGCGGGCGGCATGATCCCCAAGATCGGCGGCATGGCAGATGCCATCTATCAGGGCGTGCACGAGGCAGTCATCATTGATGGCCGCGTGCCGCACTCCATCCTGCTGGAACTGTTCTCCGACCGCGGCTCCGGTACCCGCTTCTATCGCCGCAGCCACCGCGAATAAAAAGATTGCGCAATCGCCAGCGGAAAGTTATAATAAAGGCAACGGAACCGCTCCGCTTTTCCCCTTTGCAGGAGCGCTTAAAAGCCGTCACCCCTTGGGGGGAAGGTGGCGCGTAGCGCCGGATGAGGGGTAATTACCATAAGCTGCTGCTTGCCCGCACCCTCATCCGTCTGCTCACTGCGTTCGCATCCACCTTCCCCCGACTGGGGGAAGGCTTCAGCGGTGGCGGTACAGCTTCAGAGGAGTCCGCACAGCATTGCGCAAGAACTCCATGTTACAGGAGGTACACCTATGGATTCTGAAAAAGTCATCAAGCGGGACAACGAGTACGTCCTGCACACCTATAACCGCAGCCCCATCGTGCTGGAAAAGGGACACGGGCTGTACGCCGAGGGCCCCGAGGGACAGAAGTATCTGGACTTCACCAGCGGCATCGGGGTGAACAGCCTTGGCTACTGCGACCTTGCATGGGCAGAAGCCGTGTCCCAGCAGGCACACAAATTGCAGCACACCTCCAACCTCTACTATACCGCACCCTGCGGCAAGCTGGCGAAAAAGCTGTGCAAGCGCACCGGCATGAGTAAGGTTTTCTTCGGCAACTCCGGCGCTGAAGCCAACGAGGGCGCCATCAAGGCCGCCCGCAAGTACAGCGTAGACCACTATGGCAAAGACCGCTACAACGTTATCACGCTGGTCAACAGCTTCCATGGCCGCACCCTTGCCACTCTGACCGCCACCGGGCAGGGGGTGTTCCACAACTACTTCGGCCCCTTCAACGAGGGCTTCCAGTATGTCCCGGCGGGGGATATCGAGGCGCTACGGGAACTGGTAGACCGCCACACCTGCGCCGTGATGATGGAACTCATTCAGGGCGAGGGCGGCGTGATGGCGCTGGACCCGGAGTATGTACAGGCTGTGCGCGCTTTGTGCGACGAAAAAGACCTTGTGCTCATCGTGGATGAGGTGCAGACCGGCGTGGGCCGCACCGGCACCTTCCTGTGCTGTGAGCACTATAACCTCAAGCCGGACATCGTCACCCTTGCCAAAGGGCTGGGCGGCGGCTTGCCCATCGGTGCGGTGCTGATGAATGAAAAGGTAGCCGAGGGCATGGGCCCCGGTACCCACGGCTCCACCTTTGGCGGCAACCCGGTGGTCTGCGCCGGTGCAAATGTGGTGGTGGACCGTCTGGACCAGAGCTTCCTTGCACAGGTCAGCGAGCGCGCCGTACAGCTGCGCACCGGTCTGGCAAAGCTGCCCCACGTCAAGAACATTTCCGGCATCGGCCTGATGGTGGGCATCGAATTCTTTGATGTGCAGGCTGCGGATGTGCTGGCTGCCTGCCGCGAAAAGGGCCTGCTGGTGCTTACCGCCAAGACCCGGCTGCGTCTGCTGCCGCCGCTGACCGTCTCCGAGCACGAAGTAGACATGGCGCTGGAGGTGCTGGCCGAGGTGCTGGGCACGATGGAGCCGACGGCTCCGAAGGAGCAGGCATGAAAAATCTGCTGAAAATGGGCGACCTTTCCCCCGCCGAGCTGACCCACATTCTGGATGTGGCCGACCAGCTGAAAGCGGACTGCAAGGCGGGCCGCACCGCCCCGCTGCTGGCGGGCAAAAGCGTGGCGCTGCTGTTCTCCAAGGCATCCACCCGCACCCGCACCAGCTTTGAGGTGGGCGTGTACCAGATGGGCGGTCTTGGCAACTACATGAACACCGCCGAATTGCAGGCCGGGCGCGGCGAGCCTTTGCGGGACACCGCCCGGGTGCTGGGGCGCTACTACGACTGCGCCGTCTGGCGCACCTACCGCCAGCGGGACTTGGAGGAGCTGGCAGAGCTTTCCGGCATTCCGGTGATCAATGGCCTGACCGACTACGCCCACCCCTGTCAGGTGCTGGCAGACCTGATGACCATCCGGGAGCGCCGGGGCACGCTGGCAGGGCTGAAGCTCTGCTTTGTGGGCGACGGCAGCAACATGGCAAACAGCCTGATCGTGGGCGGCCTTTTGGCGGGGATGCAGGTATCCTGCGTCTGTCCTCCGGGCTACCGCCCGGCAGCGGATGTGCTGATGTTTGCCCGCAAATACGGCAATGCCTTCCACCTGACCACCGACCCCGCCGAAGGTCTGCGGGACGCGGACATCGTAGCTACCGCCGCATGGAACACCACCGCCCCCGGCACTGCCGAGAGCGAGCAGCGTCTGCGGGATTTTGTGGGCTTCCAGCTCACCGGCCGTCTGCTGGAAAACGCAAAGCCCAACGCGCTGGTGCTGCACTGTCTGCCCGCCCACCGGGGCGAGGAGATCTCCACCGCCCTGTTCGAGCAGCACGCGGACGAGATCTTTGACGAAGCGGAGAACCGTCTCCACGTCCAGAAAGCCGTGTTGGCGGTGCTGCTGGCGGGCAAATAAAACGGTTTTGAATGCCCGCCGCGTGTGCTTTGGGCATTAAGAGCGGAAAGAATATTTTTATTGCAGTTCCGAAACGCCTGCAGGTGTTTCGGAACTGCTTTTTTACGGGAGGGGGCGCGGCGGAAAGCCTCTCAGGCTCACATTCGTTTGCAGTCCCTTATTTGCGCCCCAAAAGGGTGCGCAAGGGCTTTTTTGGGTTTTTCGGGGCGATTCGATGCATTTCAGGGGCCATTCACGCAGAAATGCACCACTTTTGCCGCCGTTCGTGGTATACTACGGGCACAGAGCAGTGCTCTGTTCAATATGCCATTCCCATAATTCCTATAGAGCAGAAAACCGTCCGGTAACCGCAAACCGGGCGGTTTTCTGTTTTTGCGGGTGCGTGTGGTGCACCGGGTCGTTTCAGCGCATTTGCGGGGCGATTCGTGCCCAAAACCGTCCAAAGCGGGCAAAACGTGGTACACTGGGTACAACAAAAAACGCCCGGCTTGGAAGGGCGCTTGAAAAGGAGAGAATCTTATGCAAAAACGGCTCATCAGCATGGTTCTGGCGCTGAGCATGGCACTGACCGCAATGCCGCTGCCCGCCCTTGCCCAGAGCGCCCCGCCCGACACCGCCAGCGCTGCCGCACTGGCAGAGGAAAACGACGATGTCACCGATATCTTTCCAGATGACTGGTCTGGCAAGCCCGCCGGCGACCCCTTCGGCGGCGGCAAAGGCAGCTGGTCCTACGATGAGACCAGCAATACGCTCACCCTGAAAGACGGCACCTTCCGGCTCCGCAATTACGGCTATGACAGCTACAATAATTGCATCCAATGGAACGTAAAGATCGAGCCCGGTGCCACCCTGCAGGAGGCGCGGATCGGCTCGGAATACCATAACGGCTATACCGTGACCAACGCGGGCACCATCTCCGGCGGCACCTTCTACGGCAAGGTGATCTGTGAAGCCGGGGCTGTCATCAGCGGCGGCACCTTTAAAGGAAATGCCATTGTTAATGCTGCGGGCGGCAAGGTCACCATTGAAGATGGCACCTTTGAAGAGGGTAGTTATACCAGCGGCGTGACCGTTAAAGCAGCGGGTACCCTTACCATCAACGGCGGCACCTTTAAGGGCAAGCGCACCTGCTCCGTGGATATCGACAATTGTGAAAAGATCGTCATCAACGGCGGCAGCTTTGAAAGCTCGCTCACGGATCTTAAAAGGACAACGGAAATCATCATCAATGGCGGTCTGTTCAACGACAAGCTGTATGTTGCAGGAGATAAATGTACCGTCAACGGCGGTCTGTTCACCACTGAAGATGACCCGCTGCCCGAGGACGCAACCGTCAACGGCGGCTACTTTGTGACAGACCGCGATGGCCTTGTAGCCATTGATGCAGCCGATGCTCCGGTGTACCTCCCTGTCGCAGTGGCAGCGGACGGCACGGTGACCGAGTGGTCGGCAGATGCTTATAGTACCCTCTATGTCGCTCCCAATACCAGTGTCACCCTGAAGCCCACCTGCAAGCTGGAAAGTGTTTCCAGCGGCGACAACGAGCTGAACTATACTGCCAAGGACGGCGCGGTCAGCTTTACTGTGGGCACGGAAGCTGTCCAGCTCAACAGCGTTACCGTAGGGGAACTGGTCATTGAAAAGAACGGCTTCCCCAAGGGCACGGACGGCGGCGTCTATGGTGCCAAGGGCAACGGCTGGTCCTTTGAACCGAACCACAAGCACGCAGAACTGTTTACAAACGATGTCCCCACCCTGACCATCGAGAAGGGCGCTGTGCTGGACTTCGACAAGGTGACAAATAAGGCCGGTACAGTAAAATTTGCAGTCGAAAACTACGGCACCTTCAGCGGTACGCTGAACTCCACCCGGTATGTGTACAACAAAGAGGGCGGCGTCATCACGGATGCCACGCTGAACAGCCCGCAGAGCCTTTACAATGACGGTCTTGTGGAGGATTCGGTACTGTGCTTTGACTACATCGGCAACGGCTGGCGCGAAACGGCACAGCCTGCTACCATCCGCAATTCTGCGCTGGATATCACCGGCTGGCTGCTGGCCAACAGCTCTACCCACAAGGCTGTGCTGGACAGCTGCTATAACAGCGCCGGTTATACCGGCACTGCCGTGATCGGCAACGGCGGCACGGTCAAAAACAGCCAGAACACCCTGAAGCTGCCAGTGGAAAATACGGCCGGCTATGACGGCAATGCAAAGCCCTACCAGCCTGTCATTGACGGCGGCGAGTGCACCGTTGTCTATAATGAGGGCGGCATCATTCAGGGCAGCCCCACCATCCACGCGCTGGTGGCAAAGGATACCAAGGACCTGAACGGCGCTACGGATTACTACACCCTGAACTACACTGCACCGGAAGATGCCGAGTACGCTAAAAAATACATCAACGGCATCAATGGCATGATGGAGGGTATTTGGGACGCAAAAACCTCCACCCTCTACGTTGACACCGATCTGAACACCGTTTCGGTCACGACCTATGCCCCCATCAAGAGCGTGAACGGCGTGACTTATAGCGGCGGCTCTGTGCGCGATAGAGAATACTACACCAGCACCATTGACCTGCGCAAGTATAACATCCCGCAGACCCATATCCTCAACCTGAGCGCCACCGGCGAGGGCACGGCAGAGCTGCCGCCGGCAGACCCCGCAGACTTTGCCTTTGTCCTGCCCAACGACCTGACCTATGACGGCAACCCCAAGAGGGTGGATGTGGACGTGAAGGACAACGCCACCAAGGAATACGGCGATGTTGCCGTGACCTACAAGCAGGACGGCAAGGTGCTGAACGGTGCTCCCATTGAGCCGGGCACTTACACCTTTACCGCGAATGTAGCAGCTACCACCACCTGCGCGGGCGGTGATGTGACCCCGAAGTATAACACGTTTACCATCCAGAAGGCTGCACTGTACCCCGCAGACTTTACCGTGACAGAGCCCACTGACCTGACCTATGACGGCAAGCCCAAGGAAGTGACCGTTAAGAACACCAGTGATAAGGACTACGGCGAGATCACCGTGACCTACAAGCAGAATGGTGAAGCGCTGAACGGTGCTCCTACTGAACCGGGCGAATACAGCTATACCGTCACCGCCGCAGGCAGCGCACGGTATGTGGGCGGCACTGTTAAAACAGGCTCGTTCAGCATCACAAACGCAGGCGCGATCGACCCTGAACCGGAAAAAACCTATCAGCTTACCGTTGCCGGTGCGGACATCACCCTGCCCGAGGATGCAGACGCAAGCGCCCTGAAAGCAGGACAGCTGGTCAGCCTGACCGCTTACCCGGACACCGACACCGTGCACTTTGCCCAGTGGGTAGTGAGCGGCGCTGACGGCGCACTGAGCCCGGCAGATCTGATGGATGCCGCAGACGAACCGCTGACAGAGGGTGCCTTTAAGCAGCGCACCCTGACCTTCAGAATGCCCGCAAAGAGCCTGACGATCACCGCCGAGACCGCCACGGTGGAGCAGCCAGAGCAGCCGCCGGAGGAGGACAGCACCGAGTACAGCCCGCTGCAAACGGTGGGCATTCTGGCCGGTACAACGGCAATGTTTGCTGGCTGCGCAGTGATCGGCTACGAGGCCGTTACCGGCAGCATCCTTGTAGACCTGCTGCCCAAGGGCACGGCCATCCCGAGCACCCGGGAGCAGCTGGCAGTGCTGCTGTGGAGCACCGCAGGCAAACCTGAACCCACTGCACCCGCTGTTTACAGCGATGTAGCCGAGCCTGAGACCGCCAAGGCAGCCCGCTGGGCTGTGGAGGCCGGGCTGCTGCCCGACATGGGCGAGGGCGTCTTTACGCCCGGCAAGCGTGTGACCAAAGTACAGGTCATCCGTGCTTGGAGCCAGCTGAAAAAGCTGGGTCTGGCGAAATAACCATTGCCATCTCCTGATCGATCCTTTCCAATAAGCGCAGCAAGGCCGTCCGGCGAATGCCGGACGGCCTTGCTGTGTTGTGTAGGAGGGGATTTCCCGCAGCGCCGCCGCTTCCGCAGGAAGCAGGCGCTGTAAATGCCGTTTGCCATTACGACCCCACCTGTGAAAATGGGATAGCGGAGCGTCCGCAGACGCTCCGCTATCCCGAAAATTAAAATAATTCTTCCGCTGAATATGCCCAAAGCGCAGCGGAGGGCATTTCAAATCGTCTCCACCCCGGGACACCCGGCGGCGCGCCATGCGGCGCACAGCACCTCTTTTTCCGGCTTGGAGAGCTTTTTCAGGGCGGCTTCCCGGCGCAGGGCGGCGCGTTTGTCCGCGCAGCGCTCTAGATAGGCAAAGCCCACCGCGCCGTGGGCGCGGGTGTAGCGGGCACCTTTGCCGCTCTGGTGCGCTTTCAGCCGGGCGGCGGGGTGGTTCGTCCAACCGGTGTACAGCTGCCCGCCGGTGCAGCGCACCATGTAGACGTAGGCGGCGTCAGGCAAGGCGTCCATTGTTTTTCAGCACCTGACGACAGGCGGCAAGGGCGGTCTCCTTGTCCTTGGCGGTGATGAGAAAACGGCTGGCGTGGCAGAAGCTGATGCCCGGGATGCCGCTCTTCTGCTCGATGACCTCCTGCGGCTGTCCCGCCCAAGACTGGGGGAAGGGCAGCTTGGACTTTTTGGTCTTGTGGTCGGTGACGCACTGGGCGCTCCACCCGCCGCGCTGGCTGGGGTACACCACAAACAGGGCGTCGGTCTTATACAGGCCGTTTTTCCACGGCAGATAGCAGGGCAGCACCACGATGCCGTCGCGGGAGCTGCGGTAGGCCTGCTGTACTTTTTCGTCCGCGCGGTTCACGGCGTTGGCGCTGTCGATCTGGTTCTCCAGGATCTGCTTTGCCACAGCCACCGCCTTGAAAAAGCAGCTGTCCTGATCCTCCTTGGAGTCCCACACCGGGTTAAAAAAGCCGATGGCATCACACAGGCTGTTCTGCTCGCCGGTGTTGTCGTTGAGGTCCAGCGGCTGGATAAAGTTCTCGTCAATGAGCCGGGCCTGCCGCTCCCCCACAAGGCCGGGGCCCAGCACCCGCCACAGCAGACCGAAGGCCGCGTAGGGCACACCGTTTGCGCGGTACTCCCGGGGCTCCTGATGATGGTCGAACATGCCATAGCCCACATCGTACACGATGCCGTCAAAGCCGTCCGGCACCACAAAGCCGCGGGTGATCTTGATATCCGGGCGCAGGATCTGCAGCAGCGCAGTGGCAAACACATCGTCGGCGTGGAACTTGCCGGCATGGGTAAAGCCGTTTGCAGGAATTTTCATAGATGTACCTCGTTCCCAATAAAATCTCTGGCAACAGTATACCACACTTTGCCAAAAGGGACAACGAAAAGCCCCGGCTGTCGGGGGACAGCCGGGGCTTATAATGTTTGATTCAGGAATATAGGCTTAGCTCTTTGCAAATTCTTTGAGCATAGTATCGATGAGCCAGTTGATCTCATCGGTCGGCTGACCGTTCTTCTTTACGGTGTAGGTATCCTTGCCAGTAACTTCCACTTCATAGGTAACGCCGGTAGCCTCATTTTGCAGCTTACCCTTAGTCATGCTATCAAACGTTGCGGTATAGACCGTATAGCCGCTCAGGCGGGTTTCAATTGCATTCTTGTCGCCACCAATGCAAATCTCTTTATATACGATTGCGTTGATCGTTGTGCCTTCTCGAGAAGTAAACTCATAAGTAGGAACCGGCTTATTGCCCTCAAAGCATGCCGTTACCGTATTACCGCTGCTATACTGTATAATTTCTGCGTAGTACGGTTTAGTATCCACAGTCACCTGTGCAGAACGGACTGCCACCACAGTCACTCCGTTATTGCTGCCGGAAGGGCCGGTCTCAGGCGTGCTGGTTTCATTCTTCTCAAACAGTCTTATGGCCGCTTTGTTGCTGCCTGCTTCCAAGAACGTGTAAAGATAGCTACCGTTTTCGCTGATTTCAAACAGATCTTCGTCCACCTTGGATGCGCCATGGTCAGCTTTCAAATATACAAATTTTCCGTTTCGAGCCACTACGCTGTCGGTCTGTCCCTGCAGAACTCCATCGCGTACGCCTGCCGAAACAACGTGCTCATAAACCTTTTCCGTCGATGCTAAATCGGTTAAGGACTTCAAATATCTGCTCTCGCTCTCCTTGATGGTCTTTTCAAGCGTGGTGCTGTTTGCATCCACACCAGCAACAAGCCGAGCGTTGCTGGTGTAAGGAACACCTTCTACCGCACCGGAACCGCCGCCTGCGCCACCGCCGCAAGCGGTCATCATGGAAACAGCCATTGCTGCCGCCAGCAGAACGGCGGCGGCTTTTTTGTACAATCTCATAATACAAGCCTCCTGTTTTTTTGTTCCGAAGCACCCCAAAAATATGCTTCGCACCCACATCTTACCCCCCCCCCGGCATCTTGTCAACCAATCTGAAAAATTTTGTCATTTTGCCCGGAACAGGTGACCGTTTTTTGGCAATATAACAACAGCCCCGGGGCGGCAGATGCCGTTCCGGGGCTGAGGATTGATGCAGTCAGTGCATTCGTTTTACTTTTTCTTTGCGGTGCGGGCGAGCTTGGGGGCAGGCTTGCTCTCGGCCTTTTGGGCCGGGGCGGTCTCCGGCTCGCCCAGAGCCAGAATGCTGCTCAGCTCCTTCTGCACAGCGGCGTTGTTGTCGTCGGTGACGGCCAGCACATCGGAGTAGAACTGCTCCATGCCCTCGCGGGTGGAGAAGGTGGCAACGTACATCTGGTTGCCCATGGCGCCGCTCAGCGCGTCCGGGATGCGGTCCACCATGCGCATGTTCTGCTGGTACTTCTGCATGATCTGCTCGTGGCTGTACACAAAGTGCTTGCCGTCGCGGCGGCCTGCAAACGGGCAGTAGAAGTGCTCGCCCACCGGCATATCGGTGCCGCCAAAGGCGATCATGTCCGCCCAGATCTTGTAGACGTTGGTGGAGCGGGCAAAGTTGATCATATCCGGGGTGAAGCCGCCGCAGGGGCGCATGTTGACTTCCAGTGCCACGATCTGGCCCTTTTGGCCCATGCTGGCCTGATCCTCGGTCATGCGGAAGAACTCAAAGTGGATGAAGCGGCTCCGGACGCCAAAGCTCTTGACGGCGGCACGGCCTGCGGCGCGGGTGTCCTCGGGCAGGTCCTTGATGATGTAGTAGATCGAGTTGTCGTTGTCGTTGACGATATCCATGATGGACATGGGGCTCACGTTGCCGGCCTCAAAGATGGGGTTGCCGTTGGCATCGATGATGGCATCGTAGCTGTTCACCTCGGCCCGGACGAACTCCTCCATGATGTACTCCACATCCGGGTGATGGGCCGTCTTCTGCACAAGGAACTTTTTCAGATCCTCGTCGCTGGACAGCTTGTGGGTATCGGATGCGCCCACGCCGTTATCCGGCTTTACCACCACCGGGTAGCCCACCTCGTCGATGAACTTCCGGCAGCCCTCGTAATCGTCCACCATGTGGTAGCGTGCGGTGGCGATGCCGGCCTTCTTGTAATACTCCTTCATCTTGCTCTTGTACTTGATGCGGGGCATATCGTCGGTCTGGAAGCCGGAGGTGATGTGGAAATCGGTGCGCAGGGCTGCGTCCCGCTCCAGCCAGTATTCGTTGTTGGACTCCAGCCAGTCGATGCGGCCATACTTGAAGGCAAAGAAGGCCACGGCGCGGTAGACCTCGTCGTAGTTTTCCAGACTGCCCACCTTGTAGTACTCGTTCAGGCTGTCCTTCAGTTCCGGCTTCAGCTCATCGTAGGGCTGGTCGCCGATGCCCAGCACGTTCATGCCGTTGTTTTTCAGCTCATGGCAGAACTGCCAGTAGTTGGTGGGGAAGTTGGGCGAAATAAAAATGAAATTCTGCATGGTTTTACGATTCCTCTTTCCTCTATGAACCTCTATAAAAACTCCCTCCGTCACGGCTTCGCCGTGCCAGCTCCCTCCGGGAGGGAGCCTTTTTCCGTTGCGGAGAGCTTTTACAAGGCCCCCTCCATGAGGGGGCTGTCTGCGAAGCAGACTGGGGGAGTTCCCTGTTTACTGCTCTCCCAGCACGTAGGGCATGTAATATGCAGTCTGCTTATACCACCAGTTCCAGTCGTGGTTGACATCGTGGCCCCACAGATCCACCCAGATGGGGATGTTCTTGGCCTCGAAGATGCGCTTGAGGAACCATGTGGTGTCCGGCCGTTCCCAGTCGCCCTGACCACAGCAGATGACCGCTTTCTGGCTGCGGTACAGCTGCATGTAGGGGTGATCCTCCGGGAAGTTCTTCATGTAGTCCACGGGCGAGTTCATGTACACCAGCTCATCCATGTAATTGCCGAAGCCGTAGTGGGCCGTGTAGATGCCGCTGAGGGCCAGACAGCCGCAGAACACATCCGGGCGGCGCAGGTACAGGTTGACCGCATGGGTGGCGCCCAGACTGCAGCCAAAGGCAATGACGCCGGGCAGGTCGTCCCAGCCGTTGCGCTCCTTGGCCAGATACTGGATCTTGGGCACAGCCTCCTCCACGATGTAGCGCAGCCACTGCTCATAGCGGCGGATGCGCCAATAGGGGTCGCCCTGCGTGTCGGACCAGGTCTCCTTGTCCATGGTATCGATGGAGAGGACCATGATCTGCCCGGACTCGATCCACGGGGCAAGGGTGTCGGTCATGTGGAAGT
>ERZ507033.419-NODE-419-length-18399-cov-6.408744_pt1 | contig 18399 bp, 21 predicted proteins | sample MGYA00512874_ERZ507033 | MGnify/ENA metagenome assembly ERZ507033
ATATGGAACTCTCGGACAGGCATGAACGCGTGGTTCCGTACCTGATCTTTATCACATCGATCATGGTCTGCGCTTTCTATATGTATAAAATGATGTTGCCGTTCTGGTTCATCTCCTTGCTATTAGGTGCCTGTGTAGCATTAATCTTGGCACTGCTCATCAACTTTTTCTGGAAAATCAGCGCCCATGCGATCGGGATAGGCGGATTGTTGGGCGGCATTATGGGGGTAGCGCGGATCCACTTGATAAATCCTTACTGGGCTTTTATCATCGTGATCCTGATAGCAGGGCTGGTAGGTACTTCGCGTATCTTTCTGAAAAGGCATACTCCCATGCAGGTATACGCCGGGTTTTGTCTCGGATTTATATGTACCTTTGTAGCCTCATTAATGAGTTATATCTATTTATTCATCTAATAAAAACACTAAAATTATGAATTTTCCTACAGATTTAAAGTACACAAAAGATCATGAATGGATCCGTGTAGATGGCAATGTAGCTTACGTTGGTATTACCGATTACGCTCAGGGCGAACTGGGTGAAATCGTTTTCGTCGACATCACGACAGAAGGCGAAGTTGTTGGCAAAGAAGAAGTTTTCATCGCTGCTCGTGTCTGTTATCTTCACGGTTACGCCCTTGATGTCTTTCTTAGCCAGGAACTTGCACGAGAAGTCGTAAGGCGTGTCAGCCTCGCCAGGAATGTCGGTGATGAGGTGAACCTGTGCCTGCCACTGTGCGAAGGTCGCTGGGCAGCAGGTTTTCCCGGTTGATGTTGTAGTCCACCACCAGAATGTCCGCGTCCTCGTCGCTGTAATCCCGCACGATGACCGGGCGGGTGTCCAGCCCCACCACCTTGGCACAGTAGTCGCGCCGATGGCCGGATATAATCTCATACCCTCCCTCGCTGCGTGGGCGGACGATCAGCGGCTCGGCAATGCCGGTGCGCTCGATGCTGTCCATCAGCCGCACCAGATCGGCGCTGGGCCGGTCTACGGAGTACGGCTGCCGCGCATAGGGAAATATCTGCTCCGCCGGAACAATCTGTACCCGCTCCTGATGGTCGGTCTCCCGCTCTGCGTCTGTTTTGAACAAGTCATCGTACCGGGTCAGCTCTATGCCGTTTAATTTGTGGGCCAAGCTGCAACACCTCCTTCGTCAGCGCGGCATACGCCTGTGCCGCTTTTCCCTCTGGGTCATGCTCATAAATGCTGGTTCCTGTGACGCTGATCTCCGCCACGCGGATAGAACGGGGTATCTCGCTGCTGAACACACGGCTGCCGTAGTTTCTGCGCAGTTGCTCACTAATTTCCTTAGCCAGCGTGGTACGGCTGTCCATCATGGTCAGCAGGATACCGTCCACCGTCAGGTGGGGATTGATCTGCCGTTTGACGCGGGCAATGGTACGCATGAGCTGTTCCAGCCCCTTGGCGGCCAGATACTGCCCCTGCACCGGAATGATAACGCTGGCCGCCGCGGTCAGTGCGTTGATGGTCAGCATCCCCAGCGAGGGCATACAGTCGATGATGGCGTAATCGTAAGCCGGTGCCAGTCCGGACAAATACTGCCGCAGCACCGTTTCTCGGCTCATGATGTTCACCAGCGTCACCTCCAGTCCCGACAGCTCAATGTTGGCGGGAACAAGATCGACGCCGGACGCATGGTGCAGAATCCCCTCGCCGGGTGCGATGGGTTCCTCGTTGACGGTCTTTGTCATCAGGTCGGCCAGTGTGGGAGAAAGCTCGTCCGGCTGCCGCCAGCCCAGCATTTGGGTGAGATTGCCCTGGGCGTCGGCGTCCACCAACAGGACTTTCTTGCCCTGCTGGGCAAGGCCGACACCCAAGCTGGCAGCTGTGGTGGTTTTCCCCACGCCGCCCTTCTGATTTGCCAGTGCGATGGTTTTCAAAAGCACACCTCCATTTCGTGCAACAAAAAAAGAGCCTTTCGGCTCTTGCTCTGACAGTATTCTGTTCTACTCGCTTCCGCCGCTGAGGTCATGGCCCACCATCAGCGCGTAGTGGTTATCCATGGTCAACGGCGCGTTATACAGCGCAGTCAGCAGATATGGCTTCACATGGCGCACCTCGGTGGTGTTCTCGTTGATCCGATCCAGTACATACAGCAGATGTGCTCCGGTCAGCTTCAGCAGCCTTGAACGCACTACCTCCGCTGGCAGCTCCTCTCCCGCCACGCGAATGGAGGACTTGGTAGAGCACACGGTATCCAGCATCAGGCTCACCAGCTCATCCAATCGCTCGCGGTCGGCGTTGGTATAATTTGACAGGTAATCGTAGCTGATGTTTTCCCTGATCTGCTCGCTGTATATCTTCCTCCGTTCCATTCTGTCCTTCTGCGTAGATCTATCCTCGCGCCAGAAGGAAGGGAAGGATGTAAGAACATCCGTATTTTGTTTCTCTTTACTTTGTTCTTGTATATTAAATTGGGCGGGCTTTTCCTGTTCAGGTTTTACCTGTTCTGGAAAAGCCCGTTTAGGTGCATCGGCAGATTTTTCCGCCTGAACGGGATTTTCCCGTTTAGGAGCATCTGCCTGCCGCGACTGCTCCAAAATGGTGTATTCGATGCTGCCCAGCGTTCCGTCTGCGCGGCGTTCCCGCTTCCGCACGATGTACCCCGTGCCTTCCAGCTCCCGCACCGTGGTACAGATGCTGTCCACACCGTCCTTGCAGATACGCGCCAACCCCTTGGTGGTGTAGTCCCAGTCCTCCGGCAGCGACAGCATCAGGGACAGCAGTCCCTTTGCCTTCAGCGACAGTCTTTTGTCCCGCAGGTGCTGGTTGGACATCACGGTATAGTTCCGCGTTTTCTCCACTCTGAATACCGCCACGGCGTGTTCCTCCTTTCCGATTAGCTTAAATATCTTGTACAGCAAAACACCCTTTTGAAAGTACTGCCATCCCAGAATAAGTAATTGCTGAGATGCTCTACTTCATGGTATAATAATTTTATTACAAATATTTTCTGTATAATTAATAAAAGTTGTGAAGTGAGGGGCTGTGCATATTATGAACACAACAATACTGGACTATATTGTCAACACAATCGAAGCGCTTTTCTACATATTGACCGGAGTTATTGCATTATTGACATATTTAAGTGCACGGAAAACTATTCTTCAGCCGGTAAAGACAGAGGTCTTTAAGCGCCAAGTAGAAGTCTTTTCATCCATTATGGAACTATTCAATGGAAAAAGCGAAATTGAAATCAGGCGAGCGTTTGGCTTTGATAAAATGCTTAAGGCGAATATTTTGTGCCTTTTGGATGAATATGCTTCTGTTTTCTTCAACTACCATGTCGATGTCGAAAAACGCCCTTATAACAAAACAGCTTGCCCTCAATCTATGATTACTGCTGAATATGCAGAGCGATATTTAGTTGCGCCTTTATCTCCGTTAAAAAGTGAGTCTGAAAGTACTAATCAAATAAACCAGCAAACTGTAAGCAAAGAAGACTTTTGGAACAGTTTTATTTATGGAGAAATCTGTGAACCAGCTTGTACTATGAATATCATGTCACAGTTAGACGAGATTATGAAATCCCCGTTTCTTACGAGCGAGAGCATACGACTTCTCTCAAAAATCAAAGAGACAGTTGAAGAAAATATGCTAAAAATTGGAGAAGTACTTACAGAGATAGCCCAAAATCTTCCCAATATGTGTCCAAGTCTTGAAGCTCTAATGGATTTTGACATTTCATGGATTGAAAACAAATACAACAAAGAATTTGTTTCTATTGATACCTATTGCAACGAATTAACTGATTATTTGCGGAAATACTTTAAGGTCGAATCCATAATGGACTAAAGTGGAGATTGACAGAGGTATATTCCCTGTTAATTATAATTCCATCAAGCAGATTTCCCCAAAGCCCGGGATGCCTACACCTTGGCTTTCCGGGCTTCGTTGTATTCCTGTTATGTACTACTCTGCTTGTCCACTACGCCAGCAGCAGATACGTCTGATACACAATGTCCAGATGCCGGTTATATCTGTCTACTCTCAGACTGCCGGACAGCAGTTGTCCCGCATTTGGCGGCGCAACACTTAGGGAAGATGTACGCCACCAATCCTCCGCCGAGTTTTCTTCCGCCCCGTATTTTTCCGCGTTCCAGCTTCCCAATTGGCATTTTGGACTACATCTTTTTGATGATGTGCGCCACCAGGCGGAGATTGTGCTCCACCAAGCGGTTGCGGGCGGACAGATCGCCCTGGGCCCACTGCTCCAAGCACTCCCGCTCCTCCTGCCGGGACAGGGGACGGGGAAAGGAGCCGGGATTACCGGACAAATGCAGGGTCAAAAACAGGCTGTTGGACAGCAGCAGCAATGCCGCCGATAACATAGGTCATCCCTCCTTCACGGCAATCCTATGCCCGGAGGGGATGGTCCTATGTAACAAGAGGAATCGTCAAAAACAGCGCTGAAAGGCGGACGGCCTTGCGGTCGTCCGCCTTTCAGCGCACATAGGTATAAACGATTACAGGTTTTCCGGTCATTTTCTTGGCCGGCGCGGCTTACTCCCCGCCGCTTCCGTCTTTGGGGGCGGCAGGCTCATCGTCCAGGGGCTCCGCCTGTGCGGACTCCGGGGCGTCGTCCCGAGACCCCGCCGCTTCGGTCTCTGCCGGGGCCTCAGCCGCCGCAGCGGCAGCAGCCTCCCGGGCAGCCACCTGGTTCACATACAGGTCCTCAGGCCGGTGGGGGTGGAGCTTGATGTTGTAAAACAGCACCGCCAGAGCGGCGATCATCAGCACCAGGCTCAGCACCTGGGACACCCGGATGGGCTGGCCGGCGATGGTCCAGTTGAACAGATACAGGCTGTCGGTGCGCAGACCCTCGATCCAGAAGCGGCCCACGCCGTACCACAGGAAGTAGAAGCAGGTGTTCTCACCGTCGAACCGCCTGGCCTTGGATATCACAAAAACGATCAGCAGCAGGCCGATGAGGTTCCACAGGCTCTCGTACAGGAAGGTGGGATGTACCTCCACCAGCTCCCCGGCAGTGGTGGTCAGCTGCATGCGCCAGGGCATGGTGGTTTCCGCACCAAAGGCCTCGCGGTTCAGGAAATTGCCCCAGCGGCCGATGGCCTGGCCGATGAGCAGCCCCATGACCACCAGGTCCATCATGGCCCCCAGCTTGATATGGCGGCTGCGGCACAGGATAATGGCCACGATGACCACAGCGATGACGCCGCCGTAGATGGCCAGGCCGCCGTCCCAGATGGCGATGGCCTTGGACCAGCTGAACCGGTCCTCGTGGTCCTTGAACTGGCTGAGATAGAACAGAACGTAATAGATCCGCGCGCCGATGATGCCGCAGGGAATGCCCCACAGCAGCCCGTCGATCAGGTCATCCTCGCGGATGCCGTATTTCGTGCGCTGGCGCATGCACCACCACAGGGCCACCAGCATGCCCAGGGCGATGAGGATGCCGTACCAGTAGATGCCGTTGCCGATGTTGATGGCCTTGGAGCTGAGGGTAATGGTCCAGTCGCCAAAAAGCCCCGGAAAGCGGATGGGGCTGTCGGTCATGATCTTCATAGTGTCACTCCTTGCTCAGAAACTGGCACCTATTATACCGCAGACGGCGCAGAATGAAAAGTCTTTTTTTCCGGGCAGCGCCTGCACGCGTACTCCCCTTACCCCTTGATGATCTCCACCACTTCGCCGATATACATACGGTGGACGGGCTCGTCCTTATAAAAGGCGTCCCGGACCTCCTGGGGGATCTGCTCCAGGTCCAGGTCCTGGCAATAGATCTTGCGGCAGACCAGGGTAGTCTCCGCCTGACGGAAGGTGATGCCCTGGGGCAGGAACTCCGGGGTCAGGCCCGCCGCCGCCACCTTGTCGCCGTCCCGGCCGGAGGTGCTGCCCAGCAGGGACAGGGCCCTGCGCTGCTCCTCCGGGTAAAAGCTGACGGTGAAGTAGTCGCTCTCCTCCATAAATGCAAAGGTATAGCGGTTCTTTTTCACATACACTGTGGCCACCGGGCGTTCCCACAGGGTGCCCAGGCCGCCCCAGCTGATGGTCATGGTGTTGTAATGCTCCGGGGTCCCCGCCGTGACCAGGGCCCACTGCTTGTCGAATTTGGTAAATACGTCCGCTTCCAGGTGCATCATACCGACACGCTCCTTCATTATAAAGTAAGGCCATTGTATCACACCCCGCCCCCCGGGGCAAGACGGAGATTTCCGGCGGCCCGCAGGAAAAAGGGCGGACGCCGGCGCCCGCCCCGATCTTTATCCGAACAAAAGGATGCACCACCAGATGGCGCCGATGACAGATACCACCAGCCCCAGCAGGAGCATGATGCCCCGGGCCAGGTCCGTGGCCTGGAGCTTTTCCGAGTTGTGATAGAAAAAGCCCAGCAGAAATTTGTCCAGGGCGATGGCGGGCTTCAGCAGCAGGGGGAGCACCAGGCCCAGCAGCAGGAACAGCCCCGCCGTGAGAAATTCCCCGGGCCGCCCGGCGATGCGGGTCTGGTGATTGCCCAGGGCCATGCTGTACAGCGTGTTGTCGGTCAGGCCCGGGCTGAACCCGGCCTTCTCCTGCACCAGGGTGCTGATGGACCAGCTGTCACCCGCTGTCATGAACGTTCCGGTGGCGGTGTTGTAGGTGACGTTGCGGACCACACCGTCCATGGCCATTTCCGCCGCCCGATAGGAGCCGTTTTCCGCCAGGGACAGGGTAAACTCCGCCGTCTGCCCCGTGGGGGACTGAATGCGCAGGCGGTTGTCCTCCGTCACCTCCACCGTGGAGCAGCCCGGGCGGGTATAGGTCCTGCCCTGTTCCCCGGCGGTCATGCGGTAAAAGCCGCCGTAGTTCCACACGCCGGGGCGCAGGCCCCACACCAGGGCCGAGATCGCCAGGAGCACCGCGGCGGCCAGTTCGATTTTCCAGATGATGCTTTTCATGATGGATTTCCTCACCTTTCCAGCGAATTTCCGTCTGTTGCAGCTGTGGTTCTCTGTACAATTATGTTACTATATTTATGCGCAATTGTCAACGAAAAAAAATATTTTCGATTGAATATTTATCCTCCTTCGCGGCCGCCATTTACCGGAAATCTTCTTGATATGTCATTTCGAGTCAGCCGCAGGCTGGTGCGGCGATCCGTTTTCCCCGCGCATCAGTGCCTATTTCCTCCCATAACCGCCGCCTCTTGTCTTTTCCTGCCCTATGTGGTAAAATGGCAAAAACATCGAAAAGGAGCTGAGTGCGTGACGGACTATCCCACTTCCCTGCTGCCGGACCGCGGCAGATGCACCGGCTGCGGCGCCTGCGCCAGCGGCTGCCCCAAGGGGGCCATCCATATGCTGCCGGACCGGGAGGGGTTCCTGTACCCCACCGTCACCGATGCCTGCATCCAATGCGGCCACTGCGCCCATATCTGCCCCGTTCTGAAGCAGCGGGAGCCCCGGCCGGAGCCGGCGGTGTTCGCCGCCTGGAACCCGAATCCCGCCGTGCGCCAGACCTCCACCGCAGGCGGCGTATTTCCCCTGCTGGCGGAGTATATCCTGGACGAGGGCGGCGTGGTGTTCGGCGCGGCCCTGGACCAGGAGCTGCGGGTGCGGCACATCGCCGTAAAGGACAAGGCGGAGCTGCCCCGGCTCCAGGGGGCCAAGCCCGTGCAAAGCGACCTGGGCGACAGCTTCCGCCGGGTGCGCCACTATCTGGACCAGGGGCGGCGGGTGCTGTTCTCCGGCACCCCCTGTCAGGTGGACGGCCTGTATCACTTCTTAGGCGAGCATCCGGAGCGGCTGCTGACCTGCGACGTGGTGTGCAGCGGCGTGTCCTCCCCGGGGGTGTGGGGCCAGCTGGTGCGGTCTATGGCGTATATCAAGCGGCAGCCGCCGGTGGACGTGTGCTTCTGCGGCAAGCTGCCCGGGGAAAAGGACCGGCGATTCCGTGTCCGCTTCGCCGGAGGCGCCCAGTATGACGCCCCCTTCGGCAAGTCCGATTTCGGCCGGGGTCTGCGGCAGCGGCTGTTTCTGCGCCCGGCATGCCACCGGTGTCCCTATACCAGCACCGACCGCCCGGCGGACCTGACCCTGGGCATATACCGGGACCCGCCCAAGGACTTCCACCCGGAGGTACCCCGGTACAGCATTTCCCTGCTGCTGGTGAACAGCGCCAAGGGCGCCCACTATTTCGACACACTGCCCCTGAAGCGGGAAAAGCTGACCCTGGACCAGGCGGTAGCCTGCGCCGGGGCTCTGTCGGCTCCCCAGGAAGCCTCCGGCAGCCGGGAGGACTTTTTCGCGGCCTTCTGTCAGCAGCCCTTCCAGCAGGTGCGCAACCGGTTTCTGTCCGCCTCTCCCCTGCCCCAGCCCCTGGAGCGGCTGCGTCAGCTGCTGAAGCATCCCAAGGAGAAGTGATTTTATGGAAACACTGATGCACACCTGCTGCGCGCCGTGCTCCGTGTCCTGCATCCGCCAGCTGCGGGGCGAGGGCATCGAGCCTGTCAGCTTCTGGTATAATCCCAATATCCACCCCTATCAGGAGTACAAGGCCCGGCGGGACACGCTGATGGCCTATGCCCCGGCCATCGGCATGAAGCTCATCGTCCGGGAGGATTATGGCCTGCGGGATTTCTGCCGGGCCGTGTGCGGCGACATCGACCACCGGTGCGGCCACTGCTACCATATCCGCCTGTGGGAAACGGCACGGTATGCGGCGGAGCACGGCTATGCCAGCTTCACCAGCACCCTGTTCGTCAGCCCCTATCAGAACCACGAGCTGCTGCGGCAGACGGCTCAGGCGGCGGCAGAGGCATACGGGGTGGAGTTTCTGTACCGGGATTTCCGTCCCGGATTCCGGGCAGGCCAGCAGGAGGCCCGGGAGCGTGGCTTTTACATGCAGAAATACTGCGGGTGCGTGTTCAGCGAGGAGGACCGCTACCGCAAGCAGCTCGACCGGGATCTGAAGAATCCGGAAAAGATCATTGGATAACAGCAGCCCCGCCGGTCACCCGGCGGGGCTGCTGTTAGTCATTTTACAGGTGAAGCAGCTCCTTGTAATAGGGCCACAGGCCGGTTTTCTCCGGGCAGAAGGGGGCCAGCTGGCACAGGTCCGTGCCGGGGAAGTCATTGCCCTCGATGATGGCCGGGCCGTCGGGGCCGATGGCCATATCCCAGCCCACATGGCCCACCTCCGGGATCTCCCGGGCGGCCTCACAGGCCATGGCCTTGGCCTCCTCGATCATGGGCAGCTGATAGCCCACCAGGGGGACGCCGGTGTCGGGGTGCCGGTCATAGACGTTGAAATAGTCGTCGGTGGCGGGGGAGCAGATCTTACCGGTGTCGATATCCACCCGGCAGAGAATGCCGCCCTGGCCGGAGTTGTCGCACACGCCGCCGCCCCGTCCCATTTTCAGGGTGATATAGGCGATGTGCACCTGGCCGTCCACCAGGTCGGTGCAGATGCGCATGGTGTTCACGGACTGGGGATGCAGCCGCGCCATATCGGGATGCTGGGCCTGGACGTGCTCCAGCACCACCAGCTTCTTCTCCCGGATATAGTCCAGCATGGCCGCCGGGGATTCAAAATCCTTCACATACAGCTTTTCCACGCCGTTGCCGCAGGAGCCGTGGTTGATCTTGGCAAAAATGGCCTCCTGGCCCTCCAGAAACCCAGCCATCTGCTCCACCGTAGCGGTCTCGCCGTTGAGGGTGGGCCGGCGGAGGTACTTGGCGAAGCGGACGTTAAAGAGCAGCTTATCGTCAAAATCGTCGTCGTGGGCCATATCATTCATGAGATTGCTGACCTTCTTGTTGCGCACCCGGGTGAGGTAGGTGTCCCGCTGGGCGCCGGTCATGTTGTAAAAGCCGAACATGGTGTAGTCATAATACCCTGCGCCGTACCGCACGGCGCACCACAGCATATCAAAGAAGGTGCGCACGTTGTTCTGTCCGCACTTCTGGTGCACCACGTCGATCATGTGGTTCATTTTCTTGAAGCGGACGCCGGTGAGCACCCGGGCCACATATCCGATCATTGCCATGGTAAAAACCTCCCATTTCTCGTTTTGCACTATCATATCACGCAGGCGGCGAAAATCCAATGCATTTTCCTGATGTCTGCCAAAAGCAGGACTGTTTTCAGTATACCACGCCGGAGCGCACGGCGCAAGAACAGCGTCAGATGAAGTATTTCTCCCGGCAGTAGCGGTACGGCGTGTCGGGAACGGCGGCCCGGTCATAGATGTTGGCGGCAAAGACCAGGTCAGAGCCGCCGATGACCTCCTCATAGGTGTCGCACAGGACAAAATGCACGTTGGGGTCCTCCCGGAACAGGTCCATGATGCGCTGCTGGTGGTCGTGGTAGCGGATGAGCTTCAGCGTCACGTCCCGGCGGTCCCCCTCCGCCCGCAGAGAGGCGATAAACGCCCGGATGCAGACGGTCATGATGTTCCCCAGGCCGATGAGGCCCACCGTTTCAAAGTCCGGCCGGGTGAACAGGCGGGCGGAGTGGGCAGCGGAGATGCCGGTGCGGAGGGTGGTGATATACTCGCCGTCCATCAGGGCCCGGAGGATGCCGGTGTCGGACTCATAGAGCAGGATATCGCCCATCATGCTGGAGCGGTCCTCGCCCCGCTTGATGCTGTGGCGGCCGATCATCTTCACCATGGCGATGTTGCCCCGCTCATAAATGCAGGGCATGACATTGTAATAGTCGCCGTCCTGCTGGTCGATGTGGATTTTGGGGGGCAGGGTGTAGCCGGACTTTTCCCGCAGGGCCTCGTCCACCCAGCGGATGAGCTCGCTGTCCGGAGTCTCGGCTGCAATGGCCCGGACGGCTTCATGGCCGGGTGGTACAGCCCACCCTTCCCAAGATATGCGGCCTGACATGCGCAGATATTATAGCAGAGTATTTTGGAAATTTCAATGGTTTTGTAGTCGATCCGCACGCTCAAAGTGCAGAACTGCAATACATGTTGGGCAAGTGAATAAAATCAGCGAATTGATTGACAAATATTTTGCATTTCTGTATAATTCAGTAGGAAATCGCTGCAAAAGGAGTACTTGACTATGAACTGCCACGGCGGCTGCGCCAGGAACGCGGGGCTGAAGCAGGCCATTGACCGGGTGCCGAAGCGGAAGGTCATCGACCCGAAAGCGGACCCCCGGCTCATGGGCGCTCCGGGCACGCCCGCCAGAAGGAGATGACACACGGAATATGGACCAGCATACCCATTCCCACCCGCACCCGCATGACCACGACCACCCCCATCCGCATACCCACAGCCATACCCAGACCAAGGCCGTTCTGAACCGTCTGTCCCGGGCCCAGGGGCACCTGGAGTCTGTGCGCAAAATGGTGGAGCGGGGCGAGGACTGCGCCGAGGTGCTGGTGCAGCTGGCGGCGGTGATCTCCGCCCTGAACAGCACCGGCCGGGTGATCCTCAAGGATCACATTGCCCACTGCATTGTGGACGCTGTGGAGTCCGGCGACAACGAGGCCGTGGAGTCCCTGAACCAGGCCATTGACCGGTTTATGCGGTAAAAATTGTGAACATTTTCCCAAAGCAATTGACATTTTTCAACATCGTGTCTATAATTTAGTATAGGATAGAGGATCGGCGGGGCCCCTGTCGCCTGGTGATGCAGGCGAGGTGCCGCCAGATCAAAAAGCAGCCGGAGGAGAAGGCTCCCCTGAATCCCGCCCAGCAGCTGACGTATGACATGGTCACCAAGGGCGCCGGCGCTGTGTGTCCCGAAAATCTCCGGCCGGTCATCGACTGGTACAATTCTGTGAAGTAAGGAGCGAGCTTATGGAAAAAGTAAAAAACGTCCTGCTGACCGGCGGCAAGGCCGCCCTGAACAGCGCCGTGGAGCTGGGCTGCAGCGTGGTGCAGCTGTTCACCCGCCTGGCCAATACCACCTGGGAGTTCGTGTGCGATAAGGTCCGCACCATGTCCCGGGAGCACCGCCGGATGCTGATGATCATCGCCGCCGCTGCCACCGGCGTTCTGGCCGTGGGCTCTGTGGTCCTGTGGCTGGTGCGCCGGAAAAAGTAAATTTCCTATCGTATTTTATAACAGAGCGGGGGGACGCAGTGCGTCTCCCCGCTGCTGACAGAAAAGAGGAGTCAATTTATGGAAAAAAAGGCATTCAAGGCGGAGTCGCAGCGGCTGCTGGACCTGATGATCCACTCCATCTACACCCATAAGGAGATCTTCCTGCGGGAGATCATCTCCAACGCCTCCGACGCCATCGACAAGCTGTGTTATCTGTCCCTGACAGACGAGAACGTGGGGCTCAAGCGGGAGGATTTCGCCATCACCCTGTCCGTTGACAAGGAAAACCGCACCCTCACCGTCAGCGACAACGGCATCGGTATGGACGCAGACGAGCTGGAGAACAACCTGGGCGTTATCGCCTCCAGCGGCACCTACCAATTCCGCCAGGGGCTGGACAAGGAGGCCGAGGCCGACGTCATCGGCCAGTTCGGCGTGGGCTTCTACTCCGCCTTTATGGTGGCGGACCACATCACCGTTATCTCCCGGAAATACGGCCAGGAGCAGGCGTACCGCTGGGAGTCCGACGGCCTGGAGGGCTACACCATCGAGCCCTGCACCCGGGACGCCGTGGGCACCGACATCATCATGCACATCAAGCCCGACGGCGACGAGGAGCCTAACGAATACGGTCAGTATCTCCAGGAATACGCCCTGCGCCGGCTGGTGAAGAAATATTCCGACTACATCCGCTTCCCCATTAAGATGATGATGCCCCACTCCCAGGTCAAGGAGGGCAGCCCCCAGGACAAGCCCGAATACGAGGAAGTCCTTGCGTGGGAGACCCTCAACAGCATGGTACCCCTGTGGCAGCGGAAGAAGGCCGATGTCACCCGGGAGGAATATGACAAGTTCTATCAGGAGCGGTTCGGCGATCCCGCCGCACCCCTGAGCGTTATCACCGTGTCCGCCGAGGGCGCCGTCACCTATAAGGCGCTGCTGTATATCCCCTCCCAGGCCCCCAGCCAGTACTACACCGAGGACTATAAGCCCGGCCTCCAGCTGTACGCCTCCGGCGTGATGATCATGGACAGCTGCGCCGACCTGCTGCCGGACTATTTCAACTTTGTCCGGGGTGTGGTGGAGTCTCCGGACCTGAGCCTGAACATCTCCCGGGAGCTGCTGCAGCATGACCGGCAGCTGAAGATCATCTCCGCCAATCTGGAAAAGAAGATCAAGGCCGAGCTGGAGCGGATGCTCCGGGACGATCGGGAGAAATACGAAACCTTCTACCGCAGCTTTGGCCGCCAGCTGAAGCTGTGCGCCCTGGACAACTACGGGGCCAGGAAGGAGCAGCTCCAGGACCTGCTGCTGTTCTACTCCTCCACGGAGAAGAAGCCCGTGACCCTGGCAGAGTACGTCTCCCGGATGCAGCCGGAGCAGAAGTTCATCTATTTCGCCTCCGGCGACACCGTGGACGCCATCGACCACATGCCCCAGACGGAGCTGCTGAAGGATCACAATATGGAGATCCTGTACTTCACCGACAAGGCCGACGAGTTTCTGCCGGACATGCTGCAAAAGTACCAGGACAAGCCCTTCCGCTCTGCCATTGACGGGGATCTGGAGCTGGGCGATGAGCAGAAGCCCGACGAGACCGACAGCCATCAGGAGAGCTTTGCCTTCCTGAAGGAGGCACTGGGGGATAAGGTGGACCAGGTGAAGGCATCCACCAGGCTCAAGACCCACCCGGTGTGCCTGTCCAGCGGCCAGGGCATCACCTTCGAGATGGAGAAGTATTTCACCGCCGTGCAGCCGGAGCTGGGCATGAAGGCCAAGCGCATTCTGGAGATCAACGTGGATCATCCCGCCTTTGCCGCCTTCGAGACTGCCCGGATCACCGACCCGGACCAGGCGAAAAAATACGCCCAGATCCTCTATAATCAGGCCTGCCTTATCGCGGGTCTGCCCATTGAAAACCCGTCCGCGTACACGGATCTGATCTGCTCGCTGTGGAAGTGAGCCATCATAAGCAATACGGAGCTCTCCGCCAGGAGAGCTCCGTATTGCTACGCATCGAAATGCGCCGGGACATCCTTCCATCCGGGGCGCCCCGTTGTTTTCTGTTAATCCAGCGCGTCGCGGCTTTCAAACACGTCGCGGACAGAGCCGTTCCGGTCGATCTCCGGCTCCGGAGCCGGGGCCTTGGCCATTTTCAGCTCCTGCCACTTGGCCTTGTCGATCAGCAGCTGCCGGGGCTTGGACCCCTCGAAGGGACCCACATAGCCCCGCTCCTCCATCTGATCCACCAGCCGGGCCGCCCGGGCATAGCCCAGCTTCAGCCGCCGCTGCAGCATGGACACGGAGGCCTGTCCCGTCTCCAGCACCACGTCCACGGCGGCGGTGAGCAGCTCGTCGTCGGGACTCTCCCCGGCAGGCTCCGGCGCGCCGGCGGACTTGCCGCCGCCCTTTTCCTTCTCCTTCACCGCCTGCTCGATCTTGTCCATCACGTCCTGGGAATACTCCGCCTCGCCGCTCTGCTTCACATAGTCCACCACCCGCTCGATCTCCTCCGGGGTGATGAAGCAGCCCTGGACCCGGGTGGGCTTCCCGGCCCCCAGCGGGGCGTACAGCATGTCGCCCTTGCCCACCAGCTTCTCCGCGCCGGTGGTGTCCAGGATGATCCGGGACTCCAGGGACGATGCCACGGCGAAGGCAATGCGGCTGGGGATATTGGCCTTCATCAGGCCGGTGATCACGTCGGAGGAGGGCCGCTGGGTGGCGATGACCAGGTGCATCCCTGCGGCGCGGCCCATCTGGGCCACCCGGCAGATGGATTCCTCCACCTCCTTGGCGGCCACCAGCATCAGGTCCGCCAGCTCGTCGATGACCACCACCACGGTGGGCATTTTTTTCAGCTCCTGGCTGCGTCCGGCCAGGGCGTTGAACCCGGCCAGGTCCTTCACGCCGTTCTCCGAAAACAGCTTATAGCGCTTCATCATCTCATACACTGCCCACTGTAGGGCCCCGGCGGCCTTCTTGGGGTCCGTCACCACCGGGATCAGCAGGTGAGGGATGCCGTTGTACGGGGCCAGCTCCACCATTTTGGGGTCCACCATGATGAACCGGACCTCCTCCGGCGTGGACTTGTACAGCAGACTCACGATCAGCGAGTTGGTGCACACGGATTTACCGGAGCCGGTGGTGCCGGCAATGAGCACATGGGGCAGGCGGGCAATATTGCCCATGAGGTAATAGAAACCGTTGCCGGAGACGCGGCCTGCAGCGTCCATATCGACGCCATTGAAGCGCTCCATTATCTCGGTGTGGTAAGGAATATCAAAATCGGGGACTATCGGTTCGCCGAAGCGCTGTACTTCGACGTTGCAGCTGTCGTCAGGGCCGATGGGAACGCTGGGGTCGATGATATTCGGAATATTCAGCATGATCTCATGGATGCGTGCGGCGTACTGCTCCTCCAGTGCCTCAAGCTCTGCGAGACGGTCGGCATTTGCTTTGACCTGAGCCTTTATCTTCTCGGCCTCTTCGAGCTTTGAGGGGTCTTTCTTGGCCTGACCCATGAGCATGCCAATCTGCTTAGAGAGGGTATTTCTGCTCGCGCGCAGGTCGCTTGCTTCGGTTATTGCGGCGCGGTTCTTCGCGTCAAGCTCCAGCACCTCATCGACGAGGGGCAGCTTTGCGTCCTGAAATTTCTTCTTGATGTTCTCACGAACGGCGTCGGGATTGTCTCTTACAAACTTTATGTCCAGCATTTTTCTTCTCCTGTTTTTATAGTTTAAGTAATTTTTCTATCAGCGCTTCCCTGTCGTCCGCGCCGTAAAATTCAATTTCTATTTTGCCGTTTCTCTTTCCGTCTATCAGCTTAACCTTGCGTCCGAGTTTTTTTGAAAGCTCGTTTGATATCTCGGCCGCGTAGTCAACGCTTATTTCGCCGCTTTCTTCCGGTGCCTGACGCGGTTCTCTGGCAATTCTGGCGGCAAGCTGCTCAGCTTTTCTGACGGAATAGTTCTTTTTTATGATCTCGTTTGCCGCGGCAAGCTGTTTTGACGGCTCGGAGACCGAGAGTATCGCGCGTGCGTGCCCCGCGGAAAGCTTGCCTTTCTCGACCATTTCCATGACCGGCGGCGTCAGCATGAGCAGGCGCATCGCGTTTGTGACGGCGGGACGCGAACGTCCGACGCTTCGAGCGGCGTCCTCCTGCGTCAGGCCGTATTCTTCGATAAGCAGCTTATAGCCCTTTGCTTCCTCAATCGGGTTCAAGTCCTCGCGCTGAAGATTTTCTACCAGCGCAAGCTCGGCTGTTCTGCGGTCGTCGGCTTCAATGACCCGCACCGGAACCTCGGTCAGCCCCGCGAGGCGTGATGCGCGCCAGCGGCGCTCTCCTGCGATTATCTGATAATATCCGCTGTCGAGCTTTCTAACTGTGATGGGCTGGATAAGTCCGTATTGGCGTATCGAGTCGGCCAGTGCCTCCAGCGCCTCCTGATCGAAGTATTCGCGCGGCTGCTCGCTGCGCGGCTCGACCTTTGATATCGGCAGTGTCAACTGTTCGGCTTCGTCGTCGAATTCGTCAGCGCCGAAGAGAACGCCAAGACCTGTGCCAAGCCCTTTCTTTTCTTTTGCTGCCATGTCCCCTCCTAATTCTTCGAGGCGCTTCTCGCGTCAAACTCCTCGGCGAGAGCCATGTACGCCTTGCTGCCTTTATTGTATTTTTCATATATCACGCCGGGTATTCCATGGCTCGGCGCCTCGGAAAGCCTTATGCTGCGTGGGATGACTGTGTCATAGACCTTGTCGCCGAGATATTTTCTCAGCTCGTTTGCGACCTGCGCCGTGAGATTCATACGTGCGTCGTACATGGTGAGAATGATGCCCTCAATCTCAAGCCGTTTATTTAGCCGCTTTTTGCACATCTTGATACTGGTCATCAGATCCGCAATACCCTCGAGCGCGTAGTATTCGCACTGCATCGGGATAAGTACGCTATCAGCCGCGACGAGTGCGTTGATGGTCAGCAGTTCGAGTGACGGCGGACAGTCTATGAAAATATAGTCATAATCCGTGAACAGCGTCATCAGCGCGTTTTTCAGGACAAATTCTCTTTTATCCGTGCCGATAAGCTCGACAGAAGCGGCGGCAAGCTCCTTGCCGGTCGGTATCACGTCGCTATAGTCGGTGTGGCGGATGCAGTCCACGGCCGCTGTCTCGTTTATCAGTATATCATAGGTGTTCGGACGGCTTGCTTTCGGCACGCCCATGCCTGAGCTGGCGTTGCCCTGAGGGTCGCAGTCGACGAGGAGCACGCGCCGCCCGCGCTTTTTGAGCGCGCAGGTCAGATTCACGCACGTGGTCGTCTTGCCGACTCCGCCTTTCTGGTTGGCGACGGCAATGATTTTGCCCATGGTTTGCCTCCTGAATCGTGTTTGCAGCTATTATAACAGCGTGCGGCCGCGTTTTCAACCGCTTGGAGGCGCTGCGGCAAATTTTTGTGATGTTTCACGTGAAACAATGCGAAATCCGGCGGGCGTGTTTCACGTGAAACATTGCCTCAGGACAGGAACATATCCACGTCGCCGATGGTCAGCCCGTCGTGCAGCGCGAGATTGATGCCGTAGCCGATGAGTTTGGCCGCATCACGCACTACGGTGTCGATATCGCGCGGTGTGACGAACATCTGCTCTGCGCGGGGGTCGTCCGAAAAGCCGCCGGCGTCAATGACGGTCGGCAGGCCGATGGCCGCGACCGGAATGCCGAGCGTGTCGCGGCTGAGACCGGCGCGGTCATTGCCGACGCCGCTGCCGGGCGTGATGCCGGTGTCCGTGAGCTGGACGGTGCGGCCGAGGCGGTCGAGCTCCGCGCAGGCGAGTGCGTCTACGGCGATGATGGCGTCCGGGCGTAGGTGGGCCGCGAGCGCGCGGATCATATCGGCGGATTCCACGCCCGTCGTGCCGAGCACGCCGGCCGCGAGCGCGGCCACGGGGCGGAACTGTCCGAAATGCTCCGGCAGCTGCTCGCGCAGCGCGCGGACGATGGGGTCGAGATTCGTCATAACTTCCTGTTCCTTTCCGGGTCAGAACCCGATGCCGAGGTCGATGCCGCGGTCGTGCTCGTCGGCGAGCTTCTGCGCCGCGTTGTAGCCCATGCCCTTCTGGCGGTTGTTCATGGCGGCGAGCTCGAGGATGACCGCGAGGTTGCGCCCCGGCCCGACCGGGATCGTCACGCACGGCACGCGCACATTGAGGATCTCGCAGTATTCCGTCGTCAGGCCCAGCCGGTCGTAGGCCCGGCCGTCCTCCCACGGCTCGAGCTGCACGACGAGATCCACGCGCGTCTCGGGCTTGACCGCGCCGACGCCGTAGATCTGCCGCGCGTCGATCACGCCGATGCCGCGCAGCTCCATGTAGTAGCGG
>ERZ507033.427-NODE-427-length-18186-cov-8.148806_pt1 | contig 18186 bp, 18 predicted proteins | sample MGYA00512874_ERZ507033 | MGnify/ENA metagenome assembly ERZ507033
CAACCCTGGGTATGGTCGAACTCTGGCACCGTCTGCGGCAGCGCGGCTACACCCGTTGCCCGGAGAGTCTGTTCCGTGTCATGCGTAAAATGGGGTTGTTTCCTGGCGAAAAGCCAAAAAACACATACAAACCCAAGCCTTACGAGCAGATGACCCGTCCCGGAGAGCGCGTGCAGGTAGATGTGAAGGTCGTGCCGCGCAAGTGCATCGCGGATCCGGAGCTTCGGCTGTTCCAGTACACCGCCATCGACGAGTTTACGCGCCTGCGCTTCCTCGCCGCCTATCCGGAGCAGTCCACCTATTCTTCGGCTGATTTCCTTCGCAGACTGACCGCGTGGTATGCGCGCCGCGGGATCAAGGTGGAGTGTGTCCAGACGGACAACGGTTCCGAGTTCACCAACCGTTTTTCCAACAGTAAACGCGATCTGCCGACGCTGTTTCAGCGGACGGCTGCTGAGCTGGGCATCCAGCATAAGCTGATTCGCCCGTATACCCCGCGGCACAACGGTAAGGTGGAGCGCAGCCACCGTGAGGACCAGAAGCGCTTCTATTCCTGCCACGCATTCTATTCTCTGGACGATTTCGCAAAGCAGCTTGCGGTCCACAACCGCCGTTCTAACAGCTTACCTATGAGGCCCCTCCACTGGCTCTCTCCAGCAGAGTTCTCTGTCCAATATGTTTGACAAACCTACACCGCCCCATGCAAAACGGCTGTGTATTGCAGGACTACAATATTTATTACACCACGGACCGGGAGCACCTCTCCTATTTGCTGAACCAGCAGCGGCAGCTGCTGATCGGCGGAGAGGATACGGAGCAGCAGGAAAAATAAAACCGGCAGGAATGCCGCCGGCGCAGGGTTTGCCGCGCCGGCGGCATTTTTTTGCAGGGTAAACACATGGCCGCACCTGTGGGCGCGGCCATGTGTTTACCAGCGCCGCTTTTTCTTTTCGCCCTCCCGGCGCTGGAAGGGCTTGTCGATGAGGATGATGTCCTCTCCGAACCGCTGGACGCAGTCCCAGGGAATGTAATAATCCTCGCCCCGGCCGAACAGACCGAAGAACCGGCAGGGGCCAAAGACGATCAGGGCCTTGACGGTCCCCTCCGGGATGCAGAGCTCCAGGTCTCCCACGCAGCCCAGACGGCTGCCGTCGCAGATGTTGATGACCTCCTTGCGGCGCAGCTGTGAAAATCGGCACATCATGGTCTCCACCTCAGCTCCAGCCTATGCGCCTTCCGGCGCGTCCTATGCCATCAGATCACCGCGTCCACGGGAATGCCGCCGCCCGTGGCCGCCGTGAACCGGCGGGTGACAAAACTGTTATATCATCTTTAAGGAATCTTAAAGGTTCCCCCCTTGTTTCTTTAACTGTTTTTCTTTATACTGAATTTTGGGAACAGGGACAGCTGATCGGAAGCTGTATCGCCAAAAAAAGAGCCGCTCTTGACAGGAAGCAGCAGATCATATATACTAAGTGTATCAATCATCTTGATACAGTTGCGCCTGTGCGCACAGAGAAAGGAAAGCGCCTATGGAGACGTTAAAGACCATCAATTTTATCATAGCGGTTGTTTTCTTCGTCTGCTATACCTATCAGTTTTTGTATATCCCGGTGCCCTGGCTGCGGAAGGAGAAGCCCCACGGCCCGGCCAAGGCCAACCGGTACGCCGTTCTGATCTGCGCCCGGAACGAGCAGCGGGTCATCGGCGACCTGATCGCCAGCCTTCGGGGGCAGACATATGACCAGAGCCTGCTGTCCATTTTCGTGCTGGCGGACAACTGCACCGACGACACGGCCATGGTGGCCCGGGTGGCCGGGGCCCATGTGTATGAGCGGTTCAACCAGGTGCGGGTGGGCAAGGGCTACGCCCTGCAGGAGCTGCTGGAGCATCTGGAGCAGGATTATCCCCGGGGCTTTGACGGATACTTCGTGTTTGACGCGGACAATATTCTGGCTCCCAACTATGTGGAGGCCATGAACCGGACGTTTTCCGACGGACACGAGATCGTCACCAGCTTCCGCAACAGCAAGAATTACGGCGACAACTGGATCAGCGCCGGGTATGCCCTGTGGTTCCTGCGGGAGAGCCGGTATCTCAATCACGCCCGGTTCCTGCTGGGCACCAGCTGCGCCGTGTCCGGCACCGGGTTCCTGTTCAGCCGACAGGTGCTGGAGGAGACGGGGCCCTGGCCCTTCCACCTGCTGACGGAGGACATCCAGTTCTCCGTGGACCAGGTGACCCGGGGACGGAAGATCGCCTTCTGCCCCGACGCGGTGCTGTATGACGAGCAGCCCACCACCTTCCGCCAGTCCTGGAACCAGAGGCTGCGGTGGTCCAAGGGGTATTTGCAGGTATTCCGGGGCTACGGCGCCAAGCTGCTGCGGGGCGCGGCCGGGGGGAGCTTCTCCTGCTACGACATGGCGGCGGCCATTATGCCGGCCTTTGTCCTGTCGGCGGCGGCCATCGTGTGCAATGTGACGGCGGCGGTGCTGGGAGCCATTCGGGGGGCGGATCTGACCATTGCCCTGTGGTCTGTGGGGCAGATGCTGCTGAACATGTATCTGACGCTGTTTATCCTGGGGGCCATCACCACCGTTACCGAGTGGCGGCGGATCCATACCAAGGCGGTGAAAAAGGTGATCTACGCCTTCACCTTCCCGCTGTTTATGTTTACATACATTCCCATCTCCTTCGCGGCGATCTTCTGCAAGGGGGAGTGGAAGCCCATTGAGCACCGGGTCAGCGCGGCAAGCCTGCGGGGCCGGGGCCGGGAGGAGCTGCTGCCCTTCTGACGGAGCGGCCTGAGAGAATGGAGAGGCGAACACCATGTACAACATTCTGGTCTGTGACGACGAAAAGGATATCGTATCGGCGCTGCATATTTATCTCAGTGCCGAGGGCTATCGGGTGCTGACGGCCTTTGACGGGCCGGAGGCCCTGCGGCTGCTGGACCGGGAGGAGGTACACCTGGTGCTGCTGGATGTGATGATGCCGGGAATGGACGGCATCACCGCCATGACCCGGCTGCGGCAGAGCCGGAATCTGCCGGTAATCCTGCTGACGGCCAAGTCCGAGGACACGGACAAGGTGCTGGGGCTGAATATGGGAGCCGACGACTATGTTACCAAGCCCTTTAACCCCGTGGAGCTGCTGGCCCGGGTCCGGTCCCAGCTGCGGCGGTATATGACTCTGGGCGGCGGCCATGTGGCCCCCACCGCCGTGACCATCGGCGGAGTGAGCCTGGACGACAATGCCAAGACCGTCACCGTGGACGGGGACACCGTGAACCTGACGCCCCTGGAATACGACATTCTGCGGCTGCTGATGCAGCATCCGGGGAAGGTGTTCTCGCCCCACGAGATCTATCGCCGGGTGTGGCATGAGGACCCGGCGGCGGACAATCCCGTGGCCGTCCACGTGCGGCACATCCGGGAGAAGATCGAGATCAACCCCGCAGAGCCCCGGTATCTGAAGGTGGTGTGGGGCAAGGGGTACAAAATGGAGGGGGCGGCGCAATGAAAAAGCTGCTGGAAAAGCCGTGGGCCAAGGCCCTGGCCTTTCTGCTGACCCTGCTGCCGGGCACGGCGGCGGTGTATGGCGGCGTCGAGCTGGTATACATATATGTCTATAACATGCATACGGACAGGCGCCTGGATATGCTGTGGGCCGTGACGGCGGTGTGCGCCGTGGCGGCTGCGGCATCCCTGGTGTTCTCCCTGTCGGCGGCGGGACACTGGCCGGGCCATGAGGGCATCCATCTGACCTGGGTGGAGAAGATCCCGGTGGACCTGTTTGTGCTGGGGTTGACCTGCGTGTGGTACATCTATCTGGACGCCGTGTACTATCCATCCGCCACGCTGGGCCTGGCGGTATTTGTGGCGCTGGCGTATCTGTTCGTGCTGGCGTTTACGGCCCGGTGCAAGGCCGGGACCGTGCTCAGCGACCTGCTGGCGCTGCGGCTGCTGCGGCTTTTCAGCCGGGGGGCCGTGTGGACCTGGCGGCACCTGCGGCGGCTGTTTCTGGGCCTGCCTCTGGCGTGGAAAACGGCGGCGGTACTGCTGGCCGTTATGGCGGCGGACCTGCTGATCTTCGCCCATGGCATGGACGGGGGGCAGGCGGCGCTGTATGTGACGCTGCACCTGGTGCTGCTGGGGGCGGCTATCTGGCAGGTGCTGGCCCTGCGGCAATTGCAGCGGGGAGGCGAGAAGCTGGCGGAGGGGGACTTTTCCCATCCCGTGACCCTGAGCCGGGGGGCACTGCCGGAGCTGAAGCGCCATGCGGAGAACCTGAACTCCGTGCAGGCGGGCATTCAGCGGGCTGTGGAGGAGAAAATGAAGTCCGAGCGGCTGAAAACCCAGCTGATCACCAACGTGTCCCACGATATCAAGACGCCGCTGACGTCCATCGTCAGCTATGTGGACCTGCTGAAAAAGGAGGAGATGCCCTCCGACGCGGCGCGGGAGTATCTGGCGGTGCTGGACCGGCAGTCCCAGCGGCTGCGGAAGCTGACGGAGGACCTGGTGGAGGCGTCCAAGGCATCCACGGGGAATATACCGGTATCACCGGCCCCTACGGACCTGAACGTGCTGCTGAGCCAGGTGTGCGGCGAGTATCAGCAGCGGCTGGAGGACCAGGTGCTGGAGCCGGTGCTGGCTCTGTGCCAGCCGGGGCCGGTGGCCATGGCCGACGGGCGGCTGCTGTGGCGGGTGCTGGACAACCTGATGAGCAACATCTGCAAATACGCCATGCCCGGGACAAGGGTGTATCTGTCCACGGAGGCGGGAGAGGACGGCGTGCGGATGGTGGTGAAGAATATCTCGCGGTATCCGCTGAATATCTCCGCCGACGAGCTGACGGAGCGGTTCGTCCGGGGGGACAGCTCCCGATCCACCGAGGGCAGCGGGCTGGGGCTGTCCATCGCCACCAGCCTGACCGCCATCCAGGGCGGCGACTTCCGACTGACCATCGACGGCGACCTGTTCAAGGTGACGCTGACGCTGCCCCGGGCGGAGCAGGAGGAAAAACGGGAATAACGGCGCATGAAAATACCCTCCGGCGGAGTGAAAACCGCCGGAGGGTGATTTTTATGTGTTGGCACAGCGGGACAGAAACTGCCGGGTGCGCTCCATCCGGGGATGGTCCATGACCTGACGGGGGTCCCCCTGCTCCACGATGACGCCGCCGTCCATGAAGATCAGCCGGTCCGCCACGTCCCGGGCGAAGGCCATCTCGTGGGTCACCACGATCATGGTGGTGCGGCGGCCGGCCAGCTGGCGGATGACCCGCAGCACCTCGCCGGTAAGCTCCGGGTCCAGGGCGGAGGTGGGCTCGTCGAAGCACAGCACGTCCGGCTCCATGCACAGGGCCCGGGCGATGGCCACACGCTGCTTCTGGCCGCCGGAGAGCTGATGAGGGTAGTGCCCGGCCCGGTCTGACAGGCCCATCTGGTCCAGCAGGTCCAGCCCCCGGTCCCGGATGTCCTGCTCCGTCTCGCCGTCCCGCCGGGCCAGCCGCCGGGCCAGGGTCACATTTTCCAGGGCTGTGTACTGGGGGAACAGGTTGAAGTCCTGAAAGACCAGGCCGAAGTGCAGCCGCTTCCGGCGCAGGTCCCGCTCCCGGTCCGGAGGCCGGGACGCATCCAGCAGGGGCTCTCCCCGCAGGGAGATGACACCGCCGTCGGGGCGCTCCAAAAAGTTCAGGCACCGCAGCAGGGTGGTTTTGCCGCTGCCGGAGGAGCCGATGACGGACAGCGTTTCACCCTCCGGCAGCTGGAAGCTCACATCCCACAGCACCCGGGTGCCGCCGAAGGCTTTCTTCAGGTTCTCGACGCTTAAATATGCCATGGCGGCCTCCTTTACCGGAAATAGCTGAGACGGCGCTCCAGATACCGGAACAGCAGCGTCAGCAGCCCCACGAACAGCAGATAATATATCCCTGTATAGAACAGGGGCCAGGTGATCCCGGCGGACTTCACATAGTCCTCGCCGGCCTTGGTCAGCTCCACAATGGCGATGATCCGGGCCAGGGAGGTGTCCTTTACCAGGGTGATGATCTCATTGGACATGGGGGACAGGATCCGCTTGACCACCTGCAGAAGCGTGACCCGGAAGAAGATCTGCCGCCGGGTCATGCCCAGCACCTGTCCTGCCTCCCGCTGGCCCGCCGGGATGGCCTGGATGCCGCCCCGGTAGATAACGGAGAAGTAGCAGGCGTAGTTCAGCACAAAGGCCACGATGCATGCCAGCATCCGGTGGCTGCCCCAGATGTTCCGGCCCAGCCACAGGCCCGGACCGTAAAAGATGATGATCAGCTGCAGCACCAGAGGCGTTCCCCGGATCACCCACACCAGGGCGTCGAACACCGCCCGCACCGGGCGGCACCGGCTCATGGACCCCAGGGCCACCAGCAGCCCCAGGGGCAGGGAGAACGCCAGCGTCAGCCCGAACAGCACCGCCGCCTGACGCAGCCCCTGAAGCAGGGAAAGGGTAACGGTCCAGAACATGGCGTTATGCGGCGGGAACCACCACCACCTGAGCATTGCGGCAGTAGGCGGGGGTGCAGGTCATGGCGTTCTGCACGCCGTCGGTGAGGGTCATGCCGTTCCACACCACGTCGATGGCCTGGCTGTTCAGCTCGTTGACCTTCTGGCCCCAGTCGATGACCACAAATTCCACCTCCACGCCCAGGCGCTGGGCCACCAGCCGGGCAAGCTCCGCGTCGAAGCCGGTCCACTGGCCGCTGTCGTCCTTGTAGTCCATAGGCGCAAACTCCGTGATGCCCACCACCAGGGTGCCCTTGTTCTGAATGTAGGCCACGTCACCGGCGGCATCCTGGGTATAGCTGGTCTGGGGCAGCTCTGCCAGCAGGTCCTCCCGAACGCCGAACTGCCGGGCCAGCTTCTGGGTGGTGCCGTCCCGGTAGGCATCCTCCAGGACCTCGGTGATAAAGACCGCCAGGTCGGAGCCCTGGCGGCAGCCGATGCCGTATTCCTCCTCCGTGAGGCTGTCGGTATAGGTGAGGTTGGGATAGCTGGTGTCGGGTCCGATCATGGCGCCGGCCATCAGCAGGTCAATAACGGCGGCGTCGGAGGTCCCGGCGGCTACCTCCATCAGGGCGGCTGCCTGATCCTGGACACTGTTGACGGTCCAGCCCTTTTCCTTGGCCACCTCCTCGCCGGCGGAACCGGCCTCCACGGCATAAATCGTGTTCTTGGCGCCGGTCTGGCCGCAGGCGGACAGAGCGGCGGTGACAGCCAGCAGCAAGAGCAGACAGACTCCGCGTTGAATGATGTTCTTCATGATTTCCTCCATTCCCCGGCCCCTATCGCCAGGCGATTTAGTACGCTAATACACTACCACAATACTGAGATAAAGTAAAGACGGAATAACCACCAAATTTACCCCTATGGGGCCGGGGTATTTTGCACGGAAAACACAAAACGACAAAATGTCCGCACAAAGCGGACGTTTGACTGCGATTGACGGCGGCGGCCCCGGGGCATGCTAACCGGGAGAGGAGGCGCACATGGACATTTTTGACGGATTGTCCGCTCTGGGCGGACTGTGCCTGTTTTTATTCGGCATGAGCATCATGGCCGAGGCTCTCCAGCGCCGGGCAGGCGGACGGCTGGGGGGACAGCTGCGCCGCATGACCCGCAGCCGTTGGGCGGGCTTTTTCACGGGTCTTGCGGTGACGGCGGCGGTGCAGAGCTCGTCGGCGGCTATGGTGATGGTGGTGGGATTCGTGAACTCCGGACTGCTGACCCTGGGTCAGGCGGTGGGGGTCATCATAGGCACCAATGTAGGCACCACGGTGACGCCCTGGCTGCTGAGCCTGGGCGGACTGGAGGGGGGCGGTTTTCCGGGACGGCTGCTGCGGCCTGCGGGCTTCGTGCCTCTGCTGAGCCTGTGGGGCATCATCGCTTATCTGTCCAGGAATGGCCGCCGCCGGGATACCGGCCAGGCCCTGCTGGGCTTTGCCACATTGATGCAGGGAATGGAGCTGATGTCCGGCTCTGTGGCAGGACTTGCCCAGGCAGAGGGCTTCCGCCGGCTGTTTACGGCCTTTACGGACCCGCTGCTGGGGTTGCTGGCCGGGGCGATGCTGACGGCGGTGATCCAGTCCAGCTCCGCCTCCGTGGGGATATTGCAGGCCCTGGCCGCCAGCGGTCAGGTTACGGTGGGCGCCGCTGTGCCCATCATTATGGGGCAGAACATCGGCACCTGCATCACGGCCATGCTGTCCTCCGTGGGGGCCAGCCGCAATGCCCGCCGGGCGGCGCTGGTCCACCTGCTGTTCAACCTTACCGGGGCCGGGGTGTGGCTGGCGGTGTTCTGGCTGGTGAAGGTGCTGGCGGCTCCGACGATGCTGGCCCGTCCCGTGACTCTGCCGGGGGTGGCGGTGATCCACACGGCCTTCAACCTGCTGTGTACGATGCTGCTGTTTCCGGCGGCGGGACTGCTGGAGCGGGCGGTGCTGCGGCTGCTGCCGGGTGAGGAGGGGGAGAAGGGGACGGAGCTGGACCCCCGGCTGCTGGCGGCCCCGGCGGCAGCCCTGGAAAAATGCCGGGAGCTGGCCGGGGACATGGCGGCCCTGGCCCGGGATAACCTGCGCCGGGGCGTGGCTGCTCTGACGGAGGTGCAGCCTGCTTCGGCAAAGGAGCTGCGGCGGCAGGAGGAGCGCATCGACCGGATGGAGGACGTGCTGGGGACATTCCTGGTGCGGCTCAGCGGCCAGACGCTGACCCGGCGGGACAACGCCCGGGCGGCGGAGCTGCTGGCGCTGATCGGCGATTTTGAGCGGCTGGGGGATCACGCCATGAACCTGTTGGAAAGCGGGGAGGAGCTGCGGGACAAGGACATTTCCCTGCCCGCCGAGGACCGCCGGGAGCTGCGGGCACTGACAGACGCCGTGGAGGAGATCGCAGACCTGGCCCTGGACGCCTTCCGACGGGAGGATCCCGCCGTCCAGGCGGAGGTGGAGGCCCTGGAGCAGGTCATCGACGGCCTGAAGGAGCAGCTGCGGTCCCGGCGCATCCGGCGGATGCAGCAGGGGAGCGGCACCATGGAGCTGGGCTTTGTATGGTCCGACGTGCTGACGGACCTGGAGCGGGCGGCGGACCATTGCAGCAACATTGCCGGGTGCGTGGCGGGGCTGCCCGATGGGAACCAGGGGCTTCATGCCGCCCAGACGGCCCTGCGGCAGCAGGACCCGGCGTTTGAGGACCGGGTCCGCCGCTATGCGGAAAAGTATCGGGTATGAAAAACTACCCCGGCGCAGGCACCGCCTGCGCCGGGGTTCAACTTGTCAAAAAGAATTTTTGACAAGCGGTGAAGGAAATTTCCACATCCCGTTTCGACGATTATTTGCCATCGGTGCGCCATAATACACGCTGATCGGCTAATTTTTCCACCTGTCAGGGCCGGAAAAGGAATCGCACCGGAAAAAACCCGGTTTTAGGCAGGGGAGGGCTTGAGAAATTGGGACATATCCTGTACAATATAATTTTACAGGCATACAAAGGGGGGATTCCCATGAAACGATATCGTCGCCGGGCGCTGTGTCTGCTGCTGGCGGCGGCGCTGCTGCTGGGCGGCTGCGCCGGACCCACGGCAGGGAAGGACGACGGCAGACTGCGGGTGGTTTGCACCCTGTTTCCTTACTATGATTTTGTCCGGGCCATCGGCGGCGACCGGGTGGAGCCGTATCTGCTGGTGACCGCCGGGCGGGAGGCCCACAGCTTCGAGCCTACGCCTCTGGATGTGATCCGCATCTCTGAGGCGGACGTGTTTCTCTGCAACGGCGGCGAAAGCGAGGAATGGGTAGAGGACATTCTGTCCGCTGCCGGGGAGAACATCGGCTCTGTGGTCCGTATGATGGACCACGTGGACGCCCTGGGTGAGGAATTTTCCGAGGGCATGCAGGGCGGCCACGACGATCACGATGGCCATGACAATCACGATGGCCATGACCACGACGGCCATGACGATCACGATGGCCATGACCACGATGGTCACGAGGAGCACATCGAATACGACGAGCATATCTGGACCTCGCCCCGCATTGCCATGGACCTGTGCCGGGTCATCGCGGATACCCTGTCCCAGGCGGACCCGGACCACGCGGCGGAGTATCAGACGCGGCTTGCGGCGTATGTGCAGGAGCTGTCGGACCTGGACCAGGCGTTCCGGGACACGGTGGAAGGAGGCAGCCGCCGCCTGCTGGTGTTCGGCGACCGGTTCCCGCTGCTGTATTTCTGCCGGGAGTACGGCCTGGACTACCGGGCGGCCTTCCACGGCTGCTCCGGCGACACGGAGCCGTCTCTGGCTACGCTGAAGTACCTCATTGACAAGGTGCGGGCGGAACAGATTCCGGTGGTGTACACCATCGAGCTCAGCAGCCAAAAGGTGGCCTCCGCCATTGCCGAGACCACCGGGGCCAGGATCCTGACCTTTCACTCCTGCCAGACCCTGACCCGGCAGGAATTTGACCGGGGGGAGACGTACCTCTCCCTGATGTGGAAAAATGTGGACGTACTGAAGGAGGGGTTGTCATGAGCGAACCCAAGATACTCATAGACTGCCGTGACGCGGCCCTGGGCTATGAGGGCCGCCCCATCTGGGAGCATCTGTCGTTCCGGGTGCGCCGGGGGGATTATCTTTGCATCGTGGGGGACAACGGCTCCGGCAAGTCCACCCAATTTCGTCTGCTGACCCAGCGTCTGGAAAACGAAAACATTGCCTTTCAGAAAATCGTCTTCCCACAATATTCCGAGCCAAGCTCCGCGCTGATCCGGATGTACCTCGGGGGCGAGTTCGGCACGAATCCGTCGGACGTCAACGCCTACGCCGCTTCCTCCTTTTACGCCATCGACCGCTACGCCTCCTACAAAAAGATCTGGGGGCAGTGGTACGAACAGGGCGGTCTGGTAATCTGCGACCGCTATACCACCTCCAACGCCGTCCATCAGGCGTCCAAGGAGCCGGAAAACAAGCGTCAGGAATTTCTTAAGTGGCTGTACGAATTTGAATACGACCGGCTGGGGCTTCCCCGCCCCGATCTGACGCTGTATCTGGACGTCCCCACGGATTTTACGGAGCAGCTGCTGCGCCACCGGGAGCAGGACACCCACACCACCGCGGACATCCACGAGCGGAACAGCGCCTATCTTGCTTCCTGCCGCCGCACCGGACGCGCCGCCGCTGAATACTACGGCTGGACAATCATTTCCTGCACGGAAAATGGGAAAATGCGGAGTATTGAGGACATTCACGAAGAAATCTACCGCCATGTGGCGGCATGTCTGGAGGACTGAATATGGTTTACATGTTGCTTGGAACCGGCTTCGAGGAAACGGAAGCCGTCGCCCCTATTGATCTGCTGCGCCGCGCGGGCGTGTCCGTCGCCACCGTGGGCATTGGCGGAAAGGTCATCGTCGGAAGCCACGGCATCCCCGTGACCGCCGATATGGAACTTGGCCAAATGGACTTGACCCAGCTGGATATGATCGTTCTCCCCGGCGGAATGAAGGGCGTCGCGTCCATCAAGGGCTGCCCGGAGGCGCTGGAAGCCGTGCAGTTCGCATGGGAAAACGGTCGGTTCGTCGCCGCCATCTGCGCCGCACCCACCATTCTTGCCATGCTTGGCATCACCGATGGCAGACGCGCCACCTGCTACCCCGGCTGTGAAGGCCAGATGGGAAGCGCTGACATGGTCTGCGCCCCCGCCGTCACCGACGGAAAGCTCATCACCGGCACGTCCGCGGGCTGCGCCGTTCCCTTTGGTCTGGCGCTGATCGCCGCCCTGAAGGGTCAGACCGCCGCGCAGGCCGTCGCAGAACAGATCGTCATTCGCTGACCTTGGAGGAACACAATATGGACAACAAACAGTTTCCCGAACGGGACGAGGAGGAAATCATTCCCGAAGAGCTGACCTTCTTTCCCGCAGACGAGGAATCGGAGGAAACCGGGGATACCCCCGTCTCCGAAGACGTGATTGGGGAAGAACCCGCTTCCCAGCCAGAGGAAATCCCCGCAGAGGTGGAAGAACCCGTTGCGGAGGAAACTCCCGTGGCGGAAGACGTTCCCGCATTTGAGGATGATTCCGTTCAGGAAGAATCTCCCGTTTTTGAGGATGTCCCCCCTGTTGCGGAAGAAATCCCCGCGCCCGATGACACCTCCGAAAAAGGCCGTTCCTTCATGGATCGCATTCCGGACGTGGATGACGGCATGGAAGAATCCTACGATAGCCGGCTCACCGAGCCGGAGATCGGCAGCGAGATCATCCCCGACGAAAGCGCCATGGATTCCCACGGTATGCTGGAACACGGCGAGGAGGAGCCGCCCTTCGACCCCAGCATTCTGGACGACCCGGACTTGCAGGAGCTGCCGGAGGAACCGTCGGAGCCGGAACCGCCGAAGGACGAGATTGCGGAACAGGAATACCGGGACAGCGACGGTGATTTTGACGCCGCAGAGGATCCCCCCGCCCCGGAAAGAAAAGCGTCCGGTCGTCAGCGCCCCGTCAAAAAGGGACGTCCAAAGAAAACCCGTGGAGAGGGTCTGCTGGGCATCCCCCACATTCTGGTCACCATCGTGTGGCTGGCGCTGATCGTGGTCATCGGCGTCACGCTGGGACGGATGATTTGGGTCTGCGCCGCCGATGTGCTGGCCTTCGGGCGGGAAAACAAGCCCGTCACCATCACCGTTTACGAGTCCGACACCATGGACAGCATCACCGACAAGCTCTACGACGCCGGTCTGATCCGCTACAAGAGCCTGTTCAACTTCTACGCCGACATCTCCCACGCCGAGAAAAAGATCGACCCCGGCATTTACGACCTGAACACCCGGTACGACTATCACGCGCTGGTCAACATGATGTCCGCCAGCTCCACCCGTGAGGTCGTGGAAGACCTGCTGATCCCCGAGGGCTACACCTGCCGCCAGATTTTCGCTCTGCTGGAGGAAAACCGCATCTGCACCGCGCAGGATCTCAGCGCCTACGCCGCCAACGGCGCGCTGAAGGACTACTGGTTCCTTGAAAACGTGACCCGGGGCGACAAATACTGCCTTGAGGGCTTCCTTTTCCCGGATACCTACGACTTCTATAAGAATTCCTCCCCCCGTGAGGTTCTGGAAAAGATGCTGGACAACTTCGACTACCGGTTCAGCGAGGAAATGCGCGCCCAGATCGACACCCTGAACGCCACCGTCACCGACGGCAGCTTCACCGTCCGGGAAGTGACCATTGTCGCGTCCCTCATTGAGAAGGAAACCGCCTCCGCGTCGGAAAGCCCCCGGATCGCCGGTGTTATTTATAACCGTCTGTTCCACTGGGACTACCCCGCCCTGCTGAACATCGACGCCGCCATCATCTATGCCCAGGACGGCGTGTCCGACCACATCGACACCAGTCTGGACAGCCCCTACAACACCTACCTTCACGTGGGTCTGACGCCCACGCCCATTGCGAACCCCGGCCTTGCCAGCCTGCAGGCTGCGCTGAATCCCGAGTCCCACAACTACTATTACTACGTGCTGAATCCCGCCACCGGCGCCCATCAGTTCTCCACCACACAGGAGGAGCATGAGCAGTACCGCGCGCAGTTTGCTGCTGCCGCCGCTGCCGCTTCCACACAGTCGGAGGGCGAATGAGAAAGCTGGAATTGCTCAGCCCTGCCGGGGACATGGAGCGGCTGGAAATGGCCGTGGCCTACGGCGCAGACGCGGTATATTTCGCCGGAACAAGCTTTGGAATGCGCTCCTTCGCGGGGAATTTCTCCCCCGAGGAGCTGCCCAAGGCAGTGCGGTACGCCCATGACCACGGCGTCAGGTGTCACGTCACCGTGAACACCATGCCGAGAAACGATGAAATCGCCCGGCTGCCGGAATATCTGGAGCAGCTGGGCGACGCCGGGGTGGACGCCCTGATCGTGGCCGACTTGGGTGCGTTCACCCTCGCTGGGAAATATGCCCCTCGCTGCGAGCGGCATATTTCCACCCAGCAGTCCATCGCCAATTACGTCTGCGCTCAGGCGTGGTTTGATCTGGGCGCGAAGCGGGTGGTGCTGGCACGGGAATGCAGTCTGGAAGAAATCCGCGCCATCCGTCAGAAGGTAGACCCCGCGCTGGAAATCGAGACCTTTGGCCATGGTGCCATGTGCGTCAGCTACTCCGGCCGGTGCCTGCTGAGCAACTACATGACGGGACGCGACAGCAATCGCGGCGCCTGCGCCCAGCCCTGCCGGTATCAGTACGCTCTGATGGAGGAAAAGCGCCCCGGGGAGTATTTCCCGGTTTTCGAGGACGAAAAGGGTACTTACATCTTAAATTCCCGGGATATGTGCATGATCGACCACCTGAATGACCTGATGGACGCAGGCGTGGATTGCATCAAAATTGAGGGCCGGGCAAAATCCGCCTACTATGCCGCCATCGTCACGGGAGCCTATCGCCACTGTATCGATGATGCCGCCGATGGCAGAGAGCTGGACCCCATCTGGCGGGACGAGGTGGATCACATCTCCCACCGCATCTACTCCACCGGCTTCTATTACGGCGAGCCGGGGCAATACGTAGCTTCCTCCCGGTACATCCGGGAGTGGCAGATCGTGGCGAAGGTAGAATCCTGCGACGCAAACGGACTGGCGGTGTGCCGCCTGAACAACAAATTCCGCGCGGGAGACGCGCTTGAAGTCGTCGGCCCCGACGTGCGCCCCTTCCCCATCACCGCTCCCATCATGGCCGATTCCGACGGCAATCCGCTGGAAGAACCGCGAACCCCCCAGATGAAATTCACCATCCAACTGCCAAAGGCCGTCCCGCCCATGAGTATGCTCAGAAGAAGCGTTGATCTTTCCCCGAAATAGTCAAAAACACCGAACGTCGAATCGTTCGGTGTTTTTTTCGTATAAAGCCCGCATTACTGCGGTACTTTTTTTCGTTTTTCCGGGAATTTGTGAATCAGAAGTGCCAACAGAATCGACATACCAAGGCAGAACAGGAACACAGCCGCATTTCCGGATTGAGAAAGTGTCTCGTTTCCGTGAACGACCGCATACTGCACAAGAAACACATTGTGAATCAGGAAGCACTCAAAGGAAATGTCTCCCAAGCACACCAGCGGTTTCCAGCGGAACAGGCTGGATACCCAACCCATACCGCAGGTAAGCACGCCGATCAGCACCAGATTTGGCAGGAGCCATGTGAAAATTCTGCTTCTCCATGGACTTCCGGCGCGGGAAAGCATGAAAAACCAGTAGCAAAGTGCGCCAACTTCCAGTACCGTGAACAGTATCCGCGCTGTATTTCCCTGCTTCAGGTGCGGCTTCAGGGTGCAGACCAACATTCCAAGGAGCATTCCGCCGAGGTATTCGCCCATTCTGGCTGGCGGGAAAATGTACTGCCAGTAATCCATGTCGAGATTCTTCGTTAAGTAGCAGTAAACAGCCGTCAGGAATAACGTTCCCGCCAGTGCGCCCGACAGCAGCAGCCAGCCCTTTGGACGCCGGTTGATTTTATTCAGCAGGAACATGACGGGAAGGCTGAACACAGACAGAAACATCAGGGTGGACAGGAACCAGCCCACGCCGTTGTAGCTGAACGCGCCCTCTGTAGACCATGACTGCACAAGCAGAAGATTCCGCACAAGCTGCCCCGGAAATCTCTGAACGTCAAAAAGCGCGGTCAGGCTCTCCGTGTTGGTATAGAGGAAAAGGTACAGCGTCGTAAACAAGTACAGGAGATAGATTTTCTTCACCTTGCGCCACAGGTACTTCCCTTCCTCCCGCCAGCTGAGCCGGATATCCTTGTTAAAGGAAGCAAGCGCCGTCACCAGACCGCTAAGCATGAAGAAAAAGCTGACCGCCGCAGTGGAACAGTGAGAAGTCGGATATTTGAAAAACAGCCATTGCTCGCCATGGCACACAAACACATTGAAAAATGCCCAGAACCGCAGAAATTGCAGCTGTTCTTCCCTTCCGGTCCTGGTTGGGGACGCTATCTGTCCCTCTGTCTGCATACGCCGCCCTCCTTTCGATTTTGGGTCAGTTTTTCAGGCTTTGCAGCGGCGCGGGAATTCTGCCGCCGCGGGCGATAAAGTCCTCGCTGGCCTTGTCGTGCACCGGCATCACCGGGGCGCTGCCCAGCAATCCGCCCATTTCCACCCGGTCGCCTACGGTCTTGCCGGGGGCGGGGATGATACGCACGGCGGTGGTCTTGGTGTTCACCATGCCGATGGCCGCTTCGTCCGCAATGATGGCGGAAATGGTCGCCGCAGAGGTCTCGCCGGGGACCGCGATCATGTCCAGTCCCACGGAGCAGACACAGGTCATGGCTTCCAGCTTGTCAAGGCACAGCGTGCCGCCCTCGGCGGCGGCGATCATGCCCTCGTCCTCGGACACGGGGATAAACGCGCCGGACAGGCCGCCCACATGGTTGGACGCCATGACGCCGCCCTTTTTCACCGCGTCGTTCAGCATGGCAAGGGCAGCCGTGGTGCCGTGGGTGCCGCAGACCTCCAGCCCCATTTCCTCCAGGATACGGGCAACGCTGTCCCCCACGGCGGGAGTGGGCGCAAGGCTCAAATCCACGATTCCGAAGGGTACGCCCAGACGGCGGGATGCTTCCTTGCCCACCAGCTGACCCATACGGGTAATCTGGAAAGCGGTCTTTTTGATGGTTTCGGCCACCACGTCAAAGGGCTGACCCTTCACGTTCTGCAAAGCATGGTACACCACGCCGGGGCCGGAAACGCCCACATTCAGCACGCACTCCGGCTCGCCCACGCCGTGGAACGCACCGGCCATGAAGGGGTTATCCTCCACGGCGTTGGCGAACACCACCACCTTGGCGCAGCCAAGGCCGTCGTTATCCGCAGTCAGCTCGGCGGTTTTCTTGATGATTCGACCCATTTCCGCAACGGCATCCATGTTGATGCCCGCTTTGGTAGAGCCAACATTCACGCTGGCGCACACCCGCTCGGTGGCAGCCATGGCCTCGGGGATGGAGCGGATCAGCTTCCAGTCTCCCGTGGTGCAGCCCTTCTGCACCAGAGCGGAAAAGCCGCCGATGAAGTTGACGCCGCAGGTGATCGCTGCCGCGTCCAGCGTTTTCGCGATCTCCACATAGGAATCCGTCTCACAGGAGCCGGCCACAATGGAGATGGGCGTAACGGAAATCCGCTTGTTGACAATGGGAATGCCAAATTCCTTCTCGATGTCCTCGCCGACCTTCACCAAGTCTTTGGCGCAGCGGGTGATCTTCCGATAAATCTTATCGCAGCAGGTCTTCAAATCCGGGTCGCAGCAGTCCAGCAGACTGATGCCCATGGTGATGGTTCGGATGTCCAGATGCCGCTTGTCGATCATATCCTGGGTTTGCAGGATGTCCTTCTGATTCAGCATGGCCTGTCCCTCAAATCCGGTGCATGGCTTCAAAGATGTCCTCACGCTGCACGCGGATGGACAGTCCCATTTCCTTGCCGATCTCGTCCATACGGGTGACAAGCTCTCCCAGCGGCACATTGCACGCGGAGACCTCCGTCGCCATCATCATGGTGAAATAGCCCTGCATAACGGTCTGGCTGATGTCCAGAACGTTGACGTTGAAGTCCGCCAAGGCGGTGCAGACACCCGCGATGATGCCCACCCGGTCTTTTCCGACTACGGTTACGATTGCTTTCATCTTTTTCTCCTTCCGTCCGGGACTGCGGCCTGCGCCCGTCCACCGGACTGTCAAATATGGGGATTATACCTCGTAATCTGCTGCCACCCGGCTGTCCAGCAGGTGGAAGAAATGGGTCTTGGCCTCCTGATGCAGGGGATGCACGGCATAATTTTCCAGCGCTTCCCGGCTTTCAAACTCGGAATACAGGGCGTAATCCATGCCGTTGAACGCCTGACGGATCTCCAGATGCAGCAGACCCGGAATCTTTCCCACCAGCGGCTCCAGAACGGACGCGATCAGCTTCACGGCCTCGGCCTTGTCAACACCCTCTTTCAGGGTGTACAGTACGATATGCTTTACCATAATTATCCTCCTTATACGAGTTTTTAATAAAACGCTTAAAAGCGTTTTATCAGGCCGCAGGATTGCGGCCAGCGGCCACTGCCGCTAAAAAACGAAGTCATACTGAACTCCAATTAAAATCTTTAAAAAAGATTTTAATTGCCTGAAGGGCATG
>ERZ507033.438-NODE-438-length-17849-cov-4.431606_pt1 | contig 17849 bp, 15 predicted proteins | sample MGYA00512874_ERZ507033 | MGnify/ENA metagenome assembly ERZ507033
ATATACCTTTTGGTTTGGATAACCTCAATCTTATAATCTGCATATAGCTCATGAACCAATGGATGATTAGAATTGGTCAATATTACATGGCAACCTAATTCCTGTAATCTTTTGACCTCTCTTGCTAATTCTACATGATCTTCTTCATAAAATTGCTCTTTTGTATATCTCTTAAAATCCGAATATTCTGAAATTGGCAAGTACGGGGGATCTAAAAAGATAAAATCTCCTGGCTCTGCATATTCTTTCAATACTGACAAATAATCTCCACATGTTATAGTTGCTTTTTTCAGCACATCTGATGCAGCGAATAAAGATTCTTCATCGCAAAAGTTTGGAGCTTTATATTTACCAAACGGAACATTAAACTGTCCCTTCTTATTGACGCGATATAAACCATTAAAACATGTTTTATTCAAATAAATCGTTCTCGCTGCTGCTTCTTCTTTTTTCAATTTGAGCCAATCTAACGAACGTACTTCATAAAAATCTTCTTTAGTATTTTTATATTTCTTTAGATGTGAAATAACAGCCTCTACATTATCAGCAACTTGTCGATACATGTTAATCAATTCCGGATTACTATCTGCGATTATTGCTTTATCCGGACTTAATGCAAAAAACAGTGCACCACCACCAATAAATGGCTCTATATATTTTCCATATTTCTGAGGAATTTTAGGCATGATATCCCCTAACATCTGGGTCTTCCCACCGGCCCATTTCATAATAGGCTTTGCCTGTATCTGTTTTTCTTTCTTTAAAACTTGTTCCATCACGCCTTTTCCCCTTCAATCTCTATTATTTCCATGATATCACTGATATCACATTTTAAGGCAGTGCAAATTTTCACTAGCACATCCGTTGTAACATTTTCATTTTTCCCGAGTTTCGCCACCGAAGCATGGCTGATACCTGCAGCCTCACATAAATCTTTCTTTTTCATATCTCTATCAATAAGTAATTTCCATAATTTTTTATAACTGACCGCCATATTTTAACCTCTAAACCATTTTTTCTAAAATATTGCTATGCCGTTATTCTACCATGTGATTTCAGTCATATCAACATTTATTTCAGCGATCGCAGACTTTTTACAAACATATGTTTTTATTCAATAAAAACTATTTCTTTCTTTTCAAATAGGGGTTAAATGTATTTTTAAATTCTACCTTGCAAGAGTAAATTCTATACCTGTAGAATTTACTTCTGCATGGATTTTTCCTTCTTCTTTTTATAAAATACTACTGCAGATGATCCCCTGCCTGTGCAGAAGGAGGATAAAATGAATACAGGAAGACCAAAGGGTAACCAAAAACATCTTGACTTATCTGCACGTATTATAATCGAACAGCATTTAAATAACGGTGATTCATTTAGAAGTATTGCAATAGAATTAAACAAGGATCCAAGTACCATATCCAAAGAAGTCAGACGTCATTCTATTATCAGGGAAAGAAGTACAGATGCATTTGCCCCTATTCCCTGTGCAAATAATTATGATCGTTCAAAGCCCCGGACAAATATATGTAATGTCATGCATATGTGCGGTGATAATGAATGCCGGCACAAATGTGTCCTCTGCAGAAAATTCAGATGCAGCGATGTCTGTAAATTTTATAAACCAAGAGAATGTGAGAAATTAAATAAACCGCCTTATGTGTGCAATGGATGCAGCAAGAAAACGAATTGCATGATGGACAAAAAGATTTATTCTTCAAAATACGCCCAGGACACCTATGAAGCCCTTAGAACCACAAGCAGAGAAGGAATCAATCAGACACCGGAAAGTATACAGAAACTGGACAACCTGTTGTCACCGCTTCTCAAAAAAGGACAGTCCATTGCCCACATCTACGCATCTCATGCTGATGAGATCGCCTGTTCCAGAAGAACCATATATTCTTACATAGACCGTGGCGTTTTTCAAGCCAGAAACATAGATCTGCGCCGTAAAGTGGTATACAAGCAGAGAAAAAGAAAAACCACTACCAGCCTTAAAGACAGAAGTTTTCGAAAAGACCGGGGCTATAAAGAATTCCTGGAATATATCGCAGCGAACAAATCTGTTTATGTAGTCGAAATGGATACTGTTGAAGGAGCAAAAGGTACCAGTCCCTGCTTTCTGACTATGTTCTTTCGAAACTGTAGCCTTATGCTTATGTTTCTTTTAGAAGAACAGACCCAGAAAGAAGTAACTAGGATTTTTGATCATTTAACAGAGTTACTTGGAATTGAACTGTTTCAGAAACTTTTCGAAGTAATACTTACAGACAACGGGCATGAATTTCAGGACCGGCAGAGTCTGGAATATAGCAAAAATGATGAAGTACGCACACGCATTTATTATTGTGATCCCAACCGTTCTGATCAAAAAGGTGCTCTTGAAAAGAATCATGAATATATAAGGTATGTCCTGCCAAAAGGAACAAGCTTTGAAAAAATGACAGACAAAACAACGCTGCTGTTATTAAATCATATCAATAGCGAAAAACGGGACAGCCTCAATGGACACAGTCCATATGAAGTATCCCGTCTCCTGCTGGATAACAGACTTCATAAAGCATTAGGATTAGCAGAGATACCAGCCGATGAAGTCACATTGATACCAGCATTAATAAAATAATAATAACAATACAGGCACAGGCAAGTTTCATTGCATAGAATTTAGTCTTTCCAACAGACATGTGGAATTTAGTCCTGCACACTATTTCCAGATGTCCTTTTATCATGCAAAAAACTATGCTGTTTATGCCGTATAAAAGCATTATATACTAAAAAAATCAAGTTGTATATCTCCGAAAATAGAATTAAATCCCGCATAAAATCAAGGTATATTAGAATGTAGAATTTACTTTTTCATTCAAGCAATCATTGATCATAGTAATTTCTCCTTTCGTTTTTCGTCTTAAAGGAATATGAAGATTTTGAGGAAAAAATAAAAAAGGAATTTTTGAGAGGAAAATAGCATGTAGGACTGGAAATTTGAAAAATTAAGCGTATAATTGTAGTATAAAAAAAAGGAGGAAAAGAAGTTGAAAAAATTACGTTTTGTATTATGCAGCTTGCTGGCATTCCTGCTCATAGCAACGTCAATTCCGGTAGTGACCGAAGCCGCTGCTAAGCCGGTATGTCAGAAAGCAACAACCCTGCATTATCAGTACAGCGCAGGCACTACGGTTATCATGGAGAGTCTCTACATCGGGAACTTATCCCGCTCTGCCAAAGTGACAGGGATAAGATCCTCCAACAAAAATATAAAGGCACAGTTAGACAGGCTCTGTTACAATGCCATATGGATCGACAAAAAAGATTCCGGTCGTCGCATCAAGGATGGAGAGCAGACGACCATCAGTTTTAAAGTTAAACAGAATGGAAAAACCTACAAGCTTTCATCCAGGATCACTTTTAAAAGATTTGACCAGGTATTCAAAAGTTTTAAGATCGGAAATAAAGAGTATGCTTCTGATTTTACAGGATACTGGGGAACTGAAGCACAGATAAAAGGTAAGACTGCAAAAATCCAGGTTGCACCTGCTGCCGGTTATAAGATTGATAAGATCGTTGCTTATTACTGGCATGGCGGAGAGAATGATGAAAGCAGGAAGATCAAAAATGGATCTAAGGTAGCCTTAAAAGATTTAATGTTTATCTATGTGTACTACCATCCGGTTAAGACTCCTGCATATTTCAATATCAAAAATATGGAAAATCCCAAAATGTCACCTTTTAATTATGAATTCCATATAAGAGTCAAGTAATCTCAGAAATATTACAAGGAGAACAAAAACATGAAAAAATGGAAAAGTAAACTGATCGCAGTTGTAACTGCATTGTGCATGGCATTAAGCGTTCCTGTTTTTGCCGGATCAGCATCTGTATATGCGGCAACCCAGACAATGACTGATTCTATTCAGTTTAACAGAATGGACGGGGTTCTGAAGAAAAACAGTGCAGCAGAAAAGAAAGCCCTGAAGTTTATCAAGGGAACCTGGTATACGCAAGGAGGCGTTCCTTATCATAATAAAACAGTTTTTTCTGGAAAAACAGTTAAGCTTTACGCTCCCGGTTCAAAAAAAGTATTGTACCGCTACAAGATTGATAAAGTAACAAAGACCAGCTATGGATATTATTACAGAATATACTTGGGAAAAGGATGCTATGATGGATGGAGACTTTATTTAAAAGACAAGTCTACACTGGTAACAATGGGAAACGGAAATCCATACAGTACATCTGGATATAGTGGAACAGACAGTTTGGTAAGACATAAGTAATTTAAAAAGAGAACCTGAACAGGGTATGTTTTCATAACCGGATTTTTTTTACGGAATTTCTTCTCAGTTTTTTCACCTCATAAAGTGCCCTGTCAGCTTCCCTCAATGCATCGGCAATCACAAGACCGTTTCTGCAGATCACAGAAGTACATCCCGCTGACAATTCCACATAATATTCTTTATCTGAAGTACAGTTAAAAGCATCACTTTCTTCTCTGATCCTTTCTATGATCTGCTGTCCATCTTTCAGATTTCCCAACGTGACAACGCAGAATTCATCTCCGCCGATTCTTCCCACAATACCATCTGCTCCCACAACCTTCTTTAAAACCTCTGCACAATGTCTGATAGAAAAATCTCCTTCGATATGTCCAAAAGAATCATTGATTTCTTTCAGATGATCCAGATCTGCAAATAAGATCAGCAGTTCTTCTCCCTCATGGTCTCTGTTCATCTGAAGAGTTTTTTCTATAAATCCCCTGCGGTTCATACACCCTGTCAGTGCATCTGATTCGGAAATAAAATTCAGAACTTCATTTTTCTCCTGTATTTCTCTGACCAGTATTTCCAGTTTCCGCTGCATAGTCTTCTGTTCTTCTGACATCTGATACATTCGGAGCATATTTCCAATCTGTCTGCTGATCAGATAAAATAAAGACAGATAAGCCGGATCAATCTCTGCTACCAGAATTCCATACTGTATTTCTCCTGAAAACAGGCAGAAAATCGTAGCCACATAATTCTGGGCATGATTCTTTCTGCGGGTAATTTTCCCTTCCCCTGCAAATGTCGTGACAACTTCCGGTCTTTTATCCTCTTCATATGCAATAATATCTTCACCGGACTGATATGCAGTCAGATACATTCGCTTGGGGCAATGCCATTCTTCATTTCGAAAATGCGCGGTGGGATGTTCAAAAATATAAAAATATGATGCTTCCGCACCCAATGCCTGCAATTTCACCAGCGACCTTCTGTAAAATTCCCGTTCATCATCCATATGACACAGCATATCTCTCGAGATCAGAGGCACAAACCAGCTTTCCTGCTGAAATGTACTGAATTTTTCTTTTTCACGTTTTATAATATGCGACAAAATTTTATCATGAATCTGTCTTTTTCTCAGTAACAGGTTTTCAATTGCTCTTTTATCTGCATTTTCGTCCAGCAGCTGATTCACCTGCTGCTGAACGCAGGACGAAAAATCTCCATATGCTACCCTGCTTTCATCAAATGAAACTTTATATGCATTCATTACATCAAAGACCGCCTGACGCCGTTCATTGGCATCTGTATTTCCATGAGGTCCTGCAAGATAAGTAAATCTTCGATATCCATGATTCCTCACCAGATGTTCTGCCACAGCATACATACCGTGATAGTTGTCTGCTATAATAGAAGTAGCTTTTCCTGAATGGTCTCTTTCTTCTACGAGAACACAGGGCTTATCCTTATATTTGTCCAGAAACGTTTTCCTTTCTTTTTCGTCCAGAAAAATACAAAGGGAACCATATGCAATAATCAATGCATCCGCATCTGCGAACGCCTGATAATCATAAACTACATTGAACTGATAATCATAATCATCTTCCGTATCTTCGCCAAAATAAGATTTATAGTAATAACTACTGTGAATCCCAAGAAAAACAGAACATTTACGTCCATAGACTTAGCTGCATGAAAAATACCCTGCATCAGATTCATCGTATGCGGTGAATTTGCATTTCCGATCATTACACCAATCGTATACCTTTTCTCCATACGTATGCTCCCTTTCCACAAGTCTTTGTTTTCGTTTTATTTTACAATATTTTTTGCCATCATTCAATATATTTTAGTTGTTTTTACCAAATTATTTAAATATCTGCAACCCCTTTCCCGTTTACAGGATTCTACGCCTCATGCGGAGCACTATATATCACAGGTACATTACGAAGTAATTTCCTGCGACATACAAAAATTACCGCCAGGTCTATTTCAATCCGCGGTAATTTTCATTTTCTGTTATTCAGATTTCATGATCAGTAGATTGTCACTGCCATAATTATATATACAAGAATAGATACCAGACAGTACATGGAGTTTGTTGTGGAAACATAAGCGCTTCCTTCTTCATCTTTCATAAAAGTCTGCATACTGAATGTGGCCGGTGCTGACATATAACTGATAATTGCAAGATTGACCAGCCGATCATCACCTACCAGATAATGTACAGCAACAAGAACTCCTGCGATCATCACTGTCTGAAGCAATACACGTAAGATGATCGTGGCAATGCATGGCTTTAATAATTTCGCATTCAGTTCCATGCTGTATCCCACTACCAGTAAAATAATGGCAGTCACAGATGTGGTGAGAATATTTTCCACACTCTGGTACACGCCTCCGAAAGGACTGTCTAAAACTGCAAGGATCACCTTCGATAATCCTGCAATAATTCCCAGGATACTTGCAATAAATGCCGGAGTCTTTAATGCACTGAAAAACAGTTTTTTCACATCAATCTTCTCACCGTTTTCCACCTGTCCCAGCATTCCCATATATACACTGAATCCAAACAACAGTCCGGCAATATCCAGAACTGCAATACGGGAAAGATTTTCACTGCCACAGAGGCTTGTATATAACGGATAGGCCATAAGTCCCCCTTCATATACGCTTACCATAAACGGTAGATATTTCTGATAGGTTCCTTTCAGAAATGGCTTCAGCAAAAAGCCCAGACCAAAGGATACTACCAGCATTACAAACATGATCAAAATCAGGATTCCGGTTTCTTTATTATATTCCGCTGTTGCCAGAGCATGAAAAATAGCAACCGGAAGCATAACATTCGTTACAAGCACCTTCATGTTATTGATTCCGTCTCTGGTCAGAATCTTCCATTTTCTGCACAGCATACCGACCACGATCATAACCAGTACAGGCAGAACAATTTCTAATACATTCACTTTTTTACTCCTCCTAATATATAACTCAGCTTTGTTTATTGTAACTCAAAAAAACATTTTTCGCCACCTATACTTTCTGTTGTATTTTCACTTTTTTGCAGTTATAATTTTATATGAATTTACGAAAAAAAAGGAGAACTCAAATGAATACTTTCAGCATTCTGACTGCTCAGATCGGAATGTTCGTGATCTACATGCTTGCAGGCGTGATCCTGATCCGCACACGGGTTATGAACAGAGAAAATCTTGAAGTCATTTCAAAATTTGTAATAAAACTGGCGCTTCCTGTAATGATTTTTATCAATACTGTAAACGGAGTGGAACGTAAAACTCTTTTTCATTCACTGAGCATTTTTCTGATTGCGGGAATTATGTATATATGTCTGTTTTTACTCAGCTACATATCTGGTATTTTTTTTCATCTGCATGGTAACCACAGGCAGCTTTACAGTGCCATGAGCGTATTCGGAAATGTGGGATTTATGGGTATTCCCATAGTAACCAGTATTTATCCGGAAAACGGTATGCTCTACATCTGTGTATTTACCATTATTGATCAGCTCATGCTGTGGACAGCAGGTGTACGCCTTACTTCAGGTACAGACAGTCAAAAAAACCGTTTTGATTTCCGGAAGCTGATCAATCCTGTTACTGTTTCCATCTTTCTTGCTGTGATCTGTGTGCTGACAGGAATCCGGCTTCCTGAAGTTCTGAACAATTCCCTTCAGAAAATCGGCCAGACCGCCACACCTCTCGCAATGATCTATCTTGGCGGTGTTTTCGCCTGTATCGATGTACTGAAAAATATCCGAAGACTGGATTATTATGGAATTGTCATCCTAAAAATGCTTTTGTTTCCGCTTTTCTTCTATGTATTACTTGGATATCTTCCGGTTTCTTCAGAAATCCGCACTACCATGGCTCTGACTTCTGCAATGCCAGTTATGTCCTCTGTGGTAATGATGGCAAATGCCTACGGATCAGATGGCGATTATGCAATGGGTGGAATTCTTGTTACAACTATCTGTTCTGTTTTTACACTTCCATTTATTTACTGGATTTTTCATTTTATCGGATGATTTAAATATAATACTTTTTTATAAATATTTATAAATTTCATTTATAAAAAAGTGTGGTATACCAACTCTACGACAGCGCTTTCCGCATTCTGGATATCCGCAACAATCTTCTGGAGAATTTCACCGGTTCCAGAAAGCAGATCATTGATCTGGCAGCCTCCACCATTCCTTCTTCTTATCTCCTTCCTGAACTTCTCGCAGGTTTTGGCAGAATGTATCCTGATGTATATTTCCATTCCTGGCAGACAGTTCCGGCGCTATTAACCGTGTACTGGATGGGACCGTAGACCTGGCTTTGACAGGACAGAATACAGGAGACGACAGCTGTGTATTTATTCCCTTCTGTCAGGATAATATGGTGATTGCTACCCCTGTGAATGATCATTATTTAAACTTAAAACAAAAAGAACAACCTGTTGTTTTTCAGGACTTTATCAAGGATCCTGTTATCATCAGGGAAAAAGGCTCCGGAACCAAAAAGAAAATGGATATTTTTCTGGAAAATGCCGGTATTGAACCTTCCAGTCTGAATGTAGTAGCCCGCATGAATGACCTGGAAAGCATCAAAAAGTCCATTGTTAATGGTCTGGGAATCTCTATTCTTTCATCACGCTCTGTCAATGACCTGCAGAGGACAAAGCAGATTCTTGTCTTTCCGCTGGAGGAAGCTGCCCATAAGCGCAGTTTCTATATAGTCTACAGCAAAAACAGGATTCTGAACCCCCATGTAAAGCAGTTTGTACAGTTTGTGCGAGACTATTATATGTAACTGTTATCTGCCGGCATCCAGCAGTTTCACAAACTCTTCCTCCGGCATCGGTTTGTAAAAATAATAACCCTGAATATAATCACAGCCGTTATCTCTTAAGAACTCGACCTGCTCTTTAGTTTCAGCACCTTCTGCTATAATCTTTATATCCATAGTATGTGCCATTTCAATGATGAAGCGGATAATACTGCGTGTTTTGGTATTGGTTTCTATCTGCCGCACAAAACTCATATCAATTTTCATAATATCAAAGTTGTAATTCTGGAGCATTCCAAAGGAAGAATATCCGCTTCCAAAATCATCCAGGAGCAGCAGAATCCCTGCTTCTCTTAATGCCTCCAGAGTTGCATTTCTGTCTGCCTCAATGGCAGCATAGGAAGTTTCTGTAATCTCCATTCTGCACAGACCGGACGGCATGGAAGCATCTGCACATTTCTTCTCCAGCCAGTTCATGATCGTCTCATCATAGAAATCCATCCATGACAGATTAGTTGATACCGGAACTGTGATCTTATCGGACTGATAACGTTTCTTCTGAAATTCATTAACCGAATCCAGCACATACAGATCCAGTTCGGAAATATGTCCGCTTTCCTCCAGTGCAGGAATAAATACACCCGGCGAAATAAATCCCTTTTCCGGGTAGAACCACCGGATCAGAGATTCTGCTGATGCAATCTTTCCGGTCATTGCATCCACAACAGGCTGAAAATATACTTTGAACTGTCCCTGCTCAATCCCTTCCTCCAGTTCACCTGCTAATGTTGCTTTATCTATATATGTATTCTTCATGGAAGAATCATAAATCTTATATGACTGGACAAACTCATCTGTAATATATCTCTGGGCAATCTTTGCCCTGTCGATCATTCCATTCACAGACATTTTTTTCTTTTCAAGCATAAAAATCCCACATTTGACAGACAAATGAAGTGTTTTTCCTCCCCGGGTAAGTTTCTTCTGACACATTCCGGTAAGCATATCCAGATTGAGATTCTTACGTTCTACCAGACAGATAAAATGATCTGCATCCTCACGTGCCGATACCAGAGGCTTCAGCTCTGATTTCCGGACATCTTCGTACACTTTGCGCAGCATCATATCTCCGATTTCTGTTCCAAAAAGTTCATTGACTGCCTTGAAATTCTTAATATCGAAAAATACAACCGCATATCCGGTTCTGTCTTCACTTTCTTTCAGGATCCGTTCCACATGACGGATAAAACCCTGTCTGTTATATCCGCCCGTCAGAATATCCTGTTCAAATTTCTCCGTAATATCCTCAACTGTAGCTACAATAATGTCAAAAAATTTATTGAGGTAAAAAAATGTATAGTTCTTTAAACATTTCTCCCCTTTTTTATTAAACTGATGAACAGAGAAAGAATATCTATCTTTCTCCTGCAGTTCTTTCCGAATGGTATCAAGACGCACACATTTTTCATATACGGATTTCTCATCATCCGGAACAAATTTCTTCATAACTTCAGTAACATAACCGGAATAACTGATCTCTTCTGCCAGAACCATCTCCATGGCACAGATACCCGGATGATCCAGTCTCACACAGTCTCTCTGCCCGTCAATAATCTCTATTCTGTCAAAATTCTTTCTGTACAGCATATGCGGAATCTGCTCTGAAAAATAGTTCTCTGTAATATCAGAAAAATAGATCAGTGCTTCCAGCCTGTCATAAGAAACGTTCCGGACCATCTCAACTGTGGTTCTGATCATCCTCAGACTGATTCCTTTTGCGGCATACACAGGACATTCCCATTGGATCATATCTTTTCCCTGTGTCAGACACTCCCTCAGATTATCTACACAAAATAACTTTCTGTACTGAGTTCTCACTTCTCTCTGCGGAATAGACTGACTGATCCGCTCAATATAAGAATCCAGTGGTTCATTTACATCTTTCAGCTCCAGTGAAGCAATCCTGCTGTTTGCCATAATACAGCTTCCATCCGAAATATTTACTGTAACTGAGGCAAACGCATCTTTTGCATGACGTATGATCTTATCCAGCTGTTTCAGATATTCATCATTGATATCCCGGATATACATCATGGCAATCTGGTCATCCGGTTTATATTCTGCACTTCTGATGACTTCCATACATACCCAGCGGTACTCCTGTTTTATCAGAGTTCTGTAGTTCAGGTAAATGCGTTCTCTGCCTTTCGCAAGTTCTCTTCTCAGATTATCTATACTGCAGAATTTCAAATATTCTTCCTGATCCTCTTCATAAATATACTTATAATCAGCCATCATTTTAAGGCTTTCAGAAAGACTTGGAAGCATGGAAACAGTACTGTCTTTTCCTCTGATAACTGTATAAGTATCTGTCGAGAGATTAATCTTGAGTATCCGGTGAAAAATAGATGATAACATTTTCATCGCATCCTGCAGGTCTCCCGTCATCTTATCATGCAGCGCAATCGTACTCTCAACACGATGAAAGACCGTCATTGCATCAAAGGGACGTGTGAAGTAATCACTTGCTCCCAGCCCATAAACCCGACGGATGCTATCTTCGGAAGTCTCTGATGAAATACAGATAACAGGCAGCATATCCAGCCATTGCTTTTCCTTCATAACAGCAAGTACCTGATAACCATCCATTACCGGCATGATCAGGTCAAGGAGCACCAGCTTAAAATCCTTATGGCATCTTTCAAGGATTTCAACTGCCTGCTTTCCATTTTCAGCTTCACAGATATCATATTTATCTTCCAACATACAGGAAAGGATTTCTCTGTTTAATTGTGAATCATCAACGATTAATATCTTTGGCTTACTCATATAATGTATGCCCTTTCTTCTGTTATTATGGCTGTGTGAAAATTTAACCGGACAGATGCCAGAATCAACTGTTCGTGTGCTAACAAGTTTATTATACATAATTTAAGTATATCATCCAAAGGATAAAAGTCAATAATTGGATATACTGCCAATATGGTTCCCTGTTTTCTCTTTACAAAAATTCACATTGATATATAATACATAAACAGATCAAGGAGGAGCACAGGCTCCTCCTTGTCAGTCAGTTACAGGTTTTTCTTCTTATAAATAAACCATGATGCTGCTACAGTGAACACCAGCAGATAAAGAAGCAGAATCCCAATACCAGTGTAATTCACCGCCTCACCTGATGAAATGCTTCTCATCAGATGGCTGGTCTGGGATAATGGCAAGGCTGATACAAACTTGCCTACAAATCCCGGAAGTTTCTCTGTTGAGAAAAAGGTGTTACACAAATATGCCATAGGCATAATGATATAATTGGAAAACCTCGGCACGTCTGCGTGGTTTTTTGCCAGAAAGGAGACCACCACGCCGATGGCTGAGAATACCGCTCCGTTCAGGAACATCACCAGAAAGGACCATCCGTTGAAGATCAGTCCTGTCTCAATAGGTGCTGTAAGAAGCAGTATGATTCCTCCTGCATACAGACCGCGCAGACTTCCCCCGATGATCTGTCCGGCAATAAACTGCCATAATGGTGTGGGGGAGATCATCACCTGATCAAAAGCCTTCTCATACAGTCTCTGTACGTTTAGGTTCTGCGCAATGGCGTTGAAGCTTCCGTTCATAGTTGTCAGTGATACCACACCCGGAATCAGAAAATTCAGGTATGGCTGTCCATGAGAAGTGGTCTGGATTCCCATTCCGAATACGATCAGATACATTAGCGGTGCGATCATTGCCGCCAGCGTGATCTTATAGAAGTCCCGGCGGAATTCTACCCACTTCTCCCATAATATTGTTATAATTCCCATACATTTTTCTCCAGATTATTCTAACTTTTTTCGCAGCCTCCGCAGGGGACTTCCCTGATTCAGTTAATATCTGCTATTTTGAAATCAAATGTTTCCCGGCTCTTTCTACAAAGACGTCTTCCAGTGTTGTCTCACGAAGAGACGCCTGCCCTGTAAGCTCTTCCAGATACCGGATTGCTTCCTGGCGTGTATGGAAATAGTGATTCTGTGTTCCATCTGCTGTCATCTCGTCCACTGCATAAGCACCAAGACTCTCGATCAGTGCTGACGGAGTACTTACCTCCTCCAGCTTACCATGATCCATCAGTGCCACACGATTACAGAGACTCTGTGCTTCTTCCATATAATGAGTAGTCAGCAGGATCGTCAGGTTTTTCTCATTAAGCTTACGCAGAAGATTCCACATCTGTCTTCTGGAAAGAGCATCCATACCTGCTGTGGGTTCATCCAAAAGCAATATCTCCGGATCTGTTAGTAATGCCCGACAGACCATCAGCTTACGCTTCATTCCACCTGAAAGCTTACGGACTGTACGCTTGCGGAATTTCAGCAGGTCACAGAACTCCAGAAGCTCCTCTGTTCTTTCCTTTATCTGCTTTCGCGGCATAAAATAGAGACGGCCCTGATATTCCATAATCTCATCCATATTCATATCCTGACGCATAGAATATTCCTGGGTGATCACACTGATTTTTCTTTTCAGATCAGGACGTTGTCTCGTAAGCTGCTGACCGTCTATAAGGATTTCTCCCTTTGTCGGAAGAAGAAGGGTTGAGAGCAGGCTGATGGTCGTTGTCTTGCCTGCTCCGTTTGGTCCGAGAAGACCAAAAAATTCCCCTTTTTCAATTTTCAGGTTCAGGGAATCCACAGCTGTAAAATTGTCAAAGGTTTTTGTCAGATCTCTGGTCTCGATCATAATCCTCCATCCTGTTCCTTTGCAATGATCAGAGAATAATAGCCTGCATCATCCGGAATTTCTTCTACACTGTTGTAAATATGCTCATCCGGCATTCCACAGTTCTCCACCATACGGATATTGCGTCCGCTTTTTGCCAGAATTTCCTTTACCTGATTCATCTTTTTGCCGGATTTCATCAGCACATAGGTACCCGGCTGATCCAGTTCACTGTCAAGGCGGTGAACTGCAGGCTGTACATGAAGAGGCTGGTTCCACTCTGTAAGCGGGATATTCAGGCGTGCTGCTGTTGCACAGAAGGAAGTGATACCGCTTACCAGTCTTGTCTCATATCCATCCTCTTCTACTCTCTTCTGCACATATGAAAATGTTGAATAGATAGTCGGATCTCCAAGTGTCAGAAATACTACATTCTTACCTGTATCAAGTGCTGCTTCCAGCGCCTTGGCTCCTTTTTCATGGTTCAGTTCCAGTTCTGCCTTATCGTGTGTCATTGGCATATAGATTGGCAGAAGTTCTTTGTCTGCAAGCTCAGGTACTGCCTGTACTGCGATCTTATATGCAACTGTTTCACGCACCTCTGCGCCCGGTACTGCAATAATATCATTCTCTTTGATCAGGCGCACTGCCTTTAATGTCATAAGTTCCGGATCTCCGGGGCCAACTCCTACTCCGTATAAAATTCCTCTCATTACCATATCCTCCTGTGATTTGCATATACATTTTTATGATATCAGAATTGCAGGAGCTGCTTCGCAGCAAAGCAATTCACAGATATTCATTTATTGTGCTCACTGTTCACTACGTTCTCAATGATGTTGCGTGCGGACAGTACTTTTTATTATACTAAAACAGGATAACTTTTTCAACAAAGTATTGACAATTAATTTCAATTGTGGGATGATGAAAATTATCGAATTTAAGTGAGGAAAGAAATATGAGAAAGATTTTTGCAGTTCTGGCAGCTTTGATCTGCTGTCTGTCAGTATGGACTTCTGTTCCTGCTGCACAGGCTTTCACTCTTGATAAAGAAGATGGGGAGTATTCCATCCAGGTAGAGCTGGAAGGCGGAAGCGGCAAAGCCAGTGTCACTTCACCGACTTTGATCACTGTGAAAAGCGGCGAAGTAACTGCCGATATCCAGTGGAGCAGTTCTAATTATGACTACATGATCGTTGACGGTAAAAAATATCTCCCTGTCAATGAGGAAGGAACGAATTCTGAATTCCAGATCCCGGTTATCATTATGGATGAGAGCATGCCGGTAATCGCAGACACTACCGCCATGGGTACCCCTCATGAGATCAATTATACCCTGACTTTCTATTCCGATTCCATCGGTTCCAAAAGCCAGATGCCGCAGGAAGCAGCGAAACGTGTTGTTGCTGTTGCACTTGTTATTATCGTAGGCGGTGGGATTCTGAATTATTTCGTAAACAAGAGAAACCGATGCTGAACCAGGCAGACACCTGCATCTCAGTTCGGTTAAGAAATACAAAAAAGCTGCCATACGGCAGCTTTTTTGTATTCTATAGCTTTATTCAGCCATCTCCACTTCCAGCACATAGTCTACAGGATCCGGCAGTACAGGATCCGGGCCAAGGTCAACAAATGCGATATCCGGATAATCGCTGTGCACCCATAAAGTAGAGATTGGCACTTCATGTCCGTCATCCAGGGCACGTACTTTCACAATCTTATTCTTATCAAATCCAATCAGCGGCAGTGGTCCTAATGTATTCTCATAAATATGGACATAATACTTGTTTCCATTTCTGGTGATACGTCCGTAATCCGGTTTCGGGATATCTGCTGCCGGAGCGCATCCATAGATACTGTCATGGTTCTTATCCATCCAGCGTCCGATTTCCGCCAGGATCGCGGAGGATTCTTTCGGGAATTTACCTTTCGCATCAGGTCCTACATTCAGGATCATATTTCCACCTTTGGAAACACACTCTACCAGCTTCTTGATCAGCATGGAAGCAGGTTTGTAATAGTGGTCATTTGCGCAGTAGCCCCAGTTATTGTTCATGGTGAAGCATGCTTCCCATACCATCGGATTCCCTTCTTTGTCACAGATTCCTTCCGGCGGGATGATCTGTTCCGGGCTTATAAAATCGCCATGATACGGTGTCGGATCGCATTCATACAGAGATCCTCTTCCCTCACCACTGACTTCCAGACGGTTATCAATGATGATTCCCGGCTGTAATCTGCGGACCATATCTATCAGTCTGGCTGCTCCCCATTTCTCACCTCGCATATCGTCATAGGAAAAGTCAAACCACATAATATCGATTTTTCCATAATTTGTGCAGACCTCTTCCACCTGATTGTACATATACTCTATATAACGAGAAAAATCTCTGTTTTCATTACTGCATTCCGGATGGTTTCTCATAGGATGGATGCGGTCTCCGTAATGAGGATAGTCCGGATGATGCCAGTCAAGTAAGGTGAAATACAGACCGACTTTCAGACCTTCTTCGCGAAGAGCTTCCACATATTCTTTGATCAGATCTCTTCCTGCAGGTGTATTGGTAACCTTATAATCTGTGTATTTACTGTCAAATAAACAGAAACCATCATGGTGTTTTGCAGTCAGAACCACATATTTCATACCTGCTGCCTTTGCCTCTTTTGCCCACTGTTTCGGATTATAGTCTCTGGCATCAAATTCTTTCATAAACGGAAGGTATTCTTCCTCAGGCATCTCCTCTGTACTGCGTACCCATTCTCCTCTTGCAGGAATAGAATATAATCCCCAGTGGATAAACATTCCGAAACGGGCATCCTGATACCATTTCATACGTTCTTCATATTCTTTTCTGTTAAACTGATACATGATTTTTTATCTCCTTTATGTAAATGCAAATTCAATATCCAATCCTTTACATCTATACAATAATGTAATCCGGCAATACCAGAAGATGCTCACAGGTGTCATCTCCGGGCATCTTATTTATCGCTCTGTTACATTAATCTAAGCAGCATATCCCCGGTTCCTACATTGTAACCGCTGGTCGCATAAATCCCATTCAGACTTCCGTTCGTCACAATGATCAGCGGAAGTTTGTCCGGATCTACATACATGCGTCTTCCCAGAGTATTGATAATCTCTGAAAAATCATCATAATAAATCTGAATATTTTTTAACTTTGCAAGTGCTTTGGACAGTGTCGGTGTCTCCAGTGCTTCTTTACTTCTCACTACAAAAATAATCTGCTCTGCATATCCTGCGAAAGCCTCTTCCTGCTCCATCATTTCATTTAAGATATGCTCAGTAGGCTCTTTTTCTTCTTCCAGAAACATCAGGATATGTTTCCCGTCTGCTGTAAGGTCAGATGCTTTCAACTCTGTACCATCCTCAGTTTTCAGCATGAATTCCGGCATGGAAATATTCTCCAGCATATCCTCCAGGTCTGCTTCCCTGAGTACCAGCTCGATCTCCTTTGTCTCTCCGGGCTGAATTTCAAAATGATATTCATTTGCAAACATATTTCCATTTGGAAGTCTGTTTGAAGTAAGGATCCTGTAGTTTCCGGATTCCAACGGCAGATTCAGGATCTGATCTTCGAAATTCTCTGCTCCCAGTTTCAGTGATGTATATCTTCCATTCTCCAGTTTTGCAATACTCCAGTTCTGGAAATATTTCCACTGTACAGTCTCTCCTGCTTTCAGGATCAGAGTACAGTTCTTCTCTGTTCTTGCAAGCACAGGAACAAATCTTCCGTTTTTCATATATTCCATAGAACGATCATGTGGATTCAGTCTTGCCGCTACTCCAAGGGTTCTCGCTATTGCAACAAACAGGATTTTCTTTGACAGGAAGCTTCCTGTACAGGTCCTTATGCATCCTGCCGGTGTTGTGATCACACTGGAACGCTCTTTCTCCGGTCTGGAAACAATTGCCTTCTCGATCAGATTCCAGATTCTGGAAGGATCATCTCTCAGCTCCTGTTTCTCAGTTCTGGAAAAATGCTTCTTAATCTCTCTTCTGTATTTCTGAAGAACTTCATCATCTACTCTTGGATTTAACACATAAGATACAAAGGTATCCTTTTTCATCATA
>ERZ507033.475-NODE-475-length-17095-cov-4.536268_pt1 | contig 17095 bp, 8 predicted proteins | sample MGYA00512874_ERZ507033 | MGnify/ENA metagenome assembly ERZ507033
GAAAGTGAGTATGATGTCCATATTTTTTGTGTTGCACTTGATATTATAATCTACCTAGCCCCAGTAAAATCCCCCTTTCCCGGGGAAAGGGGGCAGGGGGATAGGGATAGTAAGTTAGAAGTTTGTTTCAAAAACAGACTTTTTCTACAAGCTGTTGCCCCTGATAAAGGGGCATTTATTTATGCCGATACTCGGTATCGACTTGTTAAATATCGGTTTATGTATATTTAACTTTAGCTAACAAATTGTGTAACTGTAAAGCGGTATTGGGTAATTGTTACAATTAAACTTGCTTTTAACTTACTTTACAGCGCACTTTTGTAGAACTTATGAATGGCAACGATTTCACTCGTTGACAAAATAATACAGCGATGATATAATTCAAAAAGATTTAAAATGTTAATTAAATCATACAAACATGAGGATTTTATACGAAAAAAGCTGTTGTTATAATCATTTGTGCGGCTGTAGTTATCGCTCTCGGTGTTGCAGGACTGATAATATTTATGCCCAAAAACGAGAGCATACATTTTGACCGTGAATTTATCAAGCGTGAAAACGGGCTTGTAAAGGAAGAAGGCAACACCCCTTACGGAACATCGGAGAATATTTCGATGGATGTCAGTCTGACTGCGGATAAAGATAATTTGTACAAGGCAAACGGCAGTCTGAAAATCGGTAACAGAACTATAAATATCACGAGCGCCACAAAGGTTGAATTCGGATATTATTTAGAAGAAAATGATTCTGCAAACTCCGTTGATGTAATTTATCATGCGAATGATACAAACATAATAACCGTAATAATCCGTGAGGGAGATTATATGGGTGTGTGGTACACCAAAGAGTTTGTTCCCGAGTATCTCAAGGAAAGCTCGGCTGAGTGATTGTACAGGAGGTAATGATGAAAAAGACGATCATAATTATTATATGTGTTTTAGTCTTATTGGGAGCGGTTGCGGCAGGACTTATACTGTTTTTACCGCATAATGAAACGATACATATTGAAAATCCGTTTGTAAAGACACACATTGCCGATGCTGAGGTTCAGGGTGATATGCCGGAGGGCACTAAGCTTGATACCGTTATCGACATAACCGTTACCGTCAATAACGCAGGATTGTGCTGTGCAAGCGGAACGATTAAACTCGGTGAGCAGACTTTTGAGATAAATGATGTTACCGCATCGGCAGACGGCTATACACTTAGCCGAAAAGATAACGGCAATACCATTGCCGCATTGTTTTGGCACAGAAACGATGAGAAGAATACATCGCTTATGATACACAGCGGCGATTATTACGGCATCTGGTGGTACAGCAAGGATTAAATAAAACGGCGGACTGCCCGAAAAAGGACAGTCCGCCTTGTTATATATCCTGTTTTATCAGAGTGTGAAGCTACCGCCGTGGTTTGCCTTTCTCCAGTCGACATACTCTTCGTATGTTCCCTGCCTGTCGTAGCAGCCCTTGTCGGCAATTTCTATTATACGGTTTGCGACCGTCTGTACTATCTCATAGTCGTGAGAAGCGAACAGCACGTTGCCCTTGAAGTCCGAAAGACCGTTGTTTACAGCGGTGATGCTTTCAAGGTCGAGGTGGTTGGTAGGTCTGTCGAGGATAAGAACGTTTGACTGGAACAGCATCATGCGTGAGAACATACAGCGTACCTTCTCTCCGCCCGATAAAACGTCAACATTCTTGAATATATCGTCGCCCGAGAACAGCATACGTCCTAAGAAGCCACGCAGATATGTTTCGGTTTCGTCCTTTGAATACTGTCTTATCCAGTCAAGGATGGACAGCTTACAGCCGTTGAAGAATGCGCTGTTATCCTGAGGGAAGTAGCTTACGCTTGCGGTGCTTCCCCACTTGATGAAGCCCTCGTCCGGTTCTTCTTCGCCCATCAGTATCTTGAACAGTGTGGTAACGGCAATCTCGTTATCGCCAACAAAAGCAATCTTGTCGTTTCTGCCGACAGTAAAGCTGACGTGGTCAAGCACCTTAACGCCGTCAACCGTCTTTGTAAGCCCTTCGACCTGTAAAATATCCTTGCCTATCTCACGCTCCATATCAAAGCTGATGAACGGATAACGTCTGCTTGACGCAGGCAGTTCCTCTACCGTCAGCTTGTCAATGAGCTTCTTTCTCGATGTAGCCTGCTTCGACTTGGACTTATTCGCCGAGAAACGCTGGATAAAGCTCTGTAATTCCTTTATCTTTTCTTCATTCTTCTTGTTCTGCTGCTTTAACATCTTCTGTATAAGCTGTGAAGATTCATACCAGAACTCGTAGTTTCCGACATACATCTTGATCTTTGTATAGTCTATATCTACCGTGTGGGTACAAACGTTGTTTAAGAAGTGACGGTCGTGCGATACAACGATAACCGTACCGAAATACTCCGCAAGGAAGTCCTCAAGCCAAGCCACAGCATCAATATCAAGGTGGTTCGTAGGCTCGTCCATAAGGATTATATCAGGATTTCCGAAAAGTGCCTGTGCGAGCAGTACCTTGACCTTTTCATTACCTGCAAGACTGCTCATCTGAGCGTACATAATGCTCTCGTCAAGGCCAAGACCCTGCACGAGCTTTGATGCGTCACTTTCAGCCTCCCAGCCGCCAAGCTCGGCAAATTCGCCCTCAAGTTCACTTGCGAGGTTTCCGTCCTCCTCAGTGAAGTCCTCCTTCGCATAAAGAGCGTCCTTCTGCTTCATTACCTCATAAAGACGGGGATTTCCCATTATTACCGTTTCCTGGACTGTGTATTCGTCATATGCGTAGTGGTCCTGCTTAAGCACCGACATACGCAGACCCTCCTGAACCGTGACCGTACCCGTTGTAGGCTCAAGCGCACCGCAGAGTATCTTTAAGAATGTTGACTTTCCTGCGCCGTTTGCGCCGATAACACCATAGCAGTTGCCGGCTGTGAACAGCAGGTTTACGTCCTTGAACAACATCTGTCCGCCGAATGAAAGACTAACGTCCGATACTGTAATCATTTTTGTTTCCTTTCTCTTTTACACTTTAAATCTTATGATTTCCGTACTTTTTCTGTTTCTCGCTTCGTGTTTTAACCATATAGATTTAAGTATATCATATTGCAAGGAATAATGCAAGCAAAACCGCAGAAATAAAGGAAATTATAGCTTACAGCAGTATTATTGCACGGACAGCTCCATAGTTTCTGCGTCAAGCTCATACGTTGTCACAGAGCCATCGTCATTCTCCGTGCCGATAATAAAGCAGGGCTTGTCTGGGTACTTGTTCTGATTTACGCTGATTACACCGTCTACCGTTATCTGCTTGTCGAGCATTACATTGATAAAAGTCCACGCCCTTTTGCTGTTCTTATTATATGTGTCTGTGATTCCGTACATTCCCGCTCCGTCGCCGAAGCCAAGCATAAAGATGCTCTTCCCTTCTCCTGCCGTATAAGTGTTTACAAGGCTCTCCTCCATATCTTCGTCAAGGCTGTACACGCTTAAGCAGTCATAGCCGTTATCATAGACGGTGGCACCGCCGTTGTTTATATTGCCGTACTTCACAAGCCGCAGAGGGAACACGGCCTTCTTGTTTCTATACGAGTCGAGATTTATAAAGCTCACTCTTCCCTCATAGGTATACGTCTTGCCGTTATCAAGATTCACGCAGACCGTTTTATCAGCATTGCCGTCCGGGTAAGAAATAAGATTTTCCGCAATAAAGCTGAATCTGTCGTCCTCCTTTTCGAACACCTGCTCCTGCGTTATAAGGTCAAATATTCTTACTCCGTTCATATCCAAAACCGCCAGCTTATCGCCGTTTCTGTTAATTCCGATGCCGTCGGCGCTTTTCTCTGTTTCAATATTGCTGAGCAGTATTTTTCCGTGAGCACCGTATATATTATATCTGCCGTCCTCATTGCCATCTCCGATTATATATCCGAAGCTTTGCAATCTGTCAAGCGTCCTGTCGCCTTTCACAAACGGAGTGCCGTCAAGGTTCAGATAGTAATTCACTGTTGCAGAGTTTTTGCCCGTTTCGTCATACATAAGCACGCTGAGCGTCACCGCCTCGCCTTCTGTTATGCAAGGACTCATATAACTCTGATCTACGCTGTCGCTCACATAGTATTCCTCATAATGACGGTTTCCGTACCTGTCTGTATAATAAAGTCTTTCGCCGTCATCTGCAACAAAAATATAATTCGCTATATTTTGCGTTATTTCGGGCGTGCTTTCATAATATACGGCACCTGCGTAGAAATCAAGCGGCGAATAACCGTTTGCCGCACTGTTGCCGGCATTGCACATTCCGCTTATTCCTTCCATCTCCGCCTTGCCGTTGAGATCATTTACCGTTACACCGATAAGCTCGGGTGCATAGCCGTTATAATCATAGCCGTTTTTGTTATTTATGTATGTCTTAGATACAAAATATCCGTCGGGCGACATTGCGCTGACAAATTCATACCTTGCCTCGAGTGCGACCTTGCCGTCCTTTCCGATAAAGCCTGCTCTGCCGTTCTCAGCCGCCAGATAAGCCATATAACCGTTTTCCATCGGCTGAATATCATACCTTGTAGTCAGCAGTACGTTCATATCCCTGTCATAGCAGGTGAAGCTGCCGTCATCGTTTCTTATTACCACACTTCCGCTGTTTTCGCTTATTCTCGGCTTGTTTTCATACTGAGCCAACAGCTGGCCGTACTTGTCATAGATATAATACTTGTCATAGTCAAAGCACATCAGCCTGTCGCCGTATGCCTTTGCGTACACGAACTTTCCTATGCTCTTTCCGTATGCCGTGTAATATTCAGCAAGGGAATTATTGTCCTTGGTTTTGTAGAAATCGTTTCCCAGAACCGTAAACGCCCTCTCGTACACCGCATATACATGACCGCTGTTCCTGTCTGCCATAGCATACTTTTTCCTGATTTTATCCTGTTTGCCTGAATCTTTTTCACGGTCGGAACTGAACGATGCAATATACAGCTTATCGCCGTATTCATTCAGATTGAAGCTGACAGAAGATGAAACCGTCAGCACAGGGCAAAGTCTGTTATCGTATATCACCGTCTGACTGGGCTTATTGCTTTGTATAAGGTTGCAGGCTGTGTATTCGTTCATTGAATATCTCTCAGACGAGCCTTGCAACACCGCTTTATTGCCGAACAGATCTTTTACCGCAGTATGCTCCTCCTCGCAGTATCTTATAAGCCTTGCACTGTCCGTATCAATTACCGATGCGTTGACAAGTTCGTTTTCCGTATCGGTACTTATAAGCGTTTCTCCGGGAGCTACTATTCTGCCGCTTAATGTGCGGCTGTTGCAGACGATAAAATATCCGTCATCTATACGGTAATCGCAATACTGCGGATTGTACTTTCTGTATACCTCGTTGTATGATTTTGCGTTTTTCGCTACAGGTATCATATCGCTGTAAGTATAATCCCACATATCTTCGTCCGAAGTATTGCCTGCAATCTCGGAGAAATAAAAATCCCCCAAAAACATATTCTCCCCGTCAAACTTTTCAAAGTCCTCAGGGTCGTACCAGCTATGCACGGTATCCGCAAACATCAGCTTGTCGGACGCATAGCTAAGTCTTCCTATTACGGTATTTCCGTTCATATCTATAACGGAATACTCCGTGCCGCTTTTTACATAGGCGTAGCCGTCCGCATAATATCCGCTCGCTCCGTCAAACTTTGCGTCCGTCACCTTTTCGCCGTTTGTGTTGATATATCCTAATTTAGCATTATCATAAAACGGCGCAAGTCCGCAGTTGAACGAGCCGAACTGATTATCGCTCTCAAACTGCTTTCCGCTTGTGGTATATCCGCAGTATTTTCCCTTTTCATAAACGCAGGCATAGCCGCTCATATCAAATCCGCTTACAATGTGCGAACCCGTTGAACACAGATATATTTCGTTTGCGTTATCGCAAAGCAGAACATCTCTGATAAAGCCCTTATCATCTCTTTTGAGCAGTACCGCACCGCTGCCGTAAGACTTTATATCGGCACCGCACAGATACTCTCCGCCGACCTGTTCAAGCGTATCGGCTTTAAGCAACTTTGCTTTATACAGTTTGCTGTCGTCATCAATGCCGTCACAGACGATGAGCAGCTTTCCGCTTTTTACAATGCGGTCGTAGTAGTCGGTAAGTTGTGTGCCGTCTGCCGAGAACACGGCATACTCCCTTGTAAAGTCAAGCGTTGTTTCATCGTTACTTTCCGCTTGTCTGAAGCCGATATATTTATCATCGTATATCGCCGATATTCCCGTGCCGTTTACAAGCTCGGTCACTTTTCCGTCGGAACTGAGAAGGCTGTATATTATATAATAATAGCCCCTTCCGCCCTCAAGTTCCGGCATCATCAAAGTATACGCAAACGCATAACCGCTGTCGTTCATATCCGAGGCATAGCTGAACATACTGCCGTCAAACGCTTTTCTTCCCCTGCTGTCGACAAATCCGACATTGCCGTTTTCGTCTGTGACCTTTGCAAGTCCCTTATCCGAAAAGCTCCCTGCAAAGCTGTACTGCGGCTGTGCTACAAACTCGCCATCCTTTTTTATGTATCCGAACTTTCCGTCAACCGCAACGGGTGCAACGTCGTTTGTATCCTCGTTAAAGGCATAAGCCGCACTGTACTGCGGTTTCAGCGTGGTGCTTCCGCTTTTGTCGGCATAGCCCCACTTCCCGTCAATGCACACGGGCGTCACCGATTGTATGAACAACTTGTCGCCAGTGCCGTAAAGCGTTTCCGCCTTATCGCCGTACATTCCGAATATATCAAACACAAACACCGCAAGGCTTGCCGCTCCGAGCGCCAGCACACCTGCCGCACCGCCTATTATCGCACCGACAGGGCTTTTCTTCTTTTCCTGCGGTGTTTCACCCGTAAAAGCCGCACAGAACGGGCAGAATTTTACGTTTTCATCTATTTCTCGTTTGCAGTTGGGGCATATTTTACTCATTGTTGTTTTCCTTTCATTCTGCTTGTTCCATCGTTTCAAGATCGGTGCTTAATTTATATGCCGTCCGCTTTCCGCTTTCGTCATATATGCCTATCCACACCTCATTATTCTGCACGCTGAACTCGGACACATTTTCAAAATACTTTTCGTTGCCGTTCCAAACGTTCACAAGCCTTATGTTGCGCACTGCGGTATCATCAATACGGTCGATATATGCGTACAGCCCGCTTCCGCTATTGTAATCGTCAACTATATACAGTATCCCGTCGTCCGAAGAATAGGTCCTTACAAGCTTCACTTCCATATTTTCGTCTATCTGATACACATTCAGCTCCCAAAGTGCAGGATAAAGATAGTTTATCTGATTGGGCAGATACGAAAATGTGCAGCACATAAGCGGATATTCGGCATTTTCGGTTATATGCCCTTTGCTGTTATTGCCGGGATTTCTGAACACGACACGGTCGCCCGGAAGTTCAAAACTCTTTTTGGTGTCAAGGTCAATGAAAATATATGACCATGCTCCTGCCGCTTTATTGTAGACGTCTGTCTTTATCAGATTTTCGTAAATAAAATCAACATTTGAACCGTCGGTATCGGGCTTATATATTATCTCTCCTGTAGTCTTGTCGTACACGATTGCACTTTCGGTATAGCTTTTTACCAGTACACTGTTTCCGACAATGCTTATCGCATCGATGCTGTCAGGGTCTTTGATGTCTTTGAGCGTCAGCATCACAGAGCCATCCGTGTTATATAAATCGGCAGGCTCTTTGTTATCCGAAATACCGATAATATATTTATTGCCTATAAGCTTCAGCCTGCGTCCGCTGCGGTACAGCCTCTCGCCGTTCAGATTAAGCAATATACATTGCGAATATCCCTCATCGTTATAATACACACCCGTTACGCAAAGTGTATTGCCGTTGACCGATACCAGCATAAAATCAAATCCGATATATTCATATTCCTCAAACAGCTCATTCCCGTAAAAATCGGTCGGCACTTTACCGTAATCATTCTGTGGCAGAATCTGAATATTGCTGAATTCTACATTTTCATATTCTGCGAATTTATCAGCGTAATATCTGTATCCGTCAAAATAGCCGTACAGCGATTTGCTGTCAAATGCACTGTTTGCTATATCGCACACATTCTGCGTTTTCTCAATGACAGCGTTACCGCCCTTATCTTCTATCGTCACTGTGTAATTGATTTCGGTCGTATCATAAGTAATCTCACTGCTGCTTATTGTTTTTGAAACAAAATATCCGTCCGGCGTCATTTCGGTAACACAGTCATACTTCGGCTCTATAGCTGTCTTTCCGTCTGCAAACAGGAATCCTATCTTTCCCTTTTCGTTGTCCGCAAACGAGCAGTATCCGTTTTCTATCGGCTGAATATCATACTTTGTAGTCAGCAGTACGTTCATATCCCTGTCATAACAGGTGTATGTGCCGTCATCATTTTTCAGCACCATATTACCGTTGTATTCACTTATCTTCGGCTTTGTATCGTATTCTCCGAGCAGGTTCGCATAACGGTCATAAAGATAGTATTTATTGTTGTCAAAGCAAAGCAATCTGTCGCCGTATGCTTTTACATATGAATATGTTCCTATTTCCGCACCGTAGCCCGTCCTTACCTTATAACCGCTTTCGCCGTAAGGCTCACGGATAAAATAATCTCCCTCAAATTCAAGAGCATCACTCGTATATAGCTTTCTTCCGTTGCCGCCGTCTATTATTGCGCTACAGCTTTCGCTTCCGGCATATTCGATATTTTTCACATATAATAAACTGCCGTAGCAGGCTATACTCATTGACGTGTTCGACCTCAGAGTGACAGTAGGCTCAAAATTATTATCATATATCAGAAACTGCCGTGCAACACGGTTGCCGCTCCGTAAATCGAGTGCCGTGAAACCGTTTGAATTTACGCTGTTATAACCTATAAGAACATACTTGTTTGCAAACATATCCTCAAGATATGAGGTTTTATCGATACTGTAACGTAGCAACGGCGCAGAACCGATGCGTATGCCGTTTGCATTGCTGATTTCCTTTTCTTCGTTTATTTTTCCGTCCGGTGTCATAATAAATCTTGTTAGCTTATTGACGTTATGTATAAGAAAATACCCGTCACTGCCAAGCCTTCCACTGTCGGCTCTCCTGTAGACAGAAGCGATTTCAGTATCGGCATTCCTGCTTTCTATCATCATTCTTTCTTTTATCAGCTTTGCGTTACTTTTATTATATATGCTTGAACTCATATCTGCGGTATTGCTTACATAATAAAAATCTCCCTGAAACATATTCTCCCCGTCAAACTTTTCAAAGTCCTCAGGGTCGTACCAGCTATGCACGGTATCCGCAAACATCAGCTTGTCGGACGCATAGCTAAGTCTTCCTATTACGGTATTTCCGTTCATATCTATAACGGAATACTCCGTGCCGCTTTTTACATAGGCGTAGCCGTCCGCATAATATCCGCTCGCTCCGTCAAACTTTGCGTCCGTCACCTTTTCGCCGTTTGTGTTGATATATCCTAATTTAGCATTATCATAAAACGGCGCAAGTCCGCAGTTGAACGAGCCGAACTGATTATCGCTCTCAAACTGCTTTCCGCTTGTGGTATATCCGCAGTATTTTCCCTTTTCATAAACGCAGGCATAGCCGCTCATATCAAATCCGCTTACAATGTGCGAACCCGTTGAACACAGATATATTTCGTTTGCGTTATCGCAAAGCAGAACATCTCTGATAAAGCCCTTATCATCTCTTTTGAGCAGTACCGCACCGCTGCCGTAAGACTTTATATCGGCACCGCACAGATACTCTCCGCCGACCTGTTCAAGCGTATCGGCTTTAAGCAACTTTGCTTTATACAGTTTGCTGTCGTCATCAATGCCGTCACAGACGATGAGCAGCTTTCCGCTTTTTACAATGCGGTCGTAGTAGTCGGTAAGTTGTGTGCCGTCTGCCGAGAACACGGCATACTCCCTTGTAAAGTCAAGCGTTGTTTCATCGTTACTTTCCGCTTGTCTGAAGCCGATATATTTATCATCGTATATCGCCGATATTCCCGTGCCGTTTACAAGCTCGGTCACTTTTCCGTCGGAACTGAGAAGGCTGTATATTATATAATAATAGCCCCTTCCGCCCTCAAGTTCCGGCATCATCAAAGTATACGCAAACGCATAACCGCTGTCGTTCATATCCGAGGCATAGCTGAACATACTGCCGTCAAACGCTTTTCTTCCCCTGCTGTCGACAAATCCGACATTGCCGTTTTCGTCTGTGACCTTTGCAAGTCCCTTATCCGAAAAGCTCCCTGCAAAGCTGTACTGCGGCTGTGCTACAAACTCGCCATCCTTTTTTATGTATCCGAACTTTCCGTCAACCGCAACGGGTGCAACGTCGTTTGTATCCTCGTTAAAGGCATAAGCCGCACTGTACTGCGGTTTCAGCGTGGTGCTTCCGCTTTTGTCGGCATAGCCCCACTTCCCGTCAATGCACACGGGCGTCACCGATTGTATGAACAACTTGTCGCCAGTGCCGTAAAGCGTTTCCGCCTTATCGCCGTACATTCCGAATATATCAAACACAAACACCGCAAGGCTTGCCGCTCCGAGCGCCAGCACACCTGCCGCACCGCCTATTATCGCACCGACAGGGCTTTTCTTCTTTTCCTGCGGTGTTTCACCCGTAAAAGCCGCACAGAACGGGCAGAATTTTACGTTTTCATCTATTTCTCGTTTGCAGTTGGGACATATTTTACTCATATTTTTTCTCCGTTATATCTATCTTAATTTATAGTCTCAGCACACTCTTTGATTTACATATCGTGCGATAGCTTTTCCGTAAGGCTGAAGTACATTCCTGACATACGAAAGACTGTCGCAGTCATTTTATATAAATGTGTCCGATTTTCACGGTGTAAATCATGTTTTTCTCCTTATTACCGAATTTACTCCGACCCGTGCCAAAGCAATATATCCGTATATTCTTCCGATAAGGTATGGGCTTGCACATCCTGTCAATTTCCCGCTTACCCAAAATATCTTATATAAATATTCTATCACAAACAAAATTTCTTCACAATAGAAAACCTGAAACTGTAACTAATTTGTAACTATTTGTTACCGTTTTGTAACCTTAGGCTCGGATTGATATGATAAGCCCGGACCCGCCGCTTTGTTGTGCTATACTCATAAACAACAAGCCGTTTAAAATAAAATTGACAAAACGCTTGACAAAGGGAAAATTTGATTGTATAATCAATGTGTATGATATTTAAAGGCTGTGACGAGGACAGTAGTGCGGATATAAAGCCAAAGCGAGCCGACGACGGTGAGAGGTCGGTGCAGAGTTACCGTATGAATATCACCTCCAAGCTGCCCGCCGAAATTGCCGTTTAAGGCGAGAGTAGAACGGGACGTTTTTCCAACGTTAAAAGGAACGCATTTGACGGAATGACGAAACGGTGGTTATAAAGACTGTTATGAAATTATAGTCCTTATCCTTTTCGGAGGATAGGGGCTTTTTTATTTTCCGCAAACGCAAAGAATAAAATAATATGCAATGGGCTGACCCCACCCCATATAACTTCCGGCTTTTGCCGAAGAGATTTATATGGCAAGGTGAATTGCAAAAACAGGAGGAGAAAAAATGTCACTTTATGAAAAAGTACCTGCCTCGGTAAATTTTGTCGAGAGAGAAAAGCAGACAGAGAAGTTCTGGCACGACAACGACATATTCCGCAAGAGCATGGAGCAGAGAAAGGGCGACAAGACCTACACATTCTATGACGGTCCGCCTACGGCTAACGGTAAGCCCCACATCGGTCACGTTCTTACCCGTGTTATCAAGGATATGATTCCGAGATACCGCACAATGAAGGGCTATAACGTTCCCCGTAAGGCAGGCTGGGACACTCACGGACTTCCCGTTGAGCTTGAAGTTGAGAAGATGCTCGGCCTTGACGGCAAGGATCAGATTGAAAAGTACGGACTTGACCCGTTCATTACAAAGTGCAAGGAAAGCGTATGGAAGTACAAGGGTATGTGGGAGGAATTCTCACGCACTGTAGGCTTCTGGGCTGATATGGACGATCCGTATGTAACATACGACAACAACTTCATCGAGTCCGAGTGGTGGGCATTAAAGCAGATATGGGAAAAGGGTCTTTTATACAAGGGCTTCAAGATAGTTCCCTACTGCCCCCGTTGCGGAACTCCGCTTTCAAGCCACGAGGTAGCTCAGGGTTATAAGGATGTAAAGGAACGTTCTGCGGTTGTACGTTTCAAGGTAAAGGGCGAGGATGCTTATATCCTTGCGTGGACAACAACTCCCTGGACACTTCCCTCAAACGTTGCACTCTGCGTAAACCCCGATGAAACCTATGTAAAGGTAAAGACAGCAGACGGCTACACATATTATCTTGCAGAGGCTCTGTGCGATAAGGTACTCGGCGGCGACAAGCCCACAGCCCCCTATGAGGTAGTTGAAAAGTATATCGGTAAGGATCTTGAGGGCAAGGAGTACGAGCCTTTATTCGACTGTGCCGTTGAGATATGTGAAAAACAGCACAAGAAGGGCTATTATGTAGTATGCGACAACTATGTAACACTGACAGACGGTACAGGTGTCGTTCATATTGCTCCTGCATTCGGTGAAGATGACGCTAAGGTCGGCAGAAAGTATGACCTGCCTTTCGTACAGCTTGTTGACGGCAAAGGCAATATGACCGCCGAAACACCTTACGCAGGCGTATTCGTAAAGAAAGCCGATCCTATGGTGCTTAAGGACCTTGACGAAAAGGGCTTGCTGTTTGACGCACCCAAGTTTGAGCACAGCTATCCGCACTGCTGGAGATGCGACACTCCTCTGCTGTACTATGCAAGAGAATCGTGGTTCATCAAGATGACCGCTGTCAAGGACGACCTTATCAGAAACAACGAAACGATAAACTGGATACCCGAAAGCGTCGGCAAGAACCGTTTCGGCGACTGGCTTGAAAATGTTCAGGACTGGGGTCTTTCAAGAAACAGATACTGGGGTACTCCTCTTAATATCTGGGAGTGCGAGTGCGGTCACAAGCACGCTATAGGCAGTATCGAGGAGCTTAAGTCAATGTCTGACAACTGCCCCGACGATATAGAGCTTCACCGTCCTTATATTGATGCGGTTACGATAAAGTGTCCTCACTGCGGTAAGCAGATGAAGAGAGTTCCCGAGGTTATCGACTGCTGGTTCGACAGCGGTTCTATGCCCTTCGCACAGCATCACTATCCCTTCGAGAACAAGGAAAAGTTTGAACAGCAGTTCCCTGCTGACTTTATCTCCGAGGCAGTTGACCAGACAAGAGGCTGGTTCTACTCACTGCTCGCTATCTCAACGCTTTTATTCAACAAGGCTCCTTACAAGAACGTTATAGTTCTCGGCCTTGTACTTGATAAAGACGGTCAGAAGATGTCAAAGTCAAAGGGCAACGCAGTAGACCCGTTCGAGTCACTGGCTGAACACGGCGCAGACGCTATACGCTGGTACTTCTATACAAACTCTGCTCCTTGGCTTCCCAACAGATTCCACGCAAAAGCAGTAAACGAGGGTCAGAGAAAGTACATCTCTACTCTGTGGAACACCTACGCATTCTACGTTCTGTACGCTAATATAGACAATTTCGACGCTACTAAGTATACGCTTGATGTTGACAAGCTCGGCGTTATGGACAAGTGGCTGTTATCAAGACTTAACACCGTTGTAGGTGCGGTTGACGATAACCTTGCAAACTACCGGATCCCCGAAGCCGCAAGAGCATTACAGGATTTCGTAGATGAGATGAGTAACTGGTATGTCCGCCGCAGCAGAGAGCGCTTCTGGTCAAAGGAGCTTACACAGGATAAGATAAACGCATATATGACGCTGTACACAGCGCTCGTAACCATCGCAAAGACATCTGCTCCGATGACTCCTTTCGTATGCGACGATATTTACAGAAACCTTGTCTGCTCGCTCGACAAGAACGCACCTGTAAGCGTACATCTGTGCGACTTCCCCACAGTAGATGAAAAGCTTATCGACAAGCATCTCGAGGAAGAAATGGACACCGTTCTGACCGTTGTAACGCTCGGACGTGCCGCAAGAAATGCCGCCAACATCAAGAACAGACAGCCTATATCAAAGATAATGGTAAAGGGCGACAAAACGCTTGAGCCTATGTATGCTGATATTGTCAAGGATGAGCTTAACATCAAGGAAATCAGCTTTATAGATAACACCGATCACTTCACAAGCTACACCTTCAAGCCCCAGCTTAAGACGCTCGGCGCTCGTTTCGGCAAGCAGATAGGCGAGGTCAGAACAAAGCTCGCTGAGGTTGACGGTCAGAAGGCTATGAACGAGATCCGTGAAACAGGCGCTATGACGCTTACACTTTCAACAGGCGATGTTCAGATTGCAAAGGACGACCTGCTTATAGACGAGCATCAGAAGGAAGGCTATGCGGTAGTGACCGACAGAGGCTACACGGTAGTTCTTGACACAACGCTTACACCCGAGCTTATCGAAGAAGGTAACGTAAGAGAGATTGTGAGCAAGATTCAGACGATGCGTAAGGACGCAGGCTTTGAGGTTATGGATCATATCGTTATCTACTGCGACGGCAGTGACAAGGTAGCCGAGATACTGACACGCAACAAGGACAGCATCTCAGAGGATACCCTTGCAGACGATATAGTGACCGGCAAGACAGACGGATTTACAAAGGAACAGGATATAAACGGCGAGAACGTAACTCTCGGCGTAAAGAAAGTATGAGTTTTAAACAGACGCTGACAAATCTTTTCGGCCACAATGCCGTTAAAAAGGCGCTCATATGGGTGCTGGTTGTGGCTGTTGCGGTTATAGTCGTGGTTACGCAGTTTGCTTTTCCCGTAAAGGCACAATATGCGTACACACGGCTGTACAGCTACAGCGGACAGAGCTTTGACAATATGATAAAAAACGTATACGATAAGCTGAAGGACGGCACTCATCTTGACAGTGGGTCTACAAGCAAGCTGCTGAGCGACACGGATTTTGATATGACAAAATCCGAAAACTATCTGCGTGTTGAGATGGTGTTTGATTTTACAAACATCGGTATGTATAAAATAAGCAACATACAGTTCTCCATTGACGATATACCGTATGACAAACAGGCTTTTGTACTGAAGGAAACAAACATTTCGTCAATAGACCGTTTCAACAGCAGTAAGGTTTCGCTCATATTCGTTATCGACAGGTCGGGACTTACAAACGAGGAAATAACAAAGGCTGTAAGTTCGCTCAAGATAAGCTACAAGTTCGACCGCCCCGAGCTTTTCTCATCGGGCGGAGAAATAACACTGCCCGAAACCGTACTACTGCCGTTTGACGAAGCAAAAACAGGTGGTTGAGTATGGCGGAAATTCTCAGTAAAATATCCCCGAAGCACAAAGGCGTGCTGTGCATTATCAGCTCCGCCTTTTGCTTTGCTTTTATGGGTGCTTTCGTAAGGCTGGCCGGCGATTTGCCGTCTGTACAAAAGAGCTTTTTCAGAAATCTTGTCGCTTTCATATTTGCGGCGGCGATACTGATAAGGCAGAAAGGCTCGTTTCTGCCGCAGAAAAAAAGCAATATCGGCGCACTGCTGATACGCTCGGTATGCGGAACGCTCGGAATACTCTGCAACTTCTATGCGGTAGACCATCTGGCATTATCCGATGCGGCAATGCTGAACAAAATGTCGCCGTTCTTCGTTATCGTATTTTCGGCAATGTTCCTTCGGGAACGTACAAATTTAGTGCAGACGTTCGGTGTAATAGTCGCATTTGCAGGAAGTCTGCTTATAATAAAGCCGAGCCTTGCAAATCTGGAGCTTGTGCCGTCACTGCTCGGTTTTTTCGGCGGTATGGGCGCAGGTGCGGCTTATACGGCGGTAAGGTGGCTTGGCATCAGAGGCGAAAAAGGACCTTATATCGTGTTCTTCTTCTCGGGCTTCTCCTGCCTTGTAACACTGCCGTTTTTACTGTTCGATTTTCACGTTATGACATGGCAGCAGTGGCTCGTCCTGCTCGGTGCCGGACTTGCGGCGGCAGGCGGTCAGTTCAGCATCACAGCGGCATATAAATTCGCTCCTGCAAAGGAAATATCGGTATACGATTATTCGCAGATAATCTTTTCGGCACTGCTCGGATTTATCTTGTTCTCGCAATTGCCGGATATATGGAGCTTTATCGGATATGTGATAATATGCGGCGTAGGTGTTGCGATGTTCTTCTATAATAACCGCAAGGACAAATGACCTACAGCATAAAATCAATTTCAAGCGCAAGAAAATATTGACACGCAGGTATCAATGTGGTATACTGACATAAGACACATAAAATTGGAATGTGTGTCACTTATTGAAAAAAGAGGTATGTAATTATGAAAACAGCAGCACAGGTATTTATAATCATCGGTATGGTTTGCGGCTTCTGGGTAATACTTCCGCTTATCTTCGGCGGTATCGCATTAAGCCAGATGAGCAAGGGACAGAGACCTTCAACAGGCATAAGCGTATGCGTTCTTTTATTCTGCAATATGATAGGCGGTATCCTTCTTCTTTGCGCAAAGGACGAGGACTTCTACAAGCCCGGTACAAACTACGGCTACAACCCCAACATGAACAACGGTTATAACCCCAATATGAATAACGGCTACAATGCCAATATGAACAACAACGCTTATAACCCCAACGCAAACACAGGTTACAGCAACGCAAATTACGCTGCGCCCGTTAACAACACTACTGCAGACACCACAAACAACAACTTCAACAATAACGGTATTCAGCAGTAAGACCAAAGATAAATAAATCAGCTGTGACGGAAAGTAATATTCCGTCACAGCTTCTTTTTATACATATAAATCAGCCGCAGTTTTCACTGCGGCTCAGCCTGTCGATAAACTGATTGTTATTACAGCCCACACAGTGAAATATATCACCAACACTGCTTATAACCGTTTCCGTGCCGACAGGGTATTAATATTTTCGTGAGTGTATCTGTGCAACTGCTCTAACATTGACTCTTCAAAAAAACGCCACTAACCTAAGATATAT
>ERZ507033.479-NODE-479-length-17066-cov-3.539004_pt1 | contig 17066 bp, 10 predicted proteins | sample MGYA00512874_ERZ507033 | MGnify/ENA metagenome assembly ERZ507033
CCTGCCAGTAACAAACCCGCCAGCCCCACCGGCACATACTTCGTAATCAGGTGAGGAAGAATTGTTTCGAAATCCGTGTGGACAGCCGTCATCTGTTCCAGTCCTCCATCCACTTTAAAGAAATAGATAGCCAGCAACGCAAACCCCATAATCATCAGATAACGCGGAATCAGCAGAATGACCGATACCGAACCGCTCATCAGCGCCGCCTCCTTGGGTGACTTGCACGACAGGATCTTCTGCATGTCATAGTTCGGAGCAGGCCCCGCCATGCTCATAAAAATCCCTTTCAGCAACGCCATCATCACAAAGACACCCATCAGGCTGTAAGGCTCGTCCGCCATGCGTTCCGTCAGCAAACTCATCCGTTCACTCCAGTCAATGTCCAGCGTCCAGCCGAAGAAAGGCGACTCCCACCCTGCAGGCACAAATTCCCGGATCATTTCAGGAGCCACCATGTTCATCCCGATAATGGCAATGACCACACCCGCCACCGTCATGATGAGGAACTGCACCACATCCGTCCACACAATGCTGAGCATACCGCCCAGCATCACATAGAAGGTAGCAATGGCCGTAAAGAAAATGCCGTAAAAATGAGGCACATATTGTACCGGAATATCCCAGGGCACATACTGCGACACTACCTCCCACGGAAAAAAGATCTCCATGAACTTGCCGATTCCGATAAACCCGTAGCTCAAGAAACCCAGCACGCTGAGCAGAGCAAAGACAATGACAATAGTATGCGAGAGCGTAGCCCCCCGCCCCTGCCCGAAACGGGTCTTTATCCATTCGGCGCCCGTCAGCACATTGCTCCGGCGGAGCCACACCGACAGATAGACCATCAGGAAAATTTGATTGAACACGGGCCACAACCATGGAATCCACAGACTTTTGAACCCATAAGCAAAAGCCCAATACACCATCAGCATGGTGCCGGTAATATCAAACATGCCCGATGCATTCGACAGTCCCAACATATAAAACGGCAACGACTTTCCGCCCAAAAAATAAGAATCCATATTCTTTGCCGCCTTCTTTTTCAAAAACAACCCGATGGCGACAATAACCATCAGATAAGCACAAATAATCAGAATATCAACGATATGCAATTTCATAGTATCCGCTTCATCTTTTATTCAAACACCTGTGTCATGGGGCGTCCTATCCACACCTGCGGTTGCTCCAGATTGAAAACAGATGCTATAGTAGACGCGCAGTCAAACTGCATCATGCTCTCTTCGAAAGCTCCCCCCTTCTTGATGTTCTTTCCGGCGATAATGAACGGCGTTTCCATCTCCTCCATGGTCTTTCCGCCATGTCCCTTATTGATTCCCCCATGATCAGCGGTGACAATAATGATGCTGTTTTCATAAATACCCGCTTCTTTGATGGCATCCACAATACGGCCCACATAGCCGTCCAGTTCTCTCAGTTTGGCATAATAAGCCGGAGTATCGTGTCCGTCACCGTGCCCTACGTGGTCAGGGTTGTCGAAACAGAAAGCACTCAACACCGGTTTCTTCTGCATAATATACTCACAGGCCATGTCACACAAAGCCGTAGGATGCGTGTTATAGTCGGGTGCCTGCGCATGATGGTTCAAAGCCAGCGTATCTACCAGATACTTGATACCATCCCATTCATACAGTACGCCCATCTCGGCATCGGGAGCCGCCTTGCGCAACTCGCTGAACACGGTGGGGAAAATGCCATGCTCGTTCAGCACACGCGAGGGTAGTTCGGGTGTTCTTGATCCCCACTCCGTGTACCCGTGCAGTTCAGGACCTGCCCCCATAAACATGGAAGCCCAATTTACAGCACTGGATGAAGGAAGTACACTGCGTTTTTTCAACGTGTAGCATCCGGCATCCATCAACGCCTTCACGTTCGGCATATCCGCCTTTGCCACACTGTAGGCGCCCCATCCGTCCAAACCGATGACAAACACATGTTCCGCTTTCCATTCCGGAGCCTTCCGGCAACCCGACAACACCATTACGGCTATGCACATAGCCCATAAAGCAATCTTTTTCATACAATATCTATTTTGGGTTTATAATTACAAAATTAGCCATTTATTCCCTTTCGACAAGAAAATAAATGGCATTATCCACTTCTCTTTCCACCTAAAAAACAGCCATTCCGCATTAAAAACGACTTTATCTTATCAATGCCTTTATATTCCTTCTATTTTACCCGTTCAGAAATGCCTCGTTGCGATCTATCAACGCGTTCACCGCCGCCACTGAAGCTGCGGAACGCAATCCGTCGGCAGGCGTGTGCAGACAGTAGTCCACCAAGCGATCCACCGTAGAAACCGCCACGTGCATCCGCGTGTCGCTGGAGGCATAATAGATGTATACCGTACCGTCGTCATCGGCTATCCATCCGTTCGAGAAAAGCACATTGGACACATCGCCCACCCTTTCCCCCGCCAGCGGAGCCAGCAGATAGCCGGCTGGTTCAGCTATGACGCGCCACGGTTCATCGGCTGCGGTCATATAGAGATAGAGCACATAGCGCAGTCCGGCGGCACATCCGCGTACTCCGTGCGCCAGGTGCAGCCATCCTTGGGAGGTGCGGATGGGGTGCGGTCCCTCTCCGTTCTTCACCTCTTTGATCGTGTGATAATAACGGTGGTTTATTATCATTTCGTCCTTCACCTCCGCCCGGGTGATGTCGTCTATCAACGCCCATCCTATTCCTCCCCCATTTCCGGCATTAATAAAATCATCCTGCGGACGGGTGTAGAGGGCATATTTCCCATTCACAAATTCGGGATGCAACACCACATTGCGCTGTTGGCTCGCCGCTTTCAAGTCGGGCAACCGTTCCCAGTCCACCAGATTGCGCGTGCGTACGATTCCCGCCTTTGCCACCGCCGCCGACAGATCTCCCGCCGGTGCCTTGTCATCATGGCGTTCGCTGCAAAAGATACCATAAATCCATCCATCCTGGTGAGCGGTAAGACGCATATCATACACATTGGTTTCCGCCGGATCCACATCGGGCAATACCAGCGGACGTTTCCAAAAGTGGAAATTGTCCACCCCGTTAGGGCTTTCGGCTATGGCAAAGAACGACTTCCGGTCTGCTCCCTCCACACGGACCACCATCAGATACTTTCCGTTCCATTTCAGGGCACCACTGTTCATGGTAGCATTAAAGCCGATACGCTCCATACAACAAGGGTTGGTGGCAGGGTTGAAGTCATAACGCCATTCCAGGGGAATATGCTGGCGTGTCAGTACCGGATAAACATAACGGCGGATGATACCGTTCGTTTCTTCCTGCATTTCATTAGGACGTTGCAACAACGCTTCATGGCGTTGGCGCAATGCTTCTATTTGTTTTTTGAAATATCCGTTCATATCTTATTTTCTTTTCATTGTTATCAATCCATCTTTTACAGTAAAAGAATGCTATCCAAGCATCTAGAATTATACTATTTTATCAAAAATCAATCATATTCTATACAGTGTTGTTATTGGTTCTCAGGATAAAGAGACATACGGTAAACCCGCTGGTAAATCGCATCTTCCAATTCCAACTCAAACACAACATCTTGTGTTTCAGGATCTACTTCTGTCACGCGTGCACCACGATTGCCATTGCTAAGCACATTGCTCATTCCCGGACAAATTAATCTGTTACCCGTTTGTTCCAAATATTGCACCCCGGAACGGGCCGGAGTAAAATACGCGGCACCACGCTCTTTTCCATACTGCCAAACTTGGCGAACCGTACGGTTCACTTCATCCACTTCATATTCTATGCCGCAAGTATAAATATTTTTCCTGTCTGTAAAATCCAGTTTGAAGTTACGCCCATAACCATTATTGAAATAAAGAATGTGTCCATTAGGTAATGGGACAGCTGTATGACATCCCCAAGGCCATTCAAAATCATCACAATTCTTCGTTCCGGCTATCACCTCAGGATCAGTAATAGGAGTCCCGTCGGCATGAAGAGGATTCAATAATAATTTCAAGTATTTATCTCTCCAATACCCATGAGGCGATATAATCCACTCAATACCTCCAGCTTTATTAAACTTAAAGATTCCTTGATAACGAGCTGTAGCCAGATAATCATCTCCCCACTCTACTATACCATTATTATGCGCCCAATTACTGGCACTTTGTGCAAAAGGGTCTGAGGTTAGATCATAATCGGTCATTCCATAGCGAGCCGAATCCAACATGTGCACCAAATCCCATTCTTGCAATATCTCCCCTTTTTCGGGATCCATCATAATAATAAAATCATTTATCCGTACATCTTTCCCATTGGCGATTTTAGCGGAAGTCTTGCTCACAGTCGCTAATATATTGCCTTGCTTATCTTGAGATATGGCATGATGCATAGTGTATCCCCTTTCCAGCATATCCCAATTATGAATTGTATTTCCCATCATATCCACCTCCACCATCCGATGATGGTTTCCGTCACCGGTCATATAATGTCCGTTCTGCATCCGGATCAATCCGCACCCGATTCCGATATATCGATGTTCATCCGACTTCTCCCAATCAAGAATCCAACGGATTTCTCCGTCAGCATCTATCATATAAGGAATAGAAGTGTCTGTTTCATCCTGTCCGGGGGAGTTTACCAAATTCATGCCTGGCTCCATTCGGTCATATTGAGCCTTTACCACTCTGATTTCCTTAGGCAGCCTTCTGCTTTCCAATGTTTTCGTCTGAAGCTTTAGATTGGACCGAGCACGTTCATTTCCTTGCAAATCCGTATAAATTAAAGTGATCTGGTTATTATAATTGGGATAAAGTCCCAATACCGGAATATTCTGTTTTAATCCTACATCTTTAAATGTATATTCCACGTCAGGCGTATGCTTTCCCGGTTTGCTGTGTACAATCAGTTTAATGCGTCCCAATACAGGTAATTTTACAACTACACTGGCCGATAATGGATTGCAACCGGAAGGATTGACTGTAGAACTCAATATCAAGTTGTCAATCGAAGTACCTAAGGTAGGTATAACATAAGTGCTTCCATTGGCAAATGTCAAAGTCGTTTTCCAGTTTTCCGCATCCACATCTACACTTTGGATTAACTCTTGCGGAAAAATTATCTTATTGGACTCGAATAACAAAACACATTGTTCACGTTCTTGAGAAACAGATTTCAATAAATCATTTTCCTTCAACTGGTTTTGTATATCCTGCATAGCTTGGGTACAATCCTGTTCTTCATCACGACATGACAAAAATACAAATATCATAACCAACAAAGAGCATAAATAATATCCTTTCCTTTTCATTTGGCTTCATTGTTTTTATGGGAGTGTGTCAAAACTAAACCGGGCCTATCCCATCGTCAGTTGTAGGGGAAGGGTTTACCTGCCCGAAGACACAAAGCAAACTGTTTTCGGGCGAGCGGACCTCGCCCCTGCGAACTAAACGATGGCATTATCCACGTTTTGACACACCTCTCATACTTTTTAATTATCAGTTCAATACAATCATCTCCATTCCGGCTTTTGCTCCAAATTCAAATTAGCGTCCACCTCTGCCTGAGGTATCGGGAAGTACAAGAATTTAGCTTCAAAATGGTCAAATCCTTGTGTATCCGAAATGCGGTCTGTCGGTTTATATCCTACCAATTCCTTTTCACCACTTTCATTTTCTTCGTAAAGCAATTCATAATGTTGAGAATCGGTCTTGCGTTCGTGCATGATAGCTTTCAACTTAGCAGGATCATTTCCGTACCAACGAACCATATCATCCCAACGTATATTCTCTCCGGCAAATTCCAGCAATTTCTGTTTCTGGAGTTCTGTCATTATAGCATCTTTTCCACTCAAGTTTTTCTCCGGCAGCCCGGCACGTACACGAATCCGGTTAATATCTTTCATTGCTCCGCTTTCATCATTGGTTTCCAGACAAGCCTCAGCGTGGAGCAACAAAACTTCTGCAAAGCGCATAATACGTAAATTGTTGATACGTCCGGCATCGTTAGAATACATCGTACATCCTGTGGGAACCCACCAAGCTGCAAACTTCTTCATCATGAAACGCCCTTGAACACCCTCGATAACCGGATAAGCAGGAGCATATCCTTGCTTGGCAATACCATATTTGCCATCGCCTTCGGGCAGTACCGTCCATTTAAACATATCATCAAATTCCACTTTACCACCATAGAATTTTTCATCCGGCTTCACATCACCGAAATCAGAATATTTAAAGAAGCACGTAGTGTACAAACGCTTATCCCATTTGGAATCAGATCCTTCCGGACGCTGTTCGGAAATGAATTCTTTTATCAAATAGGGAGAAGGCTGCATCTTATACCAACCACCGCCAATATTCTCACCTTTCAGTGTCGGGCCAAAATAATGAGCAAGGTTGTTTCCCATAAACGAGTCGTCACTAGTGCCATTGCCCCAAGAGTCACCCGAATTACCTTTGGCATCATAATTGATTTCCCAAATAGATTCAGCATTAAATTCCGTATCGTCACGGAAGTTGTCCTCATACTTTTGAGTCAAATCGTAACCATAACCATTCATTATAATTTCAAACTCATCCTTAGCGGCCTGATAATCCCCTTTCCAGATATAAGCTTTACCCAACATGGCAATAGCCGCACCTTGAGTTACACGACCGTTCTCATCGCTTGAACGAAGCTTAGGCAAACGAGACTTGGCTTCCTTAAAGTCTGAAATAGCCTGTTCCAGCACTTCATCACCGCTAGACAGTCCATGAGTTTCCGGATCTGCATCCTGCGGGAGAGTACGGATAACCGCATCACGATAATCAGTACGCAAACGGAAATACCAGAATCCACGTAAGAAATAAGCCTCACCTATCATTTGCTCACGTTTGGTTTCGTCCATATCAACCGTAGCCGCACGATATATGAATTCGTTCGCCATCTGAATGCCTTCATAGATGTTTCCCCAGCTCAAATCCTTTGTATTCGTTGTGTTGACAAACGACAAATATTCCCAAATATAAGGTTCTTCTCCGCGAGTGGGGTAAAGGTCGTCACCGCGCATCTGAAGATGCATGATGCCTTCCAACCCACCATAATATCCACTGGTCATACGGCGGAAAGGATTATAAACTGCGGACAAGCCTTTCATCACATTATCCTCGGATGTCCAGAAAGTGGTCGGAGTCTGACGGTTAGGATCAATCTCATTCAGAAAGTCATCACTACAAGAAGACAACAACATTGGAGCTACAGCCAATGCAGCTATGTATTTTATAAAATTCTTTTTCATATTCTGCAAATATTACTTATTCCTAATTAGAAATTTACTTGTAAACCAAAGGTGATAGTACGTGCCATCGGATAACGACCGTCATCACAATCACGGGTCATTACACCCGAACCACCTGATGTACCGGCACCATCGGCATCTACCATACCCAAGTCAGGAGTATATCCTTTATAATCGGTTATAGTGAAAAGGTTTTCCATAGCCGTATAAACACGCACATTCTGCAAACCGGCTTTAGATACCCATACTTTGGGCAACGTATAACCTAATTCCAAAGTCTTCAAGCGCAAGAATGAACCATTTTCCAACCAACGGTCCGTATAGCCCCAGTTTGTACCATTAGGATCGCTAGTACCAAACAAACAGCGAGGAATGTCAGAATGATTGTTTTCAGTCCAGCTGTTCATGCGTTCTGCATATTGGTTTCCTGTTGATTCATTATAAACCGTAGTATAATACTGGGCATTGTAAATCTTGTTGCCAAAGTTTCCGTCAAAGAACATATTCAAATCCAAACCTTTCCATTCAGCACCCAGACTTACACCCAAGTTAACTTTCGGGAAAGCAGAGCCTACATCCTGACGGTCATTATTGTCAATCTTACCATCTCCGTTATAATCCACGAAACGCAAGTCACCCGGTTGTGCATTAGGCTGGATCTTATTACCGTTCTTATCCACATACGCATCAATTTCTTGTTGGCTTTGGAATACACCATCCGTCTTTATCAAATTGAAATAACCTATGGAATGACCGGTCTTGGCATAAGTAATCGTTCCTTTGGCATGAGGATTGAATCCCTGCCATTCATCACGACTTCCGTTTACTTCCGTCAGTTCATTCTTGATAAAGGTGGCATTGACACCTACATGATAATACAAATCGCCTACATTATTACGGTGATTCAATGAAATTTCAAATCCTTTGTTTTCTACTGTACCTGCATTTACTGTAGGATTCCCACTCAAGCCAAAACTCAAAGACTGCGGCATAGACAACAACATATCTTCTGTTTTCTGAATAAAATAATCAGCACTGACACTGAACTTATTGTTCAAGAAAGCAAAATCCAAACCCAAGTTCAAGGTCTTCGTCTTTTCCCAAGTCACATTCATGGGTGAAGTCCATTCCTTACCGGTAATGGCACCTTCCCAAAGTTCTGTGCCCATCATGTTATTCATACCTTTATAAACAACAGACTGGGTAGCATAATTGCCAATGCCGCTCAAATTACCCAGTACACCATAACTGGCACGAATTTTCAATTCATTCATGGTTTCCTTGATATTTTCAAAGAAATCTTCATTCATCACATTCCAACCCAAAGATACAGACGGGAATGTGCCCCAGCGGTTTCCATCTGCAAATTTGGAAGAACCGTCCCGACGAACAGAAGCAGACAGCATATAACGATCGGCATACGAATACATCACACGCCCAAACATAGAAATCATTGTATTGGCCCACGCGCTACCCGATGTATTTTGTGAAGAAACCGAACCGGCGTCAATCACAGAGAAACCTTCCGGGAAACCCTTACGTCCTGCACCAAAACCACGCGCATTGTTACGCTGGGCAGAATAACCCACCAAAGCAGAAATCGTATGATTGCCAAACGTATTATCATAATTGATTGTATTTTCAATCAACCAATCATTCTCCCAGTCTGTACTTTCCGACAATTCCGCTTCATTCTTTTGTGAAGTAGAACTGAAATAATAAGGAGAACTATAGGCATAATTACGTCTTGTATATTTGTTTATACCTACATTGAATTTATATTTCAATCCTTTCAAGAACAAATCCACTTCGGCATAGCCATTCAATAAAATGTCTATCCCATGTCTTTGGTAATCATAGGCTTCTGTCCAACCTACAGGATTATCTCCTCTGGTCCATTCCGGAGCGACACCCCAAGTGCCATCTTCACCATATACATTCCACATAGGCACAGCTGTCAGAGCGGAGGTATATGAAACATCTTCGTACTTCTTTTTATAGAATTTCATCATCAACGTAGTCCCCATACGCAAATGATTATTGAAAAAAGAAAAAGTATTCTTAGCACGAATGTTCCATGCCTCATAACCGGTAGTATTCACAATACCATCCTGGTTAAGATAGCTTCCCGACAGATTATAGGTCGAAGTCTTGTTTCCTCCAGATACATTCAAGCTAACCTTGCTCACCATAGCCGAGTTATAAAGTTCTTTCTGCCAGTCTGTTCCAGCACCTCCATTCCAATTCAGCAACCCTTCTGCCGAACTATAACCGGTAGCCTTTGCCAAATCGCGAAGCTGATTACCATCCATTACATCAATGTATTTGGCAACCATCTGAACGCCTGTATAGGCATCCACTGTTACACGGGCAGAAGTTTCCAAACGACCGCCTTTAGTAGTGACCAATACAACACCATTAGCAGCACGAGAACCATAAATAGCAGCAGCCGAAGCATCTTTCAACACTTCAATAGACTGAATGTCAGCGGGATCAACCATATTGATATCACCATACACACCATCAATCACATAAAGCGGACTGGTGGCACTCAATGAACTGATACCACGGACATTAATATTCAAGCCTTCCCCCGGCTGACCGTTGGCAGCCGACACAGTAACACCGGCAACTCTTCCTTGCAAAGCAGCTGAAGCACTACGTGCAACATTTGCCTGTAACTCTTTACCGGAAACAGAAGCGACCGCACCTGTCAAATGGCTTTTCTTCACTGTACCGTAACCGATAACCACCACCTCGTCCAACAATTCACCTTCCGACAATTTCACATTAATCACACTGCGGCCATCAACCTTAACAGTTTGCTCCCGATAACCTACATAAGAGAAATTCAAAGACTGACCGAAAGCGGCCTTAATGGTATATTTGCCATCAAAATCGGTAATCACGCCATCCGTAGTTCCTACTACAACAACAGCCGCACCAATCAACGGATTATTCTCCGCATCCGTCACTGTTCCGGTAACAGTAATTTGCTGAGCATAGGCACATATACTAAGTATGCACAGCAACCATGTAAATGCAATTTGTTTCATAAATAATGTATTAGAGTTTAATTAAAAAATATTGCTGTAAAATTAACTAAAAATAGATTTCCAACACGTTATTGCTTTCGCAAACAACGGTAATGCCCCATGGATGGAAGAATAGCAGCTGAAATTAAGAATGTCTTTGTTTTCATAGTTATTTGAATTAAAAATTAACATTGCAAAGATGGCAATTCAAGCAAGCAGGAACAAATACAATTCAAGCATTAAACAATGAAATCTTATCAATATCAAAAAAAAATTCTTCAAGACAATGGAAAACACATCTGAATTGAACGTGAAATATAAAATTTTTCCTACACAGTATTCTTCTAATTATCAACCAATTACTGTAAAAAAACATCCATAAAGGCTCTCAACCGGTAGGTAAGCGGTGGTATCGTTCATCAATGTACAACACAACAACCGCCACACACAAAATGACAAAACTTCAATAGATGTATTTTATCAACAGGATGCAACCGTGAAAACAGTCTTATGACTTTATTGCTTCACCTTGGTGAAGCAACCGTTTCACACAGGTGGCAACGGCACTTCACTTGAGTGAAAAGGCACGTTCAGCCGAGTGGTGCAACAAATGATGCAGTCTTCTTGCATGGAAACTCCCATCCCCTTGCACGGATACTGCCATACATATATCAAGATTACGTACCCGACATGGAAACCGATATCCGACGAACCGGCTTCTGCAAGGAAAAAACGAAAAAGCACTTCGTGGGGATACAGGAAATTCCGTCACCGCATATTACTGTTTATCAGCGCAATACAATGACGGAACAAAAAACTATTGCAGCGTAGAAATAAAAACAGAATCAACGTTACAAAGACGAACTACTCAACACAGTTCCGGTATAGGAAACCACGCTACGGGCCGGCAATGTCAAGGTATAGACACCATCGGCAGGTTGAACAGCTTCCACCAGCTCCCATTTACGGGTGTCATCGGTGACATAGCCTTGCAAAGCACCGGAAACCTGAGCGCTTTCAAGAGCCAACGAAATAACTACTTCATGATCCGCAGGGTTGATGGCTACAACCGTGTAACCGTTGTCACCATATTTATAGCCAGACACCATATAGCCTTGTTCGAAATCATATTGCGCCGAGATGCGCTTGCTTCCTACAGGGATGTAACGGGAGAAGTTGCCGAACACCTCGCAACGCTTGGTCACTTCATAGTCCACGCGGTTCTTTTCAATGTTAATCAGCCCCTCGGTGGTTCCGCCATCCGGTATAGCACCTGCCCACCACACAATAGCGCCGGTATTGGCCTCACACAAGAAACGATGGAACTTCTTCGCCCATTTCAAGCCACTGGTCATGGTAGCATCATAACTTTCCGTAGGATCGCTGATTTCGGTCAGCCACACGGGAATTCCCTTCGATTCGGCTTTGCTGAACGGTTCAATGGCAGGATCTTTCCCGGTCACAGGATCCACATAGCCGTGTCCGGCGGCAATGACGGGAAAGTTGGTGATTTTAGGATTCAGGTTCAGAATGTCGCGCACATAATTTTTACTGCCCATGATAAAGCCCAGAATGGCAGACCACTGGGCATTCTCGCCAAAGATAATCCGGGTTTCGGGATGGGTCTGTCGCAACTTGGGACCTAAGTTATTCACAATGAACGGTCCCAGCGTAGTGGTACCGGGAAGCCAGAGGCATGAGTTCCAGCTTGCCGCATACTCGGGCTCGTTGGCCGGAGAGATGGCATAGACAGGCAGACCTGCCGCTGTGTAGGCATCACAGAAATTGGAAAGATAGTCGGCAAAGGCCTGGTAGCTGCCGCGTTTCAAAAAACCTTGCGAGGTACTGCCGTTGCTTTTCATATAAGCCGGAGCAGACCAAACGGAAAAGATGAGTTTGTCCACACCGTATTCCTGCTTCGCTTTTTTCATAATCCACAACTGTCCGTTGCGCTGTGCGATGCCTTCGGCAACACGATTCTCATCACGGTTGAAATCAATATCGAAAAAAGGATCATCCAAAGACAGATTGATATCCTCGTCCATATTAAACGTGGTTTCATCGTAATGGGGGAATACCTCGCCCCTGAGGATACTGAGGCGAAGCCCGTCCTGTCCGAACATCACATCCATGATCTCCTGACGCTTGCGGTGGGCATAAAGATAGTCGGACCAGCCGGCCTGCGCCACACCAAAACCATCGATGGTTTGTTCTTCGTTGTTCCACTGAAGAACTACGTCGGCCCCCAAGGTACTACGTGCATCGGCCGGGATTTGTTCTGCCGGAAGAACATCGGTAACATCGGTACAGGCACAGAGGCAAGCGGCGGAAGCCGCCACGGCAAAAAGGTAAGATAGCTTTTTCATGACACTTGTCTTTTTTAAGGTTAGTATTCAAAGTTTTACCAGGTTGTAACCCAAAGGCAAAGATGGAAATTTACCGACAGACAAACCAATACTATCCGAACATATACTTATGATATTTTATCAAAATAGAGACCGTCAATATGAGAAGCCTTGTTCTGGCTATCCGAATAAAGAAGAAAAAACTTACAAGCCGTTCGTAGTACCGCAAAAAGACACGGAACATTATTTCCAGGCATTCAAATCCTACAACATCCCCGAATTTCCAAAAAATCCGCTTTCTTTTAGTGCTGTCAAAATCAGACAAGTCCATGAGAAAGTTCCGGCCGAACCTTTCAAATGATAGTCTTGTTCTTACGATAATTATCACGGAACTCTTTAGGAGTCACTCCTTTTTTCTTTTTAAAGATACGGTTGAAATTGGATAGATTATTAAAGCCACAATCATATCCTATTTCAGCTATTGACAAGGAAGAATCAACCAAAGCACGTGAAGCGGCCCCCAAGCGGATATCAGTAAGGAAATCGATAAAACTTTTGGAAGTATGCTGTTTGATAAAACGACAGAATGAGGCCTCGCTCATATTTACCATTTTAGCCACATCTGCAAGACGGATCACTTCCGAAAAATGAAAATGAACATAATCCAGCACCTTGTTCAACTTCTCGTTAGTATGCTCTTTGGAAACAGAGTTAATGGCAAACTGCCCGGTTGACAGCTCACGCATCCCTTTGTCCAATGATAATTCATGAAGAATAACAAGCAGTTTTATCAAGGAATAGAAACTATCGTTCTCGCAAGACAGCGTTTTCAACAACGGACGGACTTTCGCGATAGTCTCCCTGCTGAACACGATTCCTTTACGGGCACGGTGGAAAAGTTCCCGAATGCTGATCATCTGGTTCCTGTTCAGAATCTGGTCGGAAAGCAGATCGGAATGAAACTGAATGGTTATTTCATGGATATTCTGCGGCTTGTTGTTATAATCCCTCCAAGCATGTTCCAATTGAGGATTGGTGACCAGCACCAGTTCCTCTTCTTCTATTTCTTCTATGGAGTCTCCCACAATGCGTTGTGCGCCTTTTGCATTCTCAATATAGTTCAGTTCATATTCGGGATGTATATGTATAGGAAAATTAAAATTCGATTTCTGACGCTCTATCAAAATAAAGCAATCCTTGGCCGACAAAGGTGACACTTCTTTGAACAATTCTGTGTTTATCATATTTCTCTTTCACATTAGATCTGATCTTGTATAGCAAAGATAACATGAAATATGAAATCGGAAACAAAAAAGTGAACATATTTTTATACTAAACCTGCAAAAGTACCTTCTATAAAAACGTAGATAACACAATACACAAAAACGAGAACCGTGTTATCCACGTCATTTCCATGAGGTTGCTTCTATTTCAGACAAGCCTTCATTGCTTTAATGATCGCTGAGTCAAACCCTTCGTGATCCAATTCATTAATACCCTTGATAGTCATACCACCGGGCGTACACACCTTATCTATTTCCACACTGGGATGAGTATCATTATTCAATATCAAGGAAGCGGCTCCTTTCACAGACTGGGCAACCATTTTCTGTGCATCTTTCGGATAGATCCCCAATTCAATACCTGCCTGCATAGCTGCCTGAATATATTTCAAGACATATGCGATACCACATGAAGTCAAAGCCGTAGTAGCAGCCATCTGACTTTCAGGAATAAGCATAGCCAATCCTAATTCATTAAAGATATCCAGCATCAGTTGTTCTTGTTCCTTACTGGCGTTACGACTGGATATCAAAGTCATACTTTCCAACTGAGAAATAGCAGTATTGGGAATCAAACGGAATATGGTCTGTTCCGGACCTACACTCTTTACCAGCTGTTCGAAAGTTACACCACCTGCAATAGAAACCAATACTTGCCGTGGAGTCAAATGAACCACACTCAACACTTGGTCTATCAACCACGGCTTTACAGCCAGAATAACGATATCGGCATCCTTTATCGCTTTCGGATTTTCCGTTGTCACATTAATCTCCGGATAATCCGCCTGTAGAGTTTCCAGACTTCCGCTGAACGGATCGGCTACTGTTACATCACTCGCTGGAATGATAGTGCCTTGGGCAAGGCCGCGAGCAATGGCCCCTCCCATATTTCCCGCACCAATAATTGCTACTTTCATATTATTAAAGATTAAGTCTATAGCTACAAAGATAAGGGAAAAAAGGAGAAGAACGTATTATGAAAAGCTAAAAATAAAATTACTTTGAAGAAGATGAAATCAAAAAGTCTCGCCGGAACCGAAATGTTTCCTGACGAGACCTTATTTTCTTTCGCTGATTATTATCCCTCTTGAATCTCCAGCTTATACCAACACTTTACGAAAGCGTCCAATAAATTCATCAGCCTCAGCCATAGTCAGACACAAAGGCGGGAGCAGACGGATTACATTCGTACCACTGACTCCGGTAAATACTTTCTGTTCGAACAGCAGACGCTGACGCAGTTCCTTAATCGGTTCGTCAAATTCCATACCGATCATCAAACCTTCGCCACGCACCTCTTTAATCTGTGGGAATTGTTTCAATTCTTTCAGCAGATGAGCACCTACCTTGGCAGCATTCTCTACCAGGTTCTCACCTTTCATAACATCCAGCACCGCGATAGCAGCAGCACAAGCCAGGTGGTTACCACCAAAAGTGGTTCCCAATTGTCCATATACGGGTTTGAATTTCGGACTGATCAGGACACCAGCCATCGGAAAGCCATTGCCAATCCCCTTTGCAACCGTAATCATATCGGGACGGATACCTGCATGTTGGTGAGCAAAAAATTTACCGCTACGCCCGTAGCCGGATTGTATTTCATCCAAAACAAGTACTGCATCCACTTCTTCGCAAGCCTTACTCAGTTCTTTCAAGAATTTCACTTCCGGAACCTGAATACCGCCTACTCCTTGAATACCTTCAATAATCACCGCACAGACATCTCCTTTTGCCAATTCCGCTTTAGCTGCTTCTATATCGTTCAAAGGCAGATAAGTCACATGCCCATTGTCATTGATTGGGGCTATAATTTTCGGATTGTGGGTTACCTCCACTGCCAGTGAAGTACGTCCATGAAATGCTTTGCAAAAAGAAAGCACACGTTTGCGACCATTGTAAAAAGAAGCCAGTTTCAACGCATTTTCATTAGCTTCGGCCCCACTGTTTATCAAAAACAATTGATAATCATCATAACCCGAAAGTTTCCCTAAACGGTCTGCCACTTCCTGCTGTAGCTTGTTAACCACCGAATTGGAATAAAATCCCAACTGTGCAACCTGGTTGCTTATCATTTCCACATAATACGGATGTGCGTGACCGATAGAAATAACCGCATGACCACCATACAAATCAAGGTATTCCGTACCTTGATCATCCCATACATGACAACCTTTTCCCTTGACAATGTTTATGTCAAAAAGAGGATATACATCAAATAATTTCATAAACTCTTCTTTATTAAAAAGCAGACGGTTTCAACCTCAGCCCTACGGTTTCTTCCAGATTGAACATGAGATTCATATTATGGACCGCTTGTCCGCTTGCCCCCTTCAACAAGTTGTCAATGCAAGAGATAACCAGCAGTTTATCGCCATGCTTCTCCAAATGAATCAAACACTTGTTGGTGTTCACCACCTGCTTCAAATCTATATTTTTGTCTACAATATGAACGAAAGAATCCTCGGCATAATAGTCTTGATACATCTTCACCAGTTCTTCCAGTTCCACCTTGCATTTGACTACCAGAGTAGCAAAGATACCACGCGGGAAATCACCCCGGTAAGGAATAAAATCTATTTCAGCATTAAAGCTGTTTTGCAACTGTTTCAATGATTGCTTGATTTCGGGAACATGCTGATGAGAAAACGGTTTATAGATGCTCATATTATTATTACGCCAGCTGAAATGGCTGGTAGCACCCGGTTTCACCCCTGCCCCTGTACTTCCGGTAATGGCATTTACCATTACATCCTCGTTCAGTAACAGATGTTTGGCTAACGGCAATAAACCCAATTGAATACAAGTGGCAAAACATCCCGGATTGGCCACGTGCTTGCTATGGCAGATAGCACGACGGTTCAGTTCCGGCAAACCATAGATGAAGTCATGGTCATCACTCTTGATACGGTAGTCCATACTGAGGTCTATGATTTTCAAATCCTCGGGTACATTGTGACTATCCATAAACTTCTTTGTATCTCCATGAGCCGTACAGAAGAACAATACATCAATCTCATCCAGAGGAAGTTCGTCGGTAAAAACCAAATCCGTTTCACCATAGAGTCCCTCATGTACGTCGGTAATCTTATTGCCGGCGTTACTGCTGCTGTTTATAAACTTTATGTCTACATCAGGGTGATTAATC
>ERZ507033.490-NODE-490-length-16886-cov-5.081992_pt1 | contig 16886 bp, 19 predicted proteins | sample MGYA00512874_ERZ507033 | MGnify/ENA metagenome assembly ERZ507033
TGAAAACATTGATTTTACTGGACTTGCTCATGTTTTCTTATTAGGAGGCGGGGAAAGCCGCTTCCGTTTTTGTCTTTATTTATTTTTTCTTCTGAAAATACGATGATATACAGCCCGCGGGATGTTTTTCAGATATCTGAAAAACCATGTGATGGGCTGTTTTTTTGCGTATTTTATGAGCTTTTTGTCATTGCATGGAATATATCTTCCGTTTTTGTAGACGGCATCTGCGATAGCAATGATATTCTCGCGCGATACAAGCTCAGAGCCCAAGCAGTTATCTCCGCGGATGACATACCCGTCCTCGCGTATTTTTATTATCCTGTGCAGTACAAGAGCGCCGTTTGCCCGCTTGAAGAGAACGATATCGTTCTTTTGCAGTTCGCGGTTTACGGGGATGAGATGCACTGCGTCTTTATTTTGGTCGAGCAGCGGCATCATGGAAACGCCCTTTATCGTATGCACGAGCGAGCCTTGTTCTCGGAGAAGCCTCTCTGTTGAATATTCCTCGCTCATTCCTCCACCAAGCCCTGCTTTCTAAGCGTGTCAATGACCTTCAGCACATTTTCGAGAGCTACATCGCGTTCAACCTCGTATTTTTCGCATACGGCATCAGTCACCTTTTCGGCTGTGGTGTCGCTCTCTGCGAGAAGTGTGGCGATAAAGCCTGCCGTGCCGTTCATTTTTATCATTCCGTTGAATGCTTTGCCTGCTTCCCCTGCGGCAACGGCGATATAATCGTTTCCGTTTTTGGTGATGATAAATCCCTCTTTAAGCTTCATTGTTTTTCTCCTTTACTCATCGTATTGTATGAAAGCTCGGCGGCTTCCTGCGATATATTGCATTCAAGCTGCCAGAGCGGTATGCGCTGTGCTATTTCGGCGAGGCTTCGCATTACATGTGCAAGCCCCTCGGCTGTGGGTGTTCTGTATGTCTGGCGGTAGAGAAGCGGCATTGCGTCACTTCCGGAGACAGGCACGATCTTATTTTCCGTGGCGCGCGAGAGGAAGCATATGCCTGCTATATCCGCATGCGAATTTTCGCCCCAGCGCTCCTTGCCGTTCCATGGAGTGCCGTATACCGTTATGTGCCCGGGTGTTACCCTGATAAGCGGTTTGTCGCCGTTTATGATGCGCACGCGCTCTCCGAGAATCTCTTTCCAGAGGGAAGCGTGCGTACTTTTTCCCGTGCCGGACGGCGCGGTGAAAAGGTATGCCTTTCCGTCTACAGCCACAGCACAGCTGTGAAAGAGGATTATTCCTCTGTCCGGAATTTTGTCACATAGTTTTCTGTAAAAAGCGAGGGACTCATAATACCCGTCAGAGTAGCTTTTATCTTCCGAGCGCTCTTTTTCCGCCGCGATATCGTCCTCTGTCATTTCTATGGAAAATTCCGGTGTCATGTCTGTAATATAATCGCGGCACTGTCGCACGAGATATTCGCCCGTGCATATCATTTCCACGGGAATACCGGCGAGAAGATATGTGTTTTTATATTTCATTGGCTTACCTTATACCTTACTGTTTCGCTTTGTGGAGAGATCGCCGCTGACGGTTTTAGCTTTTACAGTGCATCTTTTTGCTCCCGTTTTATAATCGGATTCGGCAGAGTGCTTTCCGGAGGTAGTGGAGAAATCAAGGTCTATTCCTATATCACCGATTAGGGTGAGAACTATATCTCCGCTTGTGGTGTCTATATCGACTGCCGCAGCATCGAAAATGCCGAGCTCAACATCGCCGGAAACGCTGCCTGCCTTTATGGTGCCTGCTTCGGCGCGGTTGTTTCTTATATCGCCGGAAACGCTTTCAAATTCCAGATTGTCTGTAGCTTTTGCATGGGATACGAATATATCTCCCGATACGGACGATATATCAATATCATCGGCGCAGGCGGCTGTTATTGTCGTATCGCCGGAGACGTTGGATATTCTGATATCCTTCATATCAAGTTTACCTGAGAAAACATCGGCGCTGACAGAGGTTATTTCCAGTTCAACTCCGTGAGGGATTTCTATATTCAGACTCTTTTGCTCGGGGTCGATTACTCCTCTGAAAAGAGATTTACAATATTTTATGATAAGTGTTTTGCCGTCGGAATAATAGTGCAGCTGTTCGCTTTCGGCGAGGCTTGTCCCGTTTTCGTAAACGCTCAGAATGTCGCTTTCCGTAGCCGTGGCATTCACTTCGCCTGCTACCCAGTCTATCTCAACTTTTTCTATTCCGCTTGATGAATAGGAGAAGCCGCCTACCATGTATTTTTCGGCATTGTCATATTTTCGGTAGTTTACATAGTTTGGCTCACTGCTGTTGACATAAAAACATGATGAGAGCGAAAACAGAGCGGCAAATATGAGCGCAAGTGCGATAATCAGCGAAAATACCTTTTTCATAACAAACCTCCTTATATAATAATCATAACAATTATATATCAAAAAGAGTAATAAGTCAATAATTCCGAGACATAAAATCGAATTTGTGGCATTTTTTGTCTGTGCCGAATAGTATTATTTAGAAATATTACCGCATTTTTGCGGAAAGGCGGTTTTTATGGAGATAATACTTGTCGGAGCCTGCGGCAAAATGGGCAGAGAAGTAGCGAGGGGGCTTTTTGACGGTATGCATATTGCAGTTTCCGTGGATTTGCGTTCACACTGCAAAAATATATCCGATTACAGGGGTGAGGCAGATGTGATAATAGATTTTTCTTCGCATACGGCAACGGAGGAAACACTCACATATGCCGTGCGGCGAGGGCTTCCGTGCGTTATCGCCTCTACCGGTCAAAACAGCCGCGAGAGAGCGGCACTGACAAGGGCGGCGGCGCATATTCCGGTTTTTTATTCCGAAAATATGTCGCTCGGAATAGCCGTACTGCTTGAATCGGCAAAAGCGGCGGCGGAGATAATGCGCGATGCCGAGATAGAAATAATAGAAAAGCACCACTCGGCAAAGCTGGATTCTCCGAGCGGCACTGCACTCATGCTCGCAAGAGAATTGCTTTCCGAAAACGGGCGTATCGTGACGGCGAGAAACGGAGACGAGCCGCGTGCCGGGCATGATATCGGCATTTCCAGCGTGCGCATAGGAAATATCAGGGGCTTCCATGAGGTAATCATTTCAAACGGAAAGGAAACGCTGTCTTTTTCCCATGAGGTGGAGGACAGGAGTGTTTTCGCGAGAGGAGCGCTGAGCGCGGCGTGCTTTATCATAAAAAAAGAAAAAGGGCTCTACGGAATGTATGACCTGATACATCTGAAATAACAAATTTTCAAAAATAAAAATTGACAGCATAAAATTCCGTCTCTTTTCGCAAAATATATCCGGAGGTGAAAAAATCATGACGGAAAAAGAACTTTTATATATTGAGGACGCACTCGGACACGAAAAATACTTCAAGGACAAATGCAACGAGACAATAGCAAATCTGCAGGATCCGGAGCTTAAAAATCTCGTTTCGACGATGCTCGAAAAGCACGGAAAAATTTATCAGAGCTTCTATAATCTGCTCTGATGGGAGGGAGAATAAAATGGACGACAGAAATCTTATGGAAACGCTCCTTTTGCTTGAGAAGGGTGTTTGCAGTCTTTATATGCACGGCACAATAGAATCCTCTACGGCGAGCGTAAACAAGACATTTGGCGATGCTCTCGGAGAATCACTCGGCATACAGGGTACGGTTTATGACAAGATGGCGGCGAAGGGCTGGTATCAGACGACTGCTGCCGAGCAGAACAAAATTCAGACAGTGAAGCGGAAATTCACGATGTAAATATGAAAAAGCGGACCTTTTTGGCTTTCTACCCGAAAAGGTCTGCTTTGATATTTATAATTTTATTGCCAGCCGTATTACCATTGCGGCATAGACAGCGAGTCCCGCAAGCACTATACAGAAGATAAGCCACATGAGGCGGTTTTTCGATTTCTGCGATGAGGAAAGCTTGCCGATGACCGCTATTATGCTGTCGGAAGGCTTATGCAGGAGCGCCGCCATTTTCAGTCTGCGCAGGAGTACGAGTGAAACCACGATATACGGCAGTGCCGAAATGAGTTGCAGCGGGCTGTAATTGCTGATAGTGCCCGACAGGCTTCCTTCGCCGAATACTCCGGAGGAAAACAGCGCACAGAAATCCATGAAAGCATGGAGAGAGGCAACTACATATATGTTTCCCGTCCTGTAATAAAGTGCGGTGAGGCATATACCAATAGCGGCAGCGCATACCGCCTGAATAGCAACTCCGACGATATCGGCATGAAGCGCATTGATAAAATGAACAGAACCGAATATCAGCCCTGATACTATGGCGGAAAACCAAACGCCGCATGCATCTTCGCCGTATTTTTCAAAAATCATACGCGAGAGTATCCCGCGGAAGAATATTTCTTCGGCAAAGCCGACCGCTGCCATTGCGAGCACAAAAACCGCTATTTCAACCGAAGAGAGCGGCGCGCCGTGCTTTGTTGAGCTGATGCTGACGATGAGGGTGGATACCGATATAAATATGAAATATCCGCCCGTACCGAGCCCATGAAGAAAGCCCTCACGTGATGAGCGAAAAATATCTTTCAACCCGAGAGCGAAGGCAAGCGCTATACCTACGGCAATGCAGACGGCGTCCGCAAGGAGCATGGGCAGGTACTTCGGATATGTCATATTCTCAGTGAGAAGGGCAAATCCTGCCTGCACGACAGCCTGCACGGCAAGCATCAGAATGGCGCAGAGAGTTCCCGCGATAATGGGATACTTTTTTCTGAAATTTATCATTTGAAAACTCCGAAACAAAAAATCAGGAGCGGCAAAGGCACGATGATACCTCTGCCGCTTTTACTTTGCAAACAGTATTACAAAATGCTTTGAGAAAAAATCAGTTTGCCGCCGTTGTAGCTGTGGTGGACTCGCTTTCGCTTGTCTGCCAGTTTACATCTGTTTTATTGAAAACAACACCGTATTTTTTTATCATTTCTTCGCGATAGTTGTCAACCTCTTTATCAAATTTTTCGCCGGAGATTGTCTCTTTGATTTCATCCTTTACATCGCCGAAGTTTGTGAATGAAATGGTTTCATTATGTTTTATATTTTTCACTACGACATAGCCTATGGTGGAAAGAATCGGCTTACTGTATATCTCGCCGCTCTTTGTCGCCGTGGTGAGCGCGTACATCAATTCTGCACGGTAGAGCGAATTGATGTATGATTCGTAATTCTTATATTCATCAGAATCCTTGTTGGCGTTGGCGTCGATTTTTATATTCTTTTCAGCCATCATTTCTTCGATAGCCTTTTTCTCCGCATCGAGGTCATCCACTTTTATATATTCGCCCTCGGCAAGGGTAGCTTCGCCGGAAGCAAAGCCCGTGTAGAAATACTTATCACCGCTGTATTTCTTCTTGACTTCTTCGCGTGCGGCATCAAAGTCCATTCCGCCTGTTATTTTTTTAATATATTCCTCGGCTTCGGCTTTTTTTGCCGCGACCTCGGAAGCATCCTGCATATCGAGAATTTCGAGCAGGATTGCGTCATATACAATGCCGGGGGCGTGCGTATATTCGCTTATATGCTCATTGAAATAAGCAAGCGCTTCTTCGTCGGAAACATTGCATTTTTCTGATATTATTGAGATAATCTCTTTTGAAATTGCCTCGTATTTTACTATATTGTAGACAAAATTCTTGGAGAGTCCCAAGCTTTTACGGAAGCCCTCATAGCCGCCGTCCTGATCATCGAAAAACGATTTTGCTTTATCAATTTCGTCCTTGAGCTTTTTCTCGCTGAAAGTAATGCCCTTTGCAGCAAGCTCTTTTTCATAGATTTTGTACCAGATAACAGAATCCGTACAGTGTGTTACGGCGGTGGTATAAGCATAAGAAATCTTATCGTCTGTCGGCAACTCGATTTTATTCATCCATACATAGTATGCGAGATAATCAAGAATTTCCTGATCGTTTCCGTAGATTATTTCTCCGTCGACTATAGCGACGGGAGTGCCCTTTTTTTCCTGCGGCTTCTTTCCGCATGATGCAAAAGCAAGGCAGACCATAGTCAGCGCAAGGAAAAGCGCCGCCATCTTTTTTAAATTATTCATTTCAGTTTCCTTTCGGTATTTTCGGAATAATTACCAAAGAAGCCGCTCTTTCGGTGAAGCGGCTCCGATGATGTTCTTTTATACCATGAATCAGTGCTCGCAACCGCAACCGCAGTCGTCATCATCACAGCAGTCGCAATCGTCGTCGCAGACACAGCTGAAGGTTTCGCCGCAGGCAGGGCACTTTACATTGTCAAAATCAACGGTATCATCGAGGCATACCGTCTCGCCGCAGTAAGGGCATTCTACCTCTATGCAGTCGCAGTCGTCGTCGCAGCAGTCGCAATCGTCATCGAGACAATCATCGCAACGGCAGTCGCAATCTTCTTCTGCGCAATCCTTACATTCGCAATCGTCGCACTCGTCGCCGTAGAATTCATCTTCGAGAGCGCCGAGATCCTCGTCAACCTCTTCGATGTACTTTTCAAGATACTCTGACTTGTCGTCAAGATCGGAGACCGTAGCGGCAAGGTCGGAGAGAAGATCAAGCACAGCAGAGAAAACCTTATCGTTCTTGTCTGTTTCGAGAGCGGCTACAAGACCCTTTATATAAGCAACTTTTTCGGTAAGTGTCATAATAAATACTCCTTTATAAAATTATTGTTTGCAATTATTTCGTTTTTACTCTTTCGAGATATTCGCCTGTTCTTGTGTCGATGCGGAGGATTTCACCGTTTTCGATGAAAAGCGGAACCTGGATAGTAGCTCCTGTTTCAAGAGTAGCGGGTTTCTTTGCGCCCTGAGCCGTATCACCCTTAAAACCGGGCTCAACCTCGGTAACCTGAAGCTCTACGAACATAGGAGGCTCAACGCTGAATACATTTCCCTTGTAGGAAACGATCTTGCACATCATTTCTTCCTTTACGAACTTGAAGTTGTCGGGAAGAAGGCTCTTGGAAACGGGAATCATATCGTATGATTCCATATCCATGAAGTAGTAGAGATCGCCGTCATTGTAGGAATACTGCATATCTCTTCTGTCAACGATAGCGGGCGGGAACTTGTCTGTAGGGCTGAAGGTCTTTTCGACGACAGCACCGGAAATGACATTTCTCAGCTTTGTGCGGACGAAAGCCGCGCCCTTGCCGGGTTTTACATGCTGGAATTCGATAACCTGCATTACATTCCCGTCCATTTCAAATGTAATACCGTTTTTAAAATCGCCTGCGATAACCATTTTTGTTTACCTCCGAATGATATCTGAATACTTAAAAATTTTCTTTACGCTCTATTGTACCTTAAAAATATGAAAATATCAAGTCTTTTTTAATAATTTATTTGAAATAACGCTTATTTTTTATATTTCTATAAGATTTTTCGGACTTTTTGTGATGTCAATTGCTCCGGAAGACGTAATCTGCATCATATCCTCTATTCTGACGCCGTATTTTCCGGGGATATAAATGCCGGGCTCGACCGTGACGACATGACCGACCTTCAGCACCATTGTGCATCTGGCGGAGAGACGCGGCTCCTCATGGATATACATTCCTACGCCGTGACCGAGAGAGTGACCGAAGTATCCCTTGTAATCGGCGTCTATGATGTCGCGGGCAACCTTGTCCGCATCGCAGCAGAGAACACCCTCGCGGATGAAATCTATAGCTGCGGTCTGTGCGCGCAGGACGGTATTGTAAACCTTTTTCATTTCTTCGTCAGCTTTGCCGACGGAAACGGTGCGCGTCATATCGGAGCAGTAGCCGTTCAGAATGCAACCGAAGTCCATCGTGAGAAATCCGCGCTCAAGCTTTACGTTTCTCGGAACACCGTGAGGACGGCTGGACTGTGTGCCCGAAACGGCAATGGTTTCAAAGCTGGGTGCCTGCGCACCGAGGCGTTTCATGCGGTATTCTATCTCCGCTGCAACCTCCTGCTCGGTCATATTGTAATTCAGCAGAGGAAGAACCTCGGCAAAGGCTCTGTCTGTCAGGTCCTGTGCCGCGCGGATGGCGGCAAGCTCCTCTTCCGTCTTATATTCGCACAGGCTTTCGATGAGGTCGCCGGCGGGAACGAATTTCACTCCCTCAAAAAGGCTCTCATATCTCGCAAGTGCTGCGACAGTGAGCTTTCTGTCCTCAAAGGCAACCGTCTTTATGCCCTCATCGGCGATAATCTTTTTGATATCGGCGACAACGGAAACCTCGGGGAGCTTTGCCGTGCATCCGCGAACCTCTTTTTCAGCCGCCTCGATATATCTCGGGTCGGTGAAAAGAGTAGCGCTGTTTCTTGTTACGAAAACGGTGCTGTCGGAAGCGGGAAAACCACAGAGATACATTCCTGTTTTCTCATCTGCCACAATCAAAGCGTCGGCTATATTAAAAAGACGCTCTCTTACTCTTTCAATATTATTCATAATAAACCTCCGTAAAATTGTTATCAGAAATCAACTATATCGTCGCCCGAGAGAGCGGCAAGTCCGTAATGCAGAGCTTTTGAGGCTCTGGCGCGTACGGCATCGTCCTCGCTTTCAAGCTGGGGCAGAAGCTCGCGGAAGAACGCGCCGCGTATGGAAATATCGTTTTTCAGTTCCTCGTAATCAAGGAGCGGCGCACTGCAATCGCGCACCTCGAGGTAATAGACCCCGATATCCTCCGCCGTTATTTTATCTGCTCTTATGTCTGCGGAAACGGGAATGTTTCCGAGCAGGCGCACGCGGAGCAGGGTATCGTTTCCGTAGCCGTTTTCCGTTGCGGCGCGGCGGACTTTTGCGATGACCTCCTTGCCGGAGACGGCACCGGAAATGTCAACATCGAGCTTTTCATACCTGCGCGTGCAGAATCTTCTCGCCTTGAATTTCAGTTGCTTCTTTCCGCCGATCCATGCGGCATCGCAGATTATTGCTCCTTTCAGACCGCATTCGCCGAAGGAACCTCCCTCAAGAGAACCGCTGTAGGCATAATATGTATTTCCCGATTTCTGTATATCGCCGCCGTTGTGTATATGACCGAGCGCCGCATAATCGTACGCTCCGCGGACGATATCCTCAACTCCGACAGGGCAGTATGCCTTGGAATATATATCGGCGTGCGCCACGAGAATATTTATCCTGTTGCGGTCGACATAGATCGCTGCGGCGAGCGGATTTTTTTCCATTTTTTCACCTGTGAAGGCATAGCCGTAGACATCGACTCCGATATCGTCAAAGCGGAAGCAGGTCAGCGTTTCCGAGGTGAAGATATATACATTTTCGGGGAACTTTGTTTTGGAATAAGGAGATGCGGAAGAATAGAAATCATGATTTCCCGGGGCTATCACGAATTTACAGTCGGGGTTTGCCGCGAACTGCGAGGTTATGAGGTCCATCGTTTCCCGCGTGACAAATTCACAATCAAAAAGGTCGCCCGCGATTATGACTATATCATATTTTTCCATCTTCGCATACATCATGGCGGAGGTGAAGGTCCCGCGGAGCTCGTTTCTTCGCGCCTGCGATTTCTGCGGGTCGAGAAGAGAGAAGGGGGAATCGAGATGAACATCCGCTATGTGAAGTATTTTTGCCATTTAAGTGCTCCTTTCACATTGATTTTACGGTACAGACATCATGCCGTGAAGCTGTATTCACCGCCGCAGAGCTCAAAGCCCGCCTCGTTTCCGACGACTGTGCAGGGAAGCATATCCCTTGCCTTTACGCCGCTCTCCGTGAGCGCATCAAAATATTTCGACGGCAGATAGAGTGTTCCGCTGCAACCGAAAGGAACCGTCAGATTTACCGTGAGCCTGCCGTCGCGGTTTGCCCAGTAGCACCTGACTTCGCCGTACATGCTCTCATGCGATGCGGCGGCGCTTTCCATGCCGCAGTCCACCGCGGGGCGGAATATCGTATGGCGGAAGCCGGGGTCGTTTTCATCGGGTGAGATACCGCCGACATATTTATACATAAATGAAGAAAGGTCGGAGAACATATGATGGTTATGCGAGCCGCCGCCGTTCCAGCATTCCCAAAGAGTGGTGGCGCCGAGGTCTATCCATCTGCGGCAACCGGGGAAAGTCCTCTGCGCGAGCATACGGTGACCTACATTGCCTTCGCCGGCTCTTCCGAGCGAGTGCATCACAAATTTACAGCCGAGAACGCCGAAATCGAGATGCCAGTCATTGCGCTCTATCTGCGAGATGAGCGTATCCACGAGCGGACGGCGCTCCTCCTCCGTGCAGAGGTCGAAATAAAGCATTGCCGCCGTTGCCGTCTGACAATCGCCCATGACCGTATGGTGCTCGGCATCGTAGAACTTCTCACGGAAAACCGCGCGTATCTTCTCGGCGAGATTTCTGTAGTATTCCGCATCGTCGCCGTAACCGAGAATGTCCGCCATCTTGACAACCGTCCTTGCGGCGTTATAGAAGAACGCCGTATCGGAAACTCTTGTCGGGCACTTGTATGAGCCCATATTCTTGGAGATGGCGGGACCCTCAAAGGGCGGGCACCAGTCTCCCGTGCCGTAATCAAGGGTATAATCCGTTGTCATGCTCTCCATGAAATCGCAGTTTTTCTTTATAGCCTCGTAGCTTTTTGCGAGGATATCCTTATCGCCGTTGTAGATATAGATATTATACGGAACATTTATCAGCGCGCTCGACCAGTCGGGTCCCATCAGCCCGTAGTAGCCCCATCCCGTGGAGGGAACAACACAGGGAATCTGACCTGCAGGGCGCTGGGAGGTTAACATATCGTCATTCCACTTTGAGAGGAAAGCTCGTGTGCCGAAGTTTGTCAGCATCTGCTCGCAGGAGAGGCTCACATCGCCTGTCCAGCCGTTTTTCTCTCTGTGCGGGCAGTCGGTAGGTATGGAATGCATATTCGAGATGGTAGACCAGCGGCACATATGCTGAACCTTATTGAGAAGCTCATCCGAGCAGGAAAATCTGCCTGTATCGTCAACGGCGGTGCAGAGTGTCATCGCCTTGACCTCGGAAAGCTCCGGCTCGTAGTCTATGCCTGTAATCTCGATATACTGAAAGCCGTGGTAAACGAATATCGGATGCCAGCATTCCGGTTCATCGCTCTTTTTGATATACTTGTCCGTCTGGGAGCCGTGACTGCGGACAAATCCGCCTATTGCGCTTGTATCTATCTCGCCGTCATCCTTCAGCACATCTGAATATCTTATTGTTATTTCCGTTCCCGCTTTGCCGCGGAAAACGAATTTGCCTATGCCCGCCTGATTCTGCCCGATATCGAAAACATAGGCGCCGCTCGGAGTTTTCCACATTTTCTTTGCATCGATGACGGTGCGCACGCGGATAGGCTCCATCTCCATGGCGCGGAGCAGTCCGCCGGGGCTTTTCATTATCTTTGTGCCTTCCCATGCGCTGTCGTCATAGTCGGCTTCTGTCCACCCGTCAAGCTCAAGACGCGCATCGTAATGCTCGCCGTTTCGTATTCCGTTGAAGATTATGGGGCCGTGCGAGCTTTTCCATGAAGTGTCGGAGGGGATAACCTCGGTTTCACCGTTTTCATATATTATTTTCAGCTCGCAGATGAGCTTCGGCCAATGGCGCCATGAAGCGGCGCGTGTATTCCACGGGTCCTCGGCAAAGCAGTTGTACCAGCCGTTTCCGAGAACGGCGGAGAGCGCGTTTTTGCCGACGGTGAGCAGGCGCTTCACATCGTATACCATATACATATCCGTTGCATCATATCGCGTAAAGGCAGGGGAGAGCATATCATCGCCTGTCTTTTCGCCGTTTATATAGCTCTCGAAATATCCGAGTCCGCATATCGTGAGATATGCTTCCTTTACCGGCGCGGAAATATCAAAGGTCTTGCGCAGATAGGGCGCGGCGAAAGCCGAGTCTTCTTTTCGGATGAAATTTGCCGTTATCCATTTTCCACTCCAGCGCTCAGAGAGTTTGCCCGTGACGAATGTACCGCTTTCGTTTTTGCCCTCGGCACCCGCCGCACTCTTTGCCTCAACGGAAAAATAGTACCGTGTGACCGGAGATAGAGCCTCTCCTTCGTATCTGATGAGGACGCTGCCATCCTCAGAGCCGAAATGCCTCTGCCATACGGGAGAGGAAAAATCGGGATTTGCACTGACCGTGACGGTAAATTCCGCGAGCTTATCGCCGCGTATGCCGCTCTGCGCCTTGAAAGAAAAGCGCGGTACAGTGTCTATCCCGCAGGGATTTTTCAGATAATTTACGGTGAGGTCATAGATTTTCAGATTTTCCATGTTTTCTCCTTAGAAAAAAACTAATATTTCAGGTTAATTATATCACAATCCGCTCTCTTTTACAATAATAAATAAAAATATTTTTCTGTATATCTTCTCGGTTGACATGAGCGTAAATTTAATGTATAATTATTCTATCAAATAAGGAGAATCAAAATTATGTCTTTTCTTCCGCTGAATAAAAAAGAAATGCTTGAGCGCGGCTGGGACACGCCCGATATAGTCTGCGTCACGGGCGACGCATATGTAGACCATCCGAGCTTCGGCATAGCAATAATCTCCCGTGTGCTTGAAGCTGCGGGCTTTAAAATATGCATATGCTCGCAGCCGCAGTGTGATGCCGACTATATGCAGTTCGGTCGCCCGCGTCTTGCCTTTTTCGTCTCGGGCGGAAATATAGATTCCATGGTGGCACATTATACTGCCGCAAAGAGAAAGCGCAGTAACGATTATTATACGGCTGGCGGCAAGGCAGGGAAACGTCCCGACCGTGCAACGGAGGTTTACTGCAAAAATATACGCCGTCTCTACGGAGATATTCCGCTCTGCATAGGCGGGCTGGAGGCTTCGCTTCGCCGATTTGCCCATTATGATTACTGGGATGACCGCGTGCGCCCTTCGATACTGATAGAATGTGATGCCGATCTGCTCATGTTCGGCATGGGTGAGCATTCCTGTGTTGAAATAGCAAGGCGACTCGATGATGGCGAGCATATCTCCATGCTCACCGATATACGCGGCACGTCATATTCCGTTAAAACAAGCGAATATACATACCGCCCCTGCGAGGAATGTCCGTCCTTTGAGCAGGTGAAGGAAAATACGCCTGCAGGAAAGGCGGCATATGCGAAATCCTGCCGTATTCAGCAGGATGAATCCGATGCTTTCCGCGGCAAAACCGTGATTCAGCGGCACGGAGACAGGATTGTTGTTCAGAATCCTCCTGCGCTCCCTCTTTCACAGGAGGAGCTTGATGCAGTATATGAACTGCCCTATATGAGAAATTATCATCCCTCATATGAAGCACAGGGAGGCGTTCCCGCGATAGAAGAGGTGAAATTTTCCATAACCCATGTGCGCGGATGCTTTGGTGCCTGCAATTTCTGCTCCATAGCTTATCACCAGGGAAGATACATCACCTGCCGAAGTGAGGAATCGGTGATCCGTGAGGCAAAAATGCTTGCTGCGATGCCTGATTTCAAGGGATATATCCATGATGTCGGCGGTCCTACGGCAAATTTCCGCCGCCCCTCATGCAACGGACAGGAAAAGCACGGTATGTGTAAAGGTAAAAAGTGTCTTGCGCCCACGCCCTGTAAAAACCTTGTGGTGGACGAAAGCGAATATCTGCATCTTCTTCGCCGTCTGCGCGAAATAAAAGGAATAAAGAAAATTTTTATACGCTCGGGAATCAGATTTGACTATATGCTTCTCGATAAAAATGATGATTTTTTCAAGGACCTCGTGCGTTATCATGTCAGCGGACAACTCAAGGTTGCGCCCGAGCATTGCTCGGCGAGTGTGCTGACCGCCATGGGAAAGCCTGATATTTCTGTCTATAAAAAATTTCGTGCGCGTTTCTATGAGCTTACAAAAAGCATGGATAAAAAGCAGTATCTCGTGCCGTATCTCATGTCGAGTCATCCGGGAAGCACTATAAAAGATGCGATAATACTTGCGCAGTTTCTCAAGGAGGAAGGAATACATCCCGAGCAGGTTCAGGATTTCTATCCGACTCCCGGGACGGTGTCTACCTGCATGTTTTATACGGGACTTGACCCATATACGATGAAGCCGATATATGTCCCGAAAACTCCTGCCGAAAAGGCGGAGCAGAGAGCACTTCTGCAATATTTCCGCCCCGAAAACCGTGCCATTGTGCTTCGCGCACTTCGTGAAGCAGGCAGAAGCGACCTCATAGGCTATGGCGAAAAATGTCTTGTGCGCCCGGACACTGCCGGTACGCGCGGCTATAAGCAGAGGGATACAAAGCAGGGAAGTGTGAAACGCGGAAAACCCGCAAGCAACGGCAAAACTTCCGGCAAAAATGAAAAAAGTGTGAAATCTCCCGCAAAAGGTTATTCGGACAAAAAGAATACAAAAAAGCCGCAAAACCGCACGGAGAAAGATAAAAGAAAATAATTTTTTCAAGTATGGACTTTTCCCGTTGACAAAACCGATTTTATGTGCTATAATGCTTTAGCAAAGTGAGGCACATAAATCGGTTTTGCCTCATTCTTATATACGGAGAGGTATCGAAGTGGTCATAACGGGGCTGACTCGAAATCAGTTTGCGCGAAAGCGCACAAGGGTTCGAATCCCTTCCTCTCCGCCAAAACGCGGTTAAGCCGCAGCAAAAGCCGCAAGGATTTTCTTGCGGCTTTTGTTTTTGAAAACAAGGAAGGAGGCACCTATGAGCTATTTAAATTATGAGTTTTTTGACGAGTTTAAAGCACTTGACAATTTATGCAGAGATATCTACGGCGGATCTGTGGACAACAAGCTCGGTGTCACCTTGTATCTTGAAGATATGGACAAAAAGGCTTATCGAGGGACAATCAATGTTTCCGGCTGGGTATCTGATTATAATCGCTTAAAATCGGCGAGAAATATTCGAAATGAATTGGCACATTCCCGCAATTCAATGACCGTTGATATCTGCTCGCAAGAGGATATTGATTTTGTTCGTTCTTTCAGAGCAAAAATATTAAATCAGACAGACCCGCTTGCTATGCTGAGAAAGCAATCAGCAAAGCCCCATCCTTCTGCGCAGCCGCAACCAAAACAGCAGCCAAAGCAGCAACCTCAACCGACATATCATTACGCCCCTCCGGCAAAAAAACCTGTCGGATGCTTTGGTATTGTAGCAGCGTTTTTGATTGTTGTTGCCTGTATTATTGTTTTTTTATTATAGTTTGCCGTCAGCCCAATACCGATACAAAGAGCAAAGGAAGAGCTTGAGACCATTCCTTTGCTCTTTATTGCTTTCCTGACCGCCCGTACCCCGCAAGTAGTTTTTGCAGTTGCACTGTCGCTATTTTCTGCACCACATCCGGAGCGGTAAGGTAGTATCATGGAGCCGACATTCCACAGAAGTGTTTGTGTCTTCGCCGTGAAAGGTGACATCGACACTTTGTCTTTTCGACCGCAAAAAAACGAATTTTTTTCACTTACCTCTTGCAAAACGGAAAAAAGTATGATATAATATGACCAGAAGAACCAAAACGGTCATATTTCAGGAGGCGCAACCTTGGCTTTTACAGATTTTGAAACCGAACAGCTTCGCAAGGCGCTGCTGAAGGAAACGAGACATTGCGCCGTCACGCTGGGAATGAAGAAAACCTCCGTGGATCAGTTGACACGGGCTGTCGGCATTGCAAAAGGCTCGTTCTATAAATTCTATGAATCCAAGGAAATGCTTTTCTTTGCGGTTCTGGAGGGTATCCATTCCGAGCTTTACGAGGTGGCTGACCGCGCATTGAGCGAAAATGTCGGTTTGTCTCAATCGGAACGCGCGGCAAAGGCAACTCTTGCCGTCTGTCGGCGGCTTTCCGATACCGGCGATATGGTTTTCATTGAAAACGATGCGAAACTGATTTTGCAGAGACTGCCGGATGAGGTCAAAAACGTGCATTACCACGATGACGAAGCGCATATCCGTCAGCTTCTGGAAAAATATGACCTTGTGCCCAAGCGCGGCGCTTCTCTTGCCGCCGCGACTGTACGCGGACTGATTCTGACAGTCTCGCACAGGGAGCAGATCGGAGAATTATACCCGCAGGTGCTGGAAACGCTGGTGTACGGCGCCTGCAGAGAATTGTTTGAATAAGGCGAAAAGCCGCAGAGATGCGGTTTTTCAAAACCACATGAGTTAGCCGAGGGTAACTGACTTTCGGCTATGTGAGAATATCAAAGGAACAATAACCATGAAAGAAAAGAAGAACTTCTGGGACAGAAATGCCCGTATTTACAACCGCTTTATGCGTAAAGACCGCGCGGCATACGAAACGATGTATGCGCTGATCTGTCCGGTTGTAAAAGCCAAAACGGTGCTGGAGCTTGCAACGGGCACCGGACTGATTGCAAAACATATCGTGAACGCGGCGGCACATATCGAGGCGACGGATGCCTCTGCAGAGATGATCGCCGAGGCAAAACGGGATAACCGCTCTGCGAAGCTGCACTTTTCGGTGCAGGATATGTTCCGTCTGCCATATGCGGACGGATCCTTCGATGCGGTGATCGTGTCAAACGCCCTGCACATTGTGCCGCAGCCGGAGAAAGCACTGCGGGAAATCAGGCGCGTGCTGAAGGACGACGGCGTACTGATTGCGCCGACATTCACCCACTCTGAAAATTCGTTTTCCGGCAAGGTGAGAGCGTTTTTCATGAAGCTCGCGGGATTTCCCCTTCACAGCAGGTGGACGAGCGAGGAATATCTGACTTTTTTGCAGCAGAACGGCTGGACGGTGCGGAAAGGCGTTGTTCTGAAAGCATCCTTCCCGTTAACTTATACCGAATGTGTGAAATCGGAGGTGTGATATGTCATTTTTTGAAAACACCCGCAACCCCGTGGGGCTTGGCGGAAAAATCATGGTTGCCCTGATGAATCTCGGACACAGCCCAGTGGCACGGT
>ERZ507033.495-NODE-495-length-16743-cov-4.605585_pt1 | contig 16743 bp, 17 predicted proteins | sample MGYA00512874_ERZ507033 | MGnify/ENA metagenome assembly ERZ507033
TGCCCTTCGGGCAATTAAAATCTTTTCTAAAGATTTTAATTGGAGTTCAGTATGAAATGTTTCCTGCTCCCTGAAAACGGGGGTTACATAGGATAATGTCAGAACTTTTGCAACTTCCTGTTTACAGATGCCGGGTTTGTGTGTTATGATATCGCGTAGTATCATAAGATAGCAGAGGTTACGCGCGATGGATTATATTGTATTGGATATGGAATGGAACCAGCCATGGCCGGGGTCTCCTTCCTCCAAAAAGGTGCTGCCCGTGGACATCCGGGGGGAGATCATCCAGATCGGCGCCGTCCGGGTGTCGGAGGAGCAGTTCGTTCAGGATGAATTCCAGATCATGGTGAAGCCCAAGTATTACCGGCACCTGAACCGCCGGGTCAGCAAGCTCACCGGTATCAAGGAAGCCCGCCTGCGGGATGAGGGCGTGCCGTTCCCCGAGGCAATCGAAAAGTTCCGGGAGTGGTGCGGCGACGACGTGGTGTTCCTCACATGGGGCTTTGACGATATCGGCATTCTGCGGGAAAATCTGCGGCTTTTCGGTCTGGATGAGCGTTTCACGGAGAAGTGGTACAACGCCCAGATGATCTTCAACGCCCAGACCGACGGCTCCACCTCCCAGAAAGCGCTGAAAACCGCCATGGAAATGTTCAGCATCGAGGCGACCCGTCCCGCCCATGACGCGCTGGGCGACGCCTATCACACGGCGTTGATCTGCGCCATGCTGGACTTGAAGAAAGGCGCGCGGGAGTATGACGCGGCGCTGAAAAGCCACGAAAACGGCTTCCACGGTGCGGAACTTCCTGGCTGCATTGCCCGGAAGGTGTTCTACGACTACGCTGACAAGCGGGAAGCGCTGGCCGCCATGTCCGGGGAGGAGAATAAGTGTCCCGTCTGCGGCGGGCGAATGCTTGGCTCCCGGTGGTTTTCCCAGCCCGGACACCGGTATATGGACTTGGCTGCCTGCCCGGAGCATGGAAAATTTCTCATTCGGGTGCGGCTTTCCCAGCAGCCGGACGGCCTGACCCGGGTCAGCCGGCTGACCTATGAGGCCACCTCCGAAGCGGCGGAAGCCTACGCCCGCCGTGCGGAAAAGGCCGACCCGGAGGAAACGCCCCGTCCCCGCCGCCGCCGCAGGAGAAGCAGCGCCGCAAAGCAGGAAAGTAAGGAAGAATAACGAACAGGCGCACCCGCGAGGGTGCGCCTGAACATTTTCAGAAGAACCATTTCACCGTCCACGACGCCATGAGAAAGCCGACAAAGTCCGCGAACAGCGCCGCCGGAAGGGTGTAGCGGGTCTTTTTGATGCCCGCCGCGCCAAAGTAGACGCTGATGGTGTAAAAGGTCGTCTCCGTGGAACCCAGCATCACCGCTGCCGTGCGGCCGATTTGAGAATCCACGCCGTACTGCGCCATCAGTTCTGCCCCCACCGCAAGGGCGGCGCTGCCGCTGATGGGGCGGATGAGCACGAGCATGGCCGTCTCCGGCGGAATGCCGAAAAAGGAAAAGACCGGGGCAAAGAAATCACTCAGAAGCGCCACCGCCCCGGAAGCGCGAAGCATATGGACGGCGGTCAGCAGCAGAACCAGCGCCGGAAGAATGGTCACAAGGAGTTTCAGCCCGTCCGCGCCGCCCTGAAGGAGAAGGTCATAGGCGTTTTCCCGCTTCCCGAGAGCCAGCGCCGCCGCCAGAAACAGAAGCACCGGAACAATGTAATCCGTCATTTCCGCCAGACCTTTCCCAGCACCCACGCCGCCGTGACCCCCAGTCCGGCAGAGCACAGGCTCGTGACCCACACTGCCGGGAGAATATCAAAGGGAGTCGCGCATCCCAAGGCGCTGCGGACAGCCGCCACATTCGCCGGGATCAGCTGGATGGAGGCGGTGTTCAGCACGATCAGACGGCAAAGCTCGTCCGTGGCGGTGCCGCCACGCTTCATCCGCTGCGCCGCCTGAATGCCCATGGGCGTGGCGGCGTTGCCGAGGCCGAGAAAATTCGCACAGATGTTGGCGCTCAGACTTTCCGCGAGGGCAGCGTCCTCCTTTGTGCTGGGAAACACCCGGTGCAGCAGGGGGCGCAGAAGCCGGGAGAGCATTTGCGTGATTCCGGCGTGCTCCATCAGCCGTCCCGCCCCCGTCCACAGGCACAGGCTCCCCGCCATGGACAGGGCAAGCTGTATCCCGGCCTGTGCGCCGCTGACCGTGGCCGCCGCCAGCGCGCTGCCGTTGCCCAGAACCAGCGCACAGAGAATGCTTATCAGAACGATGCCCGTCCATATCCAGCTCATGACCATGCGCATTCCTCCTTTAAGGCATGGTATGCGGATAAGAAATGGAAAAGAATGGAAATGTTTCGACAAAAATTTCAGTTTGTTGTAAAAAGTATTTGACTATAGTAAATAAAATTAGTATAATGATAATGCAAATAAGCCGCTGGAAAACGAAGGAAGGGAGCTGACCGCAATGAAGTCTACGGGCATTATCCGAAAGGTAGATGAGCTTGGCAGAATCGTGCTGCCCATTGAACTGCGCCGCACACTGGACATCGCGGAACGGGACGAGTTGGAGATCTACATGGAAAGTGATCGCATCATCCTGCAAAAGTTCGAGCCGGCGTGCGTTTTCTGCGGTTCTTCCCGAGGGCTGATCTCCTACCGGCAGAAGAACATCTGTCAGGAATGCATCAGAAACATGACGGAATTTTGAAAAAGACCCCGAATGACTTCAAAAGTCATTCGGGGTCTTTTAACGCAATATCGTAAACCACATTTTTGGGAAGTCCCAGCTCTGCGGCGGTCTGCTTGACCGCATCCTTGCGGCTGAGCCCCTGAGAAATCAGCTGGGCGACACGGGCGGCGGCGTCGTCCTCTGAGGCGGATTCCTTTGCCGTTTCCGGCGCGCCCGCGACGATGAGAACGAATTCCCCCTTCGGCGGCGTTTCGGTGTACTTTGTCAGGGCTTCCCCCAGTGTGGTGCGGACGACTTCTTCATGAAGCTTTGTCAGCTCCCGGCACAGACTGACGGGGCGGTCAGCGCCGAAGACTTCCGACATATCCGCCAGCGTGGACACCAGCTTGTGGGGGGCTTCGTAGAAGATCATCGTCCGGGTTTCGGTTCGCAGGGCGTCCAGATGCTCCCGGCGGCTTTTTTTTGCCGTGGAGAGGAAGCCCTCAAAGCAGAACCGGCCGGTGGACTGCCCGGAAATGCTCAGCGCCGTGATGGCGGCGCAGGGACCGGGGATGGCGCAAACGATGATGCCGGCTTCAGCGCACTGCTTGACCAAGTCCTCCCCGGGGTCGGAGATGGCGGGACTGCCCGCGTCGGAGACCAGCGCGCAGGTCTCCCCGGCGAGAATGCGGTCAACGATCCGGTCGCCCTTCGTGGCCTTGTTATGCTCGTAGTAGCTGACAAGGCTTTTTTTGATGCCCAGATGGTTGAGTAGTTTCAGCGTCACCCGCGTATCCTCGGCGGCGATGAAGTCGGCGCTTTCCAGCGTCTCCCGGCAGCGCAGGGAGATATCCCCCAGATTGCCGATGGGGGTCGGGACAAGATACAGCATTCCAGCCATGTGAAACCTCCTAGAGATGGTAAATTCGGCGGTATTGCTCGGTGGGGGCACCGCTCAAGTCGTGGAGAACGATCTCCTCCCATTTAAGACCGGGCTTTCCGCCCTTGCGCAGCTGAAGCAGGACAAGATTCACCGGGGAATCCGCCTGATGGCGCACAAGGCACAGCCGCTTGGCTTCCAGATTGACCTCCGAACCCCGGACGATCAGTTCGGCCAGCCGTTCCGGACGGTGGACGAGGAAAAAGTCGCCGCCGTATTTCAGCGCCCAAGCGGCGGCCCTGAACAGGTCGGCGGGGGAGCAGGCGTCCTCCCGGCGGGCAAGGGCGGCGGTGCGGCTGGCGGGGCCGCCGGAAAAATAGGGGGGATTGGAGACGCAGACATCAAAGCTTCCCGGAGGAAAACTGCCGGGAACTTGCCGCACATCGACGCATATACTTTCCATGCGGGTCGTCAGGCCGTTGCGGCGGATGTTGTCGATGGCGGCGAGGTGGGCACTCTGAGACAGCTCCACGCCGGTGACGCGGCAGCTTTCATTCACGGCGCACAGCAGCAGCCCCAGTGTGCCGCAGCCGGAGCCGAGATCCAGCACCCGGGCGTTTTTGGGGAGCCTGACAAAATGGGACAGCACCATGGAATCGGTGCTCAAGGGAAAAGCGCCTTCCGGCAGGTTCAGGGTAAATCCGTTGGGTAACTGCTCCATGAATGCCTCCCGTGGTGATATTTACGCTATTATACAACAAAAAATCGGCCTGCGCAAGCATTTGCGCAGGCCAATTCGGGTCTGAGAAAGATTAGCCTTCCTCGATAGCGTCGGCGGGGCACTGATCGGCGCAGGAACCGCAGGAAACGCAGATATCGGGGTTGATCTCGTACTTGCCGTCACCCTCGGAAATAGCCTCGACAGGGCACTGCTCGGCGCAGGAGCCGCAGGCGACGCAGCGGTCAGTAATCGTGTAAGCCATGGTGTTACCTCCATTTATCTAATATGTATTGCACGCCACACAACTAGCGTATCCCCATTGTAACATGGTTTTCCCAAAAAGCAATTCCTTTTTTATAAAAAATTTTTGAATAATTTCTGCCTTGGGTGGTGAGAATTTTCCGGAACAGGAAAGGGAAAAACCATTAACTCGGGAGGGATACCGTGCATTACGATATACTGACGTCCGACCTGATCCAGCGTGCCGCCCAACTGGCGAGAAGTCTGGGACACAGCTACGTCGGCTCTGCCCATCTGCTGCTGGTGATGGCGCGGGAACCCGGGGCGGTGGGGCAGACCCTCCGGCTTCTGGGCATGGACCCGGACCTGACGGAGGCGATGGCCCGGCTGCTCTACGGGCAGGGGACGCCGGAACTGCCCCTGCCTCAGGGACTGACCGGGGAGTCGCGGGAGCTTCTTCGTGGGGCGGCGCGGGAGGCAAAGCATCTGGGCAGCCGGGAAATTACGCCGCAGCATCTGCTGCTGGCGATGGCAAGACGGGAAAACAGCGACGCATATGAGCTTTTGAAGCTCAACGGCATCAGCACCGACGAGCTGTTTACCCATGCGGTGGACTATCTGCACTGGGAGCAGGGCGCTCCCGTGAGAGGAAAAAAGGAGGCGGTCACAACGAAACTTCTGGAGCAGTTCAGTGAAGATCTGATTCTCAAGGCGTCAGGCATGGACCCGGTGATCGGGAGAGAACGGGAGATCGACACGGTCATCGGCATTCTGTGCCGGAAAAACAAGAATAACCCCGCACTGGTCGGCGAGCCGGGGGTGGGAAAAACCGCCATCGCCGAGGGGCTTGCCCAGCGGATGGCGGTGGGCAACGTGCCGCCCCAGTTGAAGGACAAACGGCTGGTGAGTCTGAACATGGCGTCTCTGGTTGCCGGAACCAAGTACCGGGGCGAATTCGAGGAACGTCTGCGGGACGTGCTGGGGGAAATCCGCCGCAGCGGAGACGTGATTCTTTTCGTCGATGAAATGCACACCATCGTCGGCGCGGGCGCGGCCGAGGGCGCCATTGACGCGGCGAACATCTTCAAGCCCGCTCTGGGACGGGGCGAGCTGCAAATGCTGGGCGCGACGACCCGGGAGGAATACCGGAAGTATATTGAAAAGGACGCCGCGCTGGAGCGCCGGTTCCGCCCGGTGGTGGTGGAGGAGCCTGGGGAGGAGGCAACGCTTTCGATTCTCCGGGCGCTGAAGCCGGGGCTGGAACGGCACCACCATCTGCGGATCTCCGAGGAAGCGGTGAAGGAGGCAGTGCGCCTGTCCCGGCGGTATCTGCCAGACCTGTATCTTCCCGACAAAGCCATCGATCTGCTGGACGAAGGCGCTGCCCGGGCGCGGATGGAGGAAATGCAGCTGTCCCGGGGCGGCCCCGCCAGAAAAGAGCTGGAACAGGAGCTGAACGAAGCGGTACGGGAACGGAAATTTGAAAAGGCCGCCGAACTGCGGGACAAAATGCAGCACCTGTCGAAGCCCGCCGACGGAAAACGCGCCCGGTGCGTCACCGGGGCGGACATTGCGTGGGTGGTCTCCGCCCGGACGGGAATTCCCGTGGGGCGGCTCACCGCCGGGGAACGGGAACGGCTGCTGGGGCTGGAAGGATTGCTGTCCGCCCAGGTGGTGGGGCAGAGCAAAGCTGTCAGCGCCGTGGCCGAGGCGGTGCGCCGGGGCTACTGCGGCATCCGGGACGGGTCGCGGCCCATTGCGTGCCTGCTGTTCACGGGACCCACCGGCGTGGGAAAGACGGAGCTGTGCCGGGCGCTGGCGCAGGAGGTCTACGGCAGCCGGGACGCTATGATCCGGCTGGACATGACGGAATATATGGAAAAGCAGTCGGTCTCCCGCCTGATCGGCGCGCCTCCCGGATATGTCGGCTATGAGGAAGGCGGCAAGCTGACGGAGGCGGTGCGCCGCCGCCCCTATTGTCTGGTGCTGATGGATGAGCTGGAAAAAGCCCATCCGGACGTGTTGGGCATTCTGCTGCAAATCATGGAGGAAGGAACGCTGACGGATTCCACGGGGCGGCACGTCAGTTTCAAGAACGCCATTGTGGTCATGACCTCCAACGTTGGCGGTCAGATTCGGGGCGACGGACTGGGCTTCTGCGCCGGGGGACGAAGCGCGGAGATCGGCGAAGCGTTACAGCAGGCGTTTTCCCCGGAATTTCTGGGACGAATCGACCAGACGGTGTGCTTCGAGCCGCTGGGGACCGGTGCTCTGGAAGCCATCACATGGAAATATCTGCGGCAGCTTCAGGAGCGGACGGCGGCGCTGGGGACCCAGCTTCTGCTGCCCCCGGAATTGGCGACGGAGCTGTTGAAAAAGCGCCCCGGAAAGGACGGTGCCCGACAGATCCGCCGCCTTGTGCAGACCGAGGTGGAGGGGCCGCTGGCGAGCTACCTGCTGCGCTGCGGGAAGAAACCCGCACGGGTCAAGCCAAAACTGGAGGACGGAAAGCTGGTTTTTTGACGCTCTGGGGCGCGGTGAAGGCGTGGTTATCTGAAATGAAGCTGAGAAAACGCCTGCTTTATTAGAACAAATATGCGAATATTCCCCGATTTCTGGCGGAAATCGAAAAATCCCTGAGAAAAAGATTGATTTTTTCCCTTGCGGGTAGTATACTGTCTCTACATGGAGCAAAAGGGCAGTAAAGTGGAGCGAAAGGGAGGTGAGCGCCGTGATCGGGAAATATCCTGCGAAGCTGGACGAAAAGAGCCGCCTGTTCGTGCCGTCCAAGCTGAGGGCGGAACTGGGGGACACCTTTTTTGTCACCCTCGGCGTCAACTGCGGTCACCGCTGTCTCACCGTCTACACTGCCGAGGAATGGAAGCGCCTTTCGGATAACTACAATGCCATGAGCATTTCCCAGCGCTCCGGCGCAACCAGCCTGATTTTTATGAACGCCGCCGAATGCAGCCCGGATAAGCAGTACCGTTTCAGCCTGACCCAGTTTCTCTTAAGCTACGCCGGAATTGACCGGGAGGTCATGATCGTCGGCCGGGCGGGACAGGCGGAGATCTGGGACGCAAAGGAATTTGCGGACTTTGAGCGGGAGAACCTGACCCCGGAGAAGCTGCTGGCGTCCCTGGAGGCAATCGGCCTATGAGTGAATTTCATCATGTTTCCGTGCTTTTGGAAGAGTGCATCCAGGGGCTTGCCATCAAGCCCGACGGCATTTATGTGGACGGGACGTTAGGCGGCGCGGGACATTCCAGCCGCATTGCCGCGAAGCTCACAACCGGGCGGCTCATCGGCATCGACCGGGACAACGTGGCGCTGGAAGCGGCGGCGGAACGGTTGAAGCCCTATGAAGACCGGGTCACGCTGGTTCACGCCAATTTCTGCGACATGGATGAGGCGCTCGAGAAACTGGGCATCGATAAGGTGGACGGCATCCTGCTGGACTTGGGCGTTTCCTCTCCCCAGCTGGACGACGGGCAGCGGGGCTTTTCCTATATGACGGCCGCGCCGCTGGATATGCGCATGAACGGCGAGGACGTCCGGGACGCCCGTCAGATCGTGAACACATGGTCTTACGAGGAACTCAAGCGTATTTTGTATGATTACGGCGAGGAGCGCTTTGCGCCCCGGATCGCTGCGGCCATTTGCCGCCGCAGGGAGCAGGCGCCCATCGAGACGACGCTGGAGCTGGTGGACGTGATCAAAAGCGCCATGCCCGCTTCCGCTCTGCGGGAGAAGCAGCACCCGGCCAAGCGCAGCTTTCAGGCCATCCGCATCGCCGTCAACGACGAGCTGGGGGCGGTGGAAACGGTGATGAAAAAAGCCGTTCCGCTGCTGAATCCCGGCGGACGGCTGGCGGTGATCACCTTCCATTCTCTGGAAGACCGAATCGTGAAGAACGCCATGGCAGAGGCGGCGAAGGGCTGCACCTGCCCGCCCAGCTTCCCGGTCTGCGTCTGCGGCAAGAAGCCCCAGGTGCGGATCGTGACCCGCAAGCCCATTGTTTCCGGGGAAGAAGAGCTGGAACGGAATCCCAGAGCGCGCAGCGCGAAGCTGCGGATTTGTGAGAAGTTATAATCGGCAGAAATTTCCGGAAAGGGGATAGAATGATGACAGAAAAGCCCAAAATTCAGTACATTGGTCAGTTCTACGTCCCCGGCAGCGAGGCGCAGGTGCTTGCGCCGAAGAAAAAGAAGAAAAAGGCCAAAACAAAGCTCCCCATCGCAAAGCAGGAGCAGGTAAAGGCGATCTATATCGACCCCGTGGCGCTGATTGGCATCACGGTGGCAGTGGTGATGCTGGCAGTCATGGTGGTGGGAGCATTGCAGCTGCGCAGCGACTGGGCGCAGTATGAGCAAATGTCCAACTACGTCTCCCGGTTGAACCAAAACAACGCCGAGCTGGAACGCACCTATCGGGACGGCTACGATCTGGAGGACATCCGGGACAAGGCGCTGGCGCTTGGCATGGTGCCGGTGGAGGAAGTGCCAAGCAGAACCATCACCGTCACACTTTCCCAGCCGAAGCCGGAACGGACGCTCTGGGACGACATCGTCTGGTTCTTTGGCGGCCTGTTCGGGGACGGGGAATCCGCTTCCTTCGGCTGAGCGGCAAATGTATGGCGTTCCCTGCATAAAGTCCGTCCCTCCTCATAAAGTAAGATAGCAGCTGCACTGGGCGGCGAGGGATTCCCTTGCTGCCCAAAGTTGTATCTTGACGGAAAGGCCGGTGGCTTATGGGGAGGAAGAAGCGGGAATTTAACCGTCTGCGGCTGGACAGCGGCCAGCACAGGCGCATCATGCTGGTATCCGCACTGCTGGGGGTGCTGGCCTTCCTGCCGGTGGGGCTACGGCTGTACAACCTGATGGTGACGAACTACGATTATTATTCCTCCCTCGCTCTGCGCAACCAGACCCGCACGACGACGGTGACCGCCGACCGGGGGGACATCTTCGACCGGAATATGAATATTCTGGCGACCTCCGTCAGCGTGGAAAATGTGTATCTCGACCCCCACGAGCTGAAGCAGTCCAAGGCGGATATTCCCGAAATTGCCCGGACGCTGGGAGAAATTCTGGGGAAAGACCCCACATGGATCGAGGAACAGGCGGCGGACATCAAACGGCGCTACAAGCAGGTCGGCACCCGCATTGACGAGGAGACTGCCGGGAAAATCCGGGATTACATCAATGAAAAGGGCATTTCCGGCATCCATCTGGAACCCACGTCCCAGCGGGTCTACCCCTATGAAACCCTTGCGGCGCAGGTCGTCGGCTTCACCAACGCATCCAACGAGGGCTGTGAAGGGGTGGAGGCCGCCTACAACAGCTTCCTCGCGGGCAGCACGGGCAGAGTCATCACCACAAAGGGCAATAACGAAATGGATATGCCCTTTTCCTATGAAAACTACGTTTCCTCCCGGCAGGGCGACAGCGTGATCTTAACGCTGGACGCCACGGTGCAGGCGTGCCTTGAAAAGCAGCTTTCCGCCGCCATCGCCCGCTATGATGTCCAGAACGGCGCCTTCGGGCTGGTGATGAACTGCAAGACGGGAGAAATCCTCGCCATGGCCACGCTGGGCAGCTATGACCCCAACAACTATCTGGAAATCGCCGACGAGGGAACGGCGGCGCAGCTGGAAGAAATGAAACGGGTCTACCTCGCCGAGCCGGAGGGGAGCGAAGCCTACGAGGCTGGGAAGACGGCCTACGGGGAAGCCCTCTCCGCCGCCCGATTGAAGCAGTGGCGCAACCGGGTGATCTCCGACGGCTATGAGCCGGGTTCTACCTTCAAGGTGCTGACCATGTCGGCGGCGCTGGACTGCGGCGCGATCGACCTGAATACCCCTTTCCACTGCTCCGGTTCTGAGCAGATTCCGGGACGTGCCCAGCGGCTCCACTGCTGGCGCTCCACGGGACACGGGGCGGAAAAAACGCCTCAGGCGCTGCAAAATTCCTGCAACATCGCCTTCGCCCACATCGCCCTGAAGCTGGGCGGGGAGCGGTTTTATGAATACGTCAAAAACTTTGGGGTGCTGGAAAAAACCGGCATCGACCTCGCGGGAGAGAGCAAGGGCGTCTTTTTCGACAAGGCGCTGGTCACGGACACGGACAAATGGGGGACGGCGTCCCTGACCTCCGGTTCTTTCGGCCAGACTTTTAAGATCACCCCCCTGCAGCTGGTGCGGGCGATTTCGTCCGTGGTCAACGGCGGGCAGCTGATGGAGCCGTACATCGTCTCGGAGATTCTGGACGCCGACGGCAATACGGTGATGAAGGCGGAGCCGACGGTGGTGCGCGGAACCATTTCTCAGGAGACCTCCGACACCATGCGCACCCTCATTGAGTCCGTCGTTACGGAGGGAACGGCAAAAAATGCCAAAGTTGCCGGGTTTTCCATCGGCGGAAAGACCGGAACCAGTGAAAAAATTGACGTTTTTGACGAGAATGGCCAGCGCGTGCAGGATAAAATCGTATCTTTTGTGGGGATTGCGCCTATGGACGATCCGGAGTATATTATACTTGCCGCATTGGATACACCGTCCCGGACAACGGGAATTTACATTTCCGGCGGCGTCATGGCGGCGCCCACCGTGGGCGCGGTGATGGCGGACGTGCTGCCATACTTAGGCGTGAAGCAGTCCTTTTCCGAGGACGATATCGCGGGAAAGCAGATCGTCATGGAAGACCTGACCGGCATGACGGCGAAGGATGCCCAGACGCTTCTGAAAAAAGAAGGGCTGACGGCGGCAATTTCCGGCAGCGGCGAAACGGTGACGGGGCAGATCCCGTCTCCCGGACAGACCGTCCCCGGCGGAAGCCAGGTGCTTCTGTTCCTGGGGCAGACCCCGGAGCCGGAAACGGTGAAGGTTCCCGATTTTTACGGCATGAACCGCCAGCAGGCCAGCGACGCCGCAGGTGCGCTGGGGCTGTACATTCTGGTGACGGGGAATGATGAAATTTCCACCGGCGTGACCGTGACGGCGCAGAACGTGGCCAAGGATACCGAGGTTCCCGCGGGAACGACGATCACGCTGGTATTCGCGGATACTGCGGCCAGAGACTGACAACGGAGGATAAATATGAAGCTGAAGGAACTTTTGACGGGCATTTCCGTTCTGGAATGCACCGCGGACCCGGAGCTTGAAATCAAAGAGATTTTCTACGATTCCCGGAAGGTGACCCCGGGCAGCCTGTTTGTGGCCGTGTCCGGCTTTGCTGCCGACGGAAATAAATTTATTCCCATGGCCGCGGAAAAGGGCGCGGCGGCGGTGGTCACGGCGAAGAAGCCGGAGACGGATATTCCCTATGTTCTGGTGGAATCCGACCGGCTGGCGCTGGCGCTGCTGGGGCGCAACTTCTTTGGCCGTCCGGCGGAGCATATGACCATGATCGGCATCACCGGCACCAATGGAAAAACGTCCTCCACGCTTCTTCTAAAGCAGGTTCTGGAAACCTGCCTGGGGGCGAAGGTGGGGCTGATCGGCACCATGGCCAATATGATCGGGCAGGAGACCATCCCCACCGAGCGAACCACCCCGGAGAGCTTTGAATTGCAGGCGCTGTTCGCAAAAATGCGGGACGCGGGCTGCACCCATGTGGTGATGGAGGTTTCCAGCCACGCCATTTCCTTGGAGCGCATCGGCGGCATTCATTTTGACGTCGCCGCCTTTACCAACCTGACGGAAGACCATCTGGACTTCCACAAGACCATGGACGCTTACTGCGAAGCCAAGGCTGAGCTGTTCCGCCGCTGCCGTCTGGCCGTCGTCAATGCGGACGACAGCTATTCGGACAGGATTCTCGCTGCGGCCGCCTGCCCGGTGCTGACCACCGGCGTACACCGTCCCGCCGATCTGCGGGGCGAAGATCTGGAGCTTCTGGCGCAGGGCATTCGCTTTACGGCCGTATCCGGCGAGGAACGGGCGGCGGTGTCTCTGCCCATCCCCGGAAAGTTCACCGTCTACAACGCGCTGACGGTTATGGGTATCGCAAAGCAGCTGGGCATTTCCCTGACGGACTGCGCCGCCGCACTGAAAACGGCCTCCGGCGTCAAGGGCAGGGTGGAGGTAGTCCCCACCCCCGGAAAGCCCTACAGCATCCTCATCGACTACGCCCACACCCCCGACGGACTGGAAAACGTGCTTTCCTCCGTGAAGGATTTCTGCAAAGGCCGGGTCATCGCGGTATTTGGCTGCGGCGGCGACCGGGACCCCATGAAGCGGCCCATTATGGGACATATCGGCGTGAAGCTGTCGGATTTTGCCGTCATCACCTCGGATAACCCCCGCACGGAAGACCCCATGGCCATCATCGAGGACATCCTGACAGGGGTAAAACAGGAAGACGGGGAATATATTGTTATCGAAGACCGGCGCGCGGCCATCAGATATGCTATGGACATTGGGAAAAAAGATGATATAATTATTCTGGCAGGAAAGGGTCATGAGACCTATCAGGACATCGGCGGCGTAAAGCGCCACTTGGATGAACGGGAAGAGGTTGCCGCCCACCTGCGGGAAAAAGAGGAAACAGCATGGGAAAATTAACGCTCAGACAGGCCGCCGAGTGGTGCGGCGGTGCGGTGGAAGAAAAATACGCGGACGTCGAATTTTTAGGCGCGGCCAATGACACCCGGGTCATGCAGCCGGGGCAGCTGTTTATCGCGCTTCAGGGCGCGCGGGACGGCCACGACTTCATCAAAAAGGCTATGGACAGGGGCGCTGCGGCGGCTCTGTGCAGCCGCAAGGTGGGGGACTGCCCCGCGATCTATGTGGACGACCCCCGCATTGCTTTGGGGAGAATCGCCCGGGAAGAACTGAAACGCATCGGCGCAAAGGTGGTGGCGGTCACCGGCTCCGTGGGCAAGAGCACCACGAAGGAAATGGTCGCTGCCGTGCTGGAACAGGCTTTCGTCACCAGTAAGACCCCGGCCAACCACAATAACGACATCGGAATGCCCATGGCGGTGCTTGCCATGCCGGAGAATACCGAGGTCGCGGTGCTGGAAATGGGCATGAACCATTTCGGCGAAATTGCCTACCTGTCCCAGATCGCAAGACCGGACGTGGCCGTTATCATTAACATCGGCACCGCCCACATTGAATTTCTGGGTACGCAGGAGGGGATACGGCAGGCGAAAATGGAGATCGTGGAGGGCATGACCCCTCACGGGATGCTCCTGCTCAACGGCGACGATTTTCTCCTGCGCAATCTGGACAAGGAGCCGCAGCAGCGGGTTACATACTTCGGTTCCTCCGAAGGCTGTGCCGTCCGGGCGTTTGACGTCAATCAGGACGGCGACTATCTGCGCTTCCGGGTGGAGGCCGGGCGGCTGTCCTTCCCGGTGAAGATGCTTCTGGAAGGCGAGCACTACGTCAACGACGCGCTGGCGGCGGTGACGGTCGGCCTGAAGCTGGGGGTGCTGCCCGAAAAGATTCAGGCGGGGCTTTCCCAGTTCCGGAACATTTCCGGCCGTCAGGAGATCATCCAGGCCGGCGGCATGACCATCATCAAGGACTGCTACAACGCAGGCCCCGAATCCATGGCGGCGGCGCTGGCCGTCCTTGGAAAGAAGCAGGGGCGGCGGATCGCGGTGCTGGGTGACATGCTGGAGCTGGGGGACTGCACCCAGGCGGAGCACTACCGGGTGGGCAGGATCGCCGCGGAGAAAGCGGATTTTGTCTTTGCCTACGGCCCCAATTCCGGGCGCATTATCAGCGGAACCATCACCGGCGGTATGCCGGAGACCCGGGGAAGAGCCTTTACAAACCGGGAGGAGCTGGTCGCGGCGCTGAAACGCACGGCAAAGCCCGGCGACGTGCTGCTGTTCAAGGCCAGCCACGGTATCCATCTGGAACAGGTTCTGGACGAGTTCTTAGGCGAAGAGAAGTAACGGAGGAAGAAGTCATGACAAGAATCTTGATTACGGCGGCGGCGGGCTGCATCCTGACCGGCGGCATTGGGTATCTGCTGCTGCCGGTGCTGCGGGCGCTGAAAGCCGGACAGTCCATTCGGGAGATCGGCCCCACATGGCACATGACGAAGCAGGGTACCCCCACCATGGGCGGTGTGATGTTCATCATCGGCATCGGCCTCACCATTCTGGTACTGGGGTGGCGGCACATGATGGCGGGCGAGTTTGCCCATCTGTACGTCTATCTCTTTGCGCTGGTGTTCGGCGCTATCGGATTTATCGACGACTATCAGAAGGTAAAGCACCACCACAACACCGGGCTGACGGCGCTGCAAAAATTTGTATTGCAGCTGGCCGCCGCCGTGGCGTTCCTGTGCCTGATGCGGTACGAGGGGATGCTCAGCCCCAATCTGTATATCCCCTTCTAGAACACCCATCTTGTGCTGCCCTGGACAGTGTACCTCATCTTCGCCGCCTTCGTCATCGTGGGTACGGTGAACGCCGTCAACATCACCGACGGTCTGGACGGTCTCAGCACCAGCGTCACCATCCCCGTGGCGGTCTTTTTCACGGTCATGGCGGTGGTCTGGCCGGGCTTTGCCCAGCTTGGCACGTTTTCCGCCGCTATGGCAGGCGGTCTGGCAGGCTTTCTGCTGTATAACCACTACCCCGCCAAGGTGTTCATGGGCGACACCGGCTCCCTGTTTCTGGGCGGCGCGGTGGCGGCGCTGGCATTTGCCTACGATATGCCGCTGGTGCTGCTGCTGGTGGGTATCGTCTATATCTGCGAGACCCTGTCGGATATCATTCAGGTAACATACTTCAAGCTGACCCACGGCAAGCGCATCTTCAAGATGGCGCCGCTGCACCATCACTTCGAGATGTGCGGCTGGAAGGAGACAAAGATCGTGGCGGTGTTCTCCACCGTCAGCGCCCTGTTCTGCCTGCTGGCCTACTTCGCCGTGTACCAGCGCTTCAGCTTCTAAAAAACACTACGCAGTCGGGAGAGGAGGGACAGCCGTGACCCGCGACGAATACCGGGCGCAGAAGGCCGCCAAGGAGCGGATGCGCCGGACGGAGCAAAAGCACAAGCAGGCTGCCAAGGGCTCCATGGACGTCCCCTTCCTCATCCTGACGCTGCTGCTGACGGTGATCGGCCTGATCATGCTGTTCTCCGCCAGCTTTCCCCGCGCCTACTACGACACAGGGGACGGCACCTTCTACTTCAAGCGGCAGGCACTGTTCGCCGCAGTGGGTCTGGTGACCATGTTTGTGGTGGGCAAGATCAACTACCAGCGCTGGCGGGGTGCATCCCGTATACTGGTGGGTTTGGCGCTTTTCCTGCTGATCCTGGTCATTATCCCCCACAACCCACTGGCCATCACTGCCAACAACGCCACCCGCTGGCTGGGCATCGAGGGCGTGTTCTCTTTCCAGCCGTCGGAGATCGCCAAGCTGGCGGTCATCGTCTACTTCTCCGACACCATCTCAAAAAAACGGGAGAAAATGCTGACGTGGCGGCAGGGCATCCTGCCCTATGCGGCGCTGCTGGGCGTCATCTCCGTGCTGATGATGCTGGAGCCCCACCTGTCCGGCACGGTGCTGATCCTGTGTACCGGCGCGGTGCTGATGATCGTCGGCGGCATTCAGGCCTGGCTGGTAGCCGTCGGTGTCGGCGGTGTGGGTGCTGTGGGCTTTCTGTTTGTCAAGCTGGCGGAAAAGGGTATCATCAAGTACGGCTCCGCCCGTATCGCCATGTGGCACGACCCGTGGCTGGACTACTCCGGCGACGGCTACCAGCTGGCGCAGAGCCTGATCACCATCGGCTCCGGCGGTCTGCTGGGCGTGGGATTGGGACGCAGCCGCCAGAAATTCCTGTACCTGCCTGAGCAGTACAACGACTTTATCTTCTCCGTGGTGTGCGAGGAGCTGGGTCTGATCGGCGCCTGCGTCATCATGCTCATCTTCGCCCTGCTGATCCTGCGGGGCTTCTGGATCGCCCTCCACGCCCGCGACCGGTTCGGTGCGCTGCTGGTGGTGGGTATCATGACCCACCTTGCCTTGCAGACCTTCCTGAATATCGCGGTGGTGTCCGGCTTCGTGCCTACCACCGGTATCTCCCTGCCCTTCTTCAGCTACGGCGGCACGGCACTGTGCTTGCAGCTGGTGGAAATGGGCATCGTACTCAGCGTATCCCGGCAGATCCCCGCGCCCAAGGCGGGGTAACGCGCCTGCGGGAATGCACCGGCTCCGACGGCCCCATTTCTTTCAGCAGCGAAAGAAATGGGGGAAAGAACGCCGCC
>ERZ507033.508-NODE-508-length-16523-cov-4.862400_pt1 | contig 16523 bp, 8 predicted proteins | sample MGYA00512874_ERZ507033 | MGnify/ENA metagenome assembly ERZ507033
TCTTCGCTCTCGATGGCGGTGCCTTCTACGGTGGCGGTTTCGGTTTCTTCGGAGCACAGCTTTTCGGTATCATCGTTATCGACCTTTGGGCAGCTGCAACAGGTATCATCCTCTTCTGGAGTATCAAGAAGATTGCTGGACTCCGTGTTGACAAGCGAATCGAGGAGGAAGGTCTCGATATCTACGAGCATGGTGAGAGCTGCTACAACTAAAGTACTTTCATATATTGACGAGAGAGATTATTGATAAAAGTTTTGGTAAGCAGAATTATTATTCGTAATTTTGCAGCCAAAACTTTTTAAAACAGGAATGTATCACATAAAAAGAGAGATTATGAAGAAGATTTTAGATATGAAGAAGATGGGTGCCTTGGCACTCGGTTTGATGGCTTTTGCTCCTGCTGCCATGGCGCAGGACGAGGTAGAAACTTCTATCGGTGCTGATATCGTAAGCCAGTACTACTGGCGTGGTCAGGATTTGGGAGCCGTTTCCCTGCAGCCTACATTGGGTATCGGATATAAAGGTCTGTCTCTTACTGCTTGGGGAAGTGTAGGTCTTTCTCAGCCGGAAGATACCAAGGAGTTTGATCTTACCTTGGCATACGAGACGGGTGGTTTCCATATCGGTGTTACCGATTACTGGTTCAACTCTCCTAACGAGAAGTATTTCGCTTACAAGGCTCACGAAACCTCTCATGTCTTTGAGGCAAATGTAGGTTATGACTTCGGTCCGCTTGCCTTGAACTGGTACACCAACTTCGCTGGCAACGATGGAGTCAACAAGGATGGCGACCGTGCTTATTCATCTTATCTCGAGGCTACCGCTCCATTCAAGTTGGGTGGCTGCGATTGGGAGGCAAGCATTGGTGCTGTTCCATTTGCCACCACCTTCTATGGTGATGCCAACGGTTTTGCCGTTACCCACGTAGGTGTCAAGGCTACCAAGGATATCAAGATTACCGATTCCTTCTCTGTTCCTGTCTTTGCTCAGGTAGCTGCTAACCCTAGCACAGAGAAAGCTTATCTGGTAGTAGGTTTCACCCTGCAGCCATAAAGTGAGGTCATTTTTTCAGTTAGCATAAATATAAATGCCGATAGTTCGCTGGAACTATCGGCATTTTCTTTATATATAATAATGTGTATTACAGGTTGTTCAGCAAGTCTGCCTTGCCATCATTGATCAGCTTGATGACCAACTCTCCGAAGAGGGTGTTCTGCCATGCGAACCAAGGACGGGTGTATTTAGAAGCATCGTCCTTGTGGAAAGACTCATGGATGAATCCCATACCGGCATCCGTATTCAACAGCATCTTCATGCAGAAACGAATCTCATCATCGCTCTGTGCGGTAAAGCACTTCATCATGATAGACATAGGCCAAGGCATGTCATAACCGATGTGTGGACCACCGATACCCTCGCCAGCTTTGCCACGGAAGAAGCAAGGATTGTCCTCACTCCAAACGAAACGGCGGGTGTTCTGGTAGATAGGGTCGTTCATAGGAACATCACCCATATATCCCATACCCAGGAGGGAAGGAACGTTGGAATCGTCCATCAGGAGCTGGTTGCCGAAACCATCTACCTCGTAAGCATAGATCTTGCCATACTTAGGATGGTTGTAGATAGCATACTTCTGCAGAGCAGTATGTACCTCATCGGCAAGACTGCTGCAATCCTGCGCAATCTTCAGGGCAGCATCTTTCTTTGCTGCATCCTTCTCTGCCACGTGCTTCAAGATCTCTGCTGCCTTGTTCATGGAAGAAACTGCCATGAAGTTGGATGGAATCAGGAATGGAAGGATGGTAGCATCATCAGAAGGACGGAACATGGAAGCGATCAGTCCTACTGGTTTTACCGGAGCGCCGAAGCCGTCCCAGCCGATGGTATCGAAGGCACGGTCAGAAACACGGGTAAAGTGATAAGCCTTGGCTGTCACCTTGCGCTGCTGCTCGTGGAAGGTCTTCAGGATATTCTCGATAGCCTTCATCCATACTTCGCCGAAAATAGAGTCATCGCCTGTTACCTTCCAGTATTCGTAGGCCAGACGGATAGGGTAGCAGAAGGAGTCGATCTCATATTTGCGCTCGAATACATCCGGCTGCATCTTGGTGCGGTCTTTCTGCCAGCCGGCACCGGTAGGACCGTCATTGAAGGCATTGGCGTAGCGGTCGATGTTGATGCACTTCAACTGGCGGAGAATCACACCCTTCAGCATCTTCTTCAACTTTTCGTCCTTGTTGGCGAGGGCTACGTAAGGCCATACCTGGGCACCTGAGTCGCGGAGCCACATGGCTGGAATGTCACCGGTATATACGAATGTATCATCATCACCATTCTCGAGCACACGGTAGTGAACGGTGCTCTCCAGGGTGTTAGGATAGCAGTTGGCAAACATCCACGCCAGCTTTGGATTCTTCTTCAGGATTTTCTGTACTTCCTTGATCTTCTTCTCTACAGCTGCAGAAGTGAAGAGACGGTCCTCTACAGGAGGACGCTTTGACTCATATTTGCCATTCACTGGGGTTACCACCTTGGTATAGCGTGCATGCACATCTACCTCAGCATTCTCCTGAGCCATAGCGCTCATGGAGGCAAGAAGAGCCAATGTTAAAATAGTCTTTCTCATTATTTATATTTTTGTTGGTTAGTGCTTGATTCTTATGGACGGTCGGCAGGACGGGTTCCCCACTTTGATGGCTGGTTGCCCATCTGCAGTTCGAGGGTGCCGCCCTTCATGATGTCGTTGTACATGATGTATGACTTGCTGTATGGCTTGCCGTTCAACTTCACAGACTGTACGTACATGTTTTCCTTGCTGTTGTTCTTGCAGACGATGTTGAAGGTCTTGCCCTTGCCCACGTTCAGTTCAGCCTTGTCGAAGATAGGGCTGCCGATGACGTACTTGCCGCCAGCTGGCTCTACCTGATAGAGACCTACGGAAGAAAGCACATACCAAGCTGACATCTGACCCACGTCTTCGTTGCCGCTCAAACCGTCGAAGTCATCCTTGTACATCTCGTCCAGGGTCTGTCTGAGCAGACGGGCAGCCTTCCAAGGCTGACCTACATAGTTGTACATGTAGAGCACGTGATGGCTAGGCTCGTTGCCATGAGCATATTGACCGATCAGACCAGAGATATCTGGAGAAGCATTGGCACCCATCTCACCGGTAACGATGAAGAGAGAGTCGAGCTTGGTCACGAACTTCTTTTCATTGCCGAAGAGCTTCACGAGTCCGTGAACATCATGAGGCACCAGCCAGGTATATTGCCATGCATTTCCCTCGGTATAGTCATCTTCACGATGCTCTGCAGAGAATGGGTTGAAAGGAACGCGGAACTTGCCGTCGGAACTCAGACCGCGCATAAAGCCGGTCTCCTTGTCGAAGTACTTGCTGTAAGCCTTTGATCTGTTCTCGAAGTACTTGGCATCTTCCTTCTTGCCCAGCATGCGAGCCACCTTTGCCACACAGGCATCAGCCAGCGCATATTCCAAGCCCTTGGCAACGGTTTCCTTGGTAGGCTCCTTGTCGTATGGCAGATAACCATACTTCTTGAGCAATCCCATACCACGCTCATCGAGCATAGCCGACTTCTTCATCGCCTCGTAGGCTCCTTCCTTATCCTTCACATAGCCCTTCAGTACCATATCGGCAAGAACAGGAATGCCAGGGTTGCCCACCATACAGTTGGTTTCGTTACCCATCAGATGCCATACTGGCAACTTGCCCTGCTGGCGATAGATGTTGATGAAGGTGCTTGCCATATCTGGCAACATGTCGGTATGGATCATGGTCATCAATGGATGAGCAGCACGATAGGTATCCCAGAGTGACAAGGTGGTATAATTGGTGAAGTTGCCGTCATAGACCTTGCCGTCGGCACCGCGGTACTGACCGTTGACGTCTGAGAAGACAGATGGGGCGGTCATGGTATGATACATGGCTGTGTAGAAGATGCGGCGGGAGGTAGAATCGCTGGTCTCGATGTTCACCTTAGCCAGTTCCTTGTTCCAGGCAGCATCTGCATCAGCTACTACCTGACGGAAATCCCAGCCCGGAATCTCTTTCTCCAGGTTCAGCTTGGCGTTCTCTGCACTTACAGCGGACATACCGGTCTTTACCAACAATGGCTTGGTGACATCAGCAGCGGTAATCAGCCATCTGCCGGTGCCCAGTGGCTTCACGGTAACAGGCTGGGAGAATTCTGCGAAGAAGAATGCCTTCTGGTCGTTCGCCCATCCCTTTGAGAAACGGTGACCAGCCACGGTGGTAGCTGTAGTATTATCTACATTCATGTCCTTGGCTCCATCCCAGCCGATACCCTGCTTCAGGTCGAGTACCAGCTGTGCCTGCTGTGCATCAGCACCGAAAGTATAGCGCTGGAAACCGGCACGCTGTGTAGCGGTCAGCTCTACCCATACATTAGGCTGCTGCAGTTTGACAGCATAATATCCAGGACGCACGTTCTCGTTGTCGTGACTGAACTTGATTTGTTTCTGGTTGCCATCTACTACGGGCAGAAAAGCCACGTCACCCAGGTCGCCGATACCGGTACCGCTCAGGTGCTGGTGTCCGAAACCGATGAGGATGGAGTCAGAATGATGATAGCCGGAGCACCAGTCCCATCCGCGGGATGGTTCTGTAGGACCTAACTGGACATATCCGAACGGAACGTTGGCTCCGAGGAAAACGTGTCCATGTCCACCTGTTCCGATTCGGGGGTTGACAAACTGGGTTAGATTGCTCGACTTTGCTTGTTGAGCAAGCGATGCCTGAGAGTAGCCGCCGGCTAATACGCAGGTCATCATTAAAAGATTTATAATTCTCTTTCTCATAATGCTATAGTAACATCTACGGAATAATTGAATAAATTAGGTTATTTGTAATAAAACACAATAATGTTGCAAAGATACTAAAAAATTGGGAAAAACGGCACTATTCTATATATTTTTTAACTAAACTTTCATTGAATTGATGGGAGATTTGTAATCCCCCAATAAAAATAAATGTATGTTCTTATCTTATTTTTCTCTCTTTGTGTTATTTTGAAATGAATAATAGGGTTTATTCTTTCAAAATGAAAGATAAAGTGTATTGATGTATATTGATATGTTATTTCCATCCTTTTCTTAAGACAAAAGGTAACGGAAATCTTTTGTATATTGACAAAAAGTAGTAATTTTGCAGCCGAAACATAACAAAATGTTATTTGTTTTAGGTAAAAAGAGATAAAAATAACCGTAAAAGAAAGGAAAAGATATTATGTGTGGAATCGTATCTATCTTCAATATTCAGGAGCAAACTCCTGAATTGCGACAGCAAGCGCTTCGTATGAGCCAGAAGATTCGCCATCGCGGACCAGACTGGAGTGGAATCTACTGTGGTGGTTCAGCTATCCTGGTACATGAGCGTCTGAGTATTGTAGACCCTGAAAGTGGTCGCCAACCTTTGTTTGCACCAGACAAAAAACAGGTGCTTGCCGTAAACGGTGAGATTTATAATCATCAGGACATCCGTGCTCGTTTTGCCGGCAAATACCAGTATCAGACCGGTTCCGACTGTGAGGTGATTCTTTCTCTCTATCGTGAGATGCGAGCAGATTCCGACTTTGATACCTTAATATATAAAGGTGAGGATGCGCTCCACGCCCGTATCTCCAAGATGCTTGAAGAGCTGAACGGTATTTTTGCCTTCGCCCTTTACGATGCCGAACGTGATGAGTTTCTCATCGCCCGCGACCCTATCGGTGTTATTCCTCTTTATATTGGTTATGATAAGGATGGAAAAGTGCTGGTGGCAAGCGAGTTGAAGGCTCTGGAAGGTCAGTGCGACCACTACGAGCCATTCCTCCCGGGCCATTATTATTATAGCAAGAACCCTGGCATGAAGCGTTACTATACACGCGATTGGTTTGAGTATGCTGCCATGCAGAAAAAATATCAGATTGATGATGCCAAGAAGGCTGAAGAACAGCTGAAGAATGCTGAACCTCAGGAGAAAGCGGCAGTGAAAGAAATTCATGATGCTTTGGAGGCTTCTGTCAAACGTCAGTTGATGAGTGACGTTCCTTATGGTGTTCTTCTCAGTGGTGGTCTTGATTCTTCTGTCATTTCAGCCGTAGCCGAGAAATATTCTTCTACCCGTGTGGAAAATGGGGGAGAGACCAAGGCTTATTGGCCACGTCTGCACTCCTTTGCCGTAGGTTTGAAGGGTGCGCCTGACTTGGCAAAGGCACGACTGGTAGCCGAGCACATCGGAACCGTGCATCACGAAATCAACTATACTATCCAGGAAGGATTGGATGCTATCCGTGATGTCATCTACTTCATCGAAACATACGATGTGACCACCGTCCGTGCATCTACCCCGATGTATCTTTTAGCGAGAGTCATCCGAAGCATGGGTATCAAGATGGTGCTTTCGGGCGAGGGTGCCGACGAGGTATTCGGAGGTTATCTCTACTTCCATAAAGCACCGGATGCCAAGGCTTTCCATGAGGAAACCGTACGAAAGTTGGGTAAGCTCTATCTCTACGATTGTCTGAGAGCCAACAAGAGTTTGGCTGCATGGGGCATCGAGGGCCGTGTACCTTTCCTCGACAAGGAGTTCCTGGATGTAGCGATGGGTATGAACCCGGTTTTGAAGATGTGTCCGGATAAGACCATCGAGAAAAAGGTGGTTCGTGAGGCTTTTGCCGATTTGCTTCCAGAAGAAGTGGCATGGCGACAGAAGGAACAGTTCTCAGATGGTGTGGGCTATTCATGGATTGATACCCTGAAGCAGATTACCGCATCTGCCGTTAGCGATGAGCAGATGGCGCATGCTGCTGAGCGATTCCCTATCAACCCTCCACAGAATAAGGAGGAGTATTATTATCGTTCTATCTTCGCCGAGCATTTCCCAAGCGACAGCGCTGCCAAGAGCGTACCTAGTGTGCCTAGCGTAGCATGTTCTACAGCTGAAGCCCTTGCCTGGGATGCCTCTTTCAAGAATCAGAACGACCCTAGCGGCAGAGCCGTGGCGGGAGTTCACGAACAGGCGTATAAATAAGTGAAGAGTGAAGAATCACTTTGTACTTCATATTTAAGTAATAAAAATAGTTAGAAATAACCGATATAAAACGAACAAGAAATGGAAAAAGGATTGTACAGTTCAGCCTATGAGCACGATGCGTGTGGCGTAGGTATGGTGGTGAATATCCACGGTAACAAGAGTCATGAGCTGGTCGATAACGCCTTGAAGGTACTCGAGAACATGCGTCATCGTGGTGCAGAGGGTGCCGATAACAAGACGGGTGATGGTGCCGGTATCATGCTCCAGATTCCACATGAGTTTATTCTTCTTCAGGGTATCCCAGTGCCAGAAAAAGGTAAATATGGTACGGGTCTCGTCTTCTTGCCTAAGGATGAGAAGAAACAGCAGGATATTCTCTCTATCATGATTGAGGAAATTGAACGCGAGGGATTGCAGCTGATGCATCTCCGCAATGTGCCTACTAACCCTGATTGTCTGGGTGAGGCTGCTTTGAGTAACGAACCAGCTATCAAACAGGTGTTTATTACAGGTGTTACAGATGATAAGGTGCCTGTCTTTGAGCGCATCCTCTATCTTATCCGTAAACGTATTGAGAAACGTGTCAGTGATCCTGATTTCTATATTTGTTCGTTGTCTAATTCGAACATCGTATATAAGGGTATGTTGAGCAGCCTCCAGTTGCGCCAATATTATCCTGACTTGACCAATAATTATTTCACAAGCGGTCTGGCTCTAGTTCACTCCCGCTTCTCTACCAACACCTTCCCAACATGGAGTCTGGCTCAGCCATTCCGTCTCCTTGCCCACAATGGTGAGATTAACACCATCCGTGGTAACCGTGCCTGGATGAAGGCTCGTGAGAGTGTGTTGAGCAGCGAGGCTTTGGGCGATATCCGTGAGATTTCTCCTATCGTTCAGCCTGATATGAGTGACTCGGCAAGTCTCGACAATGTATTCGAGTTCTTCGTGATGAGCGGTCTGTCATTGCCTCATGCCATGGCTGTGATGGTGCCTGAGAGCTTCAACGACAAGAACCCTATCTCTGAGGATCTGAAGGCATTCTATGAGTACCACTCTATCCTGATGGAGCCATGGGATGGTCCTGCCGCCCTGCTCTTCAGCGATGGCCGTTATGCCGGTGGTATGCTCGATAGAAATGGTCTGCGCCCTGCACGCTATACCATCACCAAGAACGATATGATGGTAGTGGCATCTGAGGTAGGTGTGATGGATTTCGATCCTACCGAGATTGCCGAGAAGGGCCGTCTGCAGCCTGGTAAGATCCTCTTGATTGATACCCAGGAAGGCAAGATTTACTATGATGGCGAAATCAAGGAGCGCCTGGCTGAGCAGCATCCTTACCGCCAGTGGCTGAACACCAACCGTATTGAACTGGAAAAGCTGCGCAGCGGACGTAAGGTGGAAAACGCTGTAGAAAACCTCACTCGCAAGGAATTGGAATTCGGTTTTGGCGAGGAAGATATCGATGGTACCATCATTCCGATGGCTACCAAGGGTCAGGAGCCTACTGCATCTATGGGTAATGATACCCCACTTGCCGTACTCTCAGACCAGCCACAGATTTTCTTCAACTACTTTCGTCAGCAGTTTGCTCAGGTTACCAACCCTGCCATCGACTCTATCCGTGAGAACCTTGTGATGAGTCTTACCGAGTATATCGGTAGAGTAGGTTCCGGCATCCTGAACCCAGACGAAAGCAACTGCAAGATGGTTCGTCTGCCACATCCTATCCTGACCAATACCCAGTTGGATATCCTTCAGAATATCCGCTACAAGGGCTTCAATACAGTAAAACTCCACATGCTCTTCGAAACCGCCAAGGGCGAAGAAGGACTGCATGAGGCATTGGATGAACTTTGTAAGCAGGCTGCCCAGAGCGTGGATGATGGTTACAACTACATCATCTTGAGCGACCGTGGCGTGGATGAGACCCATGCCGCCATCCCATCTCTGCTCGCCGTGAGCGCCGTACATCATTATCTGATTGATGCCGGCAAGCGTGTGCAGACTGCCCTCATCGTTGAGAGCGGTGAGATTCGTGAGGTAATGCACGCAGCCCTGTTGCTGGGTTACGGTGCATCAGCCCTCTGTCCATACCTGACATACGCCATCCTCGACGACCTGGTAAAGAAGGGAAAGATTCAGGAGGATTACCATACAGCCGAGCAGAACTACATCAAGGCTGTGAAGAAGGGCTTGTTCAAGATTATGGCTAAGATGGGTATCTCTACCATCCGAAGCTATCGTGGTGCCAAGATCTTCGAGAGCATCGGTTTGAGCGAGAGCCTCCTGAAGAGCTACTTCGGAACAGAGGTGAGCACCATCGGCGGTATCGGACTCGAGACCATCGCCCGTGATGCCATCCGCCTGCACGACAAGGCATTCGAGACCAAGAAGCTCGACTTCCTGCCAAGTCTCGGACAGTTCCACTATCGCAAGGACGGTATCAAGCACGCTTGGAACCCAGAGACCATCGCCACCCTGCAGCTCGCAACCCGCAAGGGCGATTACGATCTCTTCAAGAAATATACACATCTCGTTGACGATAAGCAGGAGCCTATCTTCATCCGCGACTTCTTCTGCTTCCGCAAGAATCCTATCTCTATAGATAAGGTGGAGCCGGTAGAGGAAATCGTGAAGCACTTCGTTACCGGTGCGATGAGTTTCGGTGCCCTCTCCAAGGAGGCTCACGAGGCAATGGCACTCGCCATGAACGCCCTCGGCGCTCGAAGCAATACCGGTGAAGGTGGTGAGGATAACGAACGATTCCATTCTACACAGGATGGCATCAGCCTCTCCAGCAAGACCAAGCAGGTGGCTTCCGGTCGATTCGGTGTGACTACTGAATATTTGGTAAATGCAGAGGAAATCCAGATCAAGGTGGCACAGGGTGCTAAACCGGGTGAGGGTGGTCAGTTGCCTGGCTTCAAGGTCAACGAGGTCATCGCCAAGACCCGTCACTCTATCCCTGGCATCAGCCTGATTTCTCCTCCACCTCATCACGATATCTACAGTATCGAGGATTTGGCTCAGCTCATCTTCGACCTCAAGAATGTGAACCCTAAGGCGGCTATCTCCGTGAAGTTGGTAGCTGAGAGTGGTGTGGGTACCATCGCTGCCGGTGTGGCTAAGGCGAAGGCAGACCTCATCGTTATCTCTGGTGCTGAGGGTGGTACAGGTGCCAGCCCTGCATCTAGTATGCGTTTCGCAGGTATCTCTCCTGAAATCGGACTTTCTGAAACCCAGCAGACACTGGTGAAGAACGGTCTTCGCGGCCAGGTTCGCCTGCAGGTGGATGGTCAGTTGAAGAGCGGTCGTGACATCATCCTGATGGCTTTGCTCGGTGCTGAGGAATTCAGTTTCGGTACGGCAGCCCTCATCGTTTTGGGTTGTGTCATGATGCGTAAGTGTAACCTGAATACCTGTCCTATGGGTGTTGCAACACAGGATCCTAAGCTCCGTGCGCACTTCCGTGGCAGCTACAAGTACCTCATCAACTACTTCCGCTTCCTCGCCGAGGAGGTTCGTGAGTATCTGGCTGAGATGGGTTACACCTCATTGAACGATATCATCGGTCATACCGAGCTCATCGTCCGCAAGAAGGATGAGGAGATTGTTCCTACCGAGGGTGCTGATGCCGTAGAGCCAGAGGTGGCTAAGAGCATCGAGGAAAAGGCAGACTTGCTCGACTTCTCTCGCTTGCTGCATCGTGAAACAGGTCATTGCTCACTCTATCATACTACTGAGCAGATTCATGACCTCGACAATGTACTCGACCAGCAGATTATCCGTGGTGCACAGCGTGCCATCGAGAACCAGGAAGAGGTGAACCTCGACTTCGCCATCAAGAATACTGATCGTGCTGCCGGTGCGATGCTGAGCGGTATGATTGCCGAGAAATATGGTGAGGCTGGTCTTCCAGACAAGACCGTGAACGTGAAGTTCAAGGGTTCTGCAGGTCAGAGCTTCGGTGCCTTCCTGGTCAAGGGAGTAGATTTCAAGCTCGAAGGTGAGACCAATGACTATTTTGCCAAGGGACTTTCAGGAGGTCGTATTTCCATCCTTCCTCCTATCCGCAGCAACTTCTCTGCCGAGGATAACATCATCGCCGGTAACACCGGTCTGTATGGTGCCACAAGTGGTGAGTTGTATATCAATGGTAAGGTAGGCGAGCGCTTTGGTGTTCGTAACTCCGGTGCCATCGCCGTGATTGAGGGTGCTGGTGACCACTGCTGTGAGTATATGACGGGCGGTAGAGTAGTAGTGCTCGGTGAAACGGGCCGTAACTTCGCCGCTGGTATGAGTGGTGGTGTTGCCTACGTATGGGATAAGAACCACAACTTCGATTACTTCTGTAATATGGATATGGTGGAGATTAACCTCGTGGAAGACAGCACCTATCGCAAGGAGTTGCATGAGTTGATTCGTCAGCATTATCTCTATACTGGCAGTAAGCTCGCCCGTACCATGCTCGATGACTGGAACCACTACGTAGAGGATTTCATCCAGGTAGTGCCAATCGAGTACAAGCGAGTTCTCCAGGAGGAGCAGGTAAAGAAGTTACAGCAGAAGATTGCGGATATGCAGCGCGATTACTAATTTTAACATTAGAAAAAAGATGGGAAATCCAAAAGCATTTTTGACTATACCTCGCAAGGAAGCAGGTTATAGACCAATTCACGATAGAATCCTCGACTTCAGCGAGGTAGAACAGACTTTGAATAGCAACGACCGCCGACAGCAGGCTTCACGTTGCATGGATTGTGGCGTGCCTTTCTGCCACTGGGCTTGTCCGCTGGGCAACAAGGCACCGGAGTGGAATGATGCCCTCTATAAGGGCGATTGGGAGCAGGCTTACCGTCTCCTCAATTCCACCAACGACTTTCCGGAGTTCACAGGACGCATCTGTCCTGCACTCTGCGAGAAGGCGTGTGTATTGAATCTCATGGATCATGAGCCAACCACCAACCGTGAGGATGAGTGTGCCATCGTGGAGCACGCCTTCTCAGAGGATTATGTACATGTTGAGATTCCTGAGCGTAATGGCAAGACCGTGGCTGTCATCGGTGCCGGTCCTGCGGGATTGGTAGCTGCCAACCAGTTGAACCATAAGGGATATAAGGTAACAGTATTCGAGGCACGTGAGAATGCCGGTGGGCTGTTGCGTTATGGTATTCCTAACTTCAAACTCAACAAGAGCATCATCGACCGCCGTCTTCGTCTTCTCGAAGAGGAGGGCATCGAGTTCAGATACAATCAGCAGATTGATGTAACTAAATTGCCAGAAGGCTTCGATGCCTATGTGGTATCTACCGGTACGCCAACGGCACGCGACCTGAAGATTCCTGGACGAGAGCTGAAGGGTGTTTATTTCGCCCTCGAACTGCTTTCTCAACAGAATCGTATCCTTGCCGGTATGGAGTTCTCTAAGGACGAACTGGTTAACTGCAAGGGCAAGGATGTGTTGGTAATCGGTGGTGGTGATACGGGTTCCGACTGTATCGGTACCGCTCATCGCCAGGGTTGCAAGAGTGTAACCCAGATTGAGATCATGCCTAAGCCGGTAGAAGGTCCTGAGGATCCTAAGAATCCTTGGCCAAACTGGCCTCGCACCCTGAAGACCACCTCCAGTCATGAGGAAGGCTGTACCCGCCGCTGGAACATCAACTCTCTGGAGTTCCTGGGAAAGAACGGTAAGCTGACAGGTGTGAAGGTTCAGCCTATCGACTGGAAGCCAAACCCAGAGGGTGGTCGCCCATTGATGGTAGAGGCAGGCGAGCCGGAAATCATCAAGGCAGAGGCTGTGTTCCTGGCAATGGGCTTCCTGAAGCCACAGCAGCCTGAGTTTGCCGAGAATGTCTTCGTGGCTGGTGATGCTGCCAGTGGAGCTTCTCTGGTGGTTCGTGCCATGGCAAGCGGTAGAAAGATTGCTGCTCAGGTAGATAAGTTCCTGAACAAGTAATATTCGGTTATTTTTAACTATAAGTGTAGGGAGGTAAACCTTGTGACGAGGTAAGCCTCCCTTTTTTGTGCTCGTAACGGGTGAATAGAGAGCTACTTTCGCTTTTACCCTTCACCCTTCACCAAAGTGATGTAAGTTGTTGCGTGTGAGAAACTTGTGCGGGTGAAGGGTTGGCTCAACCCTTCACCCACCCTTCACCACCCTTCACCCAGTATTTCTGTTAGCGAGATCTTCTCTTGGGTCATGCTTCGGTCTTCATATGTGACCAGCTTCGGTCTTCAATGATGACCAGCTTCGGTCTTCAATGATGGCTAGGCTTAGGGATGAGGTGAAGGGTGGGTGAAGGGTGGGTGAAGGGTTGAGTCAACCCTTCACCTCTCAGAACCCCTGTGTTTATCGGGGTTTCAGGCGATTTGGTGAAGGGTGAAGGGTAAAAGCGAGAGTAGTCTTTTTCTCTCAACTTCTCTCTCCTTCTTCCCTGTTGCTTCTCCTCCTTCTTCTTGTTGCTTCTCTTTCTTCCTCCCGACGTGTTGTTTCTTGCCTGGCAATGGCAAGAAATTGCCCTGGCAAGGGGCAATATAGTGCCATAGCCAGGCAATATACGCTACGAGCCTCTTTATCATCCGCCAGCACTATCGTGGCGATCTCTAAGTGACGTCCTGGCACCTCGTAAGTATCATCATCACCTTATTATATTAATAAACCTATCGTTGGTAAGCCCCACACGCCCTCTTCTTCGTTTCTTCAAGAATGCAAGCCCGCTAGGCGTCCCGCCGGATTTGCATGCAAGCCCGCTAGGCGTTCCGCCGGATTTGTAATCCGGCGTTAGAAAATGTCCTAACCTATTTATGCTCTGCGGATTTGCAATCCGCAGCAAAGTAGTATGCTTTTCCTTTTGTTGGGGGGATTGCAAATCCCCCGGTTTTAATAGGTCGAACCTTTTTTTACGGCGGATTGCAAATCCGCCGGGACGCCTAGCTGGTTGATATGAATCAATTGAATTGACAAGGATATTTTCGTGTAAACGTTATCATTGCTGTAAAATAGGGGAGAAAAGGGGGAGAAAAGAGGGGAGAATACTTAAAATATTTAAAATTTAAGGCATTTTGCTAAAAATAATGGGGAGAAAACTTTCTAATTCAAAAAAAAGCTTTACCTTTGCAGCGGTATATATACAAATTGGTAACGATAATATAGAAACTAAGAATGATAAAATGATAAAAAGGAGAGTGAAGGCAAGACCTAAGTCAACAACATACACTGGCTACTTCGTCGAGCTTGACCTTTCTAAAATATAATAATGAGTTAGACAACATAAGTTTAATTAAATTTTTTATAAAAAATGAAAAGACAATTAACTAGTATTTTGCTCTTCTCTGCCCTCTTGGTGGGTGGAGCTAGCACTTTCGTATCTTGTACAGATCACGAAAGCGACAGTGCTTACGACACTAGCGTTTCTCAGATCGCAAAACTGACCGAATTGAACAAGTGGTTGGGCGAATTGAAGGAGACCAACCCTGATTTGGCATCTGCCATTGATGCTCGTATCCAGGCAAACATGGAAGTTATCAAGGACGGTGTTTTTGCTGATAAGGAGCGCATCGAGGCAGCTATCCAGGGTTCTCAGGCTTACCAGAATCTTAAGGGAACTGTAGAAGGAGTTGATTCTCGTGTCTCTGCACTTGAGAGATTGCGTTTGACAGATTCTATCGCTGCTAAGAAGATTACAGACGCTTTGAATCATCGTCTTGATTCTGTTTCTGGTAGCTTGAATAGCGCACTCAATACCTTGCTTGAGCAGAAACTTGATGGTATTACAGTTAATGCAATGGAGAATCCTGTAACTGGTTATTGGAATGCTTCATTCATCGGTTTGAATATGAAGTTGGCTTCTTCTTTCTACGGTGTTGCTGCAGATGGTACCGATGAGTGGGGTGGCGTAATAGAGCCTGATTCGGTGCTCGGTAAGGGCGGTAATGCTGGTTACCTCTATGTTTCTTTGAACCCAACAGAGATTGATCCTTCTTTGGTTAAGGTAGAGTTGGTTAACAGCCAGGGTGAGCCTGCTAAGGGCTTCGAGCTTGGTGCTATCGAGAATACTGATAAGGTCTTGACTTTTGGTACAAAGGCAACTTCTGTTTCTGCTAATGGTTTCTATCAGGTTCCTGTTATTGCTTCTGATCCTCAGAACGATGGCGTTGAATTCGATAAGGGCGCTTTGGCTGCTGCAGCTAAGAATGTACTTAATGAGTTGAGAAATCCAAAGGAGAATGATTTGGATTTGAGCAAGATTGCTTCTGCTTTGTATAAGAATATCCCAGTATTGACAGCATACGGTGTTAAGGCTGAGTATTACTTGTATAATCCAGATACACAGAATCTTGAGCTTCATAAGACTATTAAGCATGCTGTTAGCGACTATGATATCGCTGCTGTTGCTGTTAAGCCAGTTTCTTTCAACTTCTTGAAGGACAATGCTACTCTTGACAAGCTTTCAGATTGGGCTGTTGAGAACTTCCGTTTGCCTTCTTTGTCAAGCAAGTTGGATAAGTTCGCAGATGCTCTTGACGTAAAGGTTACTCTTTCTGCAGACAAGCAGAATATTAATGTTTATACAATTGTTGCATTAACTGGTGTTGAAGTTGAGTATGACGAGACTACTAAGAAGGCTTGGTTCAAAGATAATAATGGTCCTATTCAGGGTTCTGAAATCAAGAATGTATCAGAAGTTGAGAAGATAACAGGTGTAACTTCTCAGAATGTTTACAAGATTACAACAACTGATAATACAATTGCTGATGTAGTTGATGAGTTGAATACTCAGATTGCTGGTAAGTTGGAGCCTATTAAGAATGATATCAATAAGGTAGGTGACAAGTGGGAGAACGTAATCGCTAAGGTTAACCCATTGTTGAAGAAGGTAGCTTCTAAGATTGGTAGCGCTAATAAGTTGTTGCAGCCAACTATCCTTTATGTTGATCAGAATGGCAACCCTAACACTCTTAGCACAATCGGTGGTCGCCTCGGTACTCGTTTCGTAGGTACAGGTGCTACTACTCTCTATCCTACATCTTGGACAGCTGAGCTCTTGGCTCCTGCTTACAAGAAGTCTATCTCTGTTGAGACTGAGAATGGTACTCCTGTTGATCCTAAAATTGCTTCTGTAACTTTGACAGATGGTACTTCTGCTGCTGAGCCTTTCGCTGGTTCTGTTAACAAGGTGATCTTCAATGCTGAAAAGGCTGGTACTTACACTATCGTTTACAAGGCTATTGACTACTCAGGTCTTGTGGTTAAGAAGACATTTAACGTTAATGTTGTAGAGTAATTTAAGAAAAATATCGTTAGTGGCAAGCTTGCTTGCCGCTAGCCAAATCTTAAAAACAATATTTTAAAATAATTAGATTAAAGATTATGAAATTAAATAAAGTAATACTGTCAGGTGTTGTTGCTTTGAGTTGCGTTAGTGCGTCAGCTCAGGAAGCAGATAAGACTGTAAATGTC
>ERZ507033.535-NODE-535-length-16146-cov-4.537505_pt1 | contig 16146 bp, 11 predicted proteins | sample MGYA00512874_ERZ507033 | MGnify/ENA metagenome assembly ERZ507033
GCCTTGCATATAATCGACTCGATATGCAATTAAGTCAAACATTGCATATGGCAATAGAGTTATATGATAATCTGAATTATTTATTGGTGCCAGATCATGATGATGATATCACCCTTTTTGATGATGATACAAACCCGGAAGTGGTTAGTTATTATCAAATGAAGACGAATGAAGAGTCAATTAGTATAGATACAGCGATTTCAGAGGACTGGTTAGCAAAATTATATGAGCAGCTAAGCAATCCAAAGTGGCTAATTGATGAACTTGGATTGATTACAAACTGCCCTTTAAAATTGAAAGTACCATATGTTGACAAGAATGGGAAAAATCGAAAGAAAGAAAAAATTTATACGGTAGATAAAACTCCTTTTTTGAATTTTGACCCGGCTGTTGTAAAAAAGATAAAAGAAGATATTGCAAAGAAAAAAGGGATTTCTGTAGAAGAAGTTGATTTGTCAAAATTTGTGCATATGAGGACAACGCTGTCCATTGCAAAACATCGGGAAATCGTTCAACAGGAAATGAACGACTTTTTGAAAGAAAAATATCCATCAATTACAGTTGAAATGGCTAAAACAATTTTTAGTACAATGATGGATTTGCTGGCGCGTCGGCAGGGATGCGAGAGATTGAACGAAGAGGCTCCATTTATTGAAGTTAAAAAGAAAAAAGGTGTTTCGAAAGCGGATTTTTCAAGAGTTATTACGGACTCAATGCTCGTGTCTATTCCAAGATTCGATGAGATAGAGAGAGTTATGGAATATCCGGACGATGAAAAATATAAAGCTTCATATGAGTACACACGGATAATGCAGGATTTATCCGGAAAATCGGAATCATTTAGAAAGCTTTTATATTGCGTAAAAGATGCTTGCGAAAAAAATGTGAGAAAATCTGAAGAAACGATAAGAGATTATTGCAATCGCTTAGCAGATCGAGTTACTGAAAAGAATATTTTATATAACAAGACATATGTTTCAGTTTTAATTTGTTGCGTCCTTATAAATGGATGGGAGTGAGCAATATGAAAAATGTATATTTTAAAAGCATTATTATTGCAGATTTGCAAAGCGAAACGGCTCGCAGTCAAACATTTGAAAAGGGCTTTAATGTTATAACAAGTACGGATAACCATGTGGGAAAATCGTCGTTACTGAAGTCGCTTTATTACACATTGGGTACTGAAGTTAAATTTGACTCTGTATGGACAAGACAGCCGAAACTGTATGTGCTATCTTTAGATGTTGATGGAAAAGAATATTGTGTGGCACGTTTTGGGAAAAATTATGCAGTATTTGAAGATGACGAGCTTTTAAAAATTACAGATAGCGTTAGCAAAGAACTGGCACCATTGATTGGAGAGATTTTTGGCTTTTCCGTTTACCTTCCAAACAAAAAAACTAAGAAAATTGAGATGGCACCACCGGCATTCATGTTTTTGCCATATTATATAGACCAAGATAAAGGTTGGAATAATCTATACGGAAGCTTTGAGTCAATTGACCAATATCAGAAGGATGATAGAATAAAATCGCTGTATTACCATCTTAATATTTATACCAAAGAAACCATCCAACTGATGGCAAAACGTGATCTTCTTAAAGAGCAGGAAGGGAAGCTTCAAAGTGAAATAAATCGACTTAAAACGATTGTAGAAGCTTTGCAGGAGGAAATAGGGAATCTTCCACCGGCAGATGATGAGGCTGAATTAGAGGCGCACTTGGAAATTCCAAAGGAAAGAATCGAGAAGCTTGTTGAAAAAATCGGAAAATCTAGAAATCAAATTCAACGATTAGAAACTGCATTGTATCAACATAAATGTCAACTGCGCGCAATAAAGAAACAGACCGTGGCATCTTCTAGAGATGTGAATTCAAACCATACGAAATTTCAAGTTTGCCCGAATTGCGGATATATCTTAGATGAAGAGATTTTTGATATTGTAAGATTCAATTATGGGGAGGCTAATAAAGAGTATATGTGCAAAGAGGTTCAATTATTAATTGAATCGCTTTCGGAAAAATTGAGAGTAGAAAAGAAAAATTATGTAGAGCTTAATCATCAGCTGGAAAGTAACGAAAAGATTTTTGATGAAGAAAAAAATGAATACAATACATATCTGCGTCAGCGTGGGTTAAGGGAATCGATTCGTCGGTTCCAAAATCAGTTGACAGAAAATATTAGACAAGGGTATGATCTTGACCAGGAAGCCAAGAAAATAAAAAAAGAGCTTAGTAAACTGCCGACTGAGAAGCAAGTGGAGGAAAAATATATTGAAAATGCTCGGCTGAATATTATGAAGTTGGGAGCATGGGATTCCGCATATGATGGCCAAATCCGCTTGTTAAAGCCAATAAAAGCACAGGGAACATTAGAAAATAAAATTATATTAGCGCAGTCTGTTGCACTATTTGAAACGATGGAAGATTTTAAAAGTAGCGCAACGAGATTTCCATTTGTTGTTGACTCACCTAGAGCTAAAGAGGCGAGCGTGTCAAGTAGTCAAGAAATTATAAGTCTGATTGCACAATTGAAAATGTTGCCGCAGGTTATATTGGCAACGATTGATTATGAAAAATTCAACGAGAATCTCCCAGAACCAGCGAAAATCATTAGTCTGACTGAGCCGAGAGCATTACTTAACAAAGTAGATTTTATGGCTAACAGACAACATATTATGGAGATTGCAGATCTTCTAATGAACCATGACTGGGTAAAGCCGTGAGGCTACTGTTAAAACTATGCAAATATGTGTGATGTGCTTGATAAAGCGGAAGACGGAGGCATTGCGAAAGGTGAGAGCCGTGCTGAACTGATGAAAGAGCTTGGAATCAGCTAAAAAATTGAAAATAGCGATTTGTCGTTATTCCGAACGCTCTGTAATTTTGGCACCCGCTCAGGCTGCGATCAAAAATCCCCGCAAGTGATGGTGTGAGCGCTTGAAAAGCGCGAATAAAAACCCATAAAGCAAACGAACCGCCCCGGTTTCCGAAGCAGGAAGCCGGGGCGGTTTTTTGCACAAAGAAGAAAGCTCTTTTTCGGAACTTTGATGAATTTGAGCGGTGCTGTTGACAGCAGAAAGGCAGAGGCATATCTTTGAAACGGAAATCAGAGTATGGCAGGATGAAAATGCCGACCGGATGAGAATGGAACGGACGGGCTGTTTTTCATTTCCGGAGATAAAGCCATGAAAGTACGGATTATGGGACATGTCGTCTGCTATGCTTACTACATGGGATACACGACCCATCAGGAAAGGAGCAAAAATGAGACGGATGCTGGATCAATCACGGCTTCTGGCCGGCAAAACGGACCCGGAAAATAGCAATCTGTGGCTGCCGCTCTGGATGCACCTGAGGGATACGGCAGAGATCATGGAGCTTCTGGTGCGGAAATGGCTGCCCGACAGCGTAAAAAAGGCATCCGGATTGGAAGAGGAAGAATTGGTGCAGCTGGCCCGCTTTTTGGGCTGGGGACACGATCTGGGTAAGGCGATTTTAATCTTCCAGAGCACGATCATGCAGTGCTTGCCCGAGGCGAAACAACGGCTGGAACGCCTGACACCGCTGAGCTGCCAGAAACTGAACCGGTGCGAAACGCCCCATGCCCGGGCGAGTGAAGCAATTTTGAGAAAACTGGGGTGCCCTGACGGGATCGCTTCGGTCGCGGGTGCTCATCATGGCAAGCCGCAGAACGGCACAGAAGTTGACAAACAGTTTACATGCTGGGAAGTCAACTACTACCCGGAAGAGCAAAAGGGCATCTGGGAGGGCTTTTGGAACGAATTGCTTCAGGCGGCACTGCAGGACAGTGGCTATTCCGGGGTGGACGCGCTGCCGGTGCTCAACCAGCCCGAAGAGATTTTGCTGACGGGGCTTTTGATCATGGCGGACTGGATCGCCAGCAACACGGATTATTTCCCGCTGATCCCTGTGGAAGAGACGGGCAGTGAGGAGGTTTATCCGGAACGTGCGGATCGGGCGTGGCGCGAATGGGATAAACAGGAGACGGCTTCACCCTGGGCGGCGCAGACCACCATTGCAGAGCCGGAGGAATTTGCAAAGCGGTTTGGCTTTGCCCCAAATGCGGTGCAGCAGGCGGCTATGGAAGCCGCCAACACCATGGATGCACCGGGCATTTTGATTCTGGAAGCACAGATGGGCGTGGGCAAGACCGAGGCGGCGCTGGCGGCAGCGGAAATTCTGGCGGCACGCTTTGGAGCGGGCGGCATCTTCTTTGGTCTGCCCACGCAGGCAACGGCAAACGGGCTTTTTCCGCGTTTGCTGCAATGGGCAGAAAATCAGCCTGATGATCTGCCCAGATCGATCCGGCTTGCGCACGGCATGGCGGAACTGAACGAAGAGTATATCCGCCTGCAGCAACGGCCGGTGCGGGTGCAGGACGACTGGGACGACCCGGAAGCAGAAGAGCAGCGGGTGCAGGTGCATCAGTGGTTCCGGGGCAGCAAGCAGGCGCTGCTGGCAAACTTTGTCATCGGCACGGTAGACCAGCTGTTGATGGCGGCTCTGTGCCAGAAGCATGTGATGCTGCGCCATCTGGGCCTTGCGGGCAAGGTGGTGATCGTGGACGAATGCCACGCTTATGATGCGTACATGAACCGCTATCTGGACCGTGCGCTGGAATGGCTGGGCTGGTACAAGGTGCCGGTGATCCTGCTGTCGGCCACGCTGCCCGCCCGGCGGCGTGCAGAGCTGGTCGAGGCTTACCAGCAAAAGCGCCGTCCCGGCCCGGATGCGCCGTGGAAAACCAGCTGCGGCTATCCGCTGCTGACATGGACGGACGGTGCACAGGTGCAGCAAAAGACCATCCCGCTGGATACGGCCGCCCGGAATGTGCAGACAGTGCGCCTGACAACGGAAGAACTGCCCGATTTCCTGTCCCAGAAAATGCAGGCTGGCGGCTGCGCGGGCGTCATCGTCAATACGGTGCGCAAAGCGCAGGAGGTGGCGCAGCGGCTGCGTCAGGTGCTGCCCGAAAAGGAAGTGCAGGTGTTCCATGCACAGTTCCTGATGCCAGACCGCGCCGCGCGGGAACAGGAGCTGATGCGGCGCATCGGTAAGCGCTCCACCGCTGCAGAGCGTGATGGGCTGATCGTGGTAGGTACGCAGGTATTAGAGCAGTCGTTGGATGTGGATTTCGATGTAATGGTTACAGAGCTTTGCCCGATGGATCTGCTCTTACAGCGCATCGGCCGTCTGCAGCGCCACCCAGATCGGTCTCGTCCGCAGCCGCTGCAAACAGCGGTCTGTGCTGTGCTGGACACGGGCACAGAGGAATTTGACAGGGGCAGTGAGGCGGTGTACGGTCAATGGCTGCTCTGGCGCACCCGGGCATGCCTTCCGGAGAGCATCTGCCTGCCCGAAGATATCTCTCCGCTGGTGCAGAAAGTCTACGGCTGGGAACAGGCCGATGTATTGCCTGAAACGGAACGGAGTGAGGGCATGCGCAAAGCCTACGAGTTTGCGCAGGCCCAGCGCAAAGAGCGGGCGCAGGCGTATCTTGTGCTGCAGCCTGAGGTCGATGAAGATTTTCAGGAACTCAATACATTGGATGACTGGATGCAGAATGTGGGGGCACATTCTGATGCAGCTGCCCGGGCGGCGGTGCGGGATGGCGACCCCTCGGTGGAGGTGCTGGTGATGCAGCGCCGGGCAGACGGAAGCATCCACTTCCTGCCGTGGCAGGAAAACGGCAGAGCGGTCGCATCCGATCAGCCGCCGCAGCCCGAAGATGCTTTGCAGATCGCCCGGCAGAAGCTGCGGCTCCCGGCGGTGTTCGGCAAAGCGTGGAAGGTGGACGAGGTCATCCGGGAACTGGAAGCGGACAACCGCAGCTGCCTTGCGGCGTGGCAGTTGTCGCCGCTGCTGCACGGAGAGCTGGTGTTGCTGCTGGACGAAAACCTGACCGCCCATCTTGCGGGCATGGAGCTTTGTTATGACCGTGAAAACGGCCTGACCTACCAAAAGGAGGAAACGGATGAAGGAGATCGAATTTAACCTGTTGACGGAGCCGTGGGTCCGGGTTCGTCGGCCGGACAACACCGTGCAGGAGGTCTCACTGACCGACGCACTGCTCCATGCGCAGGATTATGTGGATCTGGCAGGCGAAATGCCCACGCAGGATGCCGCCATGCTGCGACTGCTGCTGGCGGTGCTGTTTACCGTGTTTTCCCGCGTGAATGCGGAAGGTGAGCCGGAGCCTTTGGAAAAAAGAGGTCAGGCGTTGCGGCGCTGGGGAGACTTATGGAAGCTGGGGCATTTCCCGGAGCAGCCGCTGCGGGACTATCTGGAACAGTGGAAAGACCGCTTCTGGCTGTTCCACCCGACACATCCCTTCTGGCAGGTGCCGGGGGCGGAAATCGGGACAGCCTGCAGCGCGGCGATGCTCAACGGCGAAATGATAGAGAGCAAAAATAAACTCCGACTCTTTCCGTTGTATGCAGGGCAGAGCAAGGAGCGGCTGAGCTACCCGCAATCCGCCCGGTGGCTGCTGTCCGTGAACGGCTTTGATGATACGTCTTTGAAGCCGAAAGAAAAGAATCTGCCATCTATAAGTGTTGGCTGGCTGGGGAGTCTTGGCTATATTCAGGCGCTGGGGAACAACCTGTACGAAACATTGATGCTGAATCTTACCCTGCTGAAGGATGGCCGGGAATACTGGAGTGAAAACCGCCCGTGCTGGGAACTGGAGACCCCAAGGAGCGCAGAGCGCACGAAAATCCCCTGCCCGGACGACCCAGCACAGCTGCTGACCCTGCAATCCCGACGGCTTCTGCTGCACAGGACAGAGGAAATGGTGGATGGCTACTTTGCATTGGGAGGCGATTTCTTCTCCAAAGAAAATGCTTTTGCGGAGCAGATGACCGTCTGGCGCAACGCTGCCAAAAAGAACGAGCCGGCGGTGTTTGTGCCCTGCCGCCATGACCCGGCCCGGCAGTTCTGGCGGGAGTTTCCGGCGGTGTTTTGTCAGGGCAGTGGCCACCGCCCCGGCGTGGTACGCTGGACGGAGAAGCTACAGGAACAGCGGCTGGGAATCCTGGACCCCCGGCGGAAGATCCATTTCCGCATCGTTGGAGTGCTTTACGCCACCCAAAACCACATCGAAGATATCTTTAGCGACAGCCTGACCTTTCAGGCAGGGCTGTTGGACGAACTGAGCTGCAAATGGCAGGAGCGCATCGTAAGAGAGATCAATAACTGCGAAAAAGCAGCACAGTGTGTGGGGTATCTGGCGCAGGATATCGCCATTGCGGCCGGGAACAAAAATGAAAATGTCGGCGACTCTGTCCGTGCACAGTTCTACTTTGCGGTGGACCAACCCTTCCGCCAGTGGCTGCAGGCAATCGACCTGGAAAGGGACGACCCGGACAAGACCGTTCTGCGCTGGCAGGCGCAGGCGCACAGCATCGCGGAGAAGCTGGGGAAACAGATGGTGATGGAGGCCGGAAACGCCGCTCTGAAAGGGCACCGCATTGTGGTGGACAAGGGCAAAAAAACGGAGCGCACCATCCTGTATACCTCGCCAAAGGCCTATAACTGTTTTCGCGCAAAGCTTTGGGAGATCTATCCCAAAACAGAATCATAAAGGGGGAATTGGATGAAAACACAGGACGTCAGAATGTATACGGCACAGCGGCTGCACTGGCTTTGGGCCCTGCCGGACAACCAGCGGCGGGCAGAACTGGCAAAACTGCGGCGGGGCGTTGGACACGCACCCGGCGATCTGCCGGAGCTGTGGGGGAGTTTTCTGCGGGGAATGCCGGAAGGCTTTCAGGGTGTGGAAAACGGCCCTTCCCACGCAGAGTGGGCGGTCTACCTTGCCCTGACCCTGTACGCTGTGCATCAGCAGGGAAACGACCAGCCCATGAACCGCCCGGGCAATACGCTGGGCCGGGCGGTGCGCCAGCTGGCAGAGCGGAACAGTGCCGGACAGGACTGGACCGAGGCCAGTGTGCTCCGGCGGTTCAATGCGCTGGCCACCGCAGAAGAGATCACCGAGATCAGCCACCATCTGCGGGGCATGATCCAGCTGCTGAGCGCCGCAAAGGATGGCGGCATCCCGCTGGACTATCCGCAGCTTGCAGCAGACCTGTATGAATTGCAATGCACCGACCCGCGGTATGCGCAGATCCCCGCCAACGTCCGTCTGCGGTGGGGACAGGACCTGTACCGTGAGACCAAGACTGCACCGGAAGAGAACGAAAAGGAGAATTGACCATGAACAAGCGCCTGTATGTTGATTTCCACATTTTGCAGACCGTACCGCCCAGCTGCATCAACCGGGACGACACCGGCAGCCCCAAAACAGCCGTGTACGGCGGTGTGACCCGTGCCCGGGTATCCTCGCAGGCGTGGAAGCACGCCATGCGCGCTGCCTTTGCGGAGAACGCCCGGCTGGACGTGGGCAAGCGCACCAAAAAGGTTGCCGATCTGGTGCGGGATCAAATCCTTCCACTGGCTCCGGATGCGGATGCGGACAAGCTGGCAAAGAAAGCGCTGGAGAATGCGGGCATCAAGTTCGATGAAAAGAACAAGAGCGATGATAAGGTCACCAAGGCTCTGTTCTTCATGAGCACTGCGCAGGCAAAGGCATTGGCAGAGCTGGCTGTGGAGGGCTCTGCGGATAAAAAGCAGTATCGGGATGCCCTGAAAGCAGCGCCCTCGATGGACATGGCGCTGTTTGGCCGCATGGTGGCAGATGACCCTTCTCTGAACTATGACGCCGCTGCGCAGGTGGCCCACAGCATCTCCACCCATGCCGTGCAGAACGAGTACGATTACTTTACCGCAGTGGACGACTGTCAGGCAGAGAACAACGCCGGTGCAGGCCATCTGGGCACGGTGGAGTACAACTCCTCCACCCTGTACCGCTATGCCACGGTGAACGTGATGGAGCTGGCCGGGCAGCTGGGCGCAGAGCAGGCAGCGGAAACGGTGCGGGCCTTTGGCGAGGCATTTTTGTTCTCCATGCCCACCGGCAAACAGAACAGCTTTGCAAACCGCACTCTGCCGGATGCAGTCTATGTGACCATCCGGGAAGATCAGCCGGTGAATCTGTGCGGTGCATTCGAGCGTGCCGTGCCCCGCAGTATGCAGGGCTATGCCGAACCTTCCAAGGCAGCGCTGGCACAGTACGCGCAGCAGATGTACAGCAGCTTTGCCGAGGCCCCGGCCCAGAGCTTTACCGTGGGCAGCGGTCTGGAGGCACTGGCTCCGGCACAGACGGCAAAAGCCATGCTTGACGCGCTGGAAAAGGCTGTCCGGGACGCGCTTGCCGGAAATGAGGTGGGGTAATGGCAACGCTGTTGCTTCGGCTGGCAGCGCCTTTGCAGGCGTGGGGCTCGGACTCCAAATTTGAGACCCGCAAAACCAATCGGGAACCCACCAAAAGCGGTGTCATCGGCCTTTTGGCGGCGGCTCTGGGGCTGCGGCGGGACGAGAGTAAAGCGCTGGCCCGGCTGGCACAGCTGCGGTTCGGCGTCCGCGTGGAGCGGGAAGGGCAACTGCTGGTGGACTACCACATCGCAAAGACGCAGGACCAAAAGACCTCTTATGTGACCTACCGCCACTATCTGCAGGATGCCGTGTTTCTGGCTGGGATCGAAAGCGAAGACACCGCCCTTTTGCAGCAGCTGCAGCAGGCGCTGCTGCACCCGGCCTTTCCGCTGTATCTGGGCCGCCGTTCCTGCCCGCCCACCCTGCCGCTTTGTCTGGGACTGCGGCAATGTTCTTTGCAGGAAGCACTGCAGACAGAACCGCCTCTGTGTCCGGGGCGGCATTGGCGGCTGGTGCTGGACGCCGACCCGCTGGAGCCGGGCACGGCTGTGCAGCGGGATGTGCCGGTCAGCTTTGACCCGCGCCATCGGCAGTACGGCTACCGCTCGGCGCGGGAGCTCTGGCAGACCATGCCGGACAGCCCGGAAAAGACGGAGCATGACCCGTTCCGGGAATTGTAAAGGGGGCGAGAGAATGTATTTATCACGGGTAGAGCTCGATCCCACCCGCCGCAGCACCATGGCTGCACTGGCGGCACCGCAGAAATTGCACGGCGCAGTGGAAAGCGCCTTTACGGGGGAGCGCCGCCGCAGGCTGTGGCGGCTGGATCGTCTGGGAGAGCGGCTGTATCTGCTGCTGCTCAGCGAGGATGTGCCGGAGCTGTCCGGCGTGGTGGAGCAGTTCGGCACCGGAGCGGCTGCGGAGACCCGCAGCTACGACCCGCTTTTGCAGCGGGTGGAGCCGGGCAGCTGCTGGCAGTTTCGGCTGACCGCAAACCCCACCAAATGCTGCAAAGACCCCAAGGCACCCGCAGAGCGGGGAACTGTGGCGGCGCACTGCTCGACAAAGTATCAGAAGCAGTGGCTGCTGGACCGCGCCGCAAAGCATGGCTTTGCTTTGCGGAAAGAGGAATTTACCGTGACCCGGGTGCAGTGGCAGCACTTTGCCAAGCATGGCACCCGGCCTGTGACCCTGCTGGCAGTGACCTACGAGGGTGTTTTGCAGGTGACCGACCCAGAGCAGTTCCGGGCACTGCTGTGTCAGGGCATGGGACGCGGCAAGGCCTACGGCCTTGGCCTGATGACCGTCATGCGCGGAGGAAACTGAGATGGACGAGATGCCGGGCATGATCCGGCCGGACCTGCAGGCACTGCCGCAGGTAAAGGACCGGATCTTTTCCCCGCACATGCGGGGGTGATCCCGACTACACCATGTATGTGGTAGAGGACATTACCTTTTCCCCGCATACGCGGGGGTGATCCCTTGTCCACGTCGTTGTCGAATTTCTGCTTGATCTTTTCCCCGCATGTGCGGGGGTGATCCCACAGCCTATCAGAGAGCCGTAGCAGACATGAACTTTTCCCCGCATGTGCGGGGGTGATCCTCAGGCCACAGCCCGTTGCTCTGTCACCGGGTCCTTTTCCCCGCACATGCGGGGGTGATCCCATTGTGCACGTCAACCGTGACAAGTACGAGACGCTTTTCCCCGCACATGCGGGGGTGATCCCGACACGACCACGACCGGTGTAAATACCGGCACACTTTTCCCCGCACATGCGGGGGTGATCCCTCGATCATAAAGCAACACCTCCTTGGTGCGTCCTTTTCCCCGCATACGCGGGGGTGATCCCGAGGTGGACTTAGAAAGGGGTGTAAAGGTGCACTTTTCCCCGCACATGCGGGGGTGATCCCAACATGGCGCAGTTTGAGCCTGCCTTCATCATCTTTTCCCCGCATGTGCGGGGTTTGCGAGAAGAAGCCACGGGCAGTGCCGCTGCGGATGCTTTTTTGTCGGCTGCAGATCCTTTGCGGGCCGGCCCTCTGACGCAGGCTGGGCAGAACGTTTTTATCATTCTGCTGAAATTGCACAAGAAAATTCCGGTTCCGTTCACAAAGAGACGACTGCACAGTGCTATACTTTTATCAGATCATTCTTTCTGAAAGGAGCCTGTTCTCTTTATGAGCCAACCCACCTCTGCCGCACCTTCCCGCAAAAAGACGACATTTTCGCTGCTGGTGCTCGCTGCACTCACCGGCATCATCGTGCTGCTGTTCAAGGACCACTGGGCCGAGATCACCGCAGCACTTTCGCAGCTGTCCGCATGGCAGGTGCTGGTGGTGCTGGCCATCGGCCTCAGCTATCCGCTGCTGGAAGGGTGCGTGGCGTGGGTCATCGTGCGCAGCCGCATTCCGGGTTTCAGGCTCCGGCAGGGCATCGATACCGCGTGGTGCGGCACCTTTGGCAATGTGGTCACACTGGGCGCAGGCGCCGTGCCGGTGCAGACCTGGTATCTCCACCGCTGCGGCCTGCCGGTGGGCCCGGGTGTGGGCCTGATGACCCTGCAGTACGTGTTCCACAAAACTACCGTGCTGCTGTATGCCACGGTGATGCTGCTGTTGCAGCACAGGTGGCTTGCCGCCAACACCACCGGTGTGATGAATTATCTGCCCATGGCATACGCTGTAGTGGCGGCCATCATTGTAGTGCTGGTGCTGGTGTGCGTATCGCCGCTGGTGCAGGACCTTGCCCGCTGGCTGATGCGTCTGCTGCCCAAAACGGAAAAATGGCAGCAGCGCCGCGCCGACTGGCAGCAGCAGCTGGATGTTCTGGGCGAGGAGAGCCGCCGCCTGCTGGCGGATAAGCCCCGCTGCGCTGAAATTCTGGCATTGCAGGCGGTCAAGCTGTTCGGGCTGTTCTGCCTGCCCTACCTGTGCATCCGGTTCATGGGGCTTTCCCCTCTGAGCTTCCTGCAGGTGCAGCTGCTCACCAGCCTGATGCTGTTTTTGTCCAACGCCCTGCCCAATGTGGCCGGTATGGGCTCCATCGAGACGGCATTCCTGCTGGTGTTCGGCAGCTTTCTGGAGCGGGGCGAGGTGATGAGCGTGATGATGCTCTACCGCATCGCCAGCTATTATGTGGTGTTCGCCGCCAGCGCCGTGGGCTTCTTCTTTGCCCAGCGGCATCTGGGCCAAATGGGAGCGGAGCTGCCAAAGGAGGCATGACTCTTATGAAAGAAAAAGGCATTCTGTCCCGGTTCGGCATCGTTTTGCTCATCCTGCTGGCGCTGGTGCTCATCCTTCCCTCTGCCCGGATCGATCTTGCATCCGGGATCAAGGCCAGCACACAGGCCAGTGTCCGGGTGGAGCATATTCAGAACTTTGCCCGCTCCGCAGAGATGGACGTTCAGCTGCTCTCTGCCGACGACCCGGCCTATCAGCAGATCGCAAACGTGCTCTCCGGCCTTACCTGCGTCAAGCGGTTCAACCAGCGGTATTCCTCCTACAGCCACGAATACCCGGTGGACTCCGTCACTGTGAGCTATTACGATGCGGATGAAAACAACCGCCTGCTGGTCACGGTCTACTCCGACGGCACCGCCATCGTGAACAGCCAGTTCGTGAAGATCAAAACGCCCAAAGGCGGCGCGGAAGAAGTGTACCGTCAGCTGGCGGAGATCGTGAAGTAAAACTCCTTCCGTCTGCTCGCTGCACTCGCATCCACCTCCCTCAGTGAGGGAGGCTTTGGCAAAACCGTAAAGTTTTCCGCACTGCCAAGGGCTCCCTCTTTGAGGGAGCTGGCATGGCGTCAGCCATGACTGAAGGAGTTAAAAACAAAAATCGGGGCACGCAGGTGGTCAAGCTGCATGTCCCGTTTTTGTTTTTCTTTTGCACTTGGTGCGGTACCAATCACACCGGATGCCGCGCATCGAGCCGTGGGAGCGAACTAAAACCACAGCTCACCTGAAAAAAGAGAATGGAATGGAGGAATTGGCGTTTGCGCAGCAATGAAAGCCCCAGTGGGGCTTTTAAGCCACAAAGCGGTCTTGCGTAAGCAAGATGGAGTGGCCTCGCCACGACAAACTTGGGGATCACCTGACACAGCTCCGCAGCTCTGCCATGGCGGATCCGGTTTTCGCAGAAGCCCTTGCAGAGGCTCCCGCTTTTCTGGTGCAACGTAGTCCGGCATATCGGTTAGATTTGTCTAACCTCGTTGCGAGAACAGAATACCATAGCCGGTTAGTCTTGTCAACCCTTATTTTGCGATTTTTTTCGCAAAAGGGGTGCGCCGCCGGGATTTCGGCGCTTTTTCTACATTCTGCCCAAAGAAAGCCCCTTGCTTTGGCAGAAAACCCACTTGTTTTCTATTGCATTTTAAAGCGGTTCTTGCTATTATAATAACGCAAGATTTTGTGGGCAGGTTTTCATTTTTGTCTACACCTTGTAGTCGGGGCTGCCGCAGTCGGCAGTTCAAGACCGTTTTGCCCCCAGAAAGCCGCCATACAGAGCGGCTTTTCAAAGGCTCATTAGTTAGAAAACGCTAACTGCGTAATGGAGCAAGGAGGTTCCAATGATCAATTTTGAACAGTGGGAAGGCTTTGAGGGCCGCATCTGGAAAGAAGAAGTCAATGTGCGCGACTTCATCCAGAAGAACTACACCCCGTATGACGGCGACGAAAGCTTTCTGGCCGGCCCCACCGAGGCGACTGACAAGCTGTGGGGTGCCCTGCAGAAGCTGCAGAAGGCCGAGCGCGCCAAGGGCGGCGTGCTGGATATGGAGACCGAGGTGGTCAGCAGCCTGACCTCCTACGGCCCCGGCTATATTGACGAAAGCCTGAAAGATCTGGAGCAGATCGTGGGTCTGCAGACCGACAAGCCCCTCAAGCGCGCCTTTATGCCCTACGGCGGCATCAAGATGGCAGAACAGGCCTGCACCACCTACGGCTACCAGCCCTCTGCCGAGCTGCACAAGATCTTTACCGACTACACCCGCACCCACAATCAGGCCGTGTTCGATGCCTACACCCCGGAGATGAAGAAGGCACGCCACACCCACATCATCACCGGTCTGCCGGACACCTACGGCCGCGGTCGCATCGTGGGCGACTACCGCCGCGTTGCCCTGTACGGCATCGATGCTCTGATCCAGTTCAAGCAGGAGGATCTTGCCAACTGCGGCGATGGCACCATGACCGATGACGTCATCCGTCTGCGCGAGGAGATTGCCCGTCAGATCAGCGCCCTGAAGGGCATGAAGAAGATGGCCGAGGCTTACGGCTACGACATCTCCCAGCCCGCCAAGGACGCCAAGGAGGCCTGCCAGTGGCTGTACTTCGGCTATCTGGCCGCCATCAAGACCCAGAACGGCGCCGCCATGAGCGTGGGCCGCATCTCCACCTTCCTTGACATTTATATCCAGCGCGATCTGGACAAGGGCATCCTGACCGAAAGTCAGGCACAGGAGCTTATCGACCACATGGTCATGAAGTTCCGCATGGTCAAGTTTGCCCGCATCCCCAGCTACAACCAGCTGTTCTCCGGCGACCCCGTGTGGGCAACGCTGGAAGTGGGCGGCATCGGCATGGACGGCCGCAGCATGGTCACCAAGAACTGCTACCGCTTCCTGCACACGCTGGAAAACATGGGCCCCGCACCGGAGCCGAACCTGACCGTTCTGTACTCCTCCGCTCTGCCGGAGAGCTTCAAAAAATATGCCGCCAAGGTGTCCATCGATACCAGCTCTGTCCAGTATGAGAACGACGACGTGATGAAGCCCGTCTGGGGCGATGATTACTCCATCTGCTGCTGCGTGTCTGCCACCCAGACCGGCAAGGAGATGCAGTTCTTCGGCGCACGCGCCAACCTTGCCAAGTGCCTGCTGTACGCCATCAACGGCGGCGTGGACGAGAAGAGCCACGAGCAGTGCGGCCCCAACTACGCCCCCATCACCAGCGAGTACCTGACCTATGACGAGGTTCTGCCCAAGTATGTACAGATGCTGGACTGGCTGGCCGGGCTGTACGTCAACGTGCTGAACCTCATCCAGTATATGCACGACAAGTACTACTACGAGGAAGCCGAGATGGCACTCATCGACACCGATGTGCGCCGCACCTTTGCCACCGGCATTGCAGGCTTCTCCCACGTGATCGACTCCCTGAGCGCCATCAAGTACGCCAAGGTGAAGGTGGTGCGCGACGAAAACGGCCTTGCCACCGGCTTTGAGACCGAGGGCGACTTCCCCAAGTACGGCAACGATGACGACCGCGCCGACGAGATCGGCGTATGGCTGCTCAAGACCTTCCTTGAGATGATCAAGAAGCGCCACACCTACCGCAACTCCGAGGCTACCACCTCCATCCTGACCATCACCTCCAACGTGGTGTACGGCAAGTACACCGGCGCTCTGCCCGATGGCCGTGCCGCATTCACCCCGTTTGCCCCCGGTGCAAACCCCAGCTACGGCGCAGAGCAGAACGGCCTGCTGGCTTCCCTGAACTCGGTGGCAAAGCTGCCCTACCACTGGGCACTGGACGGTATCTCCAACACCCAGACCATCAACCCGGATGCTCTGGGCCACAGCGAAGGCGAGCGGGTGGAGAACCTGGTACAGGTCATGGACGGCTACTTCGATCAGGGTGCACACCACCTGAACGTGAACGTCTTTGGTAAGGAGAAGCTGCTGGACGCCATGGAGCACCCCGAGAAGGAGGAGTACGCCAACTTCACCATCCGCGTCTCCGGCTACGCCGTCAAGTTCATCGACCTGACCCGCGAGCAGCAGATGGACGTTATCTCCCGCACCTGCCATGCAGCCCTGTAATCCCATCGGCTATGTCCACTCGCTGGAATC
>ERZ507033.540-NODE-540-length-16063-cov-5.569153_pt1 | contig 16063 bp, 14 predicted proteins | sample MGYA00512874_ERZ507033 | MGnify/ENA metagenome assembly ERZ507033
GCTGCTGGGGGTCCGGGTGCTTCACCGGCACCAGCTGGCCGTTTTCCACGGTGAACATGCGGTAACGGGCGAAAATGCCGTAGCCCTTGGTACTGACCTCCCCCATCCGCTGACGGTAGCCCTGGGCGATGGAGCTGCCCTCCGTCCGCCAGCCCTCCAGAAAGGCGGGGGCATTATCCAGCCCGGCGGTGAGGTCCACCAGAGTGACATGGGAGAGCCGATCCAGAAAGGCCAGCTCCCGGTCCAGGCACTGCTCCTGCAAGGCTGTTACCGTGCCGGAGGCCCAGTTCCGGATGCAGACGTTTTCACTTTCCATCACGGCGCTGCGGAGATAGTCTGTCCAGCAGTCCCCCTGCTGGAACAGGCGGAACATGAATTCGCCGCAGTGGGCGGTGAAGGCGTCCGCGTCATTCCGGCAGCGGTCCTGAAGCAGCTCCCGGAACATGGCCACAGCCTCGTCCCGTAGAAGCTCCCGGAAGACCACCAGGCCGTCCAGCCGTCGCTTCATCTCTTCAAAATTCAATGGATTCACTTCCTTGTATCCGTGGGTTTACCGCAGGACGGCGCCCTCATCGGCGCTGGTGACCATGCGGGCATACCGGCCCAGCCAGCCGGTGGTGATATTGGGTGCGGGTTGGACATAGGCGGCCCTTCGGGCGGCCAGTTCCTCGTCGGACACCAGCAGTTGGATGGAGGCGTTGGGGATGTCGATGGCGATCTGGTCTCCCTCCTGCACCAGACCGATGGGACCGCCGGAGGCGGCCTCAGGACTGACATGGCCGATGGAAGCGCCCCGGCTGGCGCCGGAGAAGCGGCCGTCAGTGATGAGGGCCACGGTCTTGTCCAGGCCCATGCCTGCCAGAGCGGAGGTGGGATTCAGCATCTCCCGCATGCCGGGGCCGCCCTTGGGGCCCTCGTAGCGGATGACCACCACATCGCCGGGGACGATCTTCCCGGCGTAGATGGCGGCGATGGCATCGTCCTCACTGTTGAACACCCGGGCAGGACCGGTGTGGGCCTGCATCTCGGGGGCCACAGCGCTGCGCTTGACCACGCAGCCGTTGGGGGCCAGATTGCCCCAGAGGATCTGCAGACCGCCGGTGGGGCTGTAGGGGTTTTCAATGGGACGGATGGCGTTGGGGTTCAGATTCTGGGCGCCCCGGATGTTCTCCCCTACTGTCTTACCGGTGACGGTCAGGCAGTCCAGATCCAGCAGGTTCCGCTTGGCCAGCTCTGCCTGTACGGCAGGGATGCCGCCGGCGGCGTACAGCTCCGGCATATGGGTGGGGCCCGCCGGGGCCAGATGGCACAGGTTGGGAGTCCTGGCGGAGATCTCGTTGAACAGCTTCAGGTCCACCGGTACGCCGGCCTCCTTGGCGATGGCCAGCAGGTGCAGCACCGTGTTGGTGGAGCAGCCCAGGGCCATGTCACAGGTCAGGGCGTTGCGGATGCTGCGCTCGTTGATGATGTCCCGGGCGCAGATGTTCTTTCGGACCAGCTCCATAATGGCGGCGCCTGCCCGGCGGCCCAGCTGGAGCCGCTTGCTGTAGGCGGCGGGAATGGTGCCGTTGCCCGGCAGGCCGATGCCGATGGCCTCGCACAGGCAGTTCATGCTGTTGGCGGTATACATGCCGGAGCAGCTGCCGCAGCTGGGACAGCAGTTCTGGGTACACTCCTCCAGCTTTTCCTGGGAGATCATCCCGGCCTTGTAGGAGCCCACGGCCTCAAACATTTTGGAGAGGCTGACCTCCTGGCCATCATAGGTGCCGGCCAGCATGGGGCCGCCGGAGCAGACCACGGCGGGCACGTTCATCCGCACGGCGGCCATGACCATACCGGGAACGATCTTGTCGCAGTTGGGCACCAGCACCATGCCGTCGAACTGGTGGGCCATGAACATGGTCTCCACGCTGTCGCAGATCAGCTCCCGGCTGGCCAGGGAGTACTTCATGCCCACATGGCCCATGGCGATGCCGTCGCACACGCCGATGGCAGGGATCAGGATGGGGGTACCGCCTGCCATCTCAACACCGGCCTTTACGGCATCGGCGATCTTGTCCAGATTCATATGGCCGGGCACGATCTCGCTGTAGGCGCTCACCACGCCGATCAGCGGGCGCTCCAGCTCTTCCTTGGTATAGCCCAGTGCGTAGAACAGGCTTCGGTTCGGAGCGCGCTCCGAGCCCTTGGTCACATTGTCGCTTCTCATTTCAAATCCTCTTTTCTGTCAAAAACCCTCTCCGTCACGGCTGCGCCGTGCCACCTCTCCCGAAGGGGAGAGGTTTTTGCGGAGGATCTATAAGGTTCCCACTTTCAACAAAAGCTCCCCCTTTCGGGGGAGCTGGCCGCCGAAAGGCGGCCTGAGAGGGTTTTCCTCTTACTTCTTCAGCCAGCTCATCATGCCGCGCAGCTCTGCGCCGACCTTCTCGATGGGCAGCTCTGCTTCCATGCGGCGCTTTGCCAGGAAGTGCACCTTGCGGCCGCCGTTGGGGCTCATCTCGGTCAGGAACTCGGAAGCGAAGGTGCCGTCCTGGATCTCGGTCAGGACCTTCTTCATCTCCTTGCGGGTCTCCTCGGTGATCAGGCGCTTGCCGGTGCGGTAGTCGCCGTACTCGGCGGTGTTGGAGATGGAGTAGCGCATCTTGGAGAAGCCGCCCTCGTTGATCAGGTCAACGATCAGCTTCATCTCGTGGCAGGTCTCAAAGTATGCCATCTCGGGCTCGTAGCCAGCTTCCACCAGCGTATCGAAACCGGCGTGGATCAGCTCGGAAACACCGCCGCACAGCACGGCCTGCTCGCCGAACAGATCGGTCTCGGTCTCCTCCTTGAAGGTGGTCTGCAGGATGCCTGCACGGCCTGCGCCGATGCCGGAAGCGTATGCCAGAGCGATATCCTTAGCCTTGCCGGTGTAGTCCTGCTCCACGCAGATCAGAGAGGGGCAGCCCTCGCCCTCGGTGTACAGGCGGCGCACGATGTGGCCGGGGCCCTTGGGGGCGATCATGATCACGTCCACGTTCTTGGGAGCGGTGATGGTCTTGAAGTGGATGTTGAAGCCGTGTGCAAAGGCCAGTGCCTTGCCCTCGGTCATGTAGGGAGCCACCTGCGTGTTGTAGATATCGGCGCACAGCTCGTCGGGCACCAGCATCATAACAACGTCACCGGCCTTGGCAGCCTCTTCCACTTCCATCACCTTGAAGTTTTCGTGGGTGGCAGCGAACTCAGAAGCCTTTGCCCAGTGTGCAGAGCCCTTGCGCAGGCCCACCACAACGTTGACGCCGCTCTCGGCCAGATTCTCAGAGTGTGCATGACCCTGACTGCCGAAGCCGATGACAGCGACGGTCTTGCCGTCCAGCACGCCGAGGTTGCAGTCGGAATCGTAGTATTTCTTGATAGCCATAATCGTTAGTCTCCTTTTACTTTTTCTGATTGGTTTATCTTCTGGTCTTGTATGCTCTGTTCTATCTTTCGCTCACCCTGAGCGGAAAAGCAATGTGATTTATGCCCGTCTTGCGCCCGGCGGGGGCAGCTGGACGGAGCGCACCTCCTGCGGCGGCTTCTGCATATGCTGGTGCATCCCGCCGCGCTCCAGTGCAGTAACGCCGGTGCGGCACTGCTCAAGAATGTTGTAGCCCTCGAACATTTTCAAAAATGCGTCCAGCTTGTCCGGCCGGCCGATGAGTTCAAACACCATGCTGTCCGGGGAAAGATCAATGATCTTTGCCTTGTAGATGCAGGCGATCTCCCGCAGCTCCGTGCGGTTGTGCACGTCCGATTCCACCTTGAGCAGCAGCAGCTCCCGCTCCAGCGCTTTTTCGCTGTCCAGCACGAACACCTGCCGGGTGACTTCCAGCCGCTCGGTCTGCAATACCAGCTGCTGCAAGGCCTTTTCATCGCTGGTAATGGTCACCGTGATGCGGCTGACTGCCGGGTCGTTGGTGGCGGACACCGTAAGGCTGTCGATATTGAAGCCGCGGCGGCAGAACAGGCTGGACACCCGGGCCAGAACGCCGCTCTGGTTGTCCACCAGCAGGCTGATGACCCTGCGCTGATCAGATTCCATGATGCTGTGTCCTCCTTATTCCATGATGATGTCGTTGATATCGCCGCCGCCGGGGATCATGGGCAGCACCTTTTCGTCCTTGTCAATGATGCACTCGATCCAAGTGGGGCCTTTCTGCTGCAAGGCATCTGCAAAGGCTTCCTGAAACTCCGGCAGATTGGTGCAGCGGTAGCCCTTCAGGCCAAAGCCATCTGCCAGCTTGACAAAATCGGTCTTGCGGTGGGGGTCGGTCTGGCTGTAACGCTTGCCGTAAAAGCTGGTCTGCCACTGGCGCACCATGCCCAGCACCGAGTTGTTGAAGATGACCGTGATGATGGGCAGCTCGTAGCTGACGGCGGTGCAGGCTTCGTTCAGGTTCATGTGGAAGGAGGCGTCACCGGTAAACATCACCACACGCTGCTGGCGTCCCAGTGCCATCTGGGCACCAATGGCGGCACCGTAGCCAAAGCCCATGGTGCCAAGGCCGCCGCTGGTGATAAAGCCACGGCTCTTGGTGTGGCGCAGGTACTGCGCCGCCCACATCTGGTGCTGACCCACATCGGTAACATACACGGCGTCGGGGCCGCACTGGTTGCACACCTCGCCGATGACCTGATGGGGCATCAGCCGGGTGGGGTCGGACACGGGGTGGTAATCCTGCGCCTGCCAGCTCTGGATCATCTTCATCCATTCCGGGTGCTTGGCGGGCTTGATCTGGGGCAGCATGGCGTTCAGCACATAGGCTGCATCGCCCACGATGGAAAGATCCACATCCACGTTCTTGCCCAGCTCGCTGGCGTCAATATCGATCTGGATGATGGTGGCGTTTTTGGCAAAGGTCTTGGGGTTCAGCGCCACGCGGTCGGAAAAGCGGGTGCCCACCGCGATGAGCACATCGCACTCTGCCACCGCCCGGTTGGAGGTGTAGCAGCCGTGCATACCCAGCATCCCCAGATTCATCGGGTCACCGTAGGGCACAACGCCTGCGGCCATCAGGGTGTAGGTGGCGGGGATCTCCGCCTTGTGCAGCAGATCCCGCAACGGCTGGCAGCTGGCTGCACTGCGCACGCCGCCGCCAAAGTACACCAGCGGACGCTGTGCGGCGTTGATGAGGTCTGCCGCCCAGTGCACCTGCTCTTCATTATAGGTAGTCACGGTGCGGATGGGCTCCGGCTGCTTGGGGGTGAACTCGCACACTGCTGCGGTCACGTCCTTGGGGATATCCACCAGCACCGGGCCCTTGCGGCCGCTCTGCGCAATGCGGAAAGCTGCCCGCATGGTGTCAGCCAAGTCCTCTACCCGGCGCACCGTGAAGTTATGCTTTGTGATGGGCACCGTGATGCCCTCGATGTACGCTTCCTGAAAGCCGTCCTTGCCAATGCTGCTGGTGGGCACGTTGCCGGTAAAGGCCACCATGGGCACCGAGTCCATATAGGCGGTGGCAATGCCGGTGACCAGATTGGTGGCACCCGGGCCGCTGGTAGCCAGCACCACGCCGGTGCGGCCGGTGGCGCGGGCGTAGCCGTCCGCGGCATGGGCTGCGCCCTGCTCGTGGGCGGTAAGCACATGGGTGATGCGGTCGGCATTCTTATACAGCTCATCGTAAAGGTTCAGCACAGCGCCGCCGGGGTAGCCAAAAAGAGTGTCCACTCCCTGCTCGCACAGGACCTCTACAAAGATCTGAGAACCATTCAACTGCATGGTGTTGCTCCTATTCCTGTTCCACTTCTTATCCATTCCCTCAGGGAGAGCTTTTGAAAAAGAAAAAGTCCTTGTCCCCTGCTTCTTTCAAGAGACAAAGACCTTGTAACATCAAGCTCTCTGCGGTACCACTCTCGTTGGCGTGCTGTGCACACCCTCTCACGGGCTTCCAACAAAGCCCTGCACGATAACGGCTGCAACCGGCGCTGCTTACAGGGGTTTTGCACCCGTTGGGCAGGCTGCTCCGGGATGATTTTCCGCACGAAACGCTGACTGCCTTGCACCAGACGGCAGCTCTCTGAACAGTGGGGATCGTGTGGTACTTTTTCCCATCTGCGCATTTGTTGATGTAAATTATACTATAAACCGGGCTTTTGTCAATCGACAATTTGTAACCTGAATCAGCCCAAAGATGAAGCATTTTTAACACCCCTTGCATCCCCGCCTGAACCGCTGTATACTTTTGATATCTGCGTACCTGCGTTTTGTAGGGTATGTGCTAATGGAGAGGAAAAGGGATCGACCTATGAAACTGAGAGAATGGAATGCCCATCTGCATGGGCTTGTTGTATTCCGCGCCCTGCTGAACGACCCTGTTGTGGCAAGGCTTTTAGACCTGACCGACCGCATGGAGGCGGGCTGCTCCTCCTACGGCCCGGTGTGCGATGCCGTAGCCGCCTTTGAGGCCGCTTTGTTCGAGTACACCACCAACTGGGGCAGCTACCTGAGCAATGCTGTGCTGGAGGCCGAGACCATCTGCGTGCGGCAGGCCGCTGCCGGGCAGCTGGACGCGCTGCTGCAAAGCGCCTTGGACAGCGAGCTACAGTTTTTGCAGCAGCTGTGCGGGCTGACGCTGGACGAGCTGTTCCAGACCGCCTACTCGGAGCAGGCGCAGCGGCCGGAACTGGCTTTCCTGCCCCGGTGGCAGACCTGTGAGCTTGACCTTGCCGCCGCCTACGCCCAGCGCATGAGCGAGGTGGGCAAAAAGGGCTACGGCATGTTTGCAAAGCACCATGTATTCACGGTGGAAAACGGTCAGCTTGTGCCGGTAAAATACCCCGACCCGCAGCGCCTTTCCGAGCTGCCCGGCTACGAGAAGGAGCGGGAAAAGGTGATCGCCAACACAAAGGCGCTGCTGGCCGGGATGCCCGCCAACAATGTGCTGCTGTACGGCGATGCCGGTACCGGCAAATCCAGCGCGGTAAAGGCCATTGCCAACGAGTTTGCGCCCGAGGGACTGCGGCTGGTAGAGGTAAAAAAGAACCAGCTGTACCAGATCCCCGACCTGATGGACAAGCTGGCGGCAAACCCGCTCAAGTTCATCCTGTTCATCGACGACCTGAGCTTTACCGCCAACGACGACAACTTTGCCGCCCTGAAGGCTATTCTGGAAGGCAGCGTAGGCGGACGCGCTCAGAACATTGCGGTGTATGCCACCTCCAACCGCCGCCACCTCATCAAGGAGACCCTCTCGGACCGCACCGGCGACGACATCCATGAAGCCGACACCCGGCAGGAGCTGATGAGCCTTTCCGCCCGGTTCGGCCTTACGGTCACCTTCCAGCGGCCGGAGAAGGCCCGGTTTGAGACCATTCTGGAAGAGCTGGCAAAGCAGCACAACATCCAGATGCCCACCGAGCAGCTGCTGCTCAAGGCCGAGGCCTTCGCCCTGCGTGCCGGTGGCCGTAGCCCCCGGGTGGCCAAGCAATTCATCGAGCAATGCGAAGCCGGTGTGCAGAAGTAAAAACCGGTTTTCCGAACATGATGCCAAAAAGCGGGACACCAAAGCATCCGCAGATGCTCCGGTGTCCCGCTTTTCTTGTCTTATTTTTCGCTCAGTCCCGCACGGCGATGCACTCGATCTCCAGCTTTGCACCCTTGGGGATGGCTGCCACCTGCACGCAGCTGCGGGCGGGGAACGGCTCGGCAAAGGCCTTGGCGTACTCTGCGTTCACTGCGGCAAAATCGTTGATGTCAGCCAGAAAGATCACCGTCTTGACCACGTTGTTCATGGAAAGCCCAGCCTCGGCCAGTATCGCCTTCAGGTTGGCAAGGCTCTGTGCGGCCTGCTGCTCCACGGTATCGGCCATGGTGCCGGTGGCGGGGTCTACCGGGATCTGCCCGGACACAAACACCATATTGCCCAGATCCAGTGCCTGACTGTAAGGGCCGATGGCGGCAGGTGCGTTGGTGGTAGATACGACTTTCATAGTATATTTTCTCCTATATATTACTTCAAGTTTAAGGTAAGTTCTCTTTTCGCTCTGGCAAACAATGAAGTTTACACCCGCTCGGTGACCAGCTGGAAGCCGGCCTTGGTCAGCTCGGTGCGGATCTGCTCGATCTGAGCGGCATCGCGGGTCTCCAGCGTCAGCTTGAGGAAGCAGCTGGAGATGGGCATATTGGGGTCGGAGCCATCGTGCTGCACCGACACCACATTGCTGCCGCAGCGGGATACCACCTCGGCCACCTTTTTCAGCTGGCCGGGCTTGTCCTCCAGTGCAATGGTCAGGTTTGCCTTGCGGCCGCTCATAACAAGACCACGGGTGATGACGCGGTTCAGGATGTTTACATCAATGTTACCGCCGGAGATGACGCAGGCCACCTTTTTGCCCTCCACCGGCAGCTTGTGGAACAGTACTGCTGCCACCGGCACAGCGCCTGCACCCTCGGCCACCAGCTTCTGGTTCTCCATCAGGGAGAGGATGGCCGCCGCCGTCTCGTCCTCGGTCACGGTAACGATATCGTCCACATACTGCTCGCACAGCTGATAGGTCAGCTCGCCCGGGGTCTTGACCTGAATGCCGTCCGCAAAGGTAGAAGCAGCTTTCAGAGTCTGGTACTTGTGCTCGTGCAGGCTGCGGTACATACTGGGGGCGCCCTCGGCCTGTACGCCGTACACCTTGACCTCCGGCCGCAGAGTCTTGATGGCAAAGGCAATGCCGGAGATCAGTCCGCCGCCGCCCACCGGCACCACCACAGCGTCCACATCCGGCAGCTGGTCGAGGATCTCCAAGCCGATGGTGCCCTGCCCGGCGATGACCTGCTCGTCATCGTAGGGGTGAATAAAGGTCATATCGTACTCCTTTTGCAGCTGCACGGCCTTGTCGTGGGCTTCGTCGTAGGTGCCGGGCACAAGGCAGACCTCTGCGCCCAGATTTTTGGTGTTCTCCACCTTCATCAGGGGCGCGCCGTCCGGCATACAGACGATGCTGCGGATGCCGCGCCGGGTAGCCGCCAGCGCCACGCCCTGCGCATGGTTGCCCGCAGAGCAGGCAATCACGCCCTTGGCGCTCTCCTCCTCGGAAAGCTGGCTGATTTTATAGTAAGCGCCCCGCACCTTAAAGCTGCCGGTGGCCTGCAGATTCTCGGTCTTAAGGTACAGCTGGCAGTCCTTGGACAGCTTGGGGGCTTCAATGAGGTCGGTCTTGCGGGCAACGTCCTTCAGCACAAAGGCGGCGTGGTAGATCTTATCCAGAGTCAGCATGACAGATACTTCCTTTATTTTTCGTGATGTCCTCCAGTATAAGTTACAAAAATTGTTTTGTCAAATGAATTTCATTCACGATAAACGGCATAAAAAAGAGAAAGGCAGTGGTAAAGCGCCACCGCCTTTCTCTTTTTATTCTCATTACCGCCCACGGCCACCGCCGCCGCCGTGGCTGGAACCACCGCCCATGCCACCGAAGCCGCCGCCAAAGCTGCCGCCGCCGAAACCGCCGCGTCCGGCACCGCCACCAAAGGAGCCGCCACCCATGCCGCCAAAGCCGCCGCGCGGAGGCCGGGGGCCACGGGAGCCGCCGTAGAAGCCGCCCGGCGGGGGCGGCGGCGGGCCGCGACGTCTGCGAGGAGGCCGCGGCCCACCGAAGCACCACAGCCAGCCGCAGGGGCTGGCAAAAACATAGGCCATCGACCGAATAATGACGATGAGCAGCACAACGCTGACCACAAGGGTCAGGATGTCGGTCAGGGCACTGCCGCCGCTGCTCTGCCCGCCCTGATAGCCGGGCTGCACGGTGCTGCCGTTACCGGTGCTGCCGGAAAGGCTGACGCCGTAAATATCCGCGATGGTGTTTGCCACGTTGCGAGCACAGGTAGTCACCGCGCCATCATAATCCTTTGCGGCGAACTGCTCTTCCATGGTCTGGGCGATGGCGCTAGACTGCTTTGCCAGCGTGGTGTTGCGGAAGCCATCGCCATAGGTCAGGTAGTAGTCGCCGTCCGCATACTGCGCCGACTCCATCACCAGCAGGATCAGAACGCCGTTGTTCTGGGAGGACGAACCGATGCCCCATGCGTTGAAAGCCTGTGTTGCGTAATCCTCTGTAGAATCATTGCCTGTGTATTCTACTGTCAGTACACCGATCTGCGCGCCGCTGCAGCTGGATTCCAGCTGGGCGTTCAGTTCGGTGATGGTCTGCACGGTGCTGCTGCTCAGCACACCGGCACCATCCACCACGCACTGATCTTTGGGCAGGCTGGGCAGCTGGGCGGCAAAGGCCGCCGGGCACAGCACCGCCGCGCTGACCACCACGGCCAGCACCAGTGCACTGATGCGTTTTGCAAAGTTTTTCATGCGAAGGGCTCAACCTCCTTCACGCCGGACAAAGCTCCCAGTACACTGGCCGGGAAGCCGCCGACATCCTTTTGATATTCATACACCGCCGTATTATACTGCAAGGTGCCGATGATGGTGGCTGCGCTGTTGAACTGGCCGTACTGCCCCTGCACCGCGCCCATCTTCATGGGGTCTGCGGCCTGCTCCTGCAATTTTGCATACAGCTGGTCGATGGCGGTGCCCAAAGTCTCGTTGTCCTCATAGAGGGCATGGAGCCGGGTCTTGCCTGCCTTCACGCCGTCCAGGTCGTTGCTGAACGCCGTCAGTGCATCCTGTGCAGTCAATACTTCAGCATTATCTGCCCCCAGCGTATTGCTGGCGGTGGTGATAATGTTCGCCGCCGTATTTTCCCGGGTGGTCAGCTCCTCGCTCAGGTTATAGCCGTTGTCGGCGGCGACCCCTGCGGTGAACCACTGGCGGGCGGTGTTGTATTTGCCCCGCAGCTTGGCGCTGCCAAAGCCGAAAAAGGCGGCCAGCATTACCACTACGCTCAAAGCCAGCGCCGCCGCCCGGGTGGAAAGCGCAGCGGGCAGCTTTGCTTCCAGTGCGGCCAGCTTCTGCTGGCGGGGCGTCAGCGTTACGGCCTGCTCCGGCTTTGCTTTTTCGCGGTAGCTGCCCGCGTCAAAGCCGCCGGGAGCGGTTTGTTTGTTCTGAGAAAAATCAGCGTTTGCCATTTCAGCTCCGGATCTCCATCATTTTGGTTTTCAGCTCGTCCTCGATGCGGGTCAGTTCCTGCTCGGCGGCAACGCGCTTTGCACGGCCCTCGCTCTGGATCTTGTTCAGCTCGTCCAGCGTCTCGATCAGGCTCTTGTTGGTCTGCTGCAAGGTCTCGATATCCACGATGCCGCGCTGGCTCTCCTTGGCGGTCTCGATGGTGCCCAGCTTCAGCGCCTCGGCGTTCTTCTTCAGCAGGTCGTTGGTCATGTTGGTCACAGCGCGCTCAGCCTGCATGGCCTGCTGGCTGTGTGCCAGACCCAGTGCCAGCACCATCTGGTTCTTCCACAGCGGGATGGTGTTCACGATGGTGGACTGGATCTTTTCCGCCATCATGGTATTGTTGTTTTGCAGCAGACGGATCTGGGGGCCCATCTGCAAGCTGATGTTGCGGGTCAGCTCCAGATCATACAGCTTTTTCTCAAAGCGCTCGCACTGATCGGCAAGGTCGCGGGCGGCCTGTGCGTCCTCCGGCAGACCGGAGGCCTTGGCCTTATCCATAGCCTGCTGCAATTCGTTGGCACGCACGTCAGCCAGCTTTTTCTTGCCGGCAAGAATATACATGCTCAGCTCCTTGAAGTAGGCCATGTTCAGCTCGTACATCTTGTCCAGCATGGCGATGTCCTTGAGCAGCTGCACCTGATGGGCTTCCAGCATGGACTGGATCTTTTCCACGTTAGTCTCGGTCTTGTCGTACTTGGTCTTGAGGGCATCCAGCTGGCTGGTTTTCTTTTTGAAGAAGCCCATAATGCCCTTCTGCTGTTCCTCGTTGGCGTCAAAACTCTTCAGCTCGCCGATGAGGTCGGTGATCATATCGCCCACCTCGCCCAGATCCTTGGTGGACACCTTGGAGAGAGCGGCTTCAGAAAAATCGCCGATCTTCTTCTGGCAGGCAGAGCCATACTGCAGCACCTGCTGGCTGTTGGTGATATCGATCTTCTGGGCAAACTGATCCACCATGGCCTGCTCCTCGGGGCTCAGCTTCACCTGTGCTTCCGGGGCAGGGGCAGCGGCGGGCTTTTCCTCCTGCGGCACAGCGGCGGGGGTGGGGTCCAGCGTCAGGGTGGGCACTGCGGGGGCATCCAGATCAAAGTTCAGGGTATTGTCAGCCATAAGTGATTCCTTCCTTTCAAAATCCCAAGGGGATGTTCCAGTTTTACTTGCTCAGACCCTGCCCCTTCAGCATATTCTGCAAAACGGTCAGGTCTGCGGACAGGTCCATGCTCTCTGCCGCGTACAGGGCATCCAGCTGGTTTTCAAAAGCCGTGGCAATGGAGGCGGCGTTGTGCTCCACCTCGGCGCGGATGGCGGCGGCGTTCTCGCCCCGCACACCCTGCTTTGCAAGCTTTGCGTACTGCTGCAAAACGTTTACGGCATCCGGCAGATAGTAGTTGGCAAACCGGCGCACCTGCTTTGCCTTGGCGGGGTTTGCTTCTACCGCTTCCACGATGGAGCGTCCTGCCTTTTCCATGCGGGTCATAGCGGCGGACAGCTGCGGGTCGGGCAAAGCCTCGTTCAGCGCGTGCAGAGTGTCCAGCTTTTGCTGGATATCGGTCAGCATTTGGTCCACATCCTCCACACCGGTGTGGAAGGGTACTTCGTGCTCCACCACCCGGGGCGGGCAGGTCTTTTTTGCCACGCCAAAGGCCACGGCGGCACCGCCCAGCGCCACCAGCAGCGCCCATAATTTGTATACCGGCAGCACCGCGCACAGTACCACGAACACCAGCGCCATGGCGTAAAAAGGCAGCACGCTGGGCTTTTGGGTGCGGATGATCTTGCTCATGGTCATTTCTCCTTGTCCGGGGCAGTGCGCCCCTTATGATATCCATAATACAACGTCCGCAAAAAAACGCAAGTATCCCGCAAAAGAATTTACAGCCTTGTCATCATTTTACGATCCAGTCCGCCAGCGCAGCGCCCCAAAGTTCCTCCAGCCGGGCAGGGCTGCAGGCGGCGTTGGCGGGGCTTGTACTTGGCAGACGGACAGCCGGAATGCCGGTAAGCGGCTGCTGATATTTTGTATAGATACGGTAGGCTGTGGCACCGTTGCAGAACACCGCCCGGATGGGTACTTTGCGCAGCAGCCCGGCGATATCGTTGGGCACCACATTCCGGATGGAGGCATCCGACGCGCCGGTGATGGTACAGCTTTCCAGCGTATCCCACAGCGCCAGCCCGTGGCGCAGAAGCAGCTGCTTTTTGGCGGCGATATCCTCCCGCGCGGGCAGCGGCTCCCCGGTCAGCGCTGCCAGCAGCGGCCAGAACCGGTTTTGCGGGTGGCCGTAGTAGAAGGACATTTCCCGGCTCTTGGGGCTGGGCCAGGTGCCCAGGATCAACGCCCGGCTGTGTTCATTGTAGACCGGTGCAAAGCTCACTGCTTTTCCTCCGCAGCTTCCATCTGGCCCCAGGGAGAGCCAAGTTCATGGCCCGAGGGCTCCGCACGGGGGCCGTTGAACCACAGCTCCTCAATGAGGGCGGCAAGGCCGTCCTCCCGCACATCCCCGATGATGCGGTCTGCGGCTTCCTTGGCATCGTCCGAGCCGTTGGCCATACAGCAGCCCAGTCCCGCCGCCTTCAGCATTCCCACATCATTGGCGGAATCGCCCGCCGAAACAGCATCGGCCAGCGTCAGACCCACGGTTTCACACAGATCAGCCAGACCCACCCCCTTATCAATGCCCTCCCGGACGATATCATAGCAGTGCCAGCTGCCCTCACGCACAGCACCCACCATCATAAAGCGGAGGTTCAGGTGGCCGTACTTCCGGTTGAACGCCTCCAGCGCCTCATCGGGCAGGCAGGCAAAGGCGGCATGGGGCATATCGATGAGATGGCGGTCCTGATCCTCGCCGTCCTTGCAGGTCAGGCCGCTGCCGCCCAGCTGGGCGTAGAAATCCCGGAGGCTCTCGTATTCGCAGTAGGCATAGTATCCATCCCGGAAATTGAACTGCAGGGGGTAGTTGTAATCCTCGCAGAAATCCACCAGTGCGTACATTTCCTCGGTGGTCAGGCGGTGCAGGGCCAGGTCTGCGCCCTTGTAGTCCACCAGCTGCGCACCGCCGGCGCAGACCCAGTAATCGGGGCGGATGCTGCGCAGCAGCCCCTTGCCCACGCCGATGCGCCCGCGGCCGGTGGCGATTGCGACCTTGACGCCCGCTCTCTGCACGGCGCAGACCGCCTCGGCGTTTTCCTTCGGCACGCGCTCACAGCTGCCGGGGCGCAGCGTACCGTCTATATCGAGTAAAAGAAGCTTGTATTGCATAAAAGTTGACCTTTCCTGATTTTCCCTGACCCCATCTGCGAGGGAGGCAAGTATTTGATTGATTCTATTATACCAAAGTCTAACCCTGTCCCGCAAGGCATATTCTGCCTTGGGGTGATGTTTGTGCAGCTGGATCTATCGCGTTCCCGCAGGCGGCGGCGCTGGTGGCTTTTGCCGCTGGTTCCGGCCGTGCTTTGGCTCTGCCTGCCGCGCCTGGCGGCAGCCCTGCCCGCAGCGGCAGCCCGAGCTGACCGGGTCATCGGGGCGCGGTACACTGCGCGGCTCGATGCCCTGCAGCAGGAAAATTTTGCGCTGCATCAGCGTCTTGCAGCCAGCGCAGACGCAGTTGCCGAGAATGAGGCTCTGCGCAGTCTCCTTGGCAGCGGGCGCGCCGTCGGCTGCGTCACCCCGGCGCGGGTGCTGGCCCGGATGCCGGGCGGGCTTACGCTGGCCTGCCCGGATGCCGCCCCCGGTGCCGCCGTGTTGGACGCGGGCGGGCGGTACGCGGGGACCGTGACCAGCTCGGACGGTGATTGCTGCACCGCAGCCTTTACCGCAGCAGCCGGGCTGTGCGGCAGCTGCGTTGGGCTGGCCACGCCGGGAATGTGGGTGCTGACCGGCCTGCCCGCCGACTGCACGCTGACCGCCGGGGAGATCGTGACCACCCCGGGCGGGGACTGGCTGGGTATGCTGGCCGCAGCCCCGGTCCCCGATGCAGACGGACTGACGGCCTCCGCCCCGCTGACCGATACTGCCGACCTGCACGCTGCCGTATATTTTGTGCGCACCGATTGATATTTTGTCGAAATTCCGCTATAATAAGTGTGTTTGAAATCCACGACATGAGGTGATCCCATGGCCAACCGCAATAAATCACACCGCCGCGCCCGCGTTGCGGTGCTGATGGTACTGTGCAGCGCGGTATTTGCCGCTTTTTTTGCACGGCTGGCCTGGATGCAGTTCGTCCGCGCCGACTACTACGCCGACAAGGCCGCCGAGGCCAGCTCCGCCAGCTACACCGTGACCCAGCACGCCGCGCGCGGCCCCATTCTGGACGCAGGCGGCACCGTGCTGGCCCGCGATGCCACTGTATACGACATCTACCTGCGCATACCGGCCCCGCCCGGCACCGACCTGCGCAAGACCGTACAAACCATAGAGGCACTGACAGGCAGCAAGGATGTGGAAACACAGCTTGCTGCCTTTTGTTCTGCCGCCTCGGCGGGGGAACTGGCGGTGGCCCGGAATGCGGACAGCGCCCTGCTGACTGCGCTGTACCGGGCCGGTCTTGTCCAGAACGGTGCCGTGCGGCCTGCGGCCCGGGGCGTGCGCAGCTGGCCGGACGGTGCGCTGCTGCCCCATGCGCTGGGCTTTACCGGCCCCCTGACTGCCGAGCAGTGGCCCGCCGCCAGACAGCGCGGCCTTGCCATGGACGCCGTCATCGGCCAGAGCGGACTGGAGGCCGCCTACGACACACTGCTGCGCGGGCAGGACGGGCGGCTGCTGATCAACACCGGCTTTGACGGCACGGTGCGCCGCACCGTCCAGCTGCGGGAGGCACGCCCCGGGGCCGCGCTGGTACTGACCGCAGACAGCGCACTGCAAAAAACGCTGCAGAATGCCCTGCTCGGCCAGATCAACACCCTGCGCACGACCCGGGCCGCCGGAGCCGGACGGGAATGCCGCGCCGGGGCTGCCGTAGTAGTCGATGTACGCACCGGCGGCA
>ERZ507033.552-NODE-552-length-15882-cov-5.900613_pt1 | contig 15882 bp, 9 predicted proteins | sample MGYA00512874_ERZ507033 | MGnify/ENA metagenome assembly ERZ507033
ACACCGAGCCGCTCCACCGGCTGCGTGTGCCAGAAATCCGAACCAGAGCAGAAGTCTGCTTTTTCCGCCAGCGTCATCTGCTGGATAATCTTTTCAATATCCATTCTATAATGCCTTCCTTTCGCTTGAGGGCAGTCCACGGCCCTTTGATTTTCTTACCCAAAGTATAACAGGAGAACCGCAGACAGTACGGATGAAAAGTCGTGAAGCAAGATGAATTTTTTAAATTGTCATAAATAACACGATTTTTTGACCGATAACACAAAATTTTGCACCCTTATTCCGTGGGATTCTCTTTATAATAAGAACAGAAATCAAACGGAAAAAAGGAGATGCGGATGATGCAAGCAACAAACCTGAAAACGAATCATCTGACCCAGCCTCTCGGTATAGATGCCGGGACGCTGTTTTTATCGTGGCAGTGCGCCGAAGGCGTGCACCAGACCGCCTACGAAATCGAAGTGACCGCCGGAGCCGAAACGCTGTGGGCAAGCGGAAAGGCTTTGGGCAGTGTGATGCACACCGAAACGCCCAGCGCTGTACCGCCCAAGACGCAGGGACGGTGGCGCATCCGCCTGTGGGATGAAAATGACCAGCCCGGTGCATGGAGCACCGCTTCCTTCGAGACCGGGCTTGCACAGGCAGACTGGCAGGGCGTGTGGGTCTGCCCGGAGACAGAAGAGCCGGACATCGACTGCGCTGATGCCATCAACGCCTTTGCAAAGCCCAACTGGGAGCAGAAGCAGGCGGCGCTGGAAGCCTCCGGCAAAGGGCAGGCGCAGCCTTATCAGCCCCACCGCCCGGCAAGTTATCTGCGCAAAACGTTCACTGCTCCGGCGGGAGAAAGCAAGCGGCTGTACATTACCGCCAAGGGGTTGTATGCGGCATGGCTGAACGGCAAGCGTGTCGGCGACATGGTGCTTGCCCCCGGCAGCTTTACCGCAGACAAGCACCTTGGGGCACAGACCTACGATGTGACAGCACTTGTCCGTGAGGGGGAAAACAAGCTGCTCATTGCATTGGGCGACGGCTGGTACCGCAGCACCTCCGGTGTGGATGGTGACCGTGACCTGTTCGGCAGCGAACTGGCTGTCCTGTTCCAGCTGGAAGTGAACGGCAAGGCGGTCTGCGTTTCGGATGACGACATGGAGACCACCCAGTGCGGCCCGATTCGCCAAAATGATCTGCAGCAGGGCGAAGTGTACGATGCCCGGCTGGAAGGGGAGCTTTCCGGCTGGCATGGCGTAAAGACCGAGCCGAACTCCCTGCCCATCACCGGTATGAACACCGTGCCCATCCGGGAGCAGGAAGCCTTTGCGGGCAGGCTGCTGCGCACCCCTGGCGGCGAGACCGTGCTGGACTTTGGGCAGAACATGGCTGGCTACGTGGAGATGAAGCTGACCGCCCATGCCGGGCAGAAAATCAAGCTGCTGTGCGGCGAAGCACTGGACGAGAACGGCAACTTTACGCAGGAGAACTTTCAGGACCGGAACCGCCACAAGGAGGGTGGCACGGCGCAGATGCTGGAACTCGTCTGCAAAGAGGGCGAGAACCACTACAAGCCCAGCTTTACCATCATGGGCTTCCGGTACGCAAAGGTGGAAACGGACATCGACCTGACCGGCGCAGAGTTTACTGCCCACGCCGTCTATTCGGAGATGCCGGTCACCGGCAGCTTTGCGTGCGGCAACGCCGATGTGAACCAGCTGGTGAAAAACAGTGTGTGGAGCCAGAAGGGCAACTTCTGCGATATCCCCACCGACTGCCCCACCCGGGAGCGTGCCGGCTGGACGGGGGACATGGGAGTGTTCATCGAGACCGGTCTGACCCTGATGGATTGCTACCCAGTGGTGGAAAAATGGCTGGCAGAATGCCGCCTGAACCAGTACCCGGATGGACGCATGGCGAACATTGCGCCGCCCACCAGCCGCCCCGGCTACATGACCCCCATGCTCTGTATGTCGGCGGGCTGGGGCGATGCCGCCATTCTGGTGCCCTACGCCCTTTATAAGCGCACCGGCGACCGCAAGGTTCTGACGGACAACTACGAGATGATGCAGAAGTGGTATGCGTTTCTGCTTGGCCGTGCCCAGCAGACCACCGAGGAACAGCAGACCGGTGCATACGCCAAGTACACGGTGCTGAACGGTCTGGACTACGGCGAGTGGTGTGAGCCGGGCATTACCCCCATGCAGGCCATGATGAACCCGCGCAAAAGCGTGGGTACGGCCTATCTGGCTTATTCCGGGCGACTTCTGGCGGAAATTGCGCAGGCGCTGGGCAAGGCAGAGGACGCAGCGCAGTACCGCGACACGGTAGAAAAGGCGGTCAAGGCATACCGCGCCGCCTTTACGGATAACGGGAAAATTACTTCTGACCGCCAGTGTGAATACGTCCGCGCCATTGCCTTTGCGCTGCTGGGCGAGGAGGAGAGCCAAACTGCTGCGGATACCCTGAACCGGATGGTGGTGGAAAACGGCTACCACCTGAACACCGGCTTCCTGTCCACGCCCTTCCTCTGCGAGGTGCTGGCAAGGTACGGCTATGCCGACACCGCTTACAAGCTGCTGTTACAGGACACCGCACCCAGCTGGCTCTATGAGGTCAAACAGGGTGCTACCACCGTCTGGGAGACATGGACGGGCATTGACTCAAACGGCCACCCCAGCGAATCCCTGAACCATTACTCCTACGGTGCCATCTGCGGCTGGCTGTTCGGCGGCGTGTGCGGCATCCATCTGGTAGGGGAGACCCTGACCATCGCCCCCACCCCGAACCCGGCTCTAGGATGGGCAAAAGCAGTGTACGATTCCCCGGTGGGGCGCATTGAAAGCGGCTGGCAGTATGCAGGCGATGCCGTGACCTACACCATCACCGTGCCCTGTAATCTGACAGCAGAAGTCACCCTCCCGGATGGCAGAAGCCTGACCTTGCAGCCGGGCACCCACACCCTGTAACGCAAAAAGATTCCCCGCAAAACACAACGCCCCGCACCGGAAGGAGTAACCGGTGCGGGGCATTGCTTTTATGGGGGTAATGAAGAAGAAAATGAGGAAATGGCAGATCAGAATTTTTGCGCAAGGTATTTTGCACTGAGCTGGAAGCTCTTGACGGGGGAGTTGTCCACCCAGTTGCGGTGGCTTTCCAGAATGACAGCATCCACATCCATGGCAAGGGCCTGTGCCATCAGGCTGTCAAGGTCCATATTGCCGGTGCCCAGCTCCATGCTGTCGGTTTTCAGGATAGGCGTGATGGCACTGCCGGTGATGCGGGTGCCCCGGTCGTTGATGTGCCACAGCTTCATGCGGGGACCAAGCCGCTGCATCCATGCCAGCGCATTTGCACCGCCCTCGGTGAACCAGTAGCTGTCAAACTCAAAGTTGACAAATTCGGGATTCGTTTCCTCGATTAAAATATCGTAGGAGCGCTTTTCTGCGTTCACATGCCGCAGCTCGCAGTTGTGGTTGTGGTAGAGCAGATGGATGCCCTCGGCTGCCAGAGCTTCCCCGGCTTTGTTCAGCCGCTGTGCAAGTTCGTGCATGGCGGCTTCATCGCCGTAATCAAACCGGTACATCCCGGTGATGACCACATACTGTGTGCCGAAGCTCTTTGCTTCCTCGGCTACAGCGTGAGCATCCCGCTCCAGAGAGCCAAGGTCGGTGTGCAGGCTGACCACCTGAAGGCCTGCCTCCTGCACAAGCTTGTGCCAGTCCAGATTACCGCCCTTGCCCACCGGCATACCGGCGGCCTTGGTCAGCAGCTTTACCACAAAGCCAATGGGGTGGATCATAAATCCACACAGTTCAATGCCGTCGTACCCGGCGGCTTTCATGGCAGCAAGGGTCTGTTTGGCCTGCTGCTCGTTGCTCAGTACAGTGCCCAGCATAAATTGCTGCACGGCTTTGATGGGCATGGTTTACCCCTCCAGTTTGAAAGTCTTACCCGGCGTGATGCCGTTTTCGTTAAAGCTGTCCACGCAGATGTAGTATTCCTGCCCGGCGGTCAGGGTGGAAAGGGTCACTTCGTCTGCATCGTACACCAGCCAGCTCAGATAGAGCTTATCGGGCGCAACGCCGTAGCGGACATTGCAGCCCTGCGCGTTTTCGATGTGCTGCCAAGTGATCTTTGCATCCAGTGCATCTACGCGAGCCCCGGCGGCTTCGGCCTGTGCGGGCTTCGGGCCCTCGCCGTTGCCGAACACCCGCAGGCCGCTGATGCGCAGCGCCTGTCCGTAGGGCAGTTCGCCGCCCGTCACCCGGACGTACCGGGCACGGATGCCGTCTGCATATTCGTAGTAGCCGTTGGAGCATTCCCGGGCAACCGTTTCGTGGGTCGTCCAGTCTGCGCCGTTCACACTGGTCTCCACCGTGTAATGAGAGATCTGCGGGCGGGTCTCGATGTGGCGGGTCTTGCGGTCGTCGCCGTAGCTGTCCGCCGGGAAATCCACTACCAGCTTCTCGTCCGCCATGTTTACCTGAATGGCGCGGACATCGCTGTCCTTTCCCAAATCAACACACAGCCATTGGCCCGGTTCTGCGCTGGCGGCACTCCACCAGCTGCGGCAGTCCTCGTTGACTGCCAGCTCCGGACTGCTGTTTTCTGCGGTGCTGGAAGCCGTGACCGGCTTTTTGTAGCTCAGCAGCATCCATTCCGGCTGCTGGCTGGCGGCATCGAATTTTCCAGACGGGATGCAGTGTGGGTAATCGGCAAAGTTCTGGTTGCAGTAGAGAACCCCGTCCTTGTCGAACCCGGCAGGGAACAGCCCCACCCGGCGCTCAAAGTCATAGTTGACGGAAATACGCATGGTGGAGGCGTGCCACCAGTTGCCATAGCGGTCGGCAATGGTACTGCCGTGGCCTGCGCCAGTGATGAATCCGCCGGGCTTTGCAGAGAACGGGTTGGATGCCTGCCGCACAAAGGGGCCCAGCGGAGAATGGGAGGTGTATACACCATCGGCGTAAGTGTTGTATTGGGTGCCGGGGCAGGCGTATTGTAGGTAATAGAGGCCGTTATGCTTTGTCATAAAAGCACCCTCAATGTAGGGTTTGCCGATGGCGTTGAACATGGCAGTCAGGCTTTCGGCACTCAGGCCGGGGATGTTTGCCATCTGTGGCGGCAGATTCAGCTTGCCGGTCTTGGGGTCATAGAACTGCTTCATGGACTGGTACAGCACGCTGGCTTCCCGGTCCACAATGCCGTTGTTGCCGGGGCGCTCGTAGCCCAGTACGGTTTCGTTGCCGAAGATCAGCTCCTGCTTTTCACCGATGGGGGTCATAGTGTCCGGGTCCAGCTCCACGCCGTAGATGGGGGCAATATTGGAACAGCCCCAGTAGAAGTACACCCGGCCGTCGTCATCGCAGAACAGATCCGGGTCCCAGAAGGCAAAGGGGGCAGACACTTCGGTAAACGGCTCAGTCAGGGGGTCAGCGGTGCGCAAAATGGGGCAGTTGCGTCCCTTGCGGCTGGCGCAGAAATAGAGGTAATTGCCCACCTGCCGCACATCCGGTGCGTAGTCGTAGATCAGCAGGCCGGGGTCTGCATGGAAGTCCCAGTTCAGCAGATCCTCCGAATACCAGAAGCCTGCCGACATGGAAACAAAGAGATAATATTTGCCCTTGAAATAAACCAGCGTCGGGTCTGCACCCTCCCGGAAACCCGCCACGCGCGGGCCTTCCTTCATGTGCTGATAGCGGTAGCCCAGATCAAGGGGGTTGCAATAAGTCTGTCTCATCGAAACTCACTCCTTGGAAATACCCTGCAATACACGGTTCAGCTGCTTGATGTCCTCCTCGGAAGCGCCTGCCTGCATCAGCATGGATTCAATGGTCATCCGCTGCATGGCGCGCTCCATCATGGCCACCAGAGCCGGGTTATCCTTCACGGCGGCGGCCACATCGCCGCGGGCAGCGGCGGCCTTATCGGAGATCTGCTTCAGGATGGGGCCAGCCTTGGGGTCTGCCATGGCTTTGGCCATGTTGTCCTTCACCGACCAGCAGCTGGCATCCAGCTCCCCGTCAAACCAGTTGGTCACATTCTTGCGGTTGTCCATGGCGTAGTCCGGGTTGGGGGTGTCCACCTTGTTCACCAGAATTACGCTGCTGTGCTCGCCGGAGCGCGCCTCAATGCTGTGCTTGCCGGTAATGGGCAGCTGGAAGGCGAACACCTTGTCGCCCTGCTTAGTCTCCACCAGCTGACCGTCCTTGTACAGCGAGACCTCTGGCAGATTGGAGTAGACCTTGATCTCGGTCACATCCTCGGCGCGGTCCACATAGCGGCTGCCGCACAGGTGCACGAAGGGCTCCTTGCTCCAGTAGGCCTTGTAGAGATAAAAGGGGTCTTTTTTCAGCTTGCGGTCAAAGGTGACAAGACCCTTCTGGTTTTCGCCGTGCTTGCCGCCCTCGTCCCGGCCATCGGCGGCAAAGTCGAACATATTCCACACATGGGTCGCCCACAGCCAAGGACGGTCGGCGATCATCTTTGCAATATGCTCGTGGTAAACGCACTGATAGCTTTCGGTGTAGTCGCCCTTTTCCGGGTGGCTGCTCTGATACTGGGGGTTAGCATCTGCGCCATACTCCGAAAAGCCGATGCAGCGGTCGGGGTAATCGGCGTGGTATTTGTCAAAGAACTCGTCGTTCTGCTCCAGTTCGCCCAGATACCAGCCAAAATAGAGGTTGTAGCTGTTCACGTCCGGGATCTCCAGAATGGGGCTGGTGGTCTCCAGCATGAACACATTTGCCATGGTGGTCTTCCGGGTGGGGTCCAGCTTGTGGGCCAGCTCGTTCAGCAGACGGTGGTTTTCCAGCAGATCTTCATTGACAGCGGATGCGGCGGTAATCTCGTTGGACAGGCCCCAAACGGCAATGCAGGGGTGGTTGTAGTTCTGGACGATCAGCTCTTCCATCTGGGTCAGGGTGTTGGCACGGCCGTTGGTCATGTGCATGGTGATGTAGGGAATCTCTGCCCAGATGACAAGGCCCTTTTCATCGCACAGGTCGTAGAAATACTGTGCGTGCTGGTAGTGCGCCAGCCGGATGGTGTTGGCACCCATTTCCAGAATGATGGAAATGTCCTCCTCCATCATTTCGTTTGTCAGGGCAATGCCGGCCCCCTTGCGGTCCTGATGGCGGGAAACACCGCGCAGCGGATAGCTGCGGCCGTTCAGGATGAAGCCCTTCTGTGGGTCAAACTCAAACTTCCGGCAGCCGAAGCGGGCAGAAGTCTCTTCACCGTTGTCCAGCTTGGCAGAGACGGTGTAAAGGAAGGAATCGTCCACGCCATCCCACAGGCGGGCATTGTCCAGGGTGAAAACAGCCTTTGCAGTGCCGTTTTCCGCCGGAGCGGTGATGCTCTGGCCTTCCAGCGCAAAGGTAACGCTCTGTGCACCCACCACGGCGGCTTCCACAGTGACTTCGACGGTCTTAGCGGCAAGGTCGGTGACGATGGGGGTCACCTTCAGAGCCGGTGCGCCGTTTGCGGGCAAAGCGAAATGCTCTGCCGGAACGATGTGCAGAGTTACATCGCGGTAAATGCCGCCGTAGAAGGTGAAGTCTGCCTTCTGGGGGTACACGGTGTCGTTGTCGCTGTTGTCCACGCTGATCGCCAGCAGATTTTCCTCTTTGAGATGTTCGGTCAGGTCAACCCGAAAGGTAGAATAGCCGCCCTTGTGCTCGGCCAGCTTTTCGCCGTTCAGGTAGACTACAGCGGTCATAGCGGCACCGTCCAACTGCAAAATTGCTTTGCCGCCTGCCGGGATGGCGGGCTTTGCCAGAGCCAGCGTATACCAGCAGGTGCCGCGGTAGTAATCGTTGCCGCCGTCCTGACCGTCCACGGCGTTCCATGTGTGGGGCAGGGTGATGGCCTCACCCATAATGGCGGTGGGGATGCCGGGGTTCTCCTTGGTAAAATGCCAATTGCTATGATTCAGCAGGATGGTCTTGCTCATGGTAAAAACTCCTTTATGAAAAATGGATAGAATCAGCAAAAACCGAAAGAGCGTATGAGCCCTTTCGGTTTTTGCGGGGTGTTACTGCATGTGTTCTGCAATCACTTCATGACGAAGGGCGTCTTTCTTATCTGCGATGCGCTTCTGGACGTTGACCATTTCCTCCTTGGTCAGGGGACAGCCCAGCATGGCCATCAGGGTAATGAGCCAGCCCAGCATCGGCAGACCGTACTTGATGGCAAGGGTCATCCAGAAGATGCCGGAGGTGTAGGCATCCGTGGGCTGGGGCATCGTGGTGGTGTAGCCCAGAATAGCCACGGCACCGGTGGCGATGACAGCAGCCACCGAGGTGATGAGTTTGTCGATCAGGCTGTAAGTGCCGGAGACCACAGCCGGGATGTAACGGCCGCTGCGGTCCAGCTCGTAGTCGATGGTGTCAGCCATATAAGAGGTGTTGGAGGTGGTGATGCACATATTGGAGCCGTTTTGCAGCAGGGTCAGCAGCACGTAAACGATCATGTTCCAACTGCCCATCACGCCGATCTGACGGGTATCTGTGAAGATGAAGAACAGGATCAGCACAGAGGTGATGGCCATGCTGATGCAGGTCCAGGTCACGATGCCCTTCTTGCTGCCCTTTTTGCCCACATATTTTGCGCCGAAGGCTGCAAAGAAGATAGAAGGCACCATGCTGATCACGCCAAGGGTGGTGGCAAGACCCATGTTGCCGATCAGGATGCCGTTCAGCATGGTGTTGATGATGGCCTGGCTGCCCACCTGCTGTGCCAGCTTGTCGGAAGCGTTGGAGGCGATGTAGCACTGCAGGGGCTTGTTGTGCTTGAGCACCTCAAGAATATCCGCAGTTTTCAGCGGCTCGTGTTTTTTGTTGGTGCCCTCAAAGTTTTCGGGCTTATCGTAGGCAGAGATACCGGCGCAGACGATCAGGGTGCCGATGCCGGCAATGATCAGGACGATGGTGCAGACGGTGCTGAGGAAGTCCTGATTGAAGGTGCCGCCGCACTTGGGCAGGATGACGGTGTAGATCAGCATGCTCATGCCCATGGGCACGGCGTAGTTCAGGGCAGTGGACCAGACCCCGATGGTGGGACGCTGCCGGGGATCGTTGGTCATGATGGCAGGCAGGGTCTGGGCGGTCATGTTGGTGACGGTGTAGCCGATGATGTAAATAATGTAGGTCAGGGCAAACACCGGCAGGCCGAAGCCCTTGCTGGAGCACAGGTTGAACATGCACAGCAGGCCGACTGCTTCGATCAGGTAGCCGCTGATCAGCAGAACGCGCAGCTTGCCGAAACGGGTGTTGACGCGGTCGTAAACAAAGGCCAGCATCGGGTCGGTAAAGCCGTCCAGAATGCGGGCCAGCATCAGGATGAGACCCACGGTTGCGGTGGTGATGCCGTAGCCGATGCTGGCCGAATAACTGGCCATACCGATCAGAGAGTAGACGCTCATACCCACAAAGGCGTTGCAGGCATAACAGATGATCTGCCAGAGCTTTGCACGGCGGTACTGGACACCGTCTACCTCACTGGCGCTGGGTTTCTTTTGGAACATAATGATTTTCCTCCTTTTTGTGTGAACCGGTTTCCGCTTTTCCTGACACCAGAATAACAGAATGCAACAGATACTGCAGGATGAAAAACTTGGATTGAGGATAAAAATTCGTGCAGTTCTACTCGCTCAACGAAAAATCTACCAATAACGTGAAAAATTATCCTTTTTGCGCCGCACAGACCTGTTACAATAGGCACAAGAGAAAACACTGCTTCTGGATAAAAGGAGAACCATCATGCAGAAATTTGAAAAAGGCTTTTTCATCGGTGCTGCAACAGCAGCCCATCAGGTAGAGGGTAACAATACCAACAGCGACTACTGGGCACAGGAGCAGCTGCCCCATTCCAGCTTTACAGAGCCCAGCGGCATTGCCTGCGACCATTATCATCGGTACGAAGAGGACATCAAACTCCTGGCCGATGCCGGGCTGAACGCCTACCGCTTTTCCATCGAGTGGGCACGGGTGGAGCCGGAGGAAGGCAAATTTGATCCGGAAGCCATCGAACATTACCGCAAGGTCATCGCCTGCTGCAAGGCGCAGGGCGTAGAGCCCATCGCCACCCTGCTGCACTTTACCAGCCCGAAATGGCTCATCTGCAAGGGCGGCTGGGAAGCAGAATCCACGGTCGAGGACTTCAAAAAATATGTGACCTATGTGATGGAGCAGCTGGGCAGCGAGCTGCGCTATGTCTGCACCATCAACGAAGCCAATATGGGCCTGCAGCTGGCCGCCATCTCCAAGCGGTTCCGCCTGATGGCAGAACAGGCTGCGAAAAATGCCGCAGCAGCCGGAAAGTCTGCGGAGGGCACGGTGCAGGTGGGCATGAACTTCCAGAAGATGATGGAAAACATGAAGTTTGCCGCCATGGAAAACGCACAGGTGTTCGGCACACCCCAGCCCCAGATCTTTGTCAGCGAGCGCACCCCGGAGGGTGACCTGCTGGTGCTGCGCGCCCATGCCGCCGCACGGGATGCCATCAAGGCCATCTGCCCGGAAGTCAAGGTGGGCCTGACCCTCTCGCTCCACGACTTGCAGGCACAGCCCGGCGGCGAAGCCTTTGCCGAGGCCGCATGGCAGGAGGAGTTTACCCACTACCTGCCCTACATTAAAGAGGACGATTTCCTTGGGGTGCAGAACTACACCCGCACTCTTTATGGCCCGCAGGGGCAGCTTCCGGCACCGGAGGGCGCAGAGCTGACCCAGATGGATTACGAGGTCTACCCGCAGGCACTGGAGCACGTCATCCGTAAAGTGGCAGAAGCATTCAAGGGCGATCTCATCGTCACCGAAAACGGCATTGCCACCGCCGAGGATGCCCGTCGTGTGGCGTTTATCCGGCAGGCACTGGACGGCGTGCAGCACTGCATCGCCGACGGCATCTCGGTGAAGGGCTACTTCTACTGGAGCCTGATGGACAACTTTGAGTGGCAGAAGGGCTACGCCATGCAGTTCGGCCTGATCGCCGTGAACCGTGAAACCATGGAGCGGACCGCAAAGCCTAGCCTTGGGGTGCTGGGCAGTTACGCAGAAAAATAAGCTGCAATAGCAAAAAACAGGCTGCGGAAGATGCTTCTCGCAGCCTGTTTTGGTTCAGTGGGAAAGATGCAGACCATGGACACCATTTGCAACCACGGCGGCAATTACGTTGATGTGCTTTTGCGCCAGTTTGGCGTCGGTGTTCAAAAGCCCGGAAAGACCGTTCATTACAAAAATCAGGATGGCACCGACATTTTCATATTGGGACGGCTCGATATTGTCACCTTTGATTTTTTCCAGAATGGCATCCCGCAAATGCTGCGTAAAGCGGTTCATCGCGGATACCGGAACCACACCGAGGTAATCCGTTGCCTGCTGGAGAGCAGCAAACATTTCCTGCACAAAGGCCTCCGGTTCATCCAGCAGCTGCTGTGCGCCGCGCATATTGTCGCAGACGAGCTGGACTGTCTGCCGCTCCATTTCGGCGGTGAGTGCATCCAGCGTTTCATAGTGGGAATAAAAGGTCGTTTTGTTGATCTCGGCGCGTTCGGCAATTTCCTTGACCGTGATCTTTTCGATGGGCTTCTCCCGCAGCAACGCAATAAACGCTTTCTGAATGGCACGTCTCGTTTTTTTGACCCGGATATCCATACAATTCCTCCGTCAATGTTTTTCGTAAAGGATGCTTAACCAACGCTTGGAACGTGATCCGTTGCTTAAACACCGGACACACCGGAAACTGCTGATTGCAGCCCCTGCGGCATAGTGCTATTATAACACCATAGAGATGGATAAGCAACTAAGAGTTGCAAATCTAGTTCGTGAATACGAAAAATAAAAAATGGAGGATGCTTTATGAAAATGATGAATTTCAACAGTGTCAGAGATAAAGTTGCTATCGTCACCGGCGCAAGCCGCGGCATCGGCCGCGCCATTGCCGAGTGCTTCGGCGAAAACGGCATGAAGGTAGTCTGTGCAGCCCGCAGTGCCCAGCAGGGGCAGGCTGTGGCAGACGGCATCTGCGTCAAGGGCGGCGACGCCATCTTTATCCAGACCGATTGCAGCAAGGCTTCCGCCATCAAAGAGCTGGTGGACAAGACGGTGGCACACTACGGTAAGCTGGATGGCGTTGTCAGCAACGCAGGCATCGGCATGGGCGGCACACCGCTGCATGAGTATGAGGTAGAGGATTACGAGAAGATCTTCTCCCTGAACAGCGAGGGCGTCTTTGCCGGGATGAAGTACGGTGCAGAGGCTATCCTGAAAAGCCACAGCGAGGGCGGCTTCCTCATCAATGTGGCATCGGTGGCAGGGCTTGTGCCCCAGCGCGGACAGGCATTGTACAGCGCCACCAAGTTCGGCGTGGTGGGCATGACCCGCGCAGCGGCACTGGATTATGCGGAATACGGCATCACCGTCAACGCCATCTGCCCCGGTTACACCAAGACCAGCATTTTCGGAGATGCACCGGCTGCGGCCATGGACTTTTTCGCATCCGACTGCCCGGCAAAGCGGATGGGCGACCCGGAGGAGTGCGCCGCACTGGCACTCTTCCTTGCCAGCGGTCTGGCACGGTACATCACCGGCGCAGCCATCCCGGTGGACGGCGCACTGTCTGCCGGGCACCAGAGCATCAGCAGCTGGAAGCACCCGGAAATTTTGACCGGCGGCAAGCTGAACAGCCAGAGCACCATTGCAGCCCTGATGGAAAACGAGGCTGCAAAGGCTATCGTGGAGCAGTATCTGCCCGGCTTTGCCGAGAATCAGCAGGCAAAAGCCGCCTACGGCATGACCTTTGGCAAGATCGGCCCCATGCTGGGGCTGCCGGAAGCAGCGCTGAAGGCACTGCTGGATGCGCTGGATAACCTGTGATAGATGCCGCTCTGAAAGCCCCATGACCGGGGCTTTCGTTCTGCCTGCGTGCGGTTGATTTTTGGAGGAGATCATGAAGAACGAAGCACTTTTCCGTACCGGCTCTGTCTGGAAGTCCATTTTTTCCATGGCAGTGCCCTCCATCATCATTATCCTTGTCATGGTGCTGTACAACATGGCAGATATGTTTTTTGTGGGCTGTCTGGGCGATACTGCACAGGTGGCGGCGGTCTCCGTTGTGGGACCGGTGTTTTCGATCCTTGCGGCGGTGGCAACGATGCTTGGCGCAGGCAGCAGTGCTGTCATTGCACGCTGCTTTGGCGCGGGTGAGATCGAGCAGGGCAAGATCTGCTCCTCGCTCTGCTTCTGGACTAGCTTTTTTCTGGGCGTTCTGGTCAGCATCGGTCTGCTGGTGGGCAGAGTGCCGCTTTTGGGGATGCTGGGCTCCAATGCAGAAATTTTTCCCTATGCGGAGCGGTATCTTCAGGTTCTGGCACTGGGTGCACCGTGTTTCATCCTGTCCAACAGCATGGCGATGCTGGTGCGTGCAGAGGGCGCAGTAAAAGAGGGCATGATCGGTAATCTTCTGGGCACGCTGGTCAACTGCATTTTTGACCCGCTGTTCATTCTGGTGCTGAACTTCGGTGTCAGCGGTGCGGCTGCCGCCAGTGTGCTGGGCAACCTTGTGGCGACTGCCTGCTACCTGCGCTACATCGTTAAGCACGGCACGGTGCTGACCGTTGATTTTCGCCCTGCCCTGAAAAAGCCGCAGATGCTGGGCGAGCTGCTGGCCATTGGTCTGCCCAACGGCATCAGCAGCCTGCTGGCCGGGTTTGCATCCTCCTTCAGCAACCGGCTGTTGGTGACCCACGGTACGGCGGCGGTCGCAGCTATGGCAGCGGCAGGCAAGACGACCATGGTCATCAGCATGATCGCCATGGCGATCTGCATGGGCTGCCAGCCGCTTCTGGCGTACAGCTACGGCGCAGGCGACTCAAAACGTCTGAAACAGCTTTTGAAGGACCTGATCCTGCTGACCGTTGTTTTTGGCGTCCTTGCCGGAGCTGCCAGCTTTGCCGGACGCAATGCGCTGATCGGGATGTTCATCAAGGAAGAAGGCGCTTTCCGTCTGGGAACGCAGCTGGTGGTCTATCTGGTTCTGGGCAGCCCGGTGATCGGTCTGACCTATCTGGCAACCAATTTGCTGCAATCCGTGGGCAAGGCAAGCGGTGCGGTGGTGCTCTCTCTTTTGCGGCAGGGGCTGCTGCTGATCCCGCTGCTGTACCTGATGAATGCGCTTTACGGCGTGCAGGGCATTGCGGCGGCGCACCTGATGGCAGACGTAAGCTCTGCGGTCATCTCTGCGGGCATCCTGCTGCACTGGCTCCGGGCATCGATGGAAAAAAAGGCGGAAGTATGATATACTGGTTCTATCAATGAGCCAATGAGCCGGAGGGGTTACACATGGATGTTCTCCAGAATATGATGCTGCTTTCCGAACTTGTCCAGTGCGGCGGCAATGTTTATACATGGTGCTATGATGCACAGGGAAAGCTACTACGGAGCAACTGTCCGGACGAGGCCTTTCTTGCCAGCGCATTTGAGCTGTTCGGCTGCAAACAGCGGATGCTGGAGCATGGGAACCGGGATGATGTGCCCGTTACCTTGGGGACGGCTTTGGGCCTTTTGTGGGGAGCAGCCTTTGAAAAGGAAGAAGGAGCGCTGAAGCGCATCTGGGTCATCGGGCCGGTGTTTTATCAGGACGTGACCCTGCGCGGGATCGAGGACGGGCTGAAATACTACAGCAAGCTGGAGATCAGTGTAGCATGGACGATCCAGCTTTACAAAGCCCTTGAAAAAGTCCCCACCCTGCAAAACACCATTATGAACCGCTACCTGCTGATGATGCACTACTGCCTGACCGGACAGCGGCTGGAACTGAGCTGTGTCAACAGCAGCACAGCGCAGGAGGAGCGGCTGAAAAGCGCCGCAATTCCCCACGACCGGCATAAGATCTGGATGGCAGAGCAGGGAATGCTGCAGATGGTCCGCACCGGAGATATGAATTACAAGCAGGCGCTTTCCAACAGTATGAGCATAAGTGCAGGTGTACCGGTGCAGAGCAGCGATGTGCTACGCCAGAGCAAGACCTCCATCATCGTGTTCACCTCGCTGGTGTGCCGTGCCGCCATTGAGGGTGGTCTTTCCCCGGAGGAGGCGTACTCGCTGGGGGACAGCTACATTCAGGCGGCAGAATCGGCAAAATCGCTGGATGAGCTGAGCCCCCTTGCAATGATGATGTACGATGATTTCATCCGACGTGTCCACAAACACCGGACAAACCCGAACCTCAGTAGACAGATCCAGAAGTGTGTGGATTATATCGAGATGAATCTGGACAAAAAGATCGTAGCGGAAGATCTTGCCGCCCTGGTGGGCTACACAGAATATTACCTCACCCACAAATTCAAGGAAGAAACGGGTCTGAGTGTCACGAACTATGTAAAGTTTGCAAAGATGGAACGTGCAAAGGTTTTGCTGAAAAGCACACCGCTCAGCGTTCGGGAGATCTCCGAGCAGCTTGGCTTTGCCACCCGCAATTATTTCAGTGCAGTCTTTCAACAAGTTACCGGAAAAACGCCCATGGAATTCCGGGAAAAATAAAGCAGAACAGGCATCCTGCGGTACCGTTTGGCGGTATCGGGCAGGATGCCTGTTCTGCTATGATGAAGAAGAATGGGAGGAGAATGGCTCAGTTGAGGAACTTCTCGTTCAGGGGCACGCCAAAGTCGCGAGCGATGCCGCACCGGCCAGCAGTGCGCCGGCGGCTGTCAGCACGGCTTCCTCTGGGGTGGCTGCACAGCAGCCGGAAGGAGGCCGCACGGCAGGATGTGGACCGCCGCATCGTTCCGGTGGTGCTGGATGCCGTGTTTCAGGAGGTGCAGTTTGCACCCAATGCCGGTGAGCCTGACCTTTACCCCAAGAGGGAAGCTGGGGCAGCTTGTCCGGAGCGCAT